>OHMN01000231.1_pt1 | contig 58073 bp, 55 predicted proteins | sample 1569361 | NCBI WGS metagenome assembly OHMN01 (sample SAMEA3541508, study PRJEB24748) | human gut metagenome | biome: human gut; feature: human-associated habitat; material: faeces | place: China | collected 2012
CATTTTTAAGCATTAGATGCCACTTCCCGATGTCGTATCGGGTCTACTCCTAAGCGCTAGTTGTGGGTTCGATTCCCGCTGGGAACAGTTTTTGTAGCAATGATCGAAACTCTATTTATATTGGGCTGGTCGAAAGACCCGGGTCCACCAAACGGCGGGTAAGACACCCGTCGTTTTTGTTTTTTGGAATTATTGGCTGCCATTTGTTTTTCTGGTGCTGGTCGATGCGGTCTTTATCCGATCTTGACTTAAATAAGGAATGTAGTTAGAGATTTTGGTTGACATATTTTCAGAAGCTAGGTAATCTAATATTAGAGACAGGCAACCTGAGTGTCTGTCAAGCTGTGAAGTAAGGTATTGTACCAGAGAGCAGTGTCTTATGAGCTTTATAAGGGTTTGACATTTACCACAACCTGGCTAGAGGTTAATTCTCGAAAGAAAATGTTATCATGACTTAATTGGGTGAAGAAGCATAAATTTTCTTTGACTATTTCAAAGCTACAGTGTAATCTAAAAGAGATACTTATAAGGTCGGAACAGAGACCTAAAACCTGTTCCAGTGGTCGGGATGGAGACCGAAAACCCATTCCCATTGCAGGATAAACTGTGAAAAATTAGTAGAAGGATGGCTGTGAAGTCATTCTTCTATTTTACTATATGGAGGTTTGATGGAAGAACAGAAGAGTTTTACACAACGCGTGAAAGAAACATAAATCACAAATCTTGGTCAAAAAAGCATCGATATCCGACCCCATACACGGTATAATATAGGTAATTTAATAAGGAAACAGAGTTATCATTGTTATGGTATCGTAAAACTGATTACAAGAAAATGAGCTCCAAGGGAGGAATAAGCATGAATCATGAAGACTATAAAAAAGCCGCAGACCACTGGAAACCAATCGATGCGGCTTCCGTTAAGATGCCGCGGGAAGAACTGCTTGCGGCGATTGAGAGTTATATTCTGGCGAACGATACCTGTGCGCTTGCCACGGGAAGTGGAAGCCAGATCCGAAACACTCCGATCGAGTATACATACCACGACAGGGCATTCTGGATGTTTTCGGAGGGCGGCGAAAAGTTCCTAGGCCTTGAGCAGAATAAGAATGTATGTCTTGCAATCTTTGACAAGTATGCCGGGTTTGCGAAATTAAAGGGAATGCAGGTTCAGGGCGTTGCAGAGATTGTAGAACCATTTTCGGAAGAATATCTGAAAGCGGCAGAGTTTAAGAAAATCCCGATTGAGATGTTAAAAAAGCTTCCGGAGGTCATGAACCTGATTAAAATTGTGCCGGAGCGGATTGACTTTCTGAACTCGGATTTCAAGAAAGACGGATACGGGAGCCGCCAGGAATATGTTTATTTTTGAGAAAAAATCGTCATTTTCTCTACAATATCTCCATAATTTATGCTAGAATGTGCCGTACAAAAAAATCCGGTTACCGAACACGCCTGCGTGAACTGTAGCCATGTGGAGAATCGGAATGAATATATTTTATGATGAAAACATTGATTTAAAGATCCGGTTGTTTTATGTACTGGCTTTGACAGCTTGCATTGCGAATACGCTTGGATACCTGACGAATATGCTGTTATATGGCATGACGGCAGCTACGCTGTTTCCGCTTTTCTGTGCCGTGATCATCTATGCGGCAAGTGCCTATGGTATCAAGACAAAGAAAACGAAAATTCCGGTCGTTCTGATCCTGGTGATCTGCGATCTGATTGAGTTTCCGGTGCTCTATTGCAGCTATGGTTTTTACCGCTTGTCTTATATGGTTCTGGGAATTGTGGCAACAACATTGTTTCTGGAGGATAAATGGCGGATTAAGGGAACCAGTGCCCTGATCTTGTTTGATCTGGTATTCATTGTATGGAGGCAGCGCGACCCGGCTTTCTTTGCTGCATTTGCGGGAAAAGAGAATATGAGCTCGGTGGTTATTACGTTCCTGATCGCAGGCAGCAGTATTCTGATGCTGCTGAGTACTCTTCTCAAGCAGTATACAAGGCAGCAGAAGTGCCTGGAGGAGATGACAAAGGACCTGCGGTGGATGGCGAATCTGGATCCGCTGACCCACCTGTATAATCGCCGCTATCTGACCCAGTATCTGGAGGAGAAGAAGGCGGACGGAGAAAATGCTTTTTCGGTTGTATTGCTGGATATTGATGATTTTAAACAGATCAATGATACGTATGGTCATATGTTTGGAGACGAGGTATTGCAGACATTTTCGGAGATTCTTCTGAAGCATATGAAAGGACAAGGACTTGTGACCCGTTTTGGCGGGGAGGAATTTATGCTGGTGTTCCACACGACAGACCAGAATAAGATACAGCAGGTTTTAAACGGCTGTGCGGATGATTTTAAAGAGTATGGGATGTCTTCCAAAGGGAAGCCGCTGACATTCAGTGGCGGTGCTTCGGTCTTTCATGGGGAAGATATGCTGGTCAAGCTGTTCAACTATGCGGATGAGCGCCTGTATCAGGCAAAAAACACAGGAAAAAGACATGTGGTATATGATGTGTAGCAACATAAGATATGCTTATAAAATGATAATGTTGTGATAAAGGGGGATTACCAATGAAAATTGTAATTATTAACGGAAGTGCCAGAAAGGGCAATACCTTAACGGCAATCAATGCCTTGATCAAGGGAGCATCTAAGAATCATGAGATCGAGGTGATTCAGCCGGACAAGCTGCACATCAGTCCATGTAAAGGCTGTGGCGCCTGTCAGTGCTATAAGGGCTGTGTTGACCAGGATGATACCAATCCGACGATTGAACAGATCGCGGCGGCGGATATGATCGTATTTGCGACACCGGTGTACTGGTGGGGAATTACCGGACAGTTGAAACTGGTGATTGATAAGTGTTATTGCCGCGGTCTGCAGCTGAAGGGCAAAAAGACTGGTCTGATCGTTACAGGCGGTGCGCCTGTAAATCATGATCAGTATGATCTGATTGAGAAACAGTTTGCATGTATGTCTGAATACCTGGAATGGGATATGCGCTTTCAGAAGAGATATAGTGCGAATGGGAAAGATGAACTGGCGAAGAATGAGGCGGTAATGAAGGAACTGGAAGAATTGGGGGCTCAGTTGTAACTGCTGCTTACGTGTTTGGCAAACCGCAACGTGTGAACAGTAACCGCCAGGTTAAGATGGCAATATAAATTTTGCATTGCAAATTGACAAGAAAAAATGCATATTGTATAATCAGAATCGTTCATCGGAGGGTGATTTGTTCCATTTAAGTAACCGGGTAATACAGGCCCGTTGCTGATGCAGAAACAATAGCTGGATAAGATGGCAGGTTGAAATATCTGCTTTCTTATCCGGCTTTTTTTATTGCATTGCATATCGAAGAAGGTGCTGGTGGCATATTCGCCGATTTCAGAGGAAATTACAGCGTGGAAAAACACGCTCCACAGAATAAAAAATAAATGATCAACATTGGAGAGAAAATTTCATGGAGAGAACCACATCATTTACAGAAGGGAAAATTTTGCAGCCGCTCATCTTATTCGCATTTCCAGTTCTGCTGGCATTGTTTTTGCAGGCGATGTACGGCGCAGTGGACTTGCTGATCGTTGGAAAGTTTGCTTCCTCCGCAGATGTATCCGCGGTATCGACCGGTTCGCAGATCATGACAACACTGACGAACCTGATCAGCAGCTTTGCGATGGGAACCACGATCTTGCTGGGACAGCAGATCGGAAGCGGAAAACGGGAAGAGGGAGGCCACACGGTAGGAACGGCGATTTTGCTGTTTGCGGGAATTGCGGTGGCATTGTCGGTTATTCTTGTGGCATTTGCCCCTCAGGTCAGCCGTGCGATGAATGCACCGGAGGAGGCGTTTCACAAGACTGTGGATTATATCTGGATCTGCGGCGGAGGTATGCTGGGTGTCCGTGTGCCGGTGTCTTATCTGGTGAGTATCCAGCCGAAGACATCTCTGTTTCATATCGGGCTGGCGACGCCGATGTCGTCTGCGCTGCAGCTGGTTTTGTGTGTGGGATTTATGATGTGGCTGAATAAGAAAAGAGGAGGTGCCAGTGGCACCTCCGATGATTAATTTTCTCCGAACAGAATCTTCAATTTTTTCAGGCAGTGGAAGAATGCTGGAAGCAAAAACGCATCTGCAAAGATCCACGCAAGCGGGCTTGCAAAGCACGCCGGAAGGAACCCGAATACCGGAACCAGGCAGAAGCCGACGAGTGACCGTGCAGCCATCTCGCAGACTCCGGCCAGGATCGCAAACGTGGAAAAGCCCATTCCCTGGATCGTGAAGCGGACGACGTTGACAAAGGTCAGCGGGATATAGAACATACTGTTTGCGGCCAGGAACGTGGCTACTCTGCCGATGATCTCGGTCTGCCCTGCGTCCATGAAGAGAAGCGCAATGTATTTGCCGCCGAAAAGCAGGACCACAAATGCGATCAGGGAATAGATGATCCCGATCAGACTTGCAGCTTTCAGTCCTTCTTTTACGCGGTCCAGCTTTTTGGCACCGACATTCTGGCCTGCGTAGGTTGCCATGGTACCGCCGAGTGCGTCAAACGGACAGCAGAAGAACATGCTGACCTTGCTTCCGGTGGAAACTGCTGCCACGGCCATGGAGCCAAGCGAGTTTACCGCGGTCTGGAGCACAACGCTTCCGATCGCCGTGATGGAATACTGGAGCCCCATCGGGATTCCCATGCCGCAGAGGACGCGGAGCATGTGGCTGTCCGGTCTCCATTCGTCCTGTTTCATATGCAGGATCGGATAATGCCGGATCATGTAGATCAGGCAAAGCACTGCGGAAATTCCCTGGGAGATGATGGTAGCCAGTGCCGGTCCGCGGACTCCCATGCCGAGCACAAGGATCGTAAAGAAATCCAGGACGATGTTCATGAGGGAGGAAAGCAGCAGAAAATAGACCGGTGTTTTGCTGTCTCCCAGGCTTCGGATGATGCCTGCGAGCATGTTGTAAAGATAGGTGACAGGAATTCCGAGGAAAATCACGAAAATGTAATCGTAAGCCCCCTGGATGATATCTTCCGGCGTGTTCATCCACTGCAAAATGTTCATGCAGAGGATACCGACGATGGTTGTCATAACTGCGGCGAACACTGCGGACAGCCAGCCGGAGTTGGCTACGAATTTCCGCATCCCGTTATAATCCCCGGCACCGAATTTCTGGGCTACCGGGATTGCAAAGCCGCTGCATGCGCCGGTACAGAAGCCGATGATCATAAAGTTGATGGAGCTTGTTGAGCCGACCGCTGCCAGGGCTGATATGCCCAGGCATTTGCCGACAATGATGGTGTCGACCATGTTGTAAAACTGCTGGAAAAGGAACCCGAAGAGCATCGGGATCGCAAAGCTTAAGATCAGCTTCATCGGGGAACCGACGGTCAGGTCTTTGATTTCATTCTTTTGCATAATATCTCCTTGTGTATATTCGTGCGGAAAGTTTCCTGTGATTTATGAGGAATCTCAAATCGGATGTATTATAAAACAAGGCAAAAGAAAAGTACATAGGGTAATTGCAAAAAGATCTGATGTCAGGTAAGCCATGAATCGTGAGCGGTTTGCGCAACGAGCGAACAGTAACGAAACCGGAACATAAAATGAGGTTGCATTTGTGTAAAGAGAACAGCTATAATGATTACACTATAAATTAAGAAAAGAAGTGACATTATGTTTTTTATGATGGGAATTACCGATGGAAGAAAGCAGCTTGATTTTACGCAGACCGTCATCTGCAGTGTATGCGGCAAGTATGGGCGGTACCAGGTCTTTATGACGTATACGGTGTTGTCGTTATTTTTTATCCCATGCTTGAAGTGGAACCGGCACTATTATGTGCAGATGAGCTGCTGCAATACGCTGTATGAGCTTGATCCGGAAATCGGAAAGGCGATTGCGCGTGGGGAACAGGTGGAGATTCTGCCGCAGCATTTGACGATGGTGCAGCAGGGAACCAGTGGATATGGACACCGGCATTGCGATCATTGCGGTTATGAGACAACAGAAGATTTTGAGTATTGCCCGAAGTGCGGGAACCGGTTTTAGAAAAATATGGGCGTCAGGTCCGAAAAAGTGGATCTGACGCCTTTTTTGATTGTTAAGTATCCCAAAGCAATTGTTAATGAGTTAATGACAGTAGTTACAGGTCTGCCTATTTCTCAAATTCACCGATCCTACAGCAGTTTCAAAATCTCATCCCGGTCGATCAGGATGCTGCTGATTCCCTCTCCGGAGAGAATCTCTTCGGCTAGGTCCTGCTTACTCTTCTGAAGATTCTGGATCTGCTCTTCGATGGTGTGTTCCGCGATCAGTTCGTAAACGGTTACGGTGTTTTCCTGGCCGATGCGGTGCGCACGGTCGGTTGCCTGGTTCTGGGCTGCCACGTTCCACCACGGATCGTAGTGGATGACGATGTCAGCAGCAGTCAGGTTTAGGCCGGTTCCGCCGGCTTTTAAGGAGATGCAGAATACCGGGACATCGTTTGTGGCGAAGCTTTCAACTAACTGCATAGATGCAGGAACGACAATGGAAAATAATCTTGCGTTTGTATAAAGAAAGTCGCTATAATGAAGATATTATGTGTGAGAAAAGAAGTGCCAGTGTGTTTTTTATGAGGAGAATTAGCGATGGAAGAAAGTAGCTTGATTTTATGCATATAGTCAAGAAAATAACGAATTCGGCATATATAGGAGGGCCATAAATGGAGAAAAAAGATTGGTTTGAACAGCGTTCCCAAATAGAAAAGGAAGCTCTGTACAAATCAGAACTGGAGCATTACAGTGAAAAAATGGTGTTGAATACAGAAAATAGGATTATTTTTATTAATGCCAAATATGCAGCAGAATTTGGAAAACGTCCAGAAGAATTGGAAGGTGTTCTGTTTGATGAATTTATGGCAGAAGCTAAGGATAAGGTCCCTCCAATTTTAGAAATTTCTGATTTTGCTAGTCCGTACATTCCTTATGCAGAACGTTTGCAAAACGATGGTCGTCCAAGGGTTTTCTTACGTGCACCTCTAATCTCAGAGGATAATGTGGTATTAGGGCATATGATCTATGACGGACGTGACTGGCTTCAACGATATCGATCTTTGTTTTTAAAACTTAATGAGATGGAAGATGAGTATCAATACCTGAATCAAAATCAGAACCGGGAAGCCAATGCTCAGTTTGTGGGAAGCAGCCCGGTCATTACGCAATTGAAGCATGAAATTTTGCAGATCGCTCAGATTAATGCTACGCTTTTGATTGAAGGAGAAACCGGAACAGGAAAAGAAGTGGTTGCAAATCATGTTTATCAGGCAAGTAAACGACATGGAAAACCATTTGTAAAGCTCAATTGTGCAGCGGTGCCGTATGAATTAATGGAATCGGAATTATTCGGTTATGAAGAAGGAGCGTTTACCGGTGCAAGAAAGGGTGGAAAAAAGGGGCTTTTTGAGCAGGCAAACGGGGGAACCATTCTTTTGGATGAAATCAACTCACTGAATCTTTCGGCACAGGCAAAGCTTTTGCGTGTTTTACAAGAGCATGTGGTTACAAAAGTAGGAGGCGGAAAACAGATTCCGATTGATGTCCGGGTCATAGCGATTTCTAACCGTCCATTGCAGGAAATGGTGGAGGAAGGAACGTTTCGAGAGGATTTATACTATCGCCTGAATGTGCTTCATATTCAGGTTCCGCCTTTACGAAAACGACTGGAAGATATTCCTGAGTTAGTACGTTTATTTGTAGAAAAATGCAATAAAGAAATGGACAAGCATGTAGATACCATAGATCCTCAGATTTACGTTTTATTGAAAAAACAAAATTGGCCTGGAAATGTGCGGCAATTACAGAACTGGATAGAAAGATCCATGGCTACCGTCTGGAAAAAAACGTTGTCACTTGCAAATTTCTATTGGGTAGATACAAATCCGGCAGGAAATGCAGTTGGATTTCCATTAACACAAAAACTGACAGCTTCCGGGAAACAGAATCTTTCGCAGATTATGAGTAAGCTGGAACAGGAGATTATAACGAATACACTTTCTGATTGTGGGGGCAATAAGACACAGGCGGCACAGATCCTTGGGATATCAAGGCAGATGCTTCACAGAAAGTTAAAGGAGTTTCAAGAATAAAAGTCAAGCACTGTAAACTTTATGCTACATAGTAGCGTAAAGTTTACAGTGCTTTTTCTGTTAAGTATTTATCATCTTTTTCTGAAAGTGTGTAACAAAGAGTTTACATATAAGCGACGAATTTAACAGATAAATTGCCGGATAAGGAAGAAAAAAGCGTTCTAGTTGGCTGTATATTGCTTTTTTATTAACAGATTGGCAACTTGGCATAGAAATTGCTTTTTAATAAATTAAAGATAAGCGCGCAAAATTCTTTAATCTAAAAAAGGGGATGAATACTTATGAGTAATGCAAACACCTGCGAGTCGAAGCGCAGTATTAGCTTATTTGCAGCAATCTGTATGATGACTGGATGTATTGTGGGAGCATCCGTTTTCGTAGTACCGGGCGAACTTGCTGTTTCTGTGGGACCAGCGGCATGGCTGTCTTACGGAATTGGCGCAGTGCTAATGTTTTTTAACTGTTTTATTTTTGCTCAGGTTGGTGCGGTTCTTCCGGTATCCGGAGCGAATTACATGTTGTGTACTGGTACGGTAAGTGGAACCTGGGGATTCTTATATGTTTGGGGCTTTTTACTTAGCAACAGTTTTTTATTCCCAATCATGTCACGAACGGCAGCTACTTATCTCTCTATTTTTTTTCCGGTGGTTGGAAATCATATGACATTGGTCGCAGTTGTGATTATTTTATTTACTGCTGGAATCAACCTGCTGGGAACGAATGTATCTACTAAGATTCAAAATGCATGTGTAGTTTTGCTCATTGCAGTTGTGATTATCTTTTCCGGAGGCGGTATTACCCACGCCGATTGGACACATTTTGAGCCAATGTTCCCAACTGGTGTTATGCCGGTTGTGTTAGGTGCAATATCCACTTATTATGCATTTGCCGGAGTAAACTGCATTATTGAATTATCTGGTGAGATTAAAAATCCAGGTAAGAACATTCCACGTACGGTATTTATTAGTTTTGCAATCGTGATTGTAATGTACATTGGAATGTGCGTAGGTCTGGTAGCGTTGCTTCCGTCCAAAGAATTGAATGTTTCCATGCCGGCTATTGTGGCAGCAGAGCAGATTTTCCCAAAATGGTTTTCTTATTTTATTGCTCTGGCTTCTATTGCAGCATGCTGGACAACCTTAAATTCGGTAATGGCAGCTATGGCCCGTCTTTTGTTTATGCTCGGAGAAACCTCGGTTCTGCCTAGGGTTATTGCAAAAACCAATAAGAACAGAGCTCCGTATGTAGCATATACATGTTTATCCGTTATGGGAATTTTAATGATTCTGTTTTCGGTAACAGTAATGCAGTATGTAAACATCAGCAGTTTTTATTTGCTGTTTGTAGCTTTTCTGGTAGCTTTTTCATCTCTTAAGATAAAAAAAGCGTTTCCTGAGCGTTATGAGAAAAGCGAATATAAGCTGAGAGGAATCGGGTATTATTTGTGGCCATATCTTGCAATCATTTCCGGATTTGCATTTATGTTTTTGCAGGTTCGGGAAGATCCGTTTATGACAGGTGTCTCTATCGTACTTTTACCAGTAGGCGCATTGCTTTATCAGCTCAGAAAAAAACAATTAAAAGCAAGTGGCACAGATCTGGATGAAGAAATAAAAAAGCGTTTATAACAATGAAAAATGTAAGCAATTACAAAATCAGGAAGGAGAAATTTTATGGCAAACAATAAGATTGGAACAATTCGAATGAGAATGGGAACACACGATGCACATTACGGTGGAAATCTGGTGGACGGTGCCAGACTGATCGGTTTGATCAGCGATGCTGGCACAGAATTGCAGATTGCATGGAGCGGTGATGAAGGTCTGTTAGCGGCGTGGCACCATATTGAGCAGTTTGTACCAGTATATATGGGAGACTACATCGAAGTGAGAACCTGGTTTAGCCGCTATGGTAATACCTCCGCAGATCTTGAGGGAGCAGTATACAAGGTAGGAGAATTGGTGGACGGAGGAAAGACCAATGCTGCCCGTATTATTGACCCGCCGATTCTGGTTATGCGTGCATCTGCTACCGGTGTCACACCGAAAGATGTAAACCGTGGACTTCAGGTAGAAAAGCTGGAGGATATTCCGTTTGAACCGGCTGGTGAAACAAAGTGGTGGGAGAAGAAACGTCAGAAATAAAAATCGAGGCTGAAAAACGGAATAGGAAAAGCAAAGGAGACAACATATGAATGTATTAGAAGGAATTCGAGTAATTGATCTGAGCACCGCATATTCTGCACCGATCGCAACCATGCAGCTGGCGGATTTCGGAGCAGATGTTATTAAGATAGAAAACACTGGAAAAGGGGATGGTGCGCGTACCTGGAATCCGTTCGTAAACGGAGAAAGTCTGGGTTATATGTATGCAAACAGAAATAAGCGAAGCATCACCCTGAATTTGAAAACAGAAGAGGGGAAAAAGGCATTATTTGAGCTGGTGAAAACGGCAGATGTAGTAGTAGAAAACTTCCGTCCCGGAGTAACCAAAAAACTTGGAATTGATTACGAGGTTATGAAGCAGATTAAGCCGGATATCATTATGGCGTCGCTTTCTGGATATGGTCAGACTGGTCCGTATGCCAAAAAAGGTGCATATTCAAATCTGGCAGAGGCACAGAGCGGACTGATGTATTTAACCGGATGGCCGAATGGACTTCCAACTGGATCTGGAGTTGCGTTTGGAGACAGCATTGCGGGTATGTTTTTAGTGCAGGGAATCATGTATGCGTTATTTCATCATGAGCGTACGGGGGAAGGACAGTATATTGATGTTGCCATGGTAGATTCCCTGATCGGATTAATTCAGCATGGTTTTGCCCAGGTAACAGCACTTGGTATTGAACCAGAGCGTATTGGAAATCGTGATCTTTCTGATTATCCATATGATACATTTGAAGCTAAGGATGGCTATTGTCAGCTTGGTAATTCTACTCCGTCAGACTGGAGCATGTTTACAAAAGCAATTGGTCATCCGGAACTTGCTTTGGAAGAAAAGTATGACAGTCCGGATAAACGCTGGGATCATGTAGAAGAAATTCATGACATTATTCAGGAGTGGGCATCTCAGTATACCAGAGCAGAAATTGAACAGATTTTTGGTGAATATGGACAGCTTTACTCTCCAATTTTAAAATGCAGTGAGGTTATGAAAGACCCGCAGGTTTTACACCGTGAGATGGTAGTAGATTTGGAGTATCGTGGAACAAAATATAAGGATAAGGGAATTCCGGTAAAGATGAGTAAGACACCGGGGACCATACGCATGATGCCGCCGACTCAGGGACAGCATACGGATGAAGTGTTAAAATCTGTCGGTTATACAGATGAACAGCTGCAGCATATGCGCCAGGATGGGGTTATTCTTTAACGCAAAAATAAAAAAGAAGAGGTGAACAATTATGGGCGTGTTACATTATGATTTCAAAGGAATGCTTTATGACGAGTGGGAATTGGACAAGGCATATATTACGCCGGCAAGAACAATTCGAGAGTCAGATGTAACGGGTTATTGCGCTTTATCCGGAGATTATAATCCGATGTACACAAATGAAATGTATGCTTCAAAAACTACATATAAAAACCCAATTGTTCCCGGAGGACTTACATTTATTATTGCGAATGGGCTGGATTGTCAGACGCTCTGGGTGGATGGAAGCTATATTGGACTGCTGGATCAGCAGATGAGCTTCTTAAAACCGGTATACGTGGGAGATACGATTTATCTCACGATGACTCCGACTGCAAAGCGTTTATCAAGAAAACCAGGACGTGGAATTATAACATACCGTATTTCTGTCTTTAATCAGAAGGAAGAAATGGTTATGGATGGAACCTGGGTTATTTTGATGGCGACTGACCGTGAACATATGGAATAAGGAGAAGATACTTATGGCGATGAAAGATTATGTATTTCCTGGGAAAACCTATGATGAATGGAATGTAGGAGACGAATTTATCACTGGAGCACGAACGATTACAGAAGCAGATATTGTAAATTTTGCAGGTTTATCTGGTGATTGGAGCGCTACCCATACCAATGATGTTTACGGAAAGAGTACGATTTATGGTTCAAGAATTGCATATGGAAATGTAACATTTATTGTTAGTACAGGTTTGCTGGCACAGACGAGAATGTTTGAAGGTACGGCAACAGCGCTGCTTGATATGAAAATCAGTTATCAGGAGCCGGTAAGATTTGAGGATACTATTTACTGCAAGTTAGTCGTAGAGGAAAAACGTCCAAGTAAAACGCCTGGTAGAGGCGTGGTTACGTTCCGTGTATATGTTTATAACCAGAGTGATGAACAGGTAGCAGAGGAACGTCTTGTTTTTCTGATTTCTTCTGAAAAAGCAAGTTTGTAAAAAATCAATTTTTGAGCTTCGCTGTCTGAGAATCTTTCATCAGGCAGCGGAGTTCATTTTATATGGAGAATATCATATGGAATTGATAGAAAAAACGATTGGGCAGTATTTGGAGGAAGATCTCTTTTCATTTATTGCCCAGCCAGCCCACGGATCTTTTCAATCCCCAGCAGATGCCGGTTCACAAAGGAGATCATTGGCCCGATAAGGATGGCAGATACAATGGTGCCAAGTCCGACGCCGTTTAAGCGCTGGAAGAAAAGGAATGACAGTACGATCGCAATGATGATCAACGTAACATCAAACCGGATCTTGACCTTACCGAATTCGATGCCGGATACGCGGGAGATTGCATGGACAATGCCCTCACCCGGAACCTTGATGACATCAGGAGCGACTTCTACGCTGATCCCGATGGCAAGGATCGCGCAGCCAATCAGTAGGCTTAAGATGCGCAGTGGCAGTGTCTGCGGGTTCAGCCATGCCAGCACGAGCATGCTGATATCAATAAAGAAGCTGAACAGAATGTTGGCCAGAACCTGCAGAAACTGGATCGGGTGAAAATCCTTTTTCAGGATCGCGATCTGCATGACAATGAAGATCATATTAAACAGGAACGTGGTCTGCCCGAAGGTCAGCATGGTGAATTTTAGGCTTAAAACATAAGGAATACTGGAAATCTGGGAGGTGCCCAGGGCGCTTTTGGTGATGAAGGCAACGCCAAAAGAGTTGATGATCAGCCCCAGAATAAAGAAAAAATAGCGTTTGGCAAGTGTTGGCATGGAAAAAGTCCTCCTTTGTAAATTTTTTTGCAGGTTTTTGATAAATTTTGTTTATTGCTGTTACGTTATTATTAAGGATACCACGATTTTATACTTGAAACAATGAACGCATTTACTTTTTTGCGTGGTGGTGTTACTATTTATATTAGGGAATTTTGTGTTTTTGGGGGGAGAATTTGGGTTGTGCATGAGTGAACAGCAATGAAGATAGATTTGGCAGCAGATTCTGCCAGACGCATATGCACAACCAAAAATACGGCTAAGGGGGAAGGAGCATGGCATTGTATACCAAGCATACAGAAAAACTGTATAAAGCAGCCTTATGGGCTGGAAATATCGTGCTCATGCTCGTTGCAGTCGCTGTCTCCCTGATCTATGCGTATCATGTCCGCACTTCGCAGATCGAAGTAAAACAGGCGGATTTTATTTCCACGGTAGAATCCATGAAATCCGTTTCCCAGAATTATCTGGACAGTGAGCGGGGCTATGTGGAAAACTGGGCATTCTACATCAACGACCGGCAGATGACGCGGGAAGAGGCATTGGACTTTTTGCGGTCTATCAACACCAATCCGGGGCGGTATGTTCATATTGTAGATATGGAAAATTTTGATGCCTGGTCGGCAAGCTATCCGGCTGGTCATGATGAGATCGATACTTATCACAGATTCCAGGGCGAGTTAAAGGACTGGGAGCAGCTCATGCTGGATGCCATGTGGGAGATGTACAATGGCACAGCGCCGAAGTTTACGGTGGTCGGGCGGTATCAGCTGGATGAAACGGTTTCACCGGCAGTCAGTGTCGGGGCACGGATCACGCTGCAGACGGAAGATGGGACGAAAGATTTTCTGCTGCTGCGGGCCATTCCGACAAATGTACTGCAAAAGACCTGGGTATTTCCGGCAGAATACCAGTCTGCCGAGGTCGGGATCATGACAACAAAAGGCGGTTATGTGATCCAGTCTCCATCCATGAAATCAATTTCGTTTCCGGAATACATTCGGGGCTATAATTTCCAGGATGATTACAACAAAGTGGACAGTTTCCAAAAAGAACTGGAAAGCACCGATCATGGTGTACTCTGCTATAAAAATTTCAGGAATGAGGACTGTCTGTGGTATTATTCGTCCTTTGGTGGCAATTCCAATCTGGATATCCTTGGTGTGATCCGGCTGGATGAGTTGCAGCCGGAGAACGGCACCTGGCTGATCGTAGTCCTGATCTGTGGAACGCTGGCGGCCCTGGTGCTTCTGGACGGACTTTATCTGCGCCAGGTAAACCGCAGACTTCGCAAGACTGCGCAGCTGGCACAGGAGGCCAGTGAGGCAAAGACCCAGTTCCTTTCCTCCATGTCACACGATATCCGCACGCCGATGAACGCCGTACTTGGCATGATGTCGATCGCGAAAAGTCATGTGCAGGATCCGGAGTATGTGACGCAGTGTCTGGATAAAGCGATGACATCTGGAAAACGCCTGCTGACCCTGATCAACGATGTCCTTGATATCTCAAAGATCGAGAGTGGTCAGTTTGTGCTGACTCCTTCGGAGGTCTTGGTGGAGAAATTTTTTAAAGAGCTGGACGATATGCTGGCGCTGCAGATCCGGGAGAAAAATCTGCATTTTACCATTCAGAAAGATGCGCTGCCGCATCCGGTTGTTCTGGCCGATCCAATCCGGCTTAATCAGATATATATGAACCTTCTGTCAAATGCTGTGAAATATACCCCGGATGGCGGCAGCATTACCATGCGTTTTGGGGAAGAGCCGGCAGAGGCGGATAAGAAGCTGACTTGCCTGGTCTTTTGTGTATCCGATACGGGAATCGGCATGACGCCGGAATATCAGGACCGGATGTATCAGTCTTTTTCGCGTGAGATCAATACCCAGGTAAACCGGACTTTGGGATCTGGTCTGGGACTGGCGATTGTGCGTCAGATGGTTGATCTGATGGGCGGTACGATCACCTGCGAGAGTGAGGTTGAGAAGGGAACGACCTTTACGGTTCGACTGAATCTGCCAATTGTAGATCAGCAGCCTGTGACAAAGCAGGAGGGACATCTGGAAGATGATGAGGTAAGAGGTCTTCATCTGCTGGTTGCAGAGGACAACGAGTTAAACTGGGAAGTGATTGAGATACTTTTGGAAGAATTCGGGGTTACCTGTGAGCGGGTGGAAAACGGAAGGCTCTGTATCGAGCAGCTTTTGGCAAATCCTGCAGGCACATATGATGCGATCCTGATGGATGTGCAGATGCCGGAAATGAATGGTCTGGAGGCCAGCCAGCGGATCCGGAACTTAGACGAGACAGCCCTTCGGAATATTCCGGTGATCGCCATGACGGCAGATGCCTTTGCGGAGGATGTACAGGCCTGCATCTCCAGTGGAATGAATGGCCATATGGCGAAGCCGATCGATACCATCGTGCTTTTGAATTATCTGAAAAAGATAAAAAATAAAATGTTTTAATGGGAGCGTTACGATATGAAAAGTTTTACACACGGTATGGTGACTGCGGCACTGGCAGCATCATTGCTGTTGTCTGGATGTTCGGCAAAGAAAGAACCGGAAACGGGATTTACACCGAGAATGGATAAGGATGCAAAGATCCAGCTGGATATGATTGGTTATTTTGGGAATTTTGAGGCGTTGGATCAGGTCATGAGCGATTTTAACCGCTTTTATCCGAATATCACGTATACCTACCAGCAGGTAGGCGGGAGTAATGAGGTGGCATATTTGCAGGCAAATCCCAACGTTGATGTTATTATGACTTCCAGTGAATTATTAACTCCAAAGGATAGTGCACTTGCAAAATATTGCGTGAATCTGTCGGAGGCAGATGTTGATTTCAGTGCAATAGACCCGCAGATGCTTTCTGTATCCTGTATTGACGGCAAACAGCTTGCAGTTCCCATGGGACAAAATATTTACGGGATGATCGTGAATACATCCCTTCTGGAAAAAGAAGGTCTGGCACTTCCCCAAAATAGAGAGGAATTTCTGGATGTGCTTTCTGCGTTAAAGAAAAAAGGATACAATCCTGTTCAGGGACCAACTGCAAAGGTGTATGCGGAGCTGGTGGCAAATCAGATCTTTTCTGGTCTCTGTGACGGGCAGCCACTGAATAAGGCATTGCAGGAGGGAGACCGGGCAGCAGCCGAAGCGGCTGTTATGCCAGCCGTGGAGCTTGTGGATGAAATTCTTGCGGGCGGTTATACAGATCCTGCGGTCAATGACAGTTACCCGAAGGATAATTATGACCAGGCAATCCTCCGTTTCCTGGAGGGGGATGTGCCATTCTGGGTATGCAATACCGAAAAGGTCGGTGGAATGAAAAAACGGGAATCCAAATCCGAAGCATTCCAGAAGGAACCTTTTTCTTACATGTTTATTTACCCGCCGACCGGGGAGAACGGGGCATACGTTTACCGTGAACCGTGGTGTGGATTTGCGGTGAACAAGGACGGCAGCCATTTGGATTATGCAATGGAGTTCATTCGTTTCCTTTCCACGGAGGAGGAAATCAACAAGATGGCAAACATCAAAGGAGTTCCGTCTGTGGCAAAGAACAGCAGCATCACTGAGAATTATAAACAGGTCCTGGATGCAGAGTTCATTAAGGATGGCAGTGTAAACCTGGGCGAGGTCACGCCGGATATCGTCGAGGCGTGGTATTCCTGTATGACAGGATATGCGGCAGGGGAGTATGCTTCTGCAAAGGATGCGGTAACCGAATTTCTGGATGTGTGTGACCGGGATATGGGGCAGGAGTAAAAATACGGAAAAAGCCCTTTGACTTTTTGAAAAACAGGCAATATAATAGGTGGCGAACGAGTAGCAATAACTGCGTAAATCCAGTTTTTGCTGCTCGTTCTTTTTATTTATGGAAAAAGAAAGGAACAGGAGGATTTGACGAAATGTCAGAAAGTAACAAAATGAAAGAAATGCCAGTGAATAAGCTCATGATCCAGATAGGAATCCCCATGATCTTATCCATGGCACTGCAGGCTGTCTACAACATCGTGGACAGTGCGTTCGTCGGCAATATGAAAACAGGAAGCGAATCGGCATTGAATGCCCTGACACTGGTATTCCCGGTGCAGTTGTCAATATCATTCTGGATCCGATCATGATCTACGGTCTTGGACCGGTACCGGAAATGGGGGTAAGAGGTGCTGCTTATGCAACAGTCATTGGCCAGGTGGTTTCTGCGGTACTGCTGCTCATCTTCCATCTCAGACTGGATCATGAGTTTGAGCATGATATAAAGTATATGAAGCCGGATATGCGGATCATTTCCATCAGTTTCATTTTCGCGGGAATGAATGTGGCGTATCAGGGCATCTACCAGGCACTGGACGGCGGTATCGAGTCTCTGGTGATTTCCCTTTTAAGACAGCTCATCATCATTCTGCCGCTTGCGGGAATCTTCTCTTCACGATGGTGAGACAACCGAGTACGCAAAGCAGTTTATCCGGCAGGAATATGAAAAATACAAAGCTCAGCTGGACCGGAACCGCACGCAGTATAAGATTATGTCCGAGGTGACAAATGAGGATGGTTCGATCGTGATCGAGATCAAAAAGCAGTATAATTCTACGCCGGTGGGGGATTATCTGAAGTAACAATTTATTTATTTTTACCATGCAATCTGCAGAATAATCTGAAGCGCGTAGCATGCAAAAGCCAGCAATACAGTTGGTACAATAAATTTTAATCCTTTCACAAACTCATCACAGCGGCGGTGAAGTTTTACCAGATTTCCATTCACGGTTTCCCGGTACAATGCGATCAGGCGAAGCCTTGCCGCCTCTTCTTCCATTTCTTCGAAATGTTCTTTCCGCATGATATCCGGGTCCATTCGGGTAATCTGCTCGGGCTGCAACAGACGCATGAAAAATACCAGGACAAAAGCATATGCACCCATCACGCCAATGCAGGTTAAAATATATAATACAGAGACAAAAAGCTGCAGTCCATCCTGAGGCTTTTCCAGTTGGGAAAGTCCATTAAACAAGCCAATAATAAATACAAAAAAGAATCCGCAGAATGTAATGGTGATATAGACTTTATTGTCCAGTTTGTTGCTGCGGTCAAACTGGTTTTCATATTCGGTAGTCAGGCTGGTTAATTCCAGTTGGCTTCCGGTTGCAGGATTTTGAGTTGTCGTGTTTGGCATATGTTAGTCATCTCCATTCTTGAATTTTTTCTTGATTTTTCATATAGAGGTATTTATAATAACTATAAAAGAAAGCAGCCACTCCTGTCATGAGTGCTTTCCTTTTTTAGTATATCATGCGAACATTTGTTTCACAATCATATTATAAACAATATTGGCTAACAATGAACGAGGGGCGAAAGCTCCTGCAGCCGCCATGCATGGTGGCTGCAGGAACTTTCGCCCCTTTGATACTTACTGTGTGATATTGTTTATTCAGCCAATAGCTTCGCAGTAACCTCATCAAGGTGTTCGCGAATCGCGATATGCTGCGGGCAGACTGCTTCGCACTTACCGCATTTGATGCACTGGTCAGCGCGTTTGCGGCCGTGACTGTCTACCAGCCAGTTCTCCTGGTGCAGGGCACTTGCCTTATCGCCGTAGAGCGTTAAGTAGTTCATGGCGGTAAAGGAACCGGAGATACCGATTTCTATCGGGCATACCTTTGCGCAGTAATTGCAGGTGGTACACGGAATCAACGGGATGCGGTTTAATTCCTCTTGTGCTTTCTTAAGGGTTTCCTTCTGGGCTTCAGTGAGACCGGTAAAGTCTTTCATGTAGGATAAGTTATCCTGCATCTGTGCGACATTGCTCATGCCGGACAGCACGGTGATGACTCCGTCCAGGCTTGCAGCAAAGCGGATTGCCCAGGATGCAACGGAAGAATCCGGTTCTGCATCTTTTAAGATCTTGGCAACGGATTCCGGCGGGGTAGCCAGCATGCCGCCCTTGACCGGCTCCATGATGATGACTGGCTTGCCATGCTTTCTTGCTACTTCATAGCAGGCTCTGGACTGGATGGCCGGGTTCTCCCAGTCAGCATAGTTGATCTGCAGCTGTACGAATTCCATTTCCGGATGTGCAGTTAAGATTGCCTCCAGTTCTTCCGGGGTAGAATGGAAAGAAAAGCCAAGATGCTTGATAAGTCCTTCCTGTTTCTTTTCCTGCAGCCAGTTCCACAGATCGAAGCGGTCGAAGAATCCGGTACGGCTTTCTCCGAGGTTGTGGAGCAGGTAAAAATCGAAATAGCCTGCGCCGGTCTGCTTTAAAGAGGTTTCGAACTGTGCGTGAGCCTCCTCTTTTGTCTTGCAGTTGATCCATGCGGCATTCTTGGTAGCGAGCTGGAAGCTTTCACGCGGATAGCGTTCTACCAGAGCCTGGCGGATGGCATCCTCAGAGCCTGCGTAAGCCCATGCGGTATCGAAATAGGTAAATCCGGCATCCATAAACATGTCTACCATCTGTTTTGTCTGTTCTACGTCAATTGTGTTTTCGTCTAATTTCGGCAGGCGCATCAGGCCAAAGCCGAGTTTCTTAATATCATGACCCAGATCACTCATGTTCTCATCCTCCTTAGGGTGCTGTTAATGATAATCAATTATATTTTACAACCCGAAGTTGACTTTACGTCAAGGAATTTTTTGATAATTCGTGTGAATCCAGTTCATTAATAAATGCCTGTACTTGTGGCAGTTCAGCAGATTTTTGAGGATAGAATAGATAGGTTGTGCGGAGAAATGGTTTGGTATTTGCGAAAAAAAGTGGTTTGGTAATTCCTGTAAAATTTTCTAGGCAGCATTGCGGAACAATAGCCCATCCCAGATTATGTCGTACCATTTCTAGGCAAGCTTCTGTGTTGTTGATTGTAATGAAGTTCTCATTTGGAGAAATTTTATTTTCTTCGAGCCAGCGATTCGCGTTTCGTTCAAAAAAAGAATCGGTTTGTCTTCGGATAAAAGGGATTTCTTCTAATGAGTAATTTTCATAGCAGGAACTCATGACAGCAAAAACCTGTTCTTTGAGAAGGACTTTTTTATATTCATTCCAGGGATATTCGCCTGGTAAAATAGCCAAATCATAGTCGCCATTTAACAAACCATTATAAAGAACCCAGCTATGACGAACATTAATTTGTGCAGTAATTTTGGGATAATTTTGTCGGAAGTTCTGCAGGATAGCAGGAAGATAATGGCGAGCATAGTTCATAGAAATACCGGCATGCAGAGTACCACATAAATAACCTTTGGCACTATTTAAATCTTGGCGTAATTGTACCATGATTTTATCTGCTGCAAGTGATGCTTTTAGGGCAATGTCACCTTCGGGTGTAAAACGAATGCCATGACGTGAGCGTATAAGCAGTGTGGTTTCCAGTTCTTTTTCTAACATCTGAATTTGTCTGGTAATTGCAGGTTGGGTTAAGTGTAGGATTTTGGCAGTTTGAGTTACATTTTGGGTTTGATCTAATGTTTTGAGAAGTAGAAAATCTTGTTCGGTCATTTTTTTCTCCTAGTGTTTTTTTGATATAAAAAAAACTGATGAAATATAATAGAATTATATGATTTTACATTATGATAATCAAGTGCTATTCTCAACATAGAGCAAAAAATATTTTGAAAGGGGATATTATGAAACATATTTCAATACCGTATGGAACTGGATATCAAGAGGCAGAACTTGATGATACAAAAGTAGAAGTAGAAATCCTAGACCCAGAAGTAAAGAGTGTGAAAAAGACACCAGATGAGTTGATTGAAATGGCTCTGGACCATCCAATCGGAACAAAGAGATTGGAAGAAATGGTAGTTCCAGATGATAAAATTACGATTATGGTAGATGATCAAACACGGCCAGGTCCCCATGCGAACATGTGCCAGGCATTGATAAAACGTTTGAATACGGCTGGAGTGCCGGATAAAAACATCACCTTTGTAATAGCAACAGGAAGTCATGGTGCGCCGACTAATGAGCAGTTACATACAATTCTTGGAGGTTTAGAGGAAAGAATTCGAGTACACATTCATGACTGTCAAGATGGCACACACGTTTATATGGGAAATACGCCAACGATGGATGTACCAATTTATCTGGATCGTTTTGTTGCAGAGTCTAATTTTATTGTGACAACTGGTTTAATTGCTCCACATCATGTAGCGGGATTTTCTGGTGGAAGAAAAAGCATTGTTCCTGGAGTAGTTAGTTTAGATACTTTGAAAAAACACCATTCACTTCCAATCAGACCTTACGAGCCAGCGATTAATTATTTTGAGGAAAATCCATTTCATAAAATTGCTTTAGAAGCAGCAAGAATGGTACAAGTTAGATTTATTTTAAATGTTGTTCAGGACATTCATAAGCAAATAACAGAAGCAGTTGCGGGAGATTTAGAAGAGGCGCATATGAAAGGAGTAGATTTTTGCCGGAAAGCCAATACGGTTGATGTGCATGGACTGGCAGATGTTGTGATTAGTAGTCCAGGTGGTGCACCACGAGATATTGATCTCTGGCAAAGTCAAAAAGCGTTGTCTGTTTCTGAACTTTTATGTACAGGAAAAAACTGCACATTTATTCTTTGTGCAAAAGCAGAAAAGGGGATTCCTCAATTATTTGTAGATTGGATGACGCAAGCATCGTGTCCACAAGATGTTGTTGAGCGTTTTAGAAAAGAAGGATTTGGGATTGGTAGCAACAAAGCGTTTATGTACGCGCGTGCGTTGATTAAGGGGCGTATTATTTTAGTGAGTGAAGGTTTGACGGAAGAGCAGGCACACAGTGTGATGATGGATTGGGCACCTGATTTACAGACAGCAGTTAATATGGTTATGGAAAAAGAAAAGCCAAAGAAAATTATGGTAGTGCCACGTGCAGTAAACATTATACCGAATATTTTAAACAGAAGTTAACAAGGGAGGGTTATAGATGATTAATCTGATGATAGTTCTTGCCATCGTTGTTTCTATTATTATTGGTTACCGTACAAAAATTAACACAGGTATTGTGGCAATCCTTTTTGCATATGTGATTGGTTGCTTTTTTCTCGGGCTTAAATCTAAAGAGGTGATTGCAATGTGGCCAGTTAGTACCATGTTTTCTATTATGTCGATTACGCTATTTTATGGTATGGGTGTTGTGAACGGAACATTGGAAAAGACAGCACGTTATTTGCTCTATTACATGAGAAATTATAAAAGCGTTTTGCCATTTATTCTGTTTTTAATTGCTGTATTGGTAGGAGGTCTTGGAGCCGGTAATTTTGCAGTAGTTGCATTTATGGCACCATTGTCTATCATGATTTGTCATGAAGCTGGAATTAATATTCTGGCAGCAGCAGTTGCAATCAATGGAGGTTCTCTGGTTGGAGGCAACTTTATGACCAGCAATTTAGGAATTGTTTTCAGACAGCTTGCTGAAGAGGCAACTACAGGAACGCCTTTGGAAGGTTATGCTTCATTTTCAGGTCAATTTTTACATTTTATAGTGTCTTTTTTGTTTTTTGGTATCTTGGTTTTTGCTTTTACAGTATTACTTGGTCGAAAACATACGCAAGAAACTGTAGTGACGATGGAGTGTCCAGAGAAATTTAATACTAAGCAAAAACTTACTTTAAAGTTAATGATTTTAATGTTGGCAATTGTATTAATTATTCCGATTTTTCATATGTTGATACCTGGCAATGGAGTAATTACATATTTGAACAAAAAAGTAGATGTAAGTTTAATGGCTTGTGTATTTGCATTTATAGCACTATGCCTTGACTTGGCACCTCAAAAAGAAGTAATTGCAAAGGTGCCGTGGGGAACTATTGTTATGGTATGTGGTGTTGGCATGCTAGTGCAAGTAGCAATATCAGCAGGAACAATTCAATTACTTGCATCCTGGATAGGAGCAAATGTTCCAGTTGCTGTTGTTCCAGTAGTATTTGCACTGGTTGCAGGTATTATGAGCTTTTTCTCATCCACAATAGGTGTTGTGTGTCCGACTTTATTCCCGTTGATTCCAACAATTGCAGGAGCAACAGGTATTAGTCCGTTAGTATTGTTTACGTGTACACTGGTAGGTTCTCAAAGTACCGCATGTTCACCGTTATCAGCATCGGGAAGTATGATTGTTGGCTCGTGTCCGACTCAAAAAGAACAAAATGAATTATTTGAGGGATTAATTAGCAAAGCAGTACCAATTAGTCTAATTTTTGCTTTAATAGTTGCGGCAATCTTGAGTGTTCTGCTTTAAAGGGAGGTATAGTATGAAAGAAAGAATAGAAGTACCGTATTGTTCAGGTCGTGAGGTCCCGGTGTTTGATTTACCTAGAAATGCTTGTGATACGCATTTCCATATTTTTGATCCAGTGAATTTTCCATATAAACCAGAGGATGTACGTAATCAGCCGCCAGCAACGGTAGATTGTTATAGGATGCTTATGCGCCATATGGGAATTGAAAGATGTGTTATTGTAAACCCGTCCTGCTATGGTACGGATAATAGTTGTACGATTTCTGCGCTCCGACAATTGGGTGAATGCGCCAGAGCTGTTGTGGTAATTAATAGAGATACACCTATGGATTTATTAAAACAGTGGAATGAATATGGAGTAAGGGGAATCCGATTTAATCTGGTAAGCGGTTCCTTGGATCAAATGGAGCAGGCAATGTTTTTGAGTGAAAAAGTAGCAAGATTGGGGTGGCATACACAATTTTTTATGTCACCAGATATTACAGTTAAGATGGAGAAAGAACTGCAGTCGTTTCCGACAACCATTGTATTTGATCATATGGGACATTTACCGGCAGATATAGGGATTCAGCATGAGGCATATAATATTATGCTGTCATTAATTCGTACAAAAAAAGCATATGTGAAATTATCAGGTTTTTATATCAATTCTAAACAAACTGATTTGAATGATATGCTGGCGATTGGTCGTTCGTTTTTGAACAATGCACCAGAGGGGCTGTTATGGGGCACGGATTGGCCGCATCATCATTGTTGGTATCGTCATGAAGCCATGCCAGATGATGCGTACATGCTTGATGGATTAGTTCAGGGGTATGATTCGGAAAAAAACAAAACCCAGATATTTGTAAAAAATCCAGAAGTATTATATGGCTTTGGGAAATAGCGATAACTATAAATGGTGATGCTACATGTTAGTTAAGAGTGCTTGTAATAGTTCTAACGCTTCAGATTTCAAAGTTCTGATAAAAACTAAATAAAATTTCTGGAAACTTGGCAGCGGCAGCACCTGGTAATCCACACTTTTGCAAGCGCGGCACCATGCATGAGTAAGATATACCCCCTCGTTTTGTGCAACGAGGTCTAAAATTGTGGATAAGTTTGCTGCTGACCGGATTTTTGGTGCAAAACCAAGTTCCTTAAAAAGCCGGTAGAGATTCTGGCTTTTCCAGGCAGATGCAACCTGTTCTGGTAATAGAAAGAACGAGTCATGAAAACAGGAAATATCTGTTGTATTGGAGCAGGACGCGGCATAAAGGAGCACTTGGGGAATCTCGGCAAACGGCTGTATGGATAGCGGATTTTCGGAGCCATAAAGTTTCCCGGAAGCAGAAAAACGGCTCGGGACCAGTGGTGCTGCAGTCAGGATCAGATCGCAGCGTCCCTGCTCCAGTATTTCTGGCAGTTCCGCTTCTGGATAACAGGCAAACTCCAGATGTACTGGCTTGGGCATAGAGGCAGCGGCATCGAGAAAGCGGGTACGAAAATGAGACGGATCGACATCATCCGGATAAGCAATCCGAATGATGGTTCCGTCTTTTTTCTGCGCGTTCAGCTTGTTTTTTAATAACGCAAGCTGAAAATGGCACTGTTGAAAGTAGTCGTGATAAGCCTGACCAGCCGGGGTCAGGGAAAGTGTGCGGCCGGAGCGGGTAAAAAGGCTGCAGCCAAGTTCTTCTTCTAGCTGCCGGATCTGTTTGCTGATCGCGGGCTGACTCACCGAAAGAACCTGGGCGGCTTCCGTGAAGCTGCCGTGTTTTACGATGGTGAGGAAGTATTGTATTTCCAGACTGTTCATGGATTCTCCTTTGCAGATGGCAGATTAGCCGTTTTCGTGCTTGCGCTGGTGCGGATGTTGGTGCTGCTGCAGATTTGTTACTTGTTTTCTATATAATTCCGTATAGTCTCTTCTGATGCGTTGACGGTTCCCTGCACCATCTCTCCCTTGCCGCCGCCTTTTCCTCCAAGTGTTTCATGGAAGGTCTTAGAGAAGGCCTTCAAGTCTACGGATTCGCTTCCGAGAATATAGCGGTAACCGTCTTCGTCATTTCCCAAAAAGATGCCGCAGATGCCCTGGCATTTGCTTTTTCCCTCGTCTACAAACCGGCGAGCCACGTTTTTGTCCACATCTTTTTTAAAAACGAGATAGTTTTCCACATGCTCTGGGAGGTTTTCCAGAATCTGCTCCATGGCACGGCTCTGCGTCTGGATCAGTTTTTCTCTCCAGGATTTTGCTTCGTCCTGAAGCCGTTTTACGGCCTGGGCGCTTTCTTCGGGCTTTGCGGACAGCATGCGGGAGATTTCGCGGATGTTACTTTCTTTCATGCGGTAATCTTTCAAGGCGCGGAAGCCGCATACCATGGTCACACGGGTGCCGCCTTTGTATTTGATTGCGTCGATCAGGCGGATGATTCCGACTTCACCGGTCAGCTTTACATGTGGTGCGCAGCAGGCGCAGACATCGTAGCCAGGAATTTCAACAATACGTACCTGACCGGTCAGCTCTTTTTTGCTGCGGTACTCCAGCTGCTCCAGCTCTTCTCTGGACGGGTAGGTGACCAGAATCGGAAGATTTTTTACAACGGCTTCGTTTGCCTCTAGCTCGACGTTCTGTAATTCTTCTTCGGTGAATGTCCCGTTAAAGTCCATGGTGACTAGTTCCTGTCCGAGATGGAAACCTACGTTGTCATATCCGAATGTGCGGTGCACGATACCGGAGACGATGTGCTCTCCGGTGTGCTGTTGCATTTTGGAAAAGCGCTCCGGGTAATTGATATGTCCGTCAACTTCGGTTTCTGGCTCCAGCGGTTTGTCGGTATAGTGGATAATCTGCTCATTCTTTTCCTGGACATCCAATACCTTTGCATTTCCAAGGATTCCGGTGTCGGCATACTGGCCGCCGCCTTCCGGGAAAAATACGGTCTGGTCAAGAATGACCTCGTAGCAGTTCTTTTTTTCGTTCCATTCGCAGGACATTACGGTTGCATGGCAGCTGTCCTGGTGGCTGTCTTTATAATATAATTTGGTTGTTTCCATAGTCGGTGTTACCGGTCCTTTCTTTGCTGTCATGGTATCTTTCTCATCTTAGAAAATGTTTTTGTCATTTCTTTTGGTTTGGGGATGGTTCGTCTGTATCTGTTTTTAATGCAAACTGGTTTTTCCAGAAATCCAGCAGTCCTTCTTTTTTCATTTTACTAAGCTCTGCCGACAGGGCGCTGCGGTCGACCTCCAGGTAATCTGCAAGCTGCTGGCGGTTGAAGGGAATGGAAAAATTCCGGCTTCCTTCCCTGGCTGCCTGGGCGGAAAAATAGGAGATCAGGCGTCCTCGGATCGATTTTGGAGATGTATGCATGATGCGTTCGGACAATCCGAGATTTTTTCTTGCGGATGCCATGAGCAGATTCCGGATCAGCTGGCTGTGGTGGCTGCAGGTGGTCTGACAGGTGGTCAGTACCCGCCCGATGTCCAGAAACAGAATGTCGGAGTCCTGGTCCGCGACGACATTGACCATGAGCGGTTCGCCGGGAACACAGGCGTAGGTTTCCGCAAAGATCTGTCCCGGTCCGGCATGACCGAAGATACTCCGGTTCCCCAAAAGGTCATCCCGTTCGATGGTCACGCTGCCGGAGAGGACGATTCCGAGGTCCTTCACCAGATCTCCCATATATAAAATGATTTCGCCCTTCTGGAAATGTTTTTCCCTTGCGTAAAAACATTTCATCATTTCGTTTACCTGTTCTGGGGTGCTGCCACGAAACAGGACGGTCTGAGCGAGGAACTGATTATCCATGGCATTTCCTTTCTTCTCGAAAATGTTGTTCTAACAACATCTTTATGAGACTCATTATAGTATAATCTGCCTGTACAAGCAAGAAAACAACAAAAAGAATATTCACATATCGATTTTTTATTAGGAGGAAGAGAACATGGTTCGAAGAGTGATTCATATTGACCAGGAGAAATGCAACGGCTGCGGTATCTGTGCCAATGCCTGCCACGAGGGAGCAATCGGGATTGTAGATGGAAAGGCACAGCTTTTGCGCGATGATTACTGCGATGGACTTGGCGACTGTCTGCCGACCTGCCCGACCGGAGCAATCACTTTTGTAGAGCGGGAGGCGGCTGCCTACGATGAAGCTGCCGTGAAAGCGCATATGGAACGCCGCAAGCAGGAGCAGGCTGCCACTCAGGCATCAGACACACACAGCAGCGCTGTTCAGGAAGCATCTGCATCTACCGGATGTCCGGGAAGCCGCGCGCGTCAGATCGTTCATGATGAGACTCCGGCATCTACCGGATGTCCGGGAAGCCGCGCGCGTCAGATCGTGCATGAGGAAACCCCGGCATTCACCGGATGTCCGGGAAGCCGTTCGCAGCAGATCGACCACGCGGAGGAAGCAGCAGAGGCAGCGCAGAATGAGGCAGCAGCACCATTTTCCATGCAGTCCCAGCTGACAAACTGGCCGGTACAGATCAAGCTGGCGCCGGTGCGTGCACCTTACTTTAATCATGCACGCCTGCTCATTGCAGCTGACTGTACCGCTTATGCGTATGCAAATTTTCACCAGGAATTCTTAAAAGGCAAGGTGGCTCTGATCGGCTGTCCGAAGCTGGATGATGTGGATTACAGTGAAAAACTGACCGAGATCATCCGCAACAACGATATCCAGAGTGTCACCATTGTCCGCATGGAGGTTCCTTGCTGCGGCGGTCTGCAGCATGCAGCTATGACGGCGCTGCAGAACAGCGGAAAGTTCATTCCGTGGCAGGTTGTTACGATTTCTATCGACGGAAAGATTTTGGACCAGGCATTCTAAGCAGGTCGCTTTATGGCTGACACTGTGAGAAACGTCTCATTTTAATGAAATTTTTTGGCTCGTTTCCCGGAGTTAACTGTGGCGGCTTTTCCTTGCAAACTGTCTGGTGCAATGATAGAATGAGAGCAGATACGGAGCAGTTATAAGTTATAGGCGAGAGAAAACGTTATGACTGTTTTCAGAAACGTATCACCAGTAACAGATAAACGGAGGAAAAAATTATGAGATTACGCCACATCCGGGGCGCAGAGGAAGCCATTACGAGCAGTCCTTTCGTCATTCAGGAGCCGAAAGAGCATCGTGGCCATTTTAATGAGTTGTTTGGCAATGCAAATCCGATCGAGATCGAGGTTGGAATGGGAAAAGGCAAGTTCATCATGGAACTGGCGCAGAAACACCCGGAGACGAATTTCATCGGCATCGAGCGTTATTCCAGCGTGTTGTTGCGGGCGCTTCAGAAGCGGGAAGAGCTGGAGATTCCCAATATATATTTCATGTGTGTGGACGCAAAAGAGCTGGGCGAGATTTTTGCGCCCGGGGAAGTCGAAAAGATTTACTTAAACTTCTCGGATCCGTGGCCAAAGGACCGTCACGCAAAGCGCCGCCTGACTTCACCGGATTTCATGAAGGTGTATGACCAGGTTCTTGCAAAGGACGGCTGTGTGGAATTCAAGACGGATAACCAGGATCTGTTCACCTATTCTCTGGAGGCAATTCCGGAGGCAGGATGGAAAATCGAGGCATTTACCCGAGACCTTCATCACAGCGATATGGCTGAGGGCAATGTCATGACCGAGTATGAGACTAAGTTTTCTGCAATGGGGAATCCCATCTGCAAGCTGATTGCAAGCCGCTAGGCGATGCTGACCGTTGCTGGCATATTGGAGGTCAGGAAATGCCGTGTGCGGCGGAATCAAAAGCGGGCGGACCAAAGCAGAATCTGCAGGATGCAGGCATCTGCGATAAAAATGAGATGCTGTCAGGACCGGATATGTGAGTGAATAAGTCAGATCTGCATATACTATCGGTAAAGAAATGCTGCTGTTCATGGGCAGGAATTTCCTGAGTGGAAAATCCCGCTGCTAAGTGCGCCTGCCGCGAACGGCAGCATAGAAACCGGTGATGCATATGTCAATCAAGAAAAAACTGGTCCGCTGTCTGCGCAGTGCTACCTGCGATAAGGAAGCCTTAAACCGCCGCATTTTAAAATGGCGCAAGTGTTTCAAAGAGGTGGAAAAGGAGCTGAACCGCTGCAAGAAATGCTGACATGCGATATGCAGACGAAAACCTGGATATTGCAGCAGTACACAGATGGCAGGAGTCAGATAGCATCCGAGACAGATACACAGGGAAACATATAGCGGAAGAAAAGGAGGAACTATACTATATGGAAAGAAAATTTACATCTGAGAATTTTGAAGCTGAGGTATTAAAATCAGAAAAGCCGGTTCTGGTAGATTTTTATGCAGACTGGTGTGGTCCGTGTAAGATGATGGCACCGGCAGTTGAGGAACTGGCAAACGAGCAGGACGATGTGATCGTCGGAAAGCTGAATGTGGACTTCGCTCCGGAGCTTGCCCGTACCTACAAAGTATTCTCGATTCCTACCCTAATTCTGTTTAAAAATGGAGAAGCCGTGGAAAAACGCGTTGGCGTCCAGAGTAAGGCAGAGCTGGAAATGCTGATAAAATAAGGCTTTTTGCCCCATCAAAAGTCGACCGGAAAAAAATTTGAAAAAAATTTAAAAAAAGTGTTGACTTTTGGTGGGACTTAGGATAGAATAATGAACGTGCCGCTGAGACAGCAACAAACAAGCGGGACAGAAAAAATTAAATAAGCGCCTTTAGCTCAGTTGGTAGAGCAGTAGACTCTTAATCTATTTGTCCAGGGTTCGAGTCCCTGAAGGCGCATTATAAAGGCACTGATTTTGCAGACAGAGAGCTGCGGGGTCGGTGTTTTTTGCTATATAGATTTTGCGGCAGCATTAGAACTGAAATTCAGAAAGGGGATACATTCCAATGAAAATCCTGCACAATCTGCTTGGTATTTTATGTGGCTTTGCGCTGATGATCATCTTACTGATCACTTCGATTGAAGCGGTTACTTACTGGACTCCGGGTTATTACGAAAAAGAATATGCGAAATATGGTGTTTTGCAGGATGTTCATATGGAAATGAATGATCTTTTGGATGTTACGGACCAGATGATGGCATATCTGCGTGGAAACCGGGAAGATCTTCATGTCCCGACTGTGGTGGACGGGCAGCCCCGTGAATTTTTCAACGACCGGGAAATTGCCCATATGGAGGATGTGAGAGGATTGTTTTTGGGTGGACTTGCTCTTCGCCGGATCAGTATTGGGTTGATCGTATTCTGTGTGGTCCTGCTGTTTGCACGGAAAGCAGATGTGCGCTGGGTGCTGCCGAAAATGATCTGCGCAGGATCAGCCTTGTTTTTTGCAGTGCTGGCGATCCTTGCTGCAATCATATCCACAGATTTCAATAAATATTTTATCATCTTCCATCATATCTTTTTCAATAATGACTTATGGCTGCTGAATCCGGATACGGATCTTCTGATCAATATTGTTCCGGAGCCATTCTTTATGGACACGGCCGCGCGCATTGCCGTAACTTATGGAGTATCTGTTCTTGCAGTATTTGCAATTTGTCTCATTATCCTTTATTATAATGATAGAAGGGGTAAAAAAACGAAAATCTGATGCAGGTTTGCCTGTGAATTGGTTTTCGATCGCATGCCCCAAGATTATAAGAATATCGCCGGACAAGGAAAACACATCCTTGCCCGGCTTTTTGGGAGATAAAACAGAATGAAACGAATACTGACTCTATTACTATGCCTGACTTTGCTCACCGGCATCTCTGCTTCACCGGCACTGGCGGCTCCAGACTGGCCGTCGAATGTTTCGGTGGAAGCGGAAGGCGCCATTCTTATGGATGCCCGTTCCGGAGCCGTTCTTTATGGAAAAAACTTACATGCAGTGTATTATCCGGCCAGCATCACCAAGATCCTGACTGCCCTGATCGTCATTGAGCACTGCAACCTGGATGATGTAGTGACCTTTTCCCATGATGCGATCTACAGTGTGGAGCAGGGAAGCAGCAGTGCGGGAATGGACGTAGGCGACAAGATGACGGTGCGGGATTGTCTGTATGCCATGCTGCTGAAATCGGCGAATGAGGTTGCCAACGCACTGGCAGAGCATACTGCCGGTTCTATCAAAAATTTTGCAGTTTTGATGAATGCCAAGGCAAAGGAACTGGGATGTCAGGAGAGTCATTTTAACAATCCGAGCGGACTGAACGACCCGCAGCACTATACCTCGGCTTATGACATGGCGCTGATCGCGCAGGCCGCTTTTCAGAATGAGACGTTTGTCACCATTGATTCCAGTCTTTATTACGATCTGCCGCCGACCAGACACAATCCGGACGGATTCCGGGTGTATCCGGGACATCGTATGTTAAAGAAAAATGCGCCGCAGTATTATGCAGGCGTGATCGGCGGCAAAACCGGTTATACCACGCTGGCTGGAAATACATTGGTAACGTGTGCGGAAAAAAACGGAATGAAGCTGATCACGGTGATCTTAAATGGTCATCAGACGCATTACAGTGATACCAAAGCCCTGTTGGAGTTTGGATTTGCTAATTTTCAGTCAGTGAACATTGCGGATGCGGACAGCACGTATTCCTCAATCTCAAATGACATGACCATTGCCGGACTTCCGGCGGCGGACTTGTCTGTGCTGCATATGCAGAAAGAATGCTATGTGACACTGCCGAAAACGGCAGATATTTCGGAAGCCCAGTCTTCGATCAGTTATGATCTGCCGGAGTCTGCCCCGTCTGCAGCGGTGGCCCGCATTTCCTATCAGTATAATGACCGTCAGATTGGGGCAAGTTATCTGCTGCACAAGGAGACCGCGGAGGAAACAGAACAGGCCGTTGCAAGCGTTCAGGCAGAAACGAATGCGGAAACAGAAACAGGATTGGCAGAGGAAAGCAATGCATCTGTGGGAGCAGGAAGCCGTCAGAGTGCACAGACGGAAAGCGGATTGGAGGCAGAGACTTCTTTTGATCAGGATCCGCTTGCACTTGCCGAAACGGATCCGCTGGCATCTTCCGAAGCCGAAGAAAAGCAAAGTCCTTTTGGAAAGCGCAAGACAGGGTTCCATCTGAATATTCCTCCGGCATTCTGGATCATTGTTGGAGTAGCTGCGGTGGCTGCGATCATTGGTTCCGGACTCCTCACGGCAAAATACCGGATCGAGAAACGGGAAGAGGAAGAGCGCTCCGCGCGCTATGAGCGCCGCAAGCAGCGTCTGCAGGATATTGGCATGACGACCTCGGAATTTGACATGATGCTTCAGCAGAAACGTTCCGATTCCGCGTTAAAGCAGACGAAAGAAAAACACAGACCGAAAAAACATAAATCATTTCTGGACGATCCGAAGAAGTATTATTAAACCGGTTTCATGGTCTGCAATAAAAAACTTCCGTAATCTGAGAATAGATCACGGAAGTTTTTTTGTGCGTTTTTGTTTTCGTTTTGCACGGTTTCGTTCTGCACGTTTTTTGCGGACATCTTCTTTTCGCTGCAGGATCGCCTGTGCGCCTTCTTCGTCCGTCAGCTTTAAGGTTTTTACTACGAATACCGATTCGTCCTCTACTTTTTTCATGCGGATCTTGCCTTTGAGGAATCCATGTTCCGGACAGAGCGCCAGGGCAAAATAGGTTTTCTGGTTTGGTGTAAACCAGCGGACTTTTTTGCGCAGCATACGGCCGCAGCGGTAGCACATCATCTCGGTGACGTTCTTGCTTGCCATGGCTTCTTCTTTGGTGTCAAAGACCCGGGAAACATATTTGGAGTAGCCGGGAAAGGTTATGCGGATTTCTTCTTTCCTATTAGAAGGAAGGCGGTAATAATCGACGGACAAAAATGGCAGAATCGTCTCTGGTCCTGGCGTGTTTCCAAGCATGGTGAGCAGTTTCCCCGTGTAGTAAGCGTCGTCTAAGGCCCGGTGAAAGGGACGCGCTTCCATAAGCTGTTGTTCTTCTACGGCAGAGTCCAGGGAAATTCTTGCGTTGTCGCGGCAGAAAAGCCCGTAAAGCTTTTGTACGTCATAATAAAAAAGTGGTTTCGGAAAAGGATTTTCCATGTGGTAAAAATCCATATTCCGCTGCAGTTCTAACAGATCCATGTTTCCCCAGGTACAGAATACGGCATCCTCCCCACACCAGGAAAGAAACTCCGCAGCGGCATCCGGAAACAGATTGCCATCTTTTTGCAATTCCTTCATATTCATATGGGTCACTTCGGAGATTGCGTGATGCATCTGTGTGTAGACCTGTGGGCGGATGAGCCGGTGGAATTCGTCAGTCATCTGAAATGCTTCATTCAGTTTTACAGCCCCGATTTCGATAATTTCAAAGGGGAAATGCGGAATAGATTTTTCTTTTCCATTTGCGCTCTGATTCCATTCTAAGTCAAATACAATGTAGTTCTTCATAATGGAATTATTATAGCATACCCGCTGCAGTTTGCCTAGGGCGGGAATTTGCTGCTGTTTGCGTCTTGCAGGAACTTACAGTTTCCTTACAATACGAAAAACAATGCTTTTTTGCGTGCGCAATTTTGCCGGATATAGTATAATTGTAGTAAATATTATGTTATGGTGCCGGGCACGTATGCGTGCGCAGGAACGAAAAATAACGGTGTACAAAGGAGGGTTCTTTATGGCAGGTGGAAACAGCAGCTGGGAGAAGATCCAGCAGGGCGTGAACGATACAGAACGGCTGATTGTTCAGAGAGAGTACAATGCTTCTATGATGAAAGCACGTCAGACTCTGGAATTTATGGTAAAAAATCTGGCAGATCAGGCGGGCATCCTGGATGAGAGTGATTTAAAAAATATGATCGATGCGCTTTATGAAAACCGTTGGATCTCCAAGACCACGTGTGAGAACTATCATAAGATCCGGATGATCGGCAACAAAGCAGCTCATGAGGGCGATGCAAATGCCTACAGCGCGAATCAGGCGTACCACATGCTTTCTCAGGAAATGTACACGTTCGCAGATGAATACCGCAAGGCAAGAAAAGGAGGAAAAACGCTCACAAGACCGGTAGTGACGCAGAAATCTTCCAGCCAGTCTTATACTGGCACTACACGAAAGGGTACGGCGGGTACTGGCCGCGCAAATACGGGGAATTCTTCTGGAACAGCACGAAACGGCAAAGGAAACGCAGCTGCCGCAGGCAGAACTTATGCAGGAACACGAAGCAGCAGCGCTGAATCTTCCCGGAGCCGAAGACGTTCGGGAGGCCGGAATGCTTCCTTTTCGCTTTATAATCTGCTGAAGCTTCTGGTACCGGTGCTCTGTATCGTCCTTTTGCTTCTGGTCGTGAAGGTTGTGAAGCCGGAACGCCAGACAAAGGAAACCGAAGGTCCGACTGCTGTGGAAACCATGGAAACAACGGAAGCTGCGCCAAAAGAGACGGAAAGCACAGGACCGGTTTACCGTACTACGGATGTTTTGAATGTCCGTCCGGAGCCAAGTACCTCTTCGGAGCGGATCGGTCAGCTGAATGCGGGCGTGACCGTGGAATATGTGCGCGCCCACGATGCTGACTGGGCCGTGATCCTCTACAACGGGCAGGAGGCGTATGTGGCAAGCCGGTATCTGCAGGAAGAGTAACCATATATTTAACAACATGATTTCTACAGCCTTGCAATGCGATTTCGGCACTTTGACAAAAAAACATCGTTAAAAAAATGTTATTCTTTCATTTTCACTATGGAGTTTTTGGGGCAAAAGAGTATGATGTTAGCAGAGCGCTTATGACAGATATAATAAAATACCTATAGAATGGATACTTATATATTGAGTATGAGTGCAATCAAAAAGACAAGGAGGAGCAAGATGGATACCGTGATCAAGAGGATATCGGAGATTGAAAAAGCTGCTGTGACCGTCATGGATGATGCCGCTGCACGTAAGAAAGCGTTTGCGGCTGAGATGGAAGAAAAAACACGGCAGTTCGACCAGACAGCAGATGCCGAGACAGAAAAAAAGGTGCAGGATCTTCGTCAGGAGATGGAAAGCCGGATGAAGTCTGAATTGTCTAAGCAGAAGGCACAGGCTGAGGCGCAGCTTGTGCGGATGGAAAAAAATTATGAGCTTCATCATGAAACGTATGTGAAGAAGCTGTTTCAGGAACTAATAAGGGAGTGATCGTATGGGGCTTTTGGCCTACAGCGGGATAACGACAAAGGTGCGGGCAATGGAAAGCCGTTTGCTGACGGCAGAAGAGTTTCGCCAGCTGGCAGAGCAGGAGGATGTCCGCAGCGCGGCAGATTATCTGAAACAGCAGCCAGCGTATGCGGAAGTGTTTGCCGGTCTGGACGATACGAAGCTGCACCGGGGGTATATTGAACAGATCCTGACCCAGTCGGAGTACCGCGATTTTACTAAGCTTTACCGCTTTTCCAGTGTGAAGCAGCGGAAATTCCTGGATCTTTACTTCCGGCATTATGAGGTGGAAGTGATCAAGAAGCTTCTGCGGCATATGCTGGGCGGAAGGGAAGGACAGCCGGATCTGTCGGTGTTCCAGGATTTTTTTGAGAAGCATTCCAATCTGGATCTCGAAGCACTTTGTAAGGCAAAAAATCTTGCAGAGTTTACCGATGCACTGGGGAAGAGCGCATACGGGGATCTGTTAAGGCAGCTGCTTGATAAGGGACAGACCAGTCTGTTTGACTGTGAGCTGCAGCTGGATCTGTTTTATTTTCAGTCTCTCTGGAAAGCACGGACCAAGATTTTGAGCAAAGCGGAGCGGAAAATCCTGGATGCATGCTATGGAAGCCGCCTGGATATTTTAAATATCCAGTGGATCTTCCGGGCGCGGAGCTTTTACCGGCTTTCCCCGGCGCAGATTTACGCCTTACTGATCCCGGTCCATTACCGGCTGCGTGCAGAGACGGTAAAGCAGTTAGTCGAGGCGGAGGATGATGCGAAGTTTTTTGCCGTATTAAAGGAAACTCCGTATGGAAAACTGGAGACAGAGCAGACCGGCCAGATGCCGGATGTCCAGCTTTTATCAAAACAGATTTTAGACCAGATTTATGGCAAGACCGGGCGCCGCTATCCGCATTCTCCGGCGGTGCTGGATTCGTATCTGTATTTTAAGGAACAGGAGATGCGAAAGATCGTCACGGCGTTAGAGGGAATCCGGTATGGAATTTCCGCGCCGGAGATCATGGGGCTGATAGCAAAACAATAAAGGAACGCAGTGGGAAGCTTTGGGGTGCAATTTCGGAGGGAGTATTTGGAAATTGCGACCGAAAACGGAGCAGAACGCTGCAGACAGGAGGAATTACTTGTGATAGAAAAAATGAAGTTTTTGAGTATCACAGGTCCGAAGGATGATATTGACCGGGTGGTGGAGCAGTATCTCTCAAAATATGAGATCCAGCTGGAAAACGCCCTGTCGGAGCTTAAGACGGTGGCAAGCCTTAGGCCGTATCTGGAGATCAATCCTTACAAAGCGGAGCTGCAGACAGCAGAAACGCTGATGAAGGAGATTGATGGAACGGCCGGAACCGGGACAAATGTGACACAAAAACTTTCCGTAGAAGATGCCGTTAACACGATTCATAGCCTGGATGAGCAGTTAAAGTCACTTCGGACAAAGAAGGAAGCACTGGAGAAGCAGGCATCGGACATGGAGCAGTCCATGGACCGGGTGATCCCGTTTACGGATCTGAATTATGACCTGAAGGACATTTTACATTTTCAATATATCAAATTCCGGTTTGGACGCATGACGCATGAATATTACAACAAATTCATGGATTATGTGTACGATACCATCGATACGGTGGTGCACAAATGTCAGGAAGATGCAGAGTATGTGTGGCTGGTGTATTTTGTGCCGGAGCCGCTCTGCGATAAGATCGATGCAATTTACGCATCGCTACATTTTGAACGGTTTTTCCTGCCGGACGAGTATGAGGGAACCCCGGTGGATGCGACCCATGAACTGGAGCATCAGCTTTCCGGAGTCTATGAAGAGATCCGCGGGATCGATGAGCAGTTTCAGAAGGTGCTGGCTGCACAGGCAGACAGCCTTAGAGCCGCTTGCCGGAAGCTGGAAACCTATTCCAGAAATTTCGATGTGCGCCGCCTTGCCGCCTGCACAAAGGATAAGGACCACACCTTTTATATTTTGTGCGGCTGGATGAGCGAGACAGATGCGAAGGCTTTCCGCAAGGAACTGGAAGAGGATGATAAGACCTTCTGCTTCGTGGAGGAAGATCATGGAAACATCATGAGTAAGCCGCCGACCAAGTTAAAGAATCCGAAACTGTTCAAGCCGTTTGAGATGTTCATACGCATGTACGGACTTCCATCGTATGAGGAAATCGACCCGACGGTCATTCTCGGTCTGACTTACTCGTTCTTATTTGGATTTATGTTTGGCGATGCGGGACAGGGCCTGTGCCTGATGCTTGGCGGTTACCTGTTGTACCGGGCAAAGAAGATGAATCTGGCGGCGATCATTTCCTGCTGCGGTTTCTTCTCGACCATATTTGGATTTTTATTCGGCAGTGTCTTTGGATTTGAAAATATCATACAGCCGTTGTGGCTGCATCCGAAGACAGCGATGACGAACCTTCCGTTTGTTGGAAATTTAAATACCGTGTTTATCGTAGCGATTGCCATGGGCATGGGAATTGTTCTGATGACGATGGTTTTGAACGTCATCAACAGCCTGAGAAGCCATGACACAGAAAAGGCATTTTTCGATACCAATGGCATTGCAGGCATCGTATTCTACGGTGCACTGGCTGTCACGATCATTCTGTATATGAACGGACATACGCTTCCGGCTACGGCTGTGCTGATCGTGATGTTTGTCCTGCCGCTTCTGGTGATCTTCTTTAAGGAGCCACTTACGGCGCTGGCCGAGAAGCACGCGAAGATCATGCCGGAGGAAAAGGGCATGTTTTTCGTGCAGGGCGTGTTTGAATTGTTTGAAGTATGCTTAAGCTATTTTTCCAACACTCTTTCGTTTGTCCGTGTGGGCGCGTTTGCGGTCAGCCATGCGGCGATGATGGAAGTGGTCCTGATGTTAGCCGGTGCCGAGGCGGGAACGCCGAACTGGCTTGTGGTCGTCCTTGGCAACCTGTTCGTGTGCGGCATGGAAGGACTGATCGTTGGCATCCAGGTGCTCCGTCTGGAATATTATGAGCTGTTCAGCCGTTTCTACCGGGGAACCGGGCGGGAGTTTAAGCCGTACGGAAGACAGAATTAGCGGAAACTCTAACATATCTGGGCTGGTAGTACTGGAAAAGGGCTGGAAGCCCGGGCAGCCTGGGCAGCAGACAACAGACAAAACAACAAAAGATATTCACAATAAAAAAGGAGAATCAGATCATGACTTTATTAGCAAAAATCACACTGGCAGCAGCATTAATCCTCAGCATTGCAGTTCCGTTTGGCGCGTTTGCAGCAGGAGAGAAAACGAGAGGACGTTATAAGACCGCCATCGGCGTAAATGTATTTCTGTTTATGGCAACCATTGGTGTGGCTGCGGGACTCATGTTTACCGGTCATGCATTTGCGGCAGAAGAAACTGCCAAGGCAGTCAACAGTGCAGCAGGCTGGGGCTATCTGGCAGCAGCACTTTCCACCGGTATGAGCTGCATCGGCGGCGGTATTGCCGTATCCGCAGCAGCATCTGCCGCACTGGGAGCGATCAGTGAGGACGGCTCCATTCTTGGTAAATCCCTCATCTTCGTTGGTCTTGCCGAAGGTGTCTGCCTGTACGGACTGATCATTTCCTTTATGATCCTTGGTACCCTGTAAGATGAAGATGTATCTGATCAGTGACAACATCGACACCTGGACCGGCATGCGGCTCGCCGGTGTGGAAGGTGCGGTGGTGCACGAAAAAGAGGAATTGAAGGCAGAACTGGATAAGGTCCTGGCCGACAAGACGATCGGAATCGTACTGCTGACAGAAAAATTCGGGCGGGATTTCCCGGAACTGGTCAATGAGGTAAAGTTAAACTATCGCCAGCCACTGTTTGTAGAGATTCCGGACCGTCATGGAACCGGCCGCAAGCCGGACTTTATCACGGCCTACGTCAACGAAGCGATCGGGCTGAAATTATAATGCAAAAAGGAAGGTGACCAATGTGACCACCGAGGAAAAATTACAGCATTTTCTGGACACCTGCATGGAAGATGCCAGGGTTCGCAGCGGACGGATGCTGGATGAATATATGTCCGCACTGGAAAAGACATTTGAGGAACATAAAGCCGATACCCGCAGACGTGAGAAGCTGCAGCTGCAGCAGGAAACGGAGAAGATCGAGCGGGAGATCAACAAACAGCTGGCGGTAGGGCAGATCGATATCCGCCGGATGCTGGGGCAGAAACAGGAAGAATTAAAAGACAAGCTGTTTGTGGAGTTAAAGGATATGCTGGCGCATTACCTGGAGACGCAGGACTACCAGAAGCTTTTGGAGCGCCAGGTGAAACATGCGGTAGAGTTTGCGGGGCAGGATCCGGTGATCATTTATCTGGATCCGGTCGATGAGGATAAAGTAAACCGCCTTGCGCTTCACAATGGAAACGCGGAATTCCGCATCAGCGAGTATTCTTTCACCGGAGGAACCCGGGCGGTAATCCCGTCGCGCCATATCCTCATTGATAATTCCTTCCAGACGAAGCTGGAGGAAGCCAGGGAGAAGTTCCACTTCGACTTAAGCCTGACAGAAGGAGGAAATGGAGATGTCTAAGACGGGTGTGATCTGCGGGATCAACGGCCCGATCGTCCATGTGAAAGGGGACGCGGGCTTTACCATGAATGAGATGGTCTATGTAGGCCATGAAAATCTGGTGGGCGAAGTCATCGGCTTAAAAGCCGGGGATACCATTATCCAGGTTTACGAGGAGACAGCCGGGATCCGGCCGGGTGAGCTGGTAACCGGAACCGGTGCGCCGGTGTCCGTTACCCTGGCACCGGGCATCCTGACCAATATTTTTGATGGAATCGAGCGACCATTAAGTGAGATTGCGAAAAGTGGCGGCGCGTACATCAGTCGCGGCGTGAATGTCAGCGCACTGGATACCGAAAAGAAATGGAAGACCCACATCACCGTGAAAAAAGGTGATCGGGTATACGGGGGCACGATCCTTGCGGAGGTGCCGGAGACTCCGGCAATCATTCATAAGGTCATGGTGCCGCCGGATAAGGAAGGCTATGTGCTGGATGTGGTGGAAGACGGAGAATACACGATCAACGATCCTCTGGTAACGATCCAGCATTTTGACGGCACTGAAGAAAAGCTGACGATGACCCAGAAATGGCCGATCCGTGTGGCAAGACCGACGGCAAAGCGTTTTCCGGCAACCCAGCCGCTTGTGACCGGCCAGCGTATCCTGGATACGCTGTTTCCGCTGGCAAAGGGCGGTACGGCGGCAATTCCGGGCGGATTTGGTACCGGAAAGACCATGACCCAGCATCAGATCGCAAAGTGGTCGGACGCAAACATCATCATTTACATTGGCTGCGGCGAGCGCGGAAACGAGATGACGCAGGTTCTGGAAGAATTCTCCGAGCTGATCGACCCAAAGACCGGAAATCCGCTGATGGACCGCACTACCCTGATCGCGAACACGTCCAACATGCCGGTGGCAGCCCGTGAGGCGAGCCTGTATTCGGGTCTGACACTGGCGGAGTATTACCGGGATATGGGCTACCATGTTGCGATCATGGCGGATTCTACCTCCCGTTGGGCAGAGGCGCTGCGTGAGCTTTCCGGACGTCTGGAGGAGATGCCGGCGGAGGAAGGCTTCCCGGCTTATCTGGCATCGAAGCTGTCTGCCTTTTATGAGCGTGCCGGTATGATGCAGAATTTAAACGGAACCGAGGGAAGCGTGACCATCATCGGTGCGGTATCGCCGCAGGGCGGTGATTTCTCCGAGCCGGTAACGCAGAATACCAAGCGTTTCGTGCGCTGCTTCTGGGGACTGGATAAGAGCCTGGCGTATGCGAGACATTTCCCCGCCATTTCCTGGCTGACCAGTTATTCCGAGTACTTAAACGACCTTGGTCCGTGGTACACGGAGCATGTCGATAAGAAGTTTGTGGACTACCGCAACCAGATCGTCTATCTGCTGTCCCAGGAGAGCAGCCTGATGGAGATCGTGAAGCTGATCGGCGGCGATGTCCTGCCGGACGACCAGAAGCTAATCCTGGAGATCGCCAAGGTGATCCGCGTGGGCTTTCTGCAGCAGAACGCCTTCCACAAGGACGATACCTGCGTCCCGATGGAGAAGCAGTTTAAGATGATGGAGATCATTCTGTACCTGTACCGGAAGTCCCGTTCGCTGATCTCGATGGGCATGCCGATGTCAGTATTAAAAGAAGATCCGATCTTTGACCAGGTCATTGCCATCAAGTACGATGTGCCGAACGATAATCTGGCAATGCTGGATGACTATAAAAAGAAGATTGACGCCTTTTATGACGGCGTCATCGAGCGGAATGCATAGGAGGGCTGTGATATGGCAATTGAATATTTAGGTTTGAGTGCGATCAACGGCCCCATGGTAGTGCTGGAGGGTGTTTCCGGTGCGGCTTACGACGAGATCGTGGAGATGACGGTCGACGGGAACAAACGGAAGTTGGGCCGTATCATTGAAGTATACGAAGACAAGGCGGTGATCCAGGTCTTTGAGGGAACCGAAGGCATGGGACTGAAAAATGTCCATACCCGCCTGACCGGTCACCCGATGGAGCTTGGCGTTTCGGAGGAAATGCTGGGCCGTATCATGAATGGAATTGGCGTCCCGATTGACGGACTGGGCGAGATTTTGCCGGAAAAGATGCTGGACGTCAACGGAAAACCGTTAAACCCGGTGACCCGTGAGTATCCGCGAAACTACATCCGTACCGGAATTTCTGCGATTGACGGCCTGATGACCCTGATCCGCGGTCAGAAGCTGCCAATCTTTTCCGGCAATGGACTTCCGCATGACCAGCTGGCGGCGCAGATCGTGCAGCAGGCATCGCTGGGCGATGATTCCGACGAGCAGTTTGCGATCGTCTTTGCGGCCATGGGCGTGAAGCACGATGTGGCAGAATTTTTCCGCCGGACATTTGAGGAGAGCGGCGTTTCTTCCCATGTTGCAATGTTTATGAACCTGGCAAACGACCCGGTGGTTGAGCGTCTGATCACGCCGAAATGTGCGCTGACTTTAGCGGAATATCTGGCGTTTGAGAAGAACATGCACATCCTGGTTATTTTGACGGATATGACTTCGTTTGCGGAGGCGATGCGTGAGGTATCTTCTTCGAAGGGCGAAATCCCGTCCCGAAAAGGCTTCCCGGGTTATCTGTACAGCGAACTGGCAGCGCTTTATGAGCGCGCCGGAATTGTAAAGGGTGTGAACGGATCCGTGACCCAGATCCCGATCCTGACCATGCCGAACGATGACATCACCCACCCGATCCCGGACCTGACCGGTTACATTACGGAAGGTCAGATCGTTCTGGACCGGGAGTTAAACGGTCAGTCGGTTTACCCGCCGATCAACGTGCTGCCGAGCCTGTCTCGTCTGATGAAGGACGGCATCGGCGAAGGCTACACCCGTGCGGATCACCAGGCAGTGGCAAACCAGCTGTTTTCCTGCTATGCCAAGGTGGGCGATGCGAGGGCGCTGGCATCCGTCATCGGCGAAGATGAGCTGTCCCCGCTGGATAAAAAATATCTGGTCTTTGGCCGGGAGTTTGAGCACCGCTTTGTCGGACAGGATCCCCATGATAACCGGAATATCATAACCACCTTGAACATTGGCTGGCAGCTTCTCGGACTTTTGCCAAAAGCGGAGCTCGACCGGATCGATACGAAGATCCTGGATCAGTATTACCGGCCGATGAAGCTGGATGAGAACGGGGATCTGGTGGCTGTGGAAACAGAAAAGAGCGCGGTGGCTGGTACGGTCGTGACACCAGCCCAGGTCGAAGCAGCGCGGCAGTAAGGGGGAATCTGTATGAATCCGAATACCTTTCCTACCAAGGGCAATTTGATTTTAGCGAAGAATTCCCTTGCCCTGGCGAGCCAGGGTTACGAGCTGATGGATAAAAAGAGGAACATCCTTCTTCGGGAACTGATGGGCCTGATCGACCAGGCAAAGGACATTCAGGCAGAGATCGATACCACATTCACGGAAGCCTACAAGGCACTTCAGAAAGCCAATATTGAGCTTGGTATTGGTTTTATCCAGGATATCGCTGCGACGATTCCGGTGGACGATACCATCAGGATCAAGACAAGGAGTATCATGGGAACGGAGATTCCACTGGTACAGCATGAGCCGGTGCCGCTGACACCGGGCTATGCCTTCGCAAGCACCAGTCCGGCGCTCGACGAGGCGCGGATGCATTTTGAGAAAGTGAAGGAGCTGACGGTAAAGCTTTCCATGGTGGAAAATTCCGCTTACCGGCTGGCGTCCAGCATCCGCAAGACCCAGAAACGGGCGAATGCCTTAAAGAACATCACCATACCGACGTACCAGAGTCTGGTTACGACCATCGGCAATGCGCTAGAGGAGAAGGACCGTGAGGAGTTCACGAGGCTGAAGGTGATCAAAAGAACAAAGACAGGGTAAATGATATCCTATGAAACTTATTCTTCAGGCTGTTTTTCTGGCAGACACTTCACAGAAATTGTGAACTGTGATAAAATATAGGTCAACTGGGGTCTCAAACTGGGGAACCCCTTTGACATTTACCACAGGAAGTGAGGTCAGAATTTTGACAACTGGAAATACAAAAAGAAATTGGAAAAGAAAAGTACAGTGCGTGAGTGCGGCGCTTCTCATGGCTGGTCTTCTGGCGGGATGCGGCGCAGCCCAGACAGCAAACCAGGCAGAGAGTGAGACCACCGAGGAAAACCTGGTTCTTATGGAAGAGACCTTGCCGCAGACCGCGGCAGATGAAACGGTCATGGCACTTTCACCGGATGGTCCGCTGCTTCCGTCTGTAGAGGGCGTGGATGCGGAATACAGTGAACCGATCCCGGATTACCTGCGCATCGGTGAGAAACATCCGATCGTTTTAAAGCTGCAGCAGCGCCTGATGGATTTAGGCTTTATGGATAACGATGAGCCGACGGATTATTATGGTGAGGTAACCCAGAGTGCGGTCAAGATCTACCAGCGTCAGAACAAACTGGCGCAGGACGGTATCATCGGCCCGGATACCCTGGAGGCGATCCTTTCCCCGGATGCCAAGTATTATGCGGCGCAGAAGGGCGATGAGGGTACCGATATCACCCGGATCCAGAGCCGTCTGTATGAGCTGGGCTATCTGGCAAGCGACAGTCAGGTGACCGGCAGCTTTGGTGACGCGACCGAAGAAGCGGTCATGAAGATGCAGAGTGTCAATGGTCTGGACCAGGATGGTAAAGTCGGCAGAAAGACCATGAACCTTCTTTACAGTGAAGATGTGAAGGCAAACATGCTGGCATACGGCGAGAAGAGTGATCTGGTCCTGGCGGCGCAGAAGCGCTTAAAAGAGCTGGGCTATATGACCACGGAGCCGGACGGCAGCTACGGAAACGATACGATCATTGCGGTAAAACAGTTTCAGTCCCGGAATGACCAGGTTGTGGATGGTTACCTTGGACCGGCAACCCGTGTCGCATTGAACAGCTCGGATGCGGTTCCGAACGGCTTAAGCCTGGGTGATAGCGGCGATAATATCCAGCGTGTCCAGAACCTGTTAAGCAAGTTAGGCTACTTAAAATCTGCAAATGTAACTGGCTATTACGGTGAGGTGACGGAGAATGCAGTCAAGCTGTTCCAGCGCACCAACGGACTGAGTGCAGATGGTACGGTCGGCGTCATGACTATGGCAAAGCTGACTGCAGGGGATGCCAAGAAGGCACCGGCACAGCCGAAGACCAGCACCAGCAAGAACAACAGCAAAAACAATACGACCAGTGGCGGAAGTAAGAAGGGAAGCTCCGGAAGTACTTCGGTTCCGAATACCGGCGGAGCCAGCGGCGGTGCCAGTGCCCTGATCGCAGTGGCAAGCTCCAAGCTTGGCTGCCCGTATGTATGGGGCTCTAAGGGACCGAACTCCTTTGACTGCTCTGGTTTCGTATACTGGTGCTTAAACCAGGTAGGTGTGCGCCAGAGCTACATGACTTCCTCTGGCTGGAGAAATGCCGGAAGATATACCAGAATCAGCAGCTTCTCAAGTCTGCGTGCCGGAGACATCATCGTAGTAAGCGGCCATGTCGGAATCGTGGCAGGCGGCGGAACCGTAATCGATGCTTCCTCCGGTAACGGTAAGGTGGTACACCGTTCCTTAAGCTCCTGGTGGGCAAATAACTTCATCTGTGGATGGAGAATCTTCTAAAATAACAGGAATAACAGGATCGAAAAGCCAGAAATCAGGAAATGGGTTTCTGGCTTTTGTATTGTTCCAAATAAAAAACTTTTGGAAAAAATAATTGACAAATCAAAAAATGGGACTATAATGGCAGTTATTCAAAGAGTTGACATTCCATCAGTCTCTACGAAAATACTGACTGAGGATTGAAACAAACAAATGCGACGAACAGGACAAGGCTTTTTTGCCAGAACCGTTTTCAGAGAGCTTCCGGCCGGTGTGAGGAAGCAGCGGGGCAAAGAGGTTATCCCCTGCAAGCAGCTTGTCTGAAATGCAAACATAGTTTGTGTGTTATGCTTTGTGCAACACATGAACAGCAACGCTCCGGTGATACCAGACGTTAAGCGAAAGTAAGACGGGACGGAAACCCACCGTTAACCGGGCGCGTATTCCTCCGGACTGAGAGACGGAAGGATATGGTCAGAGTGGCTGGCAGTATGTCAGCAAGGGAAGTGGTAACGCGGAGCGCATCCGGTAATATTGTGGTAATTATGCCTTCGTCTTCCTGCAGAAAAAGTTCTGCGGGGAGACGGAGGCTTTTTTGTTGCGATACATTTACAGGAAAACTGCAGGTGGCTGCTTCTGTGGCTGCATCGCACATCAGAGATTCATCCGCGGTCTGTTTGCTGATTTCCCGCGTTGCATAGTTTTGAGAGGAGAGAACAATTATGAATACACTTGTTATCGTTTTAATCGCAGCTGTGTGTCTCTTCTGTGGATACACATTTTATGGCCGCTGGCTTGCAAATAAATGGGGTATCGATCCGAAGGCGAAGACCCCGGCCGTTGCTTTAGAGGATGGACAGGATTACGTGCCGACTGATGGCTGGACCGTTTTTGCGCATCAGTTTTCTTCTATTGCAGGTGCAGGCCCTGTCACCGGTGCCATTCAGGCAGCAGCATTTGGCTGGGTTCCGGTTCTTCTGTGGGTCATCCTCGGAGGCATCTTCTTTGGTGCGGTAACCGATTTTGGCGCCCTGTATGCAAGCGTAAAGAATGAAGGTAAGTCCATGGGACTTCTGATCGAGAAATACATCGGCAAGACCGGACGGAAGCTGTTCCTTTTGTTTTGTTGGCTGTTTACCCTGATCGTTACCGCTGCTTTTGCTGATATGGTTGCGGGCACATTCAATGCTTACACCGTAACCGATGGAGTCACTTCTTTATCTCCGGCAGCACAGACGAATGGTGCAGCAGGTTCCATTTCCCTGATGTTCATCGTGTTCGCTATGGTATTTGGTCTGATGCAGAAGCATCTTCACCTGACAGGCTGGAAAGAAACGCTGGCCGGACTGGCATGTACCGTTGCTGCTTTTGCAGTCGGCATGGCATTCCCGCTGGTTGCCGGCAAGGACACCTGGTCTTATCTGACCTTTGCCTATATCTTCCTGGCAGCCGTTATGCCGATGTGGCTTCTGATGCAGCCGCGTGATTTCATGACAACCTTTATGTTTGCTGGTATGATCGTTGGTGCCGTAGTTGGCCTGGTGGTTGCACACCCGACCATGAACCTTCCGGCTTACACCGGATTTAAGAATGCCAAGATGGGAGATATGTTCCCGATCCTGTTTGTAACGGTTGCATGCGGCGCGGTTTCCGGATTCCACAGCCTGGTTTCCTCAGGAACCTCTTCCAAGACGATCTCCAACGAGAAAGATATGCTGAAGGTTGGCTATGGCGCCATGGTATTGGAGAGCCTGCTGGCTGTCCTGGCTCTGTGTGTTGCCGGTGCGGCAGCTGCAGCAGATGGTACCGCAGCAACCGGAACCCCGTTCCAGATCTTCTCCGCCGGTGTTGCAGGATTCCTGGAAATGTTTGGAATCCCGGTATATGTAGCACAGTGCTTTATGACCATGTGCGTTTCCGCACTGGCATTGACCAGTCTGGATTCCGTAGCTCGTATCGGGCGTATGTCCTTCCAGGAGCTGTTCTCCGTTGACGATATGGAGCATGCAGAGAGCTGGAGAAAGCTGTTATGCAACAAGTACTTCTCAACTGTGGTAACCCTAGCCTGCGGCTTTATCTTAACCAAGATCGGTTACTCCAACATCTGGCCGCTGTTTGGCAGTGCAAACCAGCTGTTAAGTGCCCTGGTATTGATTACTTTATGTGTATTCTTAAAGGTAACCGGAAGAGAAAACAAGACATTGTTCCCGCCACTCATCATCATGCTGTGCGTAACCTTTACTGCCCTGGTCGAGAGAACTGTTGCACTGGTTCAGGCGTTCGGCGCAGGAACCGCAGTCTTTATGGTGGAAGGCTTGCAGCTGATCATTGCGATCTTACTGATGGTTCTGGGTGTGATCATTGTGTATACATCCGGGAAAGAGCTGTTTCAGAAAAAAGGCGTGAAAAATGTGCAGGTGAAAAACGCGTAGAAAATAGAATTTGAAAGACAACAAAGACGCAGGTCACAAAAATGTGGCCTGCGTCTTTTCTTGAATCAGACAGATTATGATGGCTGTTCTGCTTTTTTTACCGGGAATCCCACGCGCACTTTGAACAGATCCCCGTCGATCAGGATCTCAAAGGTTCCGCCCTGAAGCTTTGTCAGGCTCTGGGCGATGGAAAGGCCAAGGCCGCTTCCCTCGGTGGTGCGGGAGACATCGCCGCGGACGAAACGTTCGGTGAGTTCTTCACCCTGCACGTTTAACGGGTTTGCAGAAATGTTCTTAATGGTGAAGTAAACCTTATCGTCTTTCTGCTCCAGATCGGTGTAGACGCGGGTGTGCTCCATGGCGTATTTGAATGCGTTGTTGTAAACATTTTCGAGGACACGCCACAGATGGCGGCCGTCTGCCTCGATGAGGATGCTGCTTTCCGGAAGTGTGGAAACCAGTTCCAGATTGCGGGTGGCAAACTTCTCCTCGAACTCGCCGTTGGTCTGCCAGATCATCTCTACGATGTCCAGGGTTGTCATCTCCAGCTTGACGTTGCCAGAGCTTGCCTTGGAGGCTTCGACCAGGTCTTCGGTCAGGTTTTTAAGACGCTGGGACTTCTGATCCAGGACTTTTAAGTATTCCTGGGCACGTTCTCCCGGAATCTGTTCCCGCTTTAGCAGGTCGACATAGTTGATAATGGAAGTAAGCGGTGTCTTGATGTCGTGGGAGACATTCGTGATCAGGTCAGCTTTTAAGCGTTCGCTCTTGACCTGCTCCTGAAGGGCACGCTCCAGTCCGGTTCCGATGCTGTTAATCATATTGCCGATCTTTAGCTCTTTTCCGTCGAGCCCGGCCAGATTCATCTGGTAGCTGGTATCGCCACCGGCGATTTTTTCAATCGCATCTGCAATCTGGTCTTCCTGGCGGGACTGTAAAAACAGCCGGTGGAAGGTCTGGTAATCCAGAATGACCAGCAGAAGAAAGCTGAGGATGCCGATGACCTGGGCAGCTGTGTGGGCGCGGAAATAGATGCACACAAACAGAATGCCGGTTCCGAGAAGCTGTGCGGCGATAAAGGCCAGAAACAGGCAGGAAAGTCTTCGGGAATAAGTCCGATCCGCAAAGTACAGATTGAGGTTTTCCTGCACATGATGAAGCATACTGTTGGTCCAGAGCTGGCGGCTTTTGTAACGCCGCAGCATGCTGAATGCGCCAGTCATACAGCAGCCGTAAATGATCACGGCACGCAGCATGCGCTCGGAAAAGCTCCAGGCTGCGTCTGTGGCTACCAGATGGATCAGCGGGTAGCCTATCTTTTCTGCCAGAAACAGCATGAACATGGTGCTGACTGCAGTCAGGAGAATGCCGCTTTCGGTGGTGATCATATCAAAACCGTGCAGATACGGGTTTGTGCGGTCTTCTGTGCGGTAGCCGGATACCAGGATCAGGTAGTATAAGGTGACCAGGCAGCCAATGATGCCAAGAGCCAGACAAAACATGGCTTCCATAAAACGTCCGCGCAGATGGCGGTAATCGGCCGCCTGTCTGGCGTAGATGTCATCGGAATCGTAATGGGTGTTTACGGCAACCGTCATATGATAGCGGTCAGCATCGTTTACATTCAGCTGCTCCAGCTGGGATACGACGTTTTTGGGCAGCTCGTCTAAATTGCTGTCGATCAGGATGGAGCTGCTGTCGACGGAGCAGTAGCGTCCCATGGATCTTAACTGGGCATCGGTCAGATCCCCGGCATTGGAATATTCGGAAACTACGGTTTCATCATCCTGATAGGTGATCCGGAAAAGAAAGTTTGAGGGATTGGATAACAGCCGGTAGTTTACGATGTAGTATTCGCTTAAACAGTTTAATACCTCCTTGGAAAGATCCAGAAGGGAAGAAAAGGCATCGCCGGGTTCCTTTAATGTAGCATCCGGGTCGTAGGCGCGCCAGTATACCACCTGGTCCTTTGCGGTGGAAGCGTCATCGTAGATAAAAAGGTCGTTGACTACTTCAAACTGGTCATTTAAATAAAAGCCCTGGCTTTTTGCGTAACGCAGGACCTCCTCTAGGGTATAGGTGATCTCCGGGCCGTTGTCGCGGCTGACGGCAAACATTTCCTTGGATAGGTCCAGATTGCCGTCGGTTTCGAAGACATCCCGGTAGGCAACATATTTAAACACATGGTCCAGGTCTTCCTGAAACTGTTCACGGAAGGCATCGGAGTCATCGTAGCGGCGGTCTAAGATCCAGGAAACGCCGGAGCCGATACTGGTGTTTAAATACATGACGCTGATGGAAAGCACCGTCATGAGTAAAAACAAAATGTGCAGGAATACCGCAATATTTTTTTTAATCCGCATGGAATAATCTTTTAGTCTCATGGGCGGCTCCTACTGTTTCTCAATCTTGTAGCCGACACCCCAGACTACCTTTAAGTAGCGCGGCTCCCGCGGATTGATCTCGATCTTTTCGCGGATATGGCGGATATGTACAGCAACGGTGTTGTCTGCGCCAATGGCTTCCTCGTTCCAGATCTGCTTGTAGATTTCGTCGATCGAGAAAACCTTGCCGGCATTTTTGGTCAGCAGCAGAAGGATGTTGTACTCGATCGGAGTCAGTTTGATGGGTTCATCATCGACAAATACTTCCTTGGTGTCATCGTTGATGGTGAGACCGCCGCATTTGTAGACGTTTTCATTGCTGCCCTGGTTCATGTTGCCAAGCTGGGTGTAGCGGCGCAGCTGGGATTTGACTCGGGCTACCAGCTCTAGCGGGTTGAACGGCTTGGAGAGGTAATCGTCTGCACCAATATTTAAGCCAAGGATCTTGTCGGAATCCTCGGATTTTGCAGAGAGGATGATGATGGGAATGCTGCTGGTCTCACGCACCTTTAAGGTGGTGCGGATGCCGTCCAGCCCCGGCATCATGACATCGATGATCATCAGATCAGCGTGTTCGGTCTCTAAAATTTTTAAGGCATCGTAGCCATCGTAGGCTTTTAAGATACGGAATCCTTCCCCGGTTAAGTAAATATCTATCGCGTCGACGATCTCTTTATCGTCGTCACATACTAAAATGGTCTGCATGGAGTCCTCCTTTGATGTGGAATGCAGTCAGCTGCATCCGTTTTTTGCCGCCGGGTTTCTGGAAATGGCGGCAGTGTTACTTTTAGTATATATCAAAAAGGGTCTTACCGCAATCGGCAAGACCCTCTTCTTTTTATTACGATTTCTGTAAGATTGCACAGAACGTAATAAGATTTTCCTACTGGTAATCACATACATTTAGCCAGCTTTGAAGCAGTTCCTTCTCTTCCGGACGTTTTTTCGTGAGCTGTGCCGCAGCTACCAGAGGCAGCCACTGCTGGACATAGCGTTTGGCGGTACCGGTCTTTTCACAGAAGAGATCCATGTACTTTTCCGCTGCTGCCTGATCGGTCAGGCAGAACAGAAGATAGGTTCTGGCTACATCTGCGCTGGCATTGCCCTGGGCTGCGTGAACCCAGTCAACCACATACATGGTGCCGTCTTCTTTTACGATGATGTTGTCCGGCTGGAAGTCTCCGTGGCACAGTTTGGCGTGTTTTGGAGTGCTGTCAAGGCGGGTGAGAAGATCGTAACGGTTGACGGGATCTAATTCTTCCATCTCAGAGATCTGCCGCGCCATTTTGTCTTTTAACTTGTTCAGTAATGGACAGGTCTTGGAATGAATCATCAGCTGCAGTTCAACCATCTGATTCAGATATTCGTCGCGCTTATCCGGGTTCTCCGCCATAAGCTCTTTGAGTGTCTTACCTTCGATGTAGTCCCTGGTAATGGACCAGCAGCCGTCTTCCTCGACAGAAACTGCCTGGATGGACGGGATGTTGATGCCGCCAATGGCTTCAACACGTGCGTTGATCAAAGCTTCGTTTAAAACCTCTGCTTTTGGGAAGCCCTTGCAGAACACTTTTACCGCTTTATCGCCATCGCGATAGACACTTTTGGTCGCGTTTTTGGATATTAACTCTCTTGCCATACGAAACTCTCCTTCCTTATTTATGATGCTGATGCTTGCCGACAGGTTGATAACCGGATCACCAGGTAGGCTGTACGTAACGGTTACTGCATTTTCACAATTACGTCGGTTCCTATTTTACTACAAAGCTGGAAGAATGTCACCAACTTTTTGATAATTATTTAACGAAATATTAGACATATTATTTCTTTTGCACAGGAGCTGTCTGGTGCTGAAAGAAGCCGTTTGCCAAAGCAGCGTCTCAGGAGAAGCGGAGAATCGCAGTTCCGTATGCCGGAAGCGGCAGGGATACGGAATATGGCTGTCCATCGCATTCGGATTTGACGGCCTTGAAAACAGGAGCTTTTTCGCCTGTTTTGTAGGCACCGTGCTCATTATCCAGGATCAGTGTATAATTGCCGCGTTTCGGAACACCGACCCGGTAATCCGGACGGGCTACCGGAGTAAAGTTGCATACGAACAGCAGGCTCTTTTTATGGTTTCTCGCATAGCGAACGAAGCTGTAGATGCTGCGGTCACCGTCGTTGGCATTGATCCAGGAGAAGCCGTCCCAGTCATCGTCGGCTTCATAAAGTGCCGGATATTTCTGATAAATATGTAACAGGTCACGCACGTAATGCTGCAGGTTGCTGTGCAGGTCTTCCTCGGTCAGATGCCAGTCCAGGCTGACCTTTTCGTCCCACTCGTGGAGCTGGCCGAAATCCTGTCCCATGAACAGAAGCTTTTTGCCCGGATGACCCAGCATGAAAGTGTAACCGGCTTTCAGGTTTGCGAATTTATCCCCGAAGAGACCAGGCATCTTGTTGATCATGGAGCATTTTAAGTGAACGACTTCATCGTGGGAGAGTACCAGGATAAAGTTTTCGCTGTTAAAGTAGGTAAGACCGAAGGTCATCTTGTGGTGGTTGAATTTGCGGAAGTACGGGTCCAGCTTCATATACTCCAGGAAATCGTGCATCCAGCCCATGTTCCACTTGAAGGTAAAGCCCAGTCCGCCTTCCTTCGGATCGTGGGTGACAAGAGGCCATGCGGTGGATTCCTCAGCAATAACCATGGCACCGTGACCGCGCTGCACGACAATGCTGTTTAAATGGCGAAAAAATTCAATGGCTTCCAGGTTCTGGTTGCCGCCGTACTGGTTGGCAACCCACTCGCCGTCCTTGCGGCCGTAGTCCAGATAGAGCATGGACGCAACCGCATCTACACGCAGGCCGTCTACATGGAACTGCTCGATCCAGTAGAGTGCGTTGGCAATCAGGAAGTTGGAAACCTCGTGCTTTTCATAGTTGAAAACCTTGGTGCCCCAGTCCGGATGCTCGCCTTTTCGCGGGTCCGGGTACTCAAAGAGGGCCTGCCCGTCGAAATCTGCAAGGCCGTGTGCATCCCGCGGGAAGTGTGCTGGAACCCAGTCCAGAATGACGCCGATGCCTTTTTTGTGCATGTAGTTTACGAAGTATTTAAACTCCTCCGGCGTGCCGTAACGGGAGGTCGGGGCATAATAGCCGGTTACCTGATAACCCCAGGAGCCATCGTAAGGATGTTCGGCAATACCCATAAGCTCCACGTGGGTGTAGCCCATATCTTTGACGTAAGCGGCGAGCTCTGCGGCTGCCTCTTTATAGGTATAGTAACCATCTTTTTCCGGGCGGTTTTTCTTTTTCCAGGAGCCCAGATGCACCTCATAAATGCTCATGGCCGCTTCACGCGGATTGGTGCTTTCCCGTTTCTGTATCCAGGAAGCATCGCTCCAGCGGAAAAAGTCGTGAAAGGCGGTGATGGAAGCCGTACCAGGCCGGTATTCTGCGTACTGGGCAAAAGGATCGGCCTTGAAGATGACTTTGCCGGTCTGGGTCGTGATGGCAAATTTATAAAGCTCTCCCGGCTTGATGCCAGGAATGAAACGTTCGTAAATACCGGAGGTTTCCAGTACCTGCATTGGGCAGGCATCCGGATCCCAGTTGTTGAAGTCGCCTACAACACTGACGGATGCGGCATGAGGAGCCCAGACCGCAAAATAATAGCCGTCCTTCCCCTCATAGGTTTTCGGGTGCGCACCGAGCTTGTTATAGATCTCATAATGGGTGCCTTCTCCGAAGAGATAACGGTCACCGGCGGTGATAAAGCCAGTTTCCGTCTGCTTTTTCTTATCTCTGACTGCCATAAGGTTAGTCCTCCCTGATCTTTAAGACAACACTGCTGTTGCCCGGTAATGTAAGGTTTAATTTTCCGTTCTCAACTGGAATGATGGAACCGTCCATCAGATTTTCGGCTTTGGAGGCATGCAGCGGGACCGGAACCGAAAGGTGGCTTTCCTGGTCGTCACTGTTAGCGGCAGTCATGCAGATGCTTCCTTGTGCGTGTCTTGCAAATGCATACTGCCGGTTTGTCAGCAGAAGCTCCTGGTAGCGGCCGCCATGGAATTCCGGGTTTTCCGTGTGGATACGGGCCAGCTTTGTGATCAGGTCTGTGAGGTCACAGTGCTTTGCCTCGCCTTCTTCCAGTGTAATATGTGGCCTGAGTGCAGCATCGCTTTCCCGGGTGCGGGTACCTGTGAGTTCCCATTCCCCGCCATAATAAATAGAAGGAATGCCCGGAAGGGTAAAGAGCAGTGTCCATGCTAATGGCAGGTGTGCCTTTTTATTTAATTTGCTGGCAATGCGGTTTTCGTCGTGATTGTCCAGAAATGTGTAAAGCTTTGTGCCGATGGCCTCCAGTCTCCGCACATTGTGGGCAATCTCAAAGAAGTTATGGTCGTTGAGTCCGGAGTACAGGCTCTTATGTAATTCGTAGTTGGTGACGGAATGGAGCATGCCGTCATTGACCCAGCGTCCGTATTCGCCGTGAATGACCTCGCCCATAAGCCAGAAGTTCGGTTCCATGGAAGCGGTCTGGGAACGCATTTCCTGCATGAATCCGAAATCCATGACATTGGCGCAGTCTAAGCGGATGCCGTCGATGTCGAATTCAGAGATCCAGAAGCGGATGACATCGAACAGATACTGTTTTACCTCCGGGTTCTGCAGGTTTAAGCAGGGAAGCTCAAAATGTCCCTGCCATGCCTCGTAACCGAAGCCGTCGTTGTAAGGGCTGTTCCAGCCAAAGTTAACCCCCTTGTACCAGCCGCAGTAGCGGGACTGTTCCCGGTTCTTCTGAATGTCCTGAAAGGCAAAAAATTCGCGGCCAGTGTGGTTGAATACCCCGTCTACCACAACCTTAATGCCAGCTTTGTGGCAGAGCTCTGTGAAATGACGGAAGCCTTCATTGGTGCCGAGACGGCGGTCTACGAGGCGGTAGTCACGGGTGTCGTATCCATGGGAGGAGGACTCAAAGAGTGGTCCGATGTAAAGTGCGGTGCAGCCTAGCGCTTCCATATGGGGAACCCATTGGTCCAGTTCAGGGAAGCGGTCAGCTGCGGCGTCTTCGGTGTTGGCAAAAGGTGCCCCCAGCATACCAAGCGGATAAATATGATAAAACACTGCTTTTTCATACCATGATGCCATAGATAACAAGTCCTCCTGTTGTGATTTTTCGTGTAAAAATCGTAACTGTCCAGTACCTTCACAGTTACTAAAACTCTAAATTCTCCAGCAGCTTGAAGCGCCGGAGCAGAAACTGATAGCGGAGCCAGACCGCGTTCAGCTCGTAGATACAGCAGTCGATCAGCGGTGGGTCCGTCACCTGGTCAAACTGGTTTAATAAGGATTCCATTTTGTACTGCGTCTGGTGGATTTCGGCTTTCAGTCTTACGTTTTCACGCGCCGCAGCCTGTCGAAACTCCCTGCGCGTGAAGGACATTCCATTCTTTTTCATGGGTTTAAACACTCCTTTTGGAGTGTAGTATCTGGAATGTATGGAAAAAATATGCGTAAAAAATAACACTTATTCCTGGCTGAAAATCTCTTCAACCAGATAACCCAGTTTCATAAGCTGTCTTGTGCAGTCCATAAAGGTGAGACGGTAGTAATTAGAAGTACCGGACTGGGTGACTTCCACCAGTCCGCAGCTTTTCATGATCTTTAAATGATGGGAGATAGCCGGTCTGGACAGGTTTGTCTGCCGGGTGATCTCGTTTACGTTCAGCCCTTCCGCATGGCCGTTCTGGGAGGCGATACACAATGCTTCGATGATGTTTAAGCGGACCTCATCTCCGAGGGCGATAAACAGCGGCATGCAGCTGTGAAACAGTTCCTGTAGTTCTTTGGAGTCCGCCATAAAAACCTCCTTTGGTTTAAAAAATTGAACTAAGCTCATTCTATCACGAATGATTGTTCATGTCAACCAAAGCAGGTGGGAGAAAAAGGATGTTTTTCGTCAAAATGTTACATGATGCGAGGCGTTTGGCCTGGAAAAACGGTCCGTGACTGTGAAGGTACGGGATTGTTATGAAAACAAAAAAGCCGCCAGGCCTTTGAGGCCGGCGGCGGTGTGATCGTGTGGAAGTGCAGCGAACAGAGGAAGATTTATTTGTCGAAATCTGTCTCAAATACACCTTCCGGGGTGCGCATGGTGAGAACGCCAAGATTAAACTCCTCATCCGAGATGGTGATGTGGTATTCAAATACGACATCCTCCTCAAATTTGGAGAGCAGTACATAATCTCCATTTTCCTTGCCCTCGATCTGGTCGCAGATATCGTTGTAAACAGCTTCACCGGAAATTTCCCTTGGGTAGCCGGACTCTTTGATCTTTGCTTCGATTGCTTCGTATAATTCGTTCATGTTCATACTCCTTTTGGTTGATCTGTTTTTTTGATTTGGGGTCTGCCTGCGGGTGCGGACAGACAGAAGAAGTAAGGCTGCTGTTTGCACAACGCGTGAACAGTAACATAGCAGCAGTTACAGACAGTATAGCATTTGGAAGGGAAACTGTCTATTTGTTGTTTGGTTGTGCAAATTTTGTCGAATTATGCAGTTGGTCTTCGTTGACGGTTTCTCTTAACATCGGGTATGATAGGGGCACGATCGCAGCATCGTTCTGATGCAGCATTCACTTGTAACTGTGCAGCCATGAAACATGTGGCTATAAAGCATGCGGCCATGAAACATGTGCCAACGAAATGCGCGGCCACGAAGCATGCGGCCACGAAATATGCAGGTGCGAAGCAGTTACTGGGATTCATAAGGTTCTGAAGATGCATGATTTTCAGACATCAGCCATTTCGGCAGAATATTCACTTAGGTAGTTACCGGCTGTGAATGGAAAGAAGGGGGTGGTCTTTTATTGCATACGGGGCAGACAATCTGGTTTTGTGCGCAGGAGTGACACTGTGTGCATGGACGGACTGGAAATATGGGAAGGTGCAAAATATCTGGCTCATGCTGCTTGCGTTTGCGGGTGTATTGCAGCGGGGAATTGGTTTCTTTTCCGGTGCCACATTGTTTCTGGTGTTTGGCATGGCATTGTTCCGGTTCCGGTTCATGGGAGCGGGGGATGGAAAGCTGATGGCAGTGATCGGCGGATTTCTGGGAATAAAGGCAGGCTTCTATGCAGTGGCACTGGGCTTTTTCACCGGTGCAGTCTGGAGCTTATGGAAAATGAGGAGACATGGCCTGGCGGCAGAGCGTTTTTGCTATCTGCGAAATTATGTGGTAAGCACATGGGTGAGCGGCGAGATCCGTCCCTATGACACGTTAGGGCGGGCCGATGCGCCGCACCATATTCCGTTCGCAGTTTGCCTGGCTGCAGGCGTGTGGGGATATGAGGCTGTTGTTTATTTTATTTCATAGGAAATTGCGTCCTATGAAACAAAAAGCGCTCCGCTTGGATGCGCACTCGGCGCAAAGGTGGATGGTTGCCAAAGCAACCGCGCCTCGGCGCGAGAATGTGCCAAGGCACATTCTT
>OHMN01000232.1_pt1 | contig 57964 bp, 52 predicted proteins | sample 1569361 | NCBI WGS metagenome assembly OHMN01 (sample SAMEA3541508, study PRJEB24748) | human gut metagenome | biome: human gut; feature: human-associated habitat; material: faeces | place: China | collected 2012
GCGGTAAGTGACCGCGGTGTTATTTCCTACTCTAAAGATTTAGGTCTTGTGAATGAAGTGTTTAACGACAAAATTATTACAGATTTGGTGGGAGAAATTGCGATTTCTCACGTGCGTTACTCTACTGCAAAGCAAAAATCGAGAGAAAATGCACAACCAATTGTAATGCGATATGCCAAAGGTAATTTTGCAATTGCATTTAACGGCAGTTTAACCAACTCCTTTGAATTAAGAGAAGAATTAAGTCATAGAGGTGCCATCTTCCAAACTTCCAACGATGCTGAAGTAATTGCATATTTGATTGCGCAAGAACGTGTAAAAGCGCCATCCATTGAAGAAGCGGTCATTCGCGCAATGCCTCAATTAAGAGGATGCTATAGCTTGTTGGTAATGAGTGCACAGAAATTAATTGCGCTGCGTGATCCTCATGGATTCCGTCCGCTGGCTCTGGGCAGGGTAGATGACACTTATGTTTTTGCGTCCGAAACTTGTGCACTTGACAGCTGCAATGCTGAATTTGTAAAAGATATTAATCCCGGTGAAATGGTTGTGGTTGACCCTCAAGGAATTCGCTATATTGATGCAAAAACGGATTTAAACAAATCCTTATGTATTTTTGAATACATCTACTTCGCAAGAACCGACAGTGTGATTGATGGCGTAAGTGTATATGAAGCCAGAAAAGAATCCGGCAGATTGCTGGCAAAACAACATCCCGTAGATGCGGATATTGTAATCGGTGTTCCGGAATCAGGTATTGACGCTGCAATCGGTTATAGTGAAGAATCCGGTATTCCTTACGAAAAAGGAATTGTAAAAAACAATTACATCGGCAGAACATTTATCAAACCGACACAATCGGAACGTGAGAAAAGTGTTCGTATTAAATTAAATGCGTTATCTTCCGCAGTAGCGGGCAAACGTGTTGTTATGTTGGACGATTCCATTGTTCGCGGAACAACCAGCGCACGTATTGTAAGCATGCTCAAAGAAGCCGGTGCAAAAGAAGTGCATTTGCGTATCAGTTCTCCTGAATTTTTATGGCCTTGTTATTATGGCACCGATATTCCGAATAAAGACGTATTGATTGCCTGCAAACATACCGTGGAAGAAATCAGAGAGTTGGTAGGCGCCGATTCATTGGGATTTTTAAGTTTAGAAAGTTTACCTGAAATTGTGAAAGGAAAATGCGGAGGATATTGTGATGCATGTTTCTCCGGTAATTATCCCACACAAATTTCCGAAAGACTTCGTCAAGGTAAACCCGATATTTACAGCACTCCTATTAAACGTTTGGAAATTTAACGGTTTTCTTTATTACACATACCGAAAGGAATGTTATCAAGTTTGAAAAACTCATATGTATCTCCGCTTTCAACTCGTTATGCAAGCAGTGAGATGAAATATCTATTTTCTCCTGATAAAAAATTTACAACATGGAGAAAATTGTGGATTGCCCTTGCTGAATCTGAAATGGAACTTGGCTTGCCAATTACCAAAGAACAGATTGATGAAATGAAGCAATATGCAGATAAAATTAATTATGAAGTGGCAGAAGCACAAGAAAAAAAAGTACGTCATGATGTAATGTCCCATGTATTTGCATTTGGCGAACAGTGTCCAAATGCAAGACCTATCATTCATTTGGGAGCTACCTCTTGTTATGTTGGCGATAATACCGACATTATTATTATGACAGAAGCATTGCGGTTGGTAGAAAAGAAATTGGCTGCTACCATTGCCGCACTGTCTCAATTTGCATTGAATTATAAAGATTTACCTACATTGGGATATACTCATTTTCAGGCGGCACAAACCACAACGGTTGGGAAACGTGCTACTTTATGGATACAAGATTTGTTAATGGATTTGGAAGATGTCCAACATCAATTAAGCAAAGCAAAATTGCTTGGTTCGAAAGGAACGACAGGTACGCAAGCAAGTTTCCTTGAATTGTTTGACGGTGACCACGAAAAATGCAAAGCACTTGACCGTAAAATTGCCGAAAAAATGGGATTTGCTTCTTGCTTTGCGGTTTCCGGACAAACGTATACCAGAAAACTAGACAGCCAAATGTTAGCAGTGTTAAGCGGTATTGCTCAAAGTGCATCTAAATTTGCTGCGGATATTCGTTTATTACAGCATTTGAAAGAAATAGAAGAACCGTTTGAAAAACATCAAATTGGTTCCTCTGCTATGGCGTATAAGAGAAATCCAATGCGCACAGAGCGTATGACTGCATTGGCACGCTATGTTATGGTAGATAGTTTAAACCCCGCAATTACTACTGCTACACAATGGTTTGAACGCACTTTGGACGATTCCGCCAATAAACGAATTGCCATTCCGGAAGCATTCCTGGCAATAGATGCAATATTAAGCTTATATGAAAACGTAGCAAGCGGTATGGTGGTTTATCCTAAGGTGATAGAAAAGCATCTTATGGATGAATTGCCGTTTATGGCAACCGAAAATATTATGATGGATGCTGTAAAACGCGGGGGAGACAGGCAGGAATTACACGAAAAAATCCGTGTTCACTCTATGGAAGCCGGAAAAGTGGTAAAAGAGCAAGGCGGGAAAAATGATTTAATGGAACGCATTGCAAACGACAGCAGTTTTGGTGTAACTTTGGAACAATTACAGGAAATTCTTCGCCCTGAAAATTATGTTGGCAGAGCGCCGGAACAAACAGTTGAGTTTATCAATGAATATGTGAAACCTGCTTTAGAAACGTATCATCTTGATGAAATTCATCATTCGGAAATTAGTCTGTAATTGAAATAAATACAGGAAAATTGCCAACGAATGTTTCTTATGGTATAATTGAAAAGTTGAATTGATTCTGAAATATCGCCGCGTAGAATCAATCTTATTTGCTGAGGCGGCACAGCGGAGGGTGAATATCCTTATGATTAAAGCTATTGTTGGTGCTAATTGGGGAGACGAAGGTAAAGGTAAAATTACTGACGTCATTGCTGCCCAATCTGACATTGTCATTCGCTTTCAAGGCGGCAGTAACGCCGGACATACAATTATCAATAACTACGGAAAATTTGCATTGCATCAATTGCCATCAGGTATTTTTTACGACCATACTACCAGTATTATTGGCAATGGCGTTGCACTTAGTGTAGAAAATTTTATAAAAGAACTTTCTTCTTTAGAAGAACGAAATGTTCCAAAACCGAATATACTAATATCAGACCGTGCTCAAATTGTTATGCCGTATCACATTGAACTGGATACATTGGAAGAGGCTCGTTTATCTGAAAATTCCTTTGGTTCTACTAAATCCGGTATTGCACCGTTTTATTCTGATAAGTACGCAAAAATCGGATTTCAAATCAGCGAACTTTATGATGACGAAACTGAACTGAAGAAAAAAATAGAACGCGTACTGGCTGTAAAAAATACATTGTACGAACATTTGTATCATCAGCCTCCTCTGAAAGTAGACGATGTATTCAACAAACTCATGGAATATAAGGAATTGATTGCTCCTTATGTTACCGATACATTTGAGTATTTATATGAGGCGGTAAAAGCGGGCAAAAACATTTTGCTGGAAGGCCAATTGGGTGCTTTGAAAGACCCTGATTTTGGTATTTATCCAATGGTAACCTCTTCTTCTACTTTAGCTGGTTACGGTGCAGTAGGTGCAGGATTGCCTCCATATGAAATTAAAGAGATTATTGCTGTGGTCAAGGCTTATTCCAGTGCTGTTGGTGCAGGTGAATTTGTCAGTGAAATCTTTGGCGAAGAAGCAGATGAACTACGTCGCAGAGGCGGTGACGGCGGAGAATTTGGTGCAACTACAGGTCGTCCCAGAAGAATGGGCTGGTTAGATTTAGTTGCTTCACGTTATGGCTGTCGTGTACAAGGTGCTACCACAGTTGCATTTGCAGTATTGGATGTGTTGGGATATTTAGATGAAATTCCTGTTTGCGTTGCGTATGAGCTGGACGGAAAACGTATTGATTATTTCCCGTCCACAGCGCAGTTAAAACGTTGCAAGCCTATTTTAGAAACACTTCCGGGATGGAAATGCGACATTCGTGGTATTAAAAAATATGAAGACCTTCCTGAAAATTGCAGAAAGTATATTGAGTTTGCAGAAAAAGAAATTGGCGTACCTTTCGGCATGATTTCGAACGGTCCTTCTCGTGATGATATTATTTATAGATAATTTATTCATACACAACATTTCCAGTAGTAATGTTGTGTATCTCTCTATTATGCACTACTGGAGAAATGGTGGTTTACAATGTGTGGAATAGTTGGTTATATAGGTGACGATAAAGCTACACCTATTCTGCTCAATGGCCTGGAAAAATTAGAATATCGCGGCTATGATTCTGCGGGCGTTGCAGTTTACCAAAATCACTCGGTGGAAGTAGTTAAAAGTAAAGGCAGATTGAAAAATCTATGTGATATTCTTACTTCTGACAATCATATGACAGGAACTTTGGGAATTGGTCATACACGTTGGGCTACCCATGGTGAGCCTTCCGATATTAACTCTCATCCTCATTGCAGCGAAAACGGCTCTTTTGCAGTTGTCCATAATGGTATTATTGAAAATTACTTATATTTGCGCGATTACTTAATGAATAAAGGCAAACGTTTTGCCTCAGAAACGGATACGGAAGTAGTTGCCCAATTACTGGAATATTACTATAACGGCAATATTTTAGATACCATTATTAAAGTGCTGAGCAAAATAGAAGGCGCCTATGCTTTGGGGATTATTTGTAAAGATGATCCTGATACCTTATATGCTGTTCGTAAAGACAGTCCTTTGATCATTGGACTGGGAAAAGGAGAAAATTTCATTGCTTCCGATATTCCGGCAATTATTGATAAAACACGGGATATTTATCGCTTAAATGACAATGAGATTGCAGTAATTAAACGTGATAACGTTACTGTATATAACGAAGCAAAGGAAATCATTACAAAAAATAGAATTCACATTGATTGGGATATCACTGCAGCGGAAAAAGAAGGTTATGAACACTTTATGCTCAAAGAAATTATGGAGCAGCCCAAAGCGGTACATAACACCATTTCTCCAAGATTGGTAAACGGAAAAATTGTTTTGGATGAACTAAAATTAACAAAAGAAGATCTTCAAAAGTTAAAGAAGATTGTGATTGTTGCTTGCGGTTCTGCTTATCATGTAGGTGTAGTAGCAAAATACGCGATTGAAAAGACAGTACGCATTCCAGTCGAAATTGACATTGCATCTGAATTTAGATATCGTGATCCAATTATTGATGAAAACGTTTTGGTTTTGGTTATCAGTCAGTCCGGCGAAACAGCGGACACTCTTGCTGCTCTTCGCGAAGCCAAAAAGTTGGGCGCACGTGTTCTTTCCATTGTAAATGTGGTAGGCAGTTCTATTGCAAATGAATCTGATGATGTATTATATACATGGGCAGGTCCTGAAATTTCAGTTGCTACAACCAAAGCTTACAGTACCCAGCTATGTGTGGTATATTTACTGGTATTGTATATGGCAGATTTGCTTGGTACTATTTCCAATCAGGAATATCAAAATTATGTAGCTGATTTGGAAGCATTGCCATCATTGATCGAAAAGACAATCAGCGATACCAAACAGATTCAAGCTGTCGCTGCAAAATACCATCAATGCGAAAATATTTTCTTTATCGGAAGAAATATTGATTATGCACTATCTTTGGAAGGTTCTTTGAAATTAAAAGAAATTTCTTATATTCACTCCGAAGCTTATGCAGCAGGTGAATTAAAACATGGTTCTATTTCTTTAATCGAAGATGGCACTTTGGTTGTGTCGTTGGCAACATATGAAGCATTGTTTGATAAAATGATGAGCAATATCAAAGAGGTAAAAGCGCGCGGCGCTACAGTGCTGTCTTTGACTACGGAAGATAAAACTATCATTGAGAGCGAAACAGACGAAGTGTTTTATATTCCTAATATCAATAGCATGATGGCTCCTTCTTTGGCTGTTTTGCCATTACAGTTATTTGCTTATTATGTAGCGGATAAAAGAGGATGCGACATTGACAAACCTCGCAATCTTGCAAAATCTGTTACAGTGGAATAGATAAGATAGGTGGAACGTATATGATAAAAAATGAAGCGGTACTAATTTTGGATTTTGGTGGTCAATATAGCCAGCTGATTGCTCGCAGAGTACGTGATTGCAACGTATTCTGTGAAATCAAACCTTACAATATTTCCGCCGAGGAAATTCAAAAAAACGGATATAAAGGAATCATTTTTTCCGGTGGTCCAAACAGTGTTTATACTGAAAGTGCCCCAAAATGTGATACAAATTTATTTCATCTCGGCATTCCGATTTTAGGTATTTGTTATGGAGCACAACTAATTGCGGCTACTTTGGGTGGTACAGTGGATAATAGTGAAGTAAAAGAATACGGCAATACAGAAGTGACTTATCACTGTGATTCTGTGTTATTTCAAGATATTGACAAAACAAGTATTGCATGGATGAGTCATACGGATTACATTTCTGCTTTACCGGCAGGATTTACTGCTACAGCTACCACATCTCATTGCCCTGTTGCAGCTATGGAGCATTCTGAGAAAAAAATATTTGCGTTGCAATTTCATCCTGAAGTGGAACATTCTGTTGCCGGCAATCAAATATTAAAAAACTTTTTGTATCATGTATGCGGCTGCAAAGGAGATTGGGAAATGGCTTCCTTTGCAAAAATGAGCATTGAATCTTTAAAAGAAAAAATTGGCGATAAAAAAGTACTATGCGCTTTATCAGGAGGGGTAGATTCTTCTGTTGCAGCTTTATTGGTGCATAAGGCGATAGGAAAAAATTTAACCTGTATCTTTGTGGACCACGGTTTATTGCGTAAAAACGAGGGAGACGAGGTTGAGGAGGTATTCCGTAAACAATTTGATATGAATTTAATTCGTGTCAATGCACAGGAACGTTTCCTTTCTAAGTTAGCTGGTGTAAGTGATCCGGAAACAAAACGTAAAATCATTGGCGAAGAATTTATTCGTGTTTTTGAAGAAGAAGCAAAAAAAATAGGTCATGTGGACTATCTTTGTCAAGGTACCATCTATCCTGATGTGGTAGAAAGCGGTGTAGGTGAATCTGCAGTGATTAAAAGTCATCATAATGTTGGTGGCCTGCCTGAAGATGTTGATTTCAGCGGAATTATTGAACCGCTTCGTGATTTATTTAAAGATGAAGTTCGCAAAGTAGGAATCGAGCTTGGTATTCCTGCACCTTTGGTATGGCGTCAGCCATTTCCGGGTCCGGGTCTTGCTATTCGTGTACTTGGCGAAATTACAAACGAAAAGCTGGAAATTCTAAAAGATGCTGATGCTATTTTCCGCGAAGAAATTATGAATGCAGGATTAGAGCGCGATGTGAACCAATATTTTGCAGTGCTAACCGGAATTAAGAGTGTTGGGGTTATGGGTGATTTTAGAACTTATGACTATACGATTGCCTTAAGAGCTGTTTCTACCACTGATTTTATGACAGCAGACTGGGCAAGAATCGATTATGATTTACTGTCAAAAATTTCTAGTCGTATTGTCAACGAAGTAAAACATGTAAATCGTGTTGTTTATGATATTACCTCAAAACCCCCTGCAACAATTGAGTGGGAGTAATTTCACACCCTCGAAAAAGCCCGGAATGACTGGGGTTTTGAGGGGTTAAGGCCCTTTGTGGCAACGATTTGGCAACATTATTTGAATTATTGCAAAAGTAAAGAGCTATCTGATTTCAAGTTGAAGTCAGATAGCTCTTTTGTTTTTTCCGCTCAATCTTTCAGCTGGTCTTTGAATGCTTCGACCATTGCGTCGCTGAGTTCTTGCGACGGAACTTTTACATAGCCGGAGGCTTCATCATATTTCGGATAATTGTAACGCCACCTGTCGTAGTCCTCACGGGCGATTTCTCCACTATGATACTTTTCCGCCTGCTCCGCCCATGTGGAAACCATCTTGCAAAGCTCGGCTGCGTCTTTACCCTTTCGGGGATCAATACGCATGAAAACGCCGCTCTCGTTCTTTTCAACCGTCAGACCGTAGCGGTCTTCCAATGTAAACAGGGTGTGCATCAAGCCAAGATAGCTGTCAATATCGGGCACGGACAGGGCGAGCGGCGAAACACCCAAGGCTTCTGCAAGACTGTTTGTCAAATCAGACTTCGGAGTTCTGGAACTGGATTCATACTGCGCCATACGGATATCCGCCGTTTTTTCGGGGAAGCCAACTACCGTTCCCAAATACTTTTGTGTCATTCCCCGCAGATTGCGGAAAAAGCGAATTCTCTCGCCGATTGCCATAACCATTACGCTCCTTATGTATGGATTGTGCAATTAGTATAGCATATAAATTTAATGTCTGTCAAGATAACCAAAGCAAATAAATTTAATATTTTTTCGAAAACCGCTTGATTTTACGGAATTTGCTTAGTATAATAACAATACAAACTTAAACTAATATCGTTAAGTTTCAAAGATGAATAACCGTCGTGCGTCACGGTAATGGCGTACCCGCCCGGGCAAATCGGAAGGCGGCAAGAAAGTATTCCGACACGAAAGAATCAATCATAAAAACAATCCGAAGGAGGTGAACGGAGTGTCCGAAACAACTTTTATGAAAGTGGATGAAGTCGCTGAAGAACTCGGCGTTTCCAAATCATACGCCTATAAAATCGTGCAGAAGCTAAATGCCGAACTGAAAGAACAGGGATTCCTGACAATTTCAGGGCGTGTGAATAAGCAATATTTTATGGAACGCACCTGTTACGGTGCAATCGGGAAAGAGAGGTTATGAAATGGCAGTTTATAAAGACGAAAAGACAAACACTTGGCGTGTACTGTACCGCTACACTGGCTGGAACGGTGAGCGTAAGCAGTCGCAAAAGCGGGGCTTCAAAACAAAGCGAGAGGCACAAGCTTGGGAAAGGGAACAGATCAACCGCCTCGGCGGAGATCTGGATATGACCTTCCAAAGCTTCGTGCAGCATTATGCTGAAGATATACAGACTCGCATAAAGGAAAACACATGGGCAACCAAAGATCACATCATAAAGACCAAGCTGCTTCCGTATTTCGGAAAGCTGAGAATGAGCAGTATCACACCGCAGCAGATCATCAAGTGGCAGAATGAGTTTCTGAATTACAAGGATGAAAACGGAAAGCCATTTTCTCCCGTATATCTGAAAACAATTCAAAATCAGCTTTCCGCCATCTTTAACCATGCTGCACGCTTCTATAACCTGAAAGAAAATCCGTGCAAAAAAGCCGGAAGCATGGGCAAAAAGAAAAACCGTGAAATGCTGTTCTGGACAAAAGCGGAATACCTTAAATTTGCAGATGCAATGATGGATAAGCCCGTTTCCTTTTACGCCTTTGAAATGCTCTACTGGTGCGGTATCCGTGAGGGAGAGCTGTTGGCGCTGACGCCTGCGGACTTTGATTTTGAAAAGCAGACGGTTACGATCAGTAAATCATTCCAGCACCTGAACGGCAGGGATATCATTACCACTCCCAAAACAGAAAAAAGCAACCGCACCATTCAGATGCCGAAATTCCTCTGCGGGGAAATACAGGACTATCTGAGTATGCTGTACGATGTAAAGCCAGACAACAGGATATTTCCCATAACAAAAAGCTATCTGTACAGAGAAATGCAGAGAGGCGTCAGGCAATCAGGCGTGAAGCGTATCCGCATTCATGACTTACGGCATACCTATGCGACAATTTTCGATTACATTCGCCTTATTTAGAGCTTTTTTCTTGTATTCTTAAGCTCGGACTTACCATACTTTTTATTAGATTACACAATAATAAGTGCATAAAAATGCGCAAGATAACAAGTAAAATCGTTTTTGTCGTTGGCTTTATGTAAGAGGGTATCCACTGATCTAAATCATGTAATCGAATCCCTTTTCTTTTCATATTTTGATTCACACTTGTATTATAGGAATTCGTAGATTAGTGCAGCTGGAATTCTTTGTAATTCATGATGATTTAGTCGAAGAAATACCTCTTGCTTAATTTTTTTCGATCATTTGTTTCAGCAGTCGGTCCTTTCATAGTACATCCCATCTTTAAAATTCCAGAGATATTCGATATTTTTAGAAGCACCATACATACCCTTATTATTTATCAAATAACCAAACCGATAACAAATAGTACCACAAAGAGTATCAAACCTATCGAAGCAAAGAGTAGCCCTAACTTATAGTACTTAAATTTTTTATCACAAATTATTGAGCAAATATATATTTGAGATATTAAATCTTCTTCCATCTGTACTGTTTCGCATTTCTCCAATTTCTGTTTATATGATGATAATGACTTGTGTTTTACTATTGATGAAAAGAAGATAAGCGAATCTGATTTAATACCTCTATTGGAAAATTCATTAGGATTTACTCTTGCGAATAACACAGTAATCCAACATACACAACCAGCAAGTATAAGACTTATTGCAAAAATGCAAAAAATGATATATATTATCGTCCCAAAAAAGACATTGCTTGTCATGTGACACAATATACCCTTAAATTTTGAAACATAATCGGTGGCAAGAAAAATTCCCGCTATAACACCAAAGCTCCCCAAAATGATTGATGTCTTAGAATCGCAGTTTTCTATCCACGCCGTATTTCTATCAAGAATTTCTTTCAATTCTTCGTGTGTTCTTTTACTTTCCACAATAACCCTCCTAATATCCCATTGATTTTAATTTATCTAAACATTCTCGATAATCTTTTCCTTCGTAAACTCGTTTTTCAAGAATACCTTTTAATTTTGCCCAGTGTCCCGATTGTTTTACAACATTTTCGAGAGTATGAGTATGTAACCAGCTTGAGTGTTCAGCTTGGACGCAGAAAACTTCATATGCTTCTTCATACATATTAAAACACATATATATATCAACGAGATAGCAGTCTAAATCTATTTTAACTTGAAGCTCTGATTTGCCAATTTCTTCTCCTAATTCATACATCTTTTGAATCAGTTCAAGCCAATAATCTTTTCCATATAGCTTAATCAGACTATCTTTGCAGAATGTCTTTGAAAAAATACTCTTATGTAAAGAATATGCTTTCTTTTTATTCTCTTGCTCCTTACGATCAACATCTGCCTGCTTGGAGTTTAATCTACTTTGCCATTGCTGCAATCTAATATTTTCCTTACGGGAATCATTATCGCGGGCAATCACTTGATTTTCCCGTTGCTTGATTTTCTCTAACGCAACTGATAGTTCTGCGGATTTTTTGCTGATCTCATCAACGAGCAACAGAGCTTTTTCCTGTGTTTCAGCAAAAATTTTTTGTATAAATGAAGTTTCAGAATCATTCTCTTTATCCGCCTTAATTGCTTCTGCTGTAATCTCTTCCGGTAGTGACAGATAGTATTCGCTGACCGTATATCCTTCAAAGACTTTACTGCCCTTTGTTCGGCTTGTTTTAGTCCATACTTCTGAATCCTCAATTTCTGAATATGTGTTTTCATCAATAAATATTTCACAAGGGTGTGCCATACCACAATAGCGGTTAGCGTAATTTGTTGTTGAGCCAACCCAAACTATACCTGTTTCATTTTCGGCCGTTTCATCACTTTCTTTTCCTCGCATTCCGACCTTTGTAATCATAATTGTGCCAGTACAAATACCGATACCGCAGCCAATACAAATATCCATTGATTTTTTCAAAGCAGGATTTAAGCAATAATCAATCAAAGTATGTATGTATCTTGCTGCCTTTGTGGCTTTATAAGACGAAGAAATAATCTGATCGTCCACATTACTATCCTGAAAGATACCCATAATTCCGTCACCGGCAAACTGTCGTGTATATCCGCCTGAATACCGAATCGCTTGAATAACGATACGAATAAATGACCGATAAACTTTCACCATTTTTTTAGATTTCAATTCATCTGTCAAATCGGTGGATTTTCTCATATCTACAAATAGAACAGAAAGTTTTCCCTTAAACACTTTATTTGAATCAGCTATATCATTAAGCGGGGGCAATATGTCTGTAATTTCTATTTCTTCAACAGGCTGTCCTAAAATATTTTTGACAGCGTTACTCGCTGTTTCAAATTCCGATGCAGGAATAAATGATTCGCTCATAAACATAGCCTCCTTTAACTTCTGAAATCCTTTAACATTTGTTGCAAAAGTTGAGATTGTAAGTAGTCTTTTTTGAATGCGTCCATATTATAACCCTCTAAATCAGGGAAATGGGGTAGTCGATCGCTGAATGCGTCAACATTGTATTTTCCATAATTGGCTATGACAAAATCATTGAATTTCGTCCTTTCAAATTCAGATTCAAAAACAAGTACACATTCCAAAAATCTTTGTCGTGCAGTTAGTTCCTCGTCCATATCTTCAGTAATATAAAACAGATGAACTATATATTCGATTGAATCTTTAACGAAATACTTATATGAAATATCCCAATTATGATAGCTCTCTTTATATAAAGAAATTCCATCGGTTCGAGGTGTGGAGGTAAAACATCGTCCTCCGTCTAAAGCCACACCACCCAAAGAATATAATAAGGTTTGATGATAGTAAATATTTATATCATACCACCGAGGACGAGAATCGCACTGATTGAACAGATAAAATTCATAACCATCTCTGCCATCCTCTGCTTTAATATCTTCGAGTGTAAATTCGTGGGCATACTTATAAAACTTTTTGCCGTTATCAGAATCCACCCAATCATAAGGCTTTTGCAAAAACAGCAAGGCGCGATCCAGAGCTGTCGCATCAATTCCAAATCGCTTTTTCCATAGTTTTTCTATAACATTTATATCTGCTGACGCATTTTTTGGAGTGTTTGTATCCATTATCCGAGTATAAATGTTATTAGCAAATACACCTTGATATTGATCTGTTAAATAGTAAGGGGTATTGCGATCGTTACGAATAACAATAACATCTATTATCTTTTTTCCAAAAGTGAGTGGTTGGACATATGCCGTTGGGCGAATACCTCCGGCAAATTTTTTCTCTCGCAAAAACGCAACAATATCTTGTGTCTTTTTTCTATTGGGGTCATTTGCAACATCACAAATAGTATAATCTGTTTCTTCATCAACACCAACGATAATAAGCCCGTCGTGATTAGAAAGATTATTAGCCATACATATAATATCGTGTAATAAGTCAGACTTGTTTTGATACCACTCTTTTTTGAAATCCCAATATTCCCCTTCTTGCCGTAATTCTATCAGTCGCCTTATTTCAGTTCTGAATGATAACACATCCATTTTATTCACCCTGCATTATACCTTTATATACCGTGTCGACCTCGACGAGCCGATACGTTTTATCGTACCGCTTTTTACCATAGCACCGAGGACAGCTTCAACGGTGGTCGGGCTGACATCGGGTAGAATCTTACATATCTCCGCTTTGGAAAGCGGCGTCAAACTGTTTAATATTGTAGCCTCCACACGGGCTTTCTTTGTAATCTTCTTTCCGTGAACAACAGCGAAACGCTTATCGAGTTCCTTATAGCACATATAAAGGGTGGACAAGAAATTTTCGATAAATGGGAAGTAGCTGTTTTCGTTTGTTTCCCAACCAATCGAGGATTGACGGAGCGATTCATAATAATAGGCTTTATAGTTATTGATCTGTTCCTCAAAGGACACATACTTTCCTGCGTCGAACCCGTTTTTATAAAGAAGCAGCAGAGAGAGCAGCCGCGACATTCTACCGTTTCCGTCCCGAAACGGGTGTATGCAAAGGAAATCCAAAATCACGCAGGGAATCAGTAAAAGCTGGTTGATATTGGCGTCACTGCGAGCTTCCATATAAGCCAGTTCTAATTGTTCCATTGCCTTTGGCGTTTCATCGGCCGGTGTAGGACGAAAACGAACCCGTCTGTTGCCGTCAGCGTCGATCTCCAAAATCACATTGTCATCGGTTTTGTATTGACCGCCGTATTCATATCCGGCAAAGGACATCATTATTTCGTGCAAGCGTAAAATATCACGCTCTCTGAAATCAATATGTTCAAAGCCCAAATGAATTTCATTTAAGGCGTCCCTATAACCGGCGATTTCCGCCTCGTTATGATTTAACGGGGCGCTGTTTTGATTGACAATCGCAGCGATACGCTCATCACTTGTAACAATACCCTCAATAGCATTAGAACTCTTAATCGACTGTACCTTTGCAACTGCCTCTAACTCCGTAAAAATTTGGGTATATTCCTCTTTTCGCACTCCCGCCATTGTTTTCAATGCCGAAATATTTGAAGTAAGATTCACCAAATTTGCAGGCAGTAAGCCGTTGTTTAAAAAAGAGTAATCGAATTTCCTCATATCACACCATCCTTTCTGCATATTATTGTAGCATATTATATGCAGAAAATCAAGCTACCTCCGTTTTATATGCACATAAAAAAGAATAAATTATGCAGGTATGAGGAAACGATGTGCAGAAACTTATAAAAAGCGGTATAGAATGATTACATACTGCCTTCATCAAATGCCCATTTTACAGCATGCCAGTCTTTTTTAGATATGTAATGCCGTCACTATATCCTCTGAGATAAAATCTCTGTCGTTCCATACTGTCGCACTGAATCTGCATGAAAAAAGGCGTCCATCTAATAAGATGAAACGCCCACGGCAATCAGCGGTCAGACATAAAGCCGGACCGCTGGCACTATTAAATTTTGTCGTTAATAAAACAGCCTCCTTTTTTCTTTATAGTTTTCGTCAATTTTCAACTTGGAAAAGGAATTGAATAAAAGACGACAAACGCTCAAACTCCTTGAAAATAAAGGCTTTTTCTGTTTGTCGTAATTATACCGTAAGGGCACAGCCATATCAGTTTGCTGATTGATATGGGATTTTCAGCAGTGGCGATTGCCGACCATGTAGGACACGAAAGCATTGAAATCACTTATCAGTACGCTCATTTATTTCCGTCCAAGCAGACAGAGATGGCGGATAAGCTGGATATGGAAAGGGGTGAAGATTATGTCAGCTAAAAACTGTGATAATCACAACCGGTGGAGAAGCAAAACCATAGCGTTTCGTGTATCGCCGGAAGAAAATGAACAAATCGAACGCTATGTGCAGCTTTCAGGACTGACCAAGCAGGACTATATTACAAGGAGGCTTACGCACAGAGATATCGTTGTGCAGGGAAGCCCGAGGGTTTTTAAAGCCTTGCGGAATCAGCTTGCCGATGTGCTTGCAGAATTGCAACGCATTGAAACGGAAAGCTGTATCGATGACGAGCTGCTTGATGTTATTGAGATGATCGCCGTTATTCTCGGCGGCTTGAAAGGAGAGGAACAGAATGAATAAGCAAAAAGAAATGACCGCCCGAACATCATCTGTTGGCGCAGATGATAGGCAGTCAGTCCATGTAACTAATTACAGTATAACCAATCAAAACGAAAATATCAATGCTTTTCTTCTGAAAGGCGGTGGCATAAATGGCTGAACTGAAAATTATCAGTATGGAAGAAGTACAGAGCAAGGAAGTAAATTGGCTTTGGTATCCGTATATCCCATATGGGAAAATCACAATCATTCAGGGCGATCCCGGCGAGGGCAAAACAACTTTGGCGTTAAGACTGGCGGCGCTTCTCTCAAAAGGAGAGGCGCTGCCCTATGACGATACCGAGCGTGAGCCTGTTAAGATTATCTATCAAACTGCCGAGGACGGACTGGAAGATACCATCAAGCCGAGGTTAGAATCCGCTGAAGCAGACTGCACGCAAATCAAAGTCATAGATGAATCGGAAGCCGCACTCAGTATGCTGGATGAACGCATTGAAAAAGCAATCATAGAAGTCGGTGCAAGGGTGGTAATCCTTGATCCGATACAGGCATATGTCGGTGCGAATATCAATATGAACAACGCAAATGAAGTCCGCAATGTGATGGCACAGCTTGGACGAATCGCAGAAAAATATGACTGCGCTATTCTGTTGGTCGGTCATATAAATAAGGGCAGCGGGAACAAATCGTCTTACCGTGGGCTTGGCTCGATTGATTTTCAGGCTTCGGCAAGAAGCGTTCTGATTGTCGGCAGAATTAAAGAAAATCCGCAGGTCAGGGTAATGGTGCAGGACAAGTCTTCCCTTGCTCCAGAGGGCGAAGCGATTGCTTTCGAGCTGGACAGGGAAAACGGATTTCGCTGGCTCGGTCATTACGATATATCAGTGGACGATTTACTCAGCGGGATTCTGAGAGAAAAGAAATCCGAACAGGCAGAAAATCTTATCCTTGAATATCTTTCAAAGGGCAAATATCCGCAACAGGCATTGCTAAAAAAAGCACAGACGGTAGGCATTTCCAAGCGTGTGCTGGACGAGGCAAAGAAAGCGCTGAATGTCCAATCGGTTAAGGAAGGCAGTCAGTGGTACTGGCAGCTTCCCGAAAAAACAGAGTGAGGTTTTTCAAGGTTGTAACATTGCAAAAGCTGGCACACCTGCAACCTTGCAATGTTCCTTTTTCGGGAAGCAATAAAGTTTGGTGGAGAGTGCAAAACCTGCTTGCAGGTTGCATTTTTGATAGGCTTGCCTGTCAAAAGTGCTTTTGCGTTTACTCTTGGCAAGAGTAACAGAACCGAGGAAACACGATTTTTAAGAGATTGGAGGTGTAACTTATGCAAAGAACAATCAGCGCAATGGTCGGAAAAGGCTCAGTCAACCACAACAGCCGCAAATTCAAAGCGGAGAATGTGGATGGCAACCGCACTCATCTCAATATAGATTACTGCAACGAGTCGATAAAGAAAGTATATCACGGACTATTCGATGAAGCGCTGAAAAGATACAACGACAGGCAGACGAGAGCTGACCGAAAAATAGAAAACTACTATGAAAAAATCCGCAGTTCCAAACAGGAAAAACCGTTTCACGAACTGATTTTGCAGATAGGCGATAAGGAAAATATGAGCGCCGAAAGCGAAAACGGAGAGCTTGCCCGACAGATTTTAGATAAATACTATCATGGGTTTCAGGAGCGAAATCTTCGGTTAAAAGTATTCTCAGCACATCTGCATATGGACGAGGCAACGCCTCATCTGCACATTGATTTTGTTCCCTTTACCACCGGCAGCAAGCGTGGACTGGATACCCGTGTATCGCTGAAACAGGCGCTTGCGGCACAGGGATTTAAGGGCGGAAGTCGTGGAGATACCGAGTGGAATCAATGGGTACAGTCCGAAAAAGAACAGCTTGCAAAAGTGATGGAGCGTTACGAAATTGAGTGAGAGCAGAAAGGCACACACGAAAAACATTTGTCTGTACTTTTGTAGCTTTTGGCGCTCATCAACCCTTGTGGCTCGGGCAACTGATACTCTGGAGAAGTATTCAGTGCTGTTTCCATTTCTTGCAGTGATTCTGCCGCCTTATCATAATTTCTCACTCTGTCAGACAAGGATTTATACTCATCTGTTTTCTCGGCAAGTTTAATATCCAACTGTTCGATTTCTTTTGTACGTTCCTGTTTTTTGTAATCGAGTACAATTGTTGACCCTTTAATTAAGCGGCTGAAATCCTTGATTAAAACACTGATGATAAGGTGTTTTCAAACGATTGACGATTATCACCGACTGAATGTGACAAACGCAAATCTCTATCGAGAAAACGAGCATTTGAGGAAAAGCAATAGCAAATTGACCGATGAAAATGAAAATCTGCGTATTGAAAATCGAGATTACAAGCTGATCCGCAAAGTGTTCGGCAATAAACGGATTGATGATTTGCTGGAGCAAGCAAGGTCTAAACAGCGTGAGAAACGCTTTAGAAATATTCAAAACGAAAGGTAGGAAAAAGACAATGGCAAAAACGATTTTTGAAGAAATGGGCGGCACTTATGTATGGCAGGGAGATTATAATCTCCCTTGCCTGTCCTTACCTGCCGAAAAAGTAAACAAACCCATTGGAGTGTGGGGACAGCGGCATCTGCGGTATATCCGTCAATACAAACGGATACTCTACACCAATCTGCTGACAAGTGGCAAGCTGAACAGCTACCTTGCTGATATTGACAAGCAAGCAGAAGATTTGTTCTTTCGGCTGGTAAAACAGATGGCAGAGCGTGAGGGTGTGACCGAACAGCTAAAGGCAGAAAATCAGATGGAATGGGTTGGTCGTATGAACAATATTTGCAATCAAGCAATCGAAATTGTCAACACAGATTTAATTTACGCATAATGCAGAACGGCGGCAGGGTATAAAAACCTTGTCGTCATTTTTATGGTCAATTGACCATTAACTAAAACTTTAACAAAAATATTATATTTTTATATGTTTTTCATATTGACCAGTAAGTTGTTAGGTGATATAATATATTAAAATTGGAGGTATTGTATGGAACTAATTAATTTAGAGAAGGCTTTTAAGCATAATACATTTAGAACTGAGGATGATATAAAAATTCATTTTCACTCAGATATTGTTAAGCCTTTATTGGAAGAATTAAACCCTGATCGTGCAAATCAATATAGAAGTGAAGAAACGCTAATTGCTGGCGGTAGAACTGATGCTACGTTTCAGAATATATCTTTTGAACTAAAAAAACTTAAATATTTCCAAACTAAAAATGGAATTAATGAAGCTATTTTTGGCAGAGACGAAACCGATCATGGTTTATACGATTATATTATAAGCAATGCACATATATATGAGACCGATTCGGCAGATGTTATAGTATTGAAATTGTTAAATGGTATTGGTGTTGGGTTTGACGGAAATGATTTTATTTTTGCTCGTTTCGCCCCTTCGCCAGTTAACAATCCTATTAACACAAGCAAATTAAAGATAGACATCAAGTATGATTTACCAATCACTTTTGTTTATGAGGTGAAAGATTTTTCATCAGGGCTTAAGAAATTAGCACTGCTTTTGAAACAACAGGATAAAATTGCTCTTAACAAAAAGAACCTTATTTCCATAATTAACCCTAAAAGTTCTTTTGTTAGAAAAAATATTAAGACGATTTATGACGAGCTATATTTTAATCTTAATGATTTAAATGGCAGTACTCGTGTACGCACTCTGTATAAAGAGTGGGATAGAGTGTTTGGTACCATGTATGGAGAAGACGATGAAGCGACCTCTTTTACAGAAGTTTCGTCTGTAATAAAAGAAGCTTATGGTTACAGCAATACAGTAGTAATAGACAGCAAGGTTTATTTATTTGCACTTCAAACATTTTTTAATATGTTTTTAAAGTTACTTATATATTCATTCCTCGCTCAGCTCGTTAGCCCTACTTTCAAGGCTGAAAATCTTACAAAGCCCCAAATTGATAGATTGTTTGATGGCGAACTCAATAAATATGAGTCATTAGTAAATAACTTTTTTGAATCTCACTTTATGGAATGGTTTACCTACACTTGTTCAGAGAATAATTTTGATACTAATGTGGTAAATGAAATACTGAAAGTTGTAAATGAATTTGACTTGAGCACATATATCTTGAAGCCTGAAGAAATACAAGATATTTTGCAGGAAGTGTACATGGAACTCATTCCTGCGGAAATGAGACATTTGATGGGCGAGTATTTTTCGCCTGATTGGATTGTCGAACACGCATTAGATATGGTTGGGTATACCGGTGAAATTAATAAAACTTTAATTGATCCAACCGCAGGTTCAGGAACATTTTTAACTCATTCAATTAAAAGAATAATAAAGAACTCCAAAGGGAAATTATCGAGAGATGATATAGACAAAATCACACACAACATAATAGGATTTGACATTAATCCTATTTCAGTTGTATCAGCAAAAGCAAATTATATTCTTGCAATTTTTTCGTCTTGTGAGGATTCTGTTTTTGAAGATTTTACAGATCCGGTCGATATTCCTATTTATATTGCCGACTCTATTCTTTCGCCAGTTGTTTATACCGAAGAAAGCGAATTAACACTGTCTATAGATACATCCGTTGGTAAATTTCAAATACCTAAGTTTGACGATTACACCAAAGCAAGTGAGTTCTTAAAAACATTAAGCAAAAGCATAGATGATAAATGTGACTTTGACGATTTCTGGAATAAAGCTGAAAATCGTTATGTAGATTCTAAATACAAATCCGTTGTCGAGGATTTGTTCAATCGTCTTTATACATTACATCGTGCTGGGAACGATTCTTTTTGGCCCATTATTTTAAGAAACAGTTTTGCTCCTATATTAATTGGAAACAAATTTGATTATGTTGTTGGAAATCCACCATGGATTGCATGGAAATCCATGAGTAAAAGTTATCGTGAAGGCACATTAGAAATATGGAAAAGTTATGGTATTTTTGAAAAGAATGCATACGATAAAAAAACCACTCATGATGACTTTGGAATGGCTGTAACTTATGTGGCAGTTGACAAATATCTTAAAGATAATGGCAACATGGTATTTTTACTACCTGCTTCTTTTCTTAAATCGACAAAGGGTGGAGAGGGCTTTAGAAAATTTTCTATTACTCGTTTTGGGCAAAACGTTCCATTTGCTGTAGATATGGTAGATGATTTTTCAAGTGTTAAATTATTTACTATCCCTACTGTTGCAATTAAAATTACAAAAGGTGTGGAAATGACATACCCTATACATACCTATAAGGTTTGGGAGCAACTAGGGAAAAAGTCTCCGTTTGACTCCCATGCAAAATGGACAGATGTAGAAAAAAAATTAACGTCACATATGCTATCTGCTCAACCTGTAGATGGTAATGATAAGCAATCTTCTTGGCTTACATTAGAGGATATGGAGTTCGCAAATAAAGTTTTGGCTCCCTCCAAGACAAGATTTTATAGCGGCAGAAAAGGAATTGAACCAGCAGGAGCAAAAGGGGTATATTTATTAAAGAAACCTATTAAAAGTCGTGATGGATTGCTATTGATCGAGAATTGTATTGAAAGACAACGACGTAAGGATTTTATTAAAAAAGGCATTCACAAGGAAAAAGTTGAGGAAACATACGTGTATCCTATGCTTGGAGGAAGAAACATTGCAAAGTGGAAAGTCAAGTCTAACGAATATATGTTAGTTCCTCATACTGCCAAGCATAAATATGGTATTCCGGTTAAAGAACTTGAAAAAGATGCCCCGAAAACAAGTGAGTGGTTATTTTTCTATCATGATGAACTTTTAGCAAGTCGAATACAAAATGGTAAATTCTTCAACGCTAATACACAGCCTTATTACCGATTGGATAATGTTGGAGAATATACATTTGCTCCTTACAAGGTTTTGTGGAAAGAGCAAACCGGAAGTATGTCTGCCGTGGTGGTAGGCTCATATCTTGAATCTATTCCTAACGCAGATAAAGATTTGTTCAGTGAGGATAAAACAATTGTTGTAGATTCTAAAGTTCTTATGTTGGGATTGGATAATGCTGACGAGGCATATTACGTTTGTGGAATCATAAATGCCAAAGATATAGTAAAAATTATTGATGGCTATGCAATATCGACCAACCGTGGAGTTGATGTTCTAAAATATTTGGCTATACCTAAGTTTGATTTACATAATCAAATACATATATCTATTGCTGAGTGTTCTAAAAAAATACATAACGAACTTAAAGCAAATCCCGACTCTGATATTAAGACTCTCGAGAAACAGCTTAATACTCTCGTTAGGGAAATATTCGAATAACTATAAACTTGATTTTTGGACATCAAGCGATTAAAATATGTATGTTGCGTGGCAACGATATGGCAACAAAAAATCGGATAGCGTATGCTTCACCGATAATACAAGTAATGTAGATACTCTCTGCTAAATATCATAAACAAAGTTGTTTAGAATTGATTTGCAGGGAGCGAGTGGGAATGATTGTAATTTGATAATAGATTTGAAGGCATGAAAGTAATTTAGGATTATCTTCATGCCTTCAATATTTTTTAGCACTAAAAAATAAAAGAAAGGGGAGAGATATCGTGATATTAGAACAAGGACAAGAATTCACGGATAGATCCGATATCAGTCATTTACTAGGTGGCAACCCTCAAAGCGGAATAACTCTAGCAAGCAAAGCAAATGCAATACTTCTTTTCAAAAACGAAGATGAACTTTATTCTGATTACTTTTATCCCAGAGGCACCTATGATTTTTGTATGTATACTGGGATAGGCAGAACTGGTCATCAAGATAGCTTAGAAAATAAATTATATGATTTGAATATAGCTGTTTTATCACACAAAAAACTAGGTAAACCATTATTACTATTTGAAAAGAAAAAAGGAAAATATCATTTTGTTGGCGAATATAAATTGACTGAAACACATCAAAACATACAACCAGATGATAATAATTTTCTTAGAAGAGTATTTATTTTCCATCTAACAAAAATCTCAGACTCCATTGAGCTGACTATATTATAGTGGCAATATTTTGGCAACAGAAAATGTGATAGCTCGTAATCTATGAATACATAAAGCTAATATTGATAATAAGAGCTAAACTATCTAAACAAAACTGTTTATATTACGTTTGTAAAAAGCGAGTGGGAATAATTTGTGATGTCACCTGACACATAACGTTATCCTTGCGTGTGAAGGATAAAACAGTATAAGATAGAAAAAATTAGACTCTAGAGGCAACGCCTCTAGGGTATTTTTTACATCATAAAAAGTACAGAGTAAACCGTCAGAAAACTTGTAACGACAATACTTTCACATCTTGCTTCCACCGCGATTTAAGCCATCCAAACCAACTCCTACACAGTCCACGAAGTGCGTGTGAGGATGCCGTGGCTGAATGCGGTGGCGGGGCTAACGGGTTTTGTGAAGTGACATCTGTTGTTTTGCAACAACCGATAGAGTATTCTTCGCTAAAATCGTTATCGTAGGAAGAATGACTATAAAATGAAAAGATACAGAAAAAAATCAGACTTTAGAGGCGTGAGTCTTTAAGGTCTTTTTTCTTGTAAAATCATATGTAAAAACAATACTGCAATACCTAGTTTTATCCAAAGTAATCTAATGTATTAAATAATACTTGTACCTTCTAACACTGTAGAAGAGAAAGTTATTTATTTCTTAGTTTTAAAATACTTTTGATAAAATATAAATTCTATTTATTCTATAGTTGGAATAATAAAACCAGATTCTCAAAAGATAATTATATATGAATGATATGTAAAATATAAAACTTTTTTATAATTACTATTGATTTCATGTTGTGACAATGTTATATTGAATATATACTTTATTAGTATATATTTGAAATTTAATTTCATTCAGTTTATAATGAACCTTCAGGAGGAACTATTATGGGTTATGTTAATTGGAGTTACGAAGAGCTAAATCGCTTTTGCCAAGATGTTTTTGAATCTTTTGGTTTTACAAAAGAAGAAAGCGGTATTATAACAGATGTATTGCTCACCGCAGATTTATATGGATTTGAAAGCCATGGTATGCAAAGAATGGTGAGATATCATAAAGGAATTGAAAAAGGAACTATTCATCCAAAAGAACAGCCGGAAATTGTATTTGAAACACCGGTATCAGCTGTAGTAGACGGACATAATGGTATGGGACAACTTATCAGTCTGTTTGCGATGAATAAAGCAATTGAAAAGGCTAAGAAAACAGGAATTGGCATTGTCAGTGTAAGAAATTCAAATCACTTTGGTATTGCTGGATATTATACAAAAATGGCATGCGACCAAGGGCTTTTAGGCATGTCTTGTACCAATTCAGAAGCAATTATGGTTCCTACTTTCGGAAAACAAGCTATGCTTGGTTCTAATCCGATTGCAGTATCTATGCCTGCAGAACCTTATCCGTTTTTCTTTGACTGTTCCACTACAGTGGTAACAAGGGGAAAACTGGAAATGTACAATAAATCGGGTACACCTCTTCCGGACGGTTGGGCTCTTGATAAGAATGGTCATGCTTCCAATAATGCACCGGATGTTCTTGCCAATATTGTTTCCAAAGGTGGAGGTGGTATTATGCCATTGGGCGGCTGCGAAGAAGTTAGCGGCAGCCATAAAGGTTATGGCTATGGTATGATATGTGAATTGTTCAGTTCTATTCTATCATTGGGTGTTACTTCCGATCAATGCTGCACATTTTCTGACAAAACAGGAATTTGTCATGGTTTTATGGCAATTGATCCTGCAATATTCGGAGACCCTGAAAAAATTAAACAACACTTCTCAGACTATTTGGAAGCAGTTCGTGAAAGTCCAAAAGCGGATGGTAAAGATAGAATTTACACACACGGCGAAAAAGAAATTCTGGCTGAAAAGGACAGAAGAGAAAACGGTATTCCTGTAAATGATAATACTATGGTAGAACTTGCAAATCTCTGTGAATATCTAAAACTTGATTTTGCTTCCTACTTTAAGGGATACGAATTGCCAAAAGACAGCAAATTCTTCTCAGGCAACTATTAATTGATTGGAGGTCAATCAAATGGATTATGCAAAAGAATCTTTAAGATTGCATAAAGAATGGAAGGGAAAAATTCAAGTTGTAACAAATGTGCCGGTGGAAACACAGGAAGATCTTTCTTTGGCGTATACGCCGGGAGTTGCTCAGCCTTGCCTGGAAATTCAGAAAGATATCAATCAATCTTATGAATTAACAAGACGTTGGAATATGTGTCTGGTTGTAACAGACGGTTCTGCCGTACTGGGTCTTGGTGACATAGGTCCTGAAGCAGGTATGCCTGTAATGGAAGGCAAATGCGTATTGTTTAAAGCATTTGGTGATGTAGATGCTTTTCCTCTTTGTATTAAAAGTCAAGATGTAGATGAAATCGTAAATACCATTTATTTAATTTCGGGCTCTTTCGGAGGCGTAAATCTAGAGGATATTGCGGCACCAAGATGTTTTGAAATTGAGAAGAAATTGAAAGAAAAATGTGACATTCCTATTTTTCATGATGATCAACACGGAACAGCGGTAATTACATTAGCAGGATTGAATAATGCGATGAAATTAGCAAAAAAACAAAAAGAAAATGTTCGTATTGTTATCAATGGTGCAGGTGCCGCTGCTATTTCAATCTCTAAATTGCTTTTAAAAGCCGGATATCAAAATATTACTTTATGTGACAGAAAAGGTGCAATTTATGAAGGCCGTACAGAAGGGATGAACCCGGTCAAAGAAGAAATGAGCAAAATTACAAATTTGGATAAAAAATCAGGAAGCCTTGCTGATATATTAGTTGGAGCAGACGTATTCATAGGTGTTTCAGCCCCGGGTTCCGTTACAACAGAGATGGTAAAAACTATGGCTGCTGATCCCATTATTTTTGCTTGTGCAAATCCGGTACCGGAAATTTATCCGGACGATGCAAAAGCAGCAGGAGCAAGAATTATTTCTACAGGCAGAAGCGATTTTCCGAATCAAATTAATAATGTTTTGGCTTTTCCAGGAATTTTCCGCGGAGCATTTGATGTACGCGCAAAAGATATTAATGACGAAATGAAAATTGCCGCCGCAGAGGCACTGGCCGGTCTCATTTCTGAGGAGGAATTATCTCCCGAATATTTTATTCCAAAAGCATTTGACAAACGCGTGGGACCTGCTGTTGCAAAGGCTGTTGCTGATGCTGCGAGAAAAACAGGTGTGGCAAGAATATAGAATAATTCACAAAGCTGTTTCATTCGTTTAAAATATATCAACAAAAGAGGCAGGGAAACCTGTCTTTTTTTCTGTTTAAACCTAAAATCAGAACCGTACTTTATTTCATAATTTCATTTTCTATATTTATATGAATGCAAATACTCAAAATAAAAGAAAAAACACTTGACATGAAGTTAACTTCAGGGTGTATACCTATAATAGAATCTGTTTACAGGAAGGAGGAGTAATATGACCATCAAAGTAAGTATCTCAACGAACAGGGGTTTCTGTTGATAACTTGCGCTATTACGAACGAATCGGTTTAATACCTGCAATTCCAAGAAATAAATCAGGAATCAGAGGGGCCATCTATTGGATAGAATTTGTTTTAAAATTCAATGGTATAAAGGTTTAATCCGACGGTTTTGAATAAGACGGAAAAGAACGGTTTTTGAGACAACTGTTCTTTTTCTTTTTACAAAATAAATTATTGGAGTTAAATTTTGATACTTATATATTTTTTCGCTAAAACGAACAATTTAATAAAATTTTATTCCGATTTCTTTTTCATAATATCTTGAAGAAAATCGATTGTTATGGTATAGTTTAAACACATTACAAATTACACTGTGTTGTACACAACACATCAACAGAGAGTGTTAGAACTCTCTGTTTTTCTTATTGGATAATTGGGGGGAATTTGATGAAATTAATGTTCAAGTACATTATGAAAAATAAGCTGCTCATGACATTCAATATTATAGGATTGTTTTGTTTTGCTTTGGTAGAACTTGGCATACCCACAGTGGTATCTAAAATTATTGATGATGGTATTGCAAAACAAGACATTGCCTACGTTTGGTGGATGGGATTGATTATTTTAGTTTTGGCTCTTATAGGCAGTGCGGGAACTGTACTGCTGATTTATGCATCTTCAAAAATTTCTACCAATGCAGCCAGGGACATCCGCAACGACATTTTCTCAAAATCACAAACATTTTCTCATGCCGAATATGATAAATTTGGAATTTCATCTATGATTATCCGAACCACCAACGACGTGTTTCAATTACAGCAGTTTATCAATTTGGTATTACGTACAGCATTATTAACACCGCTGATGATTGTTGCCAGTATTTCCATGACGCTATATACCAGTACGTCATTATCAATGGTAGTTGGAATTGCGATTCCGATTATGCTGGTTGCAATTGTAATTATGGCTGCTTTTGTAAAACCTATTTCTGAAAGACAACAAATGTATTTGGATCGTTTGAATCAAGTATCCAGAGAAAATTTAACGGGTGTCCGTGTGATTCGAGCTTTTAGAAAAGAAGAATATGAGATAAATCGTTTTTATGAATCTAATAAAAATTTTACGAAAGAAACCAAGAAAATTTTTAAATTGATGTCCTTATCTCAGCCCAGTTTTGTATTTTTACTGAATTTTGCCGTACTGGGTGTGTTTATTGTATCGAGCAATTTAATCAATACAGGTTCATTGGAAGTGGGACAAATGGTCGCTTTTATGGACTATCAATTCCATACCATGTTTTCGTTTATGTTATTTGCATTGGTATTTTCTTTATATCCAAGAGCGCGCGTATCTGCCGGAAGAATTTCCGAATTATTGAGGGAAGAACCCTCCATTCATAACGAAGCAATTGATACAGAAATACATAGTGATAAAATTGGTACACTGGAATTTGACCATGTATCATTTACATATCAGCATACGAAAAAGCCGGTCTTACATGACATTACATTTTCAGCAAAACGAGGGGAGACTGTTGCAATCATCGGTAGCACCGGTTGTGGAAAAAGCACTTTAATTCAATTAATACCCAGATTTTATGATGTAACAGAGGGCAGTATCAAAATTGACGGTGTGGATGTTCGCAATTACGACTTGGAAACTTTGAGAAATAAGATAGGATTTATCCCGCAAAAAACAATTTTATTTTCGGGAACCATTGCAGACAACATGCGTTTTGGAAAGCATGATGCCAACGAAAAAGAATTGGTAGAAGCTGCAAAAGTGGCACAAGCGTATGATTTTATTATGGATAAGCCGGACCAATTTGATGAAATGGTTTACGAAGGCGGAACAAATATGTCCGGTGGTCAAAAGCAGCGTATGTCTATCGCCCGAGCAGTCATTCGAAATCCTGAAATTTATATTTTTGATGACAGCTTTTCTGCTTTGGATTTTAAAACAGATGCTACTTTACGCGCACAACTAAAAGAAATTACAACTGATTCCATTGTGGTAATCGTAGCGCAAAGAATCAGTTCTATTATGGATGCCAACAAAATTATTGTACTGGATAATGGTGAAATTGTAGGATACGGCAGCCATGCAGATTTGATTCAAACATGTCCCGTATATTTGGAAATTGCTGAATCTCAACTTACAAAGGAGGAATTGGCAAAATGGACCAAATAAAATCTAAAAAACATGTATTTTCTAAGTTGTTTCCTTTTTTTAAACCATATTTAATTCCTCTTATTGGTGGTTTTGTTCTTATTTTCTTTGCAGCTGTGTTTACAGCGGCGGCACCTATTACGGAAGGTTTAATTACCACACAGTTGACTAGCGATGCAAAAGATATTATTGCCCATGTTCCGGGAGCAGGCGTTAACTTTGAATATATCACTTATGTGCTTTTTGTGTTGGCAGGTTTCTACATTGCCGCTGCTGCATGTTCTTATGCTTACAATTTCTGTTTGACCAATGCCATTCAAAATGCAATGTTTGATTTGCGCAATGCCATTGAAAAGAAACTGCAAAAACTTCCGGTATCCTACTTTGATAAACATGCTTATGGTGACATTTTAAGCCGTATTACCAATGATGTTGACACATTATCAAACGCTTTGCAGCAAAGTTTACCTCAAATTGTAAATGCTATTTTTGTCATTATATTTGCCTATACTATGATGTTTACAATTAATGTTTGGATGGCTTTGATTGCACTGATACTGATTCCGGGTACATTTTTCCTGTCTAGATTTATTATCAAAAAATCTCAAAGATTATTCCAAGCACAGCAAGATGCATTGGGAAATTTAAACGGCACAGTACAAGAAAAATATACTGGTTTTTCTGAAATTAAGCTATATGGGAAACAACAAGAAGCCATTCAAGAGTTTCGTACTGCAAATCAAAAAGTGTGTGACCATGGTTTTAAAGCACAATTTATATCAGGTTTAATGTCTCCATTGATTGCATTTATGACATATTTAATTATTGGCTCCATTGCTGTTTTTGGAGCGGTTAATGCAATCAATGGTGTAATGACAGTCGGTAATCTGCAAGCGTTTATACGTTACATCTGGCAGATTTTCCAACCGCTTTCTCAAGTAACACAGCTTTCAGCTACCATACAATCTTCTGTTGCAGCAGCTACACGTGTTGCCCAAATTTTGAATGAGGAAGATATGGTGGAACACTGTACGTCTGAAAGCTTAAAAAATGCAAAAGGTAATGTTACATTTGAGCAAGTATCTTTTGGATACACTCCTGATAAAGTATTTATTCACGATTTAACGTTCGATGCCAAAAGTGGACAGACCGTTGCGATTGTGGGACCCACAGGCGCAGGTAAAACTACCATTATTAATTTGCTGCTTAGGTTTTACGATGTTGTGGGCGGCTGTGTAAAAATTGACGGTGTAGATATTAGAGATGTGCCGCGAAGTGAGCTGCGCTCTAATTTTGGTATGGTACTGCAGGACACTTGGCTGTTTCACGGAACTATTTATGATAACATTAAATATGGCAAAGATGACGCAACCGAACAAGAAATTATAGAAGCAGCTAAAATCGCAAATGTTCATGATTTTATTGTATCATTGCCGGATGGTTATCAAACGTTTATCAATGAAGAAGGAACAAATGTCTCACAAGGTGAAAAACAATTGATTACCATTGCCAGAGCTGTTTTGGCAGACCCATCGATTCTAATATTAGATGAGGCTACCAGTTCCATTGATACTCGTTTAGAGAAAAAGCTGCAAAAAGCCATGCAAAATATTATGGTTGGACGTACCAGTTTTGTAATTGCACACCGATTATCAACCATACGAAATGCAGACTTAATTTTGGTTATGAAAGATGGTCGTATTGCAGAAAAAGGTACACATGATGAGTTATTAAGTCAAAAGGGAATTTATGAAACGTTATATAACAGTCAATTTGCAGAAGAAACGGCTGTAAGCTAAAAATATCCAAACGTTCGCTAGCGAACATTTGGATATTTTTTGTTATTTCATTAAACAAAATTCATTTTTATGATAAGAAATGATTCCCTCTTTTTGCATTTTGCTTAATTCGTTTGATAATGCACTGCGGTCTACTGATAAATAATCGGCCAATTGCTGACGATTAAAAGGGATGATAATTTTCTGCGAGTTTTGTTTCATAGATTGCGCGGATAAATAGGAAAGAATTTTTTCTCTGGTTGTTTTTTTTATAATATGTTCCATTTTTTGTGTCAGCATAATATTTTTTCTGGAAGTGATGGCAAGTAAATTTCGAATCAACTGATTATGTGAAGAGCAAGTTAGATGACACATACCTGTAATTTCCGCAATGTTCAAAAATAATACATTGCAAGGTTCATCTGCTATGAGAGAAATTTCCAGTTTTTGTTCAGGAATACAAGCATACGCTTCACCAAATAGTTCTCCTTGATGAATTTCGTTAATGATAAATCGGTTTCCCCAATAGTCATCCTTCACAATCATCGCTTTTCCTTGCAGCATCATGCCCATAGAATTTGTCACATCACCGTAACGAAGTATCATTTCGCCTTTTTGAAACTTTACCTCTTTTGCTTTCAGACATTTTAATAATTTATCAAATTCATAATCTTCAATTCCTTGAAAAAGAATACTTTTTTTCAGCAAACTCATATATTTCATATCTTAAACCTCTTGTTTTGTTGTAAAAACAACATACTTTCCAATTATAGTTTAGTATAATGCAAACAGTAAAGTCAAGAAATGTCTTTTATTTGATAAACAGAACCTTAAGGAGGAAAAAGTATGAATCCATATTTTTCTTTATCTGAAAAAGTATATGATATTACGGAACGTTATCCTGAATTAATCGATTTTTTAGCTGCTAACGGATTTGGCAAAATCAGCAATCCGTTGATGCGTAAAACCATTGGAAAGCAAATCTCTTTGGAAATGGCTTTTAAAAGCCGTCACGTGGATTCTGACGCGATTGAAAAACAATTGGTAGAAGTAATTGAAAACCATGCAAACGGAGTGTCCAAAGCAGTTTCTGATATGCCTTCTCATACCTCAAAGGAGAAGTGTGCCATTCAAATAGAAGGAATATTACCTTGTCCTATTCGGTTACCGCTTATGGATGCATTGGAAACATGGCGTGATACGCATCATATGGATGTGAATTTTGATTTACAATCCGCAAGCATGGGATTGGATTGGCTGCAAGAGCGCATTGAGGCATGCAAAGATGAAAGAGAACTGGCCGATGTTTATCTTTCCGCAGGTTACAATTTGTTTTTTGATTACAATGTATTGGGAAAATATCGAGATACCGGTATTTTTACCGATTCTGACCGTACAATACCCTTAAAAGAAATGTTTGATAATGAATGTATTTCTTTAAACGATCCGAACCATCAGTATACGGTTGTCGGCATTGTTCCTGCTGTTTTTATGGTAAATACCGAAGCATTGGGAGAACGTCCAATGCCGGAAAGCTGGAGCGATTTAATGAAACCTGAGTATGAAAACACCATTGCTTTTCCTGTACAAGATTTGGACATGTTTAACGCTTTATTGTTGGGGATTTACAGCAAATACGGCACTGATGGACTTTACCGATTGGGACAAAATTTAATGCAAAGTATGCATCCTGCTCAAATGGTTAAAATGGGGAAATCAAAAAAACAAAAGGAAATTCCCGCTATCACCGTTATTCCATATTTCTTTGCTTGCATGATGCAGGAAACCAAGGGAATGCAGTTGGTTTGGCCGAAAGACGGTGCCATCTTAAATCCCATTTTCTTATTGGTAAAATCGTCTTCCAAAGAAAAGGTACAACCGCTGGTTGATTTTATTCTCTCCGAGGAATTTGGCAAAACGCTGTCTTCTGACGGAAAATTTCCGTCAACCAATCCATTGGTGAATGACTGCCCTGAAAAAGAACGGACATTTATATGGCCGGGATGGGACATACTGTATCATAAAGATATTCCTGCTTTATTAAAACAGGCAGAAAACGCATTCTTTCACTATGAAGGAGGAAATTCATGAATTTTATCGTTTTTTCAGGTCCGCCCTCATCCGGTAAGACTTCCGTCATTTTAAAAACCATTTCTGCATTGAAACAACAGGGGATTTCTGTCGGTGTCGTAAAATTTGATTGCCTTCATACCGATGATGACAAACTATATGAAAAAGAAGGTGTGCCTGTTCGAAAAGGACTGTCAGGCGCCTTATGTCCGGACCATTTTTTTGCTTCCAATATCGAAGAAGTTGTGCAATGGGGAAATCAGAATCAATTAGACTTGTTAATTACGGAATCGGCTGGACTTTGCAACCGCTGCTCTCCATATTTGGCAGAAATCAAAGGGGTTTGTATCATCGATAATCTTTCAGGCATCAATACACCAAAAAAAATTGGTCCAATGCTGAAATCAGCTGATTTTGTAGTGATTACCAAAGGAGATATTGTATCACAAGCGGAAAGAGAAGTTTTTGCCTCGCGTGTTACTGCAGTGAATCCAAAAGCAGTAGTCATGCATGTAAACGGATTAAACGGTCAAGGTGCTTTTGAATTAAGTACTTTGCTGTATGATAAAACTCAAAACATTCAAACTTTGGAAGGTATGAAGCTCCGTTTCCCAATGCCTGCCGCACTTTGTTCTTATTGTTTGGGAGAAACACGCATCGGAAAACAATATCAACTTGGAAATGTGCGTAAAATGAATTGGGAGGAGGAGAGATAATGAAGCATACTACCATATCTGAACTCTTAGCGCAATATCCGTTTTTACATGATTTTTTTCAGCAAAATCGTTTGGATGTTTCCAAGGCGATGAATCAAACAATCGGTGAATATATAGAGCATATCAGTGAGGAAGAAGCGGAAGAGAAAGCCATTCACAAAGAAAATCTATTTGAAGAAATGAAGGAGTATATTGCACAAATTCAATCTTTTCTTGGAATAGAGGAGGAAGAAAGAGTACACTCGCTGACTATTTTACCGGGACAAACCAAATGCGGAGAACCGGAACAATTTGGAGAACTAACCATTGCTGCTTCTCAAATTGTTTCCATTGTAGGGCCTACCGGTTCCGGCAAAAGTCGTCTGCTGGCAGATATTGAATGGGCAGCCCAAGGTGATACGCCTACAAAAAGACGTATCTTAATTAATGGTGCAAAGCCTGATACCAAGTGGCGTTTTTCTTCCAATAATCGTTTGGTTGCGCAATTATCGCAAAATATGAATTTTATCATGGATTTAAGCGTCAAAGAATTTTTGGAAATGCATGCACAAAGTCGTATGATTGAAAATTCTGTTGAAATAATTGAACGTATTATGCAATCAGCTAATGATTTGGCAGGAGAGCGTTTTTCTCCCGATACACCCGTAACCGGTTTAAGCGGAGGTCAATCCAGAGCGTTGATGATTGCGGATACTGCCATTTTAAGTGCTTCACCTATTGTTTTGATTGATGAAATAGAAAATGCAGGCATCGATAGGGAAAAAGCGCTAAAATTACTGGTATCGGAAGATAAAATTGTATTAATGGCAACACACGACCCTTTGCTTGCTTTAATGGCAGACCATCGTATTGTAATCCAAAACGGAGGAATCCACGAGGTTTTAAAAACAACTGAAGAAGAAAAGGAATTATTAAAACGCCTTACAAAAATTGATGCTTCTATACAAGAAATCCGCCAAAGTCTTAGAAGCGGAAATACACTGACATTCGCCTGTTTTTTATAAATTACTAACAGAAGAAACTCCCTAACATGCCCCAAAAGGCACCAAAGCATAACTTGACAGACAAAAGACAGGGAACAATTAAGACCCATTGCAGAGTTAATAAACTCTGCAATGGGTCTTAATTGTTAAGGAGTGAAAATAGCGTGTTTTCGGGGCTTCCCGTGAAAGCGAGGAGTAGTACATGGAACCGATTATTCTCCGCTGTTTACTAAAGCGAGGAATGCTAAAGTATTTTTCCTTTTTGGAGATATTTTGGAGTGCGCTCTAACAATTACAGCACAAAAAAGACAAATGCTTATTTGGGCATTTGTCTTTTTTGTTACACTTTTAAATCGTAAACATTAGTTACTGTATAACCTCTGTCATTCAAATAATCTTCAATTTGTTGTCCTGTTACGCCTGTAGTGTCGTAATCGACTCCTACTCGATGCGCTTTCTGGTTTACTGAAACGGATAAAACACCGTACAATGTATCCAATCCTTTTTTCATTTGTTTTAAATCATGCTTGTCCTGCACATTTTTTACTTCAAAGTACACACTTTGCAACATGTTTATCACCTCATTAGAAGTATGATCTTATTTCTGTTTCTGTATGCGCACATCAATCAAATTATTTTTTAAAATTTGTACATACTATATTCAGGTGAAGATAGTGAATTATTGTATGTATTGCAAATATGCAAACGGTGTTATTGCATATAGAAGAATTGGAAAACGAAAATATGAAAAAGAGCCTGTGCTTTGGTGTGAAAAACATAAAAAATCTGTTTTATGTACAGAGCAACATCCATGTTTTATTCCGGAATCTATTCCACCCAAAAAATGAATCTATGCTCACGGTAACCTATTCCCGACATATAATGAGTGTATGGAGGGATAGGAACATGGATTTAAAGCACAACCAGATAACAATGCGGGAATTGCTCAGAAATAAACAAGCGTATTCACTTCTGTATAAGGAATTTCCTATGTTTATGACACCTGCAATTCTCCAAAATATCAGACCGCTTACATTGCAGCAAATCATTCAAATGGTTCGTCCGTATATTTCCAGACCAAAATTAAATATGTTATTGGAGCAGTTGGAAAATATCTAAATGATTCATAACACCCTCCTATCGCTTCATAAACTGAAATGATAGGGAGGGGTTCACAGTATGAATGAATTTCATCAAACTTTTATCAAGAGACCGGTATCAAAGGAAAATATTCCTACTGAAACAAAAAAGAGAACAGAATTTCAATCTTCTGAACCATATCCGCCAATCGATTGCAGCATAAAAAACAGTATGTACGCCAGAATCATGTTGGATAATATGGCAGGGAATCGTTCTGAAATGTCAGCTATCAGTTTGTATACGTATAATCAATTGATTACTGACGAACATAAAAAGATTGCTGAAATGTTTCATAAAATCAGTATTGTAGAAATGCATCATCTTTATATTTTTGGTACTTTGGCCAAACAATTAGGTGCTGATCCCAGATTATGGACATCGCGTCATAACAGAGCAGTATATTGGTCACCCGGATTTAATCAGTATCCCAAAGCACTTCCTCAACTCATAGAACATAGTTTACAAGAAGAACGGTTTGCAGTAGAAAAGTATACAAAGCAACTTAACGTAATAAAAGATGAAGTGATTATTCGTAATTTAAAACGTATTATTCTTGATGAAGAGCTGCATGTAAACATATTAGAAAATTATTTGAACACATATCAGTGATTTAAAAACAGCAGGAGATTCCTGCTGTTTTTATTTTGGAAGAAATTTCAATTTACAAAGGTTGGTCTGTATAAATATATAGAATCATCTCATAATATAGTTGGAGGTGATTTGGATGAGTCCAAAAGAATTAAATTATATTGAAGATGCATTGGGTCATGAACAATTTTTAAAAACACAATGTCAAGAGGCCGCCCAAAACTTACAGGATCCTCAGCTAAAACAATACGCGCAACAATTGGCTGATAAACACCAGCAAATTTTTAATCAATTTATGCAATTGGTTTAAACTCAGGAGGTAAAAGTAATGGATGATAAATGCTTAATGGAAAATATGCTTTTGACTACCAAAGGCGTATGTGATTTGTATATGCATGGAACCATTGAATCTGCTACAGCAAATGTGCACTGTGCATTTGATAAAGCTTTAAAAGATTCTTTAACTATGCAAGATGATATTTACAAAAAAATGGCTGCAAAAGGTTGGTATCCTTCTGAACAAGCAGAGCCGCAAAAGATTCAAAAAGTGAAACAAAAATACTCCGCAAATGCTACAAACTAATATCTCTCCCTATAAATAAACAAGTACCCTGATTTGTAAAACTTTATTTTTACAAATCAGGGTATTATTTTTTACATCGTACATGCAACGAACATGCGTACTCCCGAATAAGATGTATAAATTACAATGGAGAAGGTGTTTGTATTGATAGGCGGTTTTTTATTTGATTTTATATCTGACTTGATATTTTTCATTCTTCATGTGACCGGTTCAGGTTCATTTCCCAAACCGTTAAGTGCAAAAGAAGAAAAAGAATACTTGGAAAAATTGAACCAAGGAGATCAAAACGCTCGGAACACATTAATTGAACATAATCTGCGTTTGGTTGCACATATTATCAAAAAATATTATGCCAATTCCAGCGATCAAGATGATTTGATTTCCATAGGTACGATAGGACTGATAAAAGCTGTAGACTCATTTGATACAGGCAAAGGTATTAGACTGTCCAGCTATGCAGCACGTTGTATAGAAAAACCAATCCCCTCATAACGGCTCTTTTGGGTTCTGAACAGGAAAAAGAAGCTCCCTTTTCCCGGAACGCTCCAAAATGGCGGTTGTTCCTCAAAATCAGCGACAGTTTGTATGTGTTCAGTAAACAAAGGAACGGACGGACGATTTACAGTCCTCTTGCAATCCACAGTTTCTTGTTTCTTCGTCCGAAGAAGCTCACCGACGCCGAAAAGTTTAATATCCGGTACCCCAATCCGGCTATGCTCACGACAACGGCGGACAAGCTGCGATATTACCGATACAAAAAATCCCTGCTCCAGCGGGAAGTCGCTGAGTATGCAGGGATTAACGAGAGCACTTATATCCATTATGAGAACCCGGAGCATGATTACTATCCGATAGACAAGCTCGGTCGCATTGCGGAATTGCTGGAAGTCGATATTACCGACCTGCTGGACGAGTACAACCGATTTCTCTATGACGGACAAGGCTGGCAGATACGGAAGATTCGCAAAAGCATGGGCTTGACACAGTACCAATTTGGAAAACTGTATGGCGTGAGTGCGGGAACAGTAAAGCGTTGGGAAAGCGGAAAAGTGAGGGTGACAAAAGGAACGTGGGGGAAACTGATTATACAGTTATATATAAATTAGTTAGTTTGGCCCTTGCTCTCATAATAATCTTTTATTGGTTTATACTGGTCATAATCTCCGAATTTTTGTATGTCATTCCAAATACATATATCTTCATTAATTTTAATAATACATATTGTTGCTACAATCAAGGCCCACATATAGCATCTTTCATGTTCATCTGGTTGTGTTCCGTGCTCGTAACTGTTACGAATATCATACCCATTAACATATTTAGACTTGTTCAATAAAAAATCTATGTAGTTTGATTCTGGTCGTGATAATAAAGTGTTCTCAAATACAATTAAATTCTGTTCATATAGCTCATCAAAAACATGTCTGACTTCCATAGGATAATGCCAAAAACTAATTACGTCATTTTTGCATAAATCAAATAAAATCTGAATTTTATTTTTATCTGTCCATTCAATTAACCCATCTTGCGTAAGGTGTATTATTTTCTGTTCTTGAAGCCATAGAATATTTTTCCTATCTGAATCGTTATAATCATTAATCCAGACTTGTTCATTAGAAATCAATTCATAAAATGTATCGTATTTTTCTTCTATACGCTTAATATAAGACAATAAGCATTGGTCTGATGATAGGCAGAATTTTATTAAATTAAAGTTTTCACCATGCCCATACACATATTTCTTTTGAAGCAGGCTTGGAATATCCCCATATTTTGAACTACTAGAAGATATTTGCAAAAGCTCTAAATCAATATTTCCCTCTTGAACTAATATCTTATATTGTTTTAATACAGATTCAATTTCGGGAAATATCGTCCTGCATTTTTCTAAAAAAGTAGACCCGATTGACGGCATCTGGATTTTAAAACCATCAATTTGAAATTCGGAAGATAAATATGAAGTAAAGAACCATTCAAAGACATCTTCCAATCGGATATTGTTCTGTGATAACATTTGATAATAAGCTGTCATTTGCAAATAAATAATTTGCTGTTTGCAGTTAAACGCAATCCCTGTAGGATAGTCATATTTAGAAGTTATAAATATGCTTCTCTCAAAGATTCCTAAATCGCATTCTTTAGAAACACATAGGAGTCTTATTTGACGATCAACAAATTCAAAAAGATATATGAAATTATTCATAATCGTAGGGAAATCCAAGTTTTCTTGAATCCAATCTGAACTATAAGAGAATATATGTAGGTCATTTTCCTTGCTCGTTTCAACTGCATTAGTTTGATTTTTGACAAATTTTATCGCTGTTCCAATTTTCATTCCACTATTTTCAGTAAAAAATGTTTCAGTTTCTTTTTCATTCCGCCTCTTTGCTTTTAATCTTGTTTTATCCGAAATACGAAGTTGATCAGAATCTCTCAGATTTTCAATAATCTTTAAAACATTAGGATGTGCATTTTTCGAATCAATATAATTACATATAATTTTTTCTTTATCTTCATTTGTCAGCTCTTTTGGGAAAAATATCGTCTTCTGTTTACTCAATGATTTAATTTCAAGATGATTTAGTATAATAGTGGCTGTAGACGGATTTGATACCAATTTATCCCGTAGTTGTTTTCCATAAGTTTTGACGGTATTTTTACATTGTAGTATGTCCTGTATCAACACTTCGTTTAAATCAAGCATTTGTGTAAATACAGTGGCCGATATTTTATTAAACAGTTTGTATTTTTCAAAAAGGGACCAAAAATCATTTCGATAGTCATATTCTAACCGCAAGTAATTCTCTATTATATTTTCATTTGTTAAATTTCCAAAATAACGTCCAATAATATTTTTTATAGACTTACACTGGGTTATATATGATTCTATCTGTTCTTGAGTCCAAGTTTTTAATTTTAGACCATTTTCTATATACAAAATTATATTATGCATTTCTAGTATATCGTTAATATCGAAATCGCTATTCTCATTAAACGTCATTAGAATTTGTTCCACTTTTTTGAGATGGTAACCACTAGCCCAATCTCCTTTAGAATAGAATTTAACTCGTTTCATCGCTTCACACCCCTTATAATAGCTCATATTTATATTATAAGGTTCCGAGACTCCTATTTCAACCAAAGAAAAAGACGGTCAAGCCTAACCAGCCTGACCGTCTCATTTTATGTACCTACTTGCCGTTCTTCAAATCGTCCTGAACAGCTTTCAGTAACGCCAGCTTCTGCTCCTTAGGGCATGGCAGTTTGTTGAGATACTGCTCTACCGTTTCGGCATGAACAGAAGCTATTCTTTTTTGAAGTTCCCGCCAGCCCTGTTCCGTCTTAGGGTAGTGCATGATTACCTCCACGCTTTACCAAGCCCCCTCCCTTCTAACAGGATATGCATGAAGCATTGTCCAACATGATTCTACTTTTGGATAGTACGCTTGTAACGTTCAAAATCCTCTAGAACCTCGTTTTGAATTTCGGAAAGCTCGGAGATATATTTTCCCATAAAGTTCCAGCGATCCATTGACATGAATCCTGTGCATTCAAGAGTGCCGATCAAATTGTTTGCCGACTGAATTTCTCGAAACAGCATATCTACTAAATCTTCATGTGTTATATTATTCATGGCGTTTCTCTCCTTTTAAAATGTATTGTTCGTAGGTGATGGAGTTCAAAACTTCTCCGCTACCTTGTTTATCTCGAATGGTTGTCGTATGAGAATAGCAAGGTGGTGTTTCGCCAACGATTGCCTTTAACTTCTCATATGTCATAGTGACAGGAACAGGTTTCTGAATCCCTCTAGAACAGCTATACAGTCTGAAATGTTCTGGATAGAAAGCAACGCGAGTTCCTTTTTCATGTGCTTTCGAAACAGTATCAGTAGAAGTGGTACTTTCTTTTAAAAACTTCGGGCAAAAGTAAGCACCGAAGTTATCGACAAAGGGGAAATTTTCAATCCATGCACCACCATATTCCCACATTTGTTTGAGTTTCTCCATTGGAACAAATAACCCTTGTTTGTCCATGCGTTTCATCAGTACATGAAGATGGTAGCTGCCGTTACCCTGCGGTTCTATGATACGGATATACTCGCAAGATGGATAGGAATACCGAAACCTGCTCCAAAATCTCTTAAAGTCCAAATTAACCTGCTTATAATCCCTCATGACATTGGAATAGGTTAGCGTCAAGAACTTCTCAGAACAATGCCCTGTAAAGTTTAGATTGATAATCCTCCTCAGTTCATGACAGGACTTTTTAAATCTCTTTTCTATATCAATCGGACTTGCACGAGCTTTGCTCTCAATGTACTCTCCGGTTTCCAGATTAACATAACCCTGTCTGCTCACCTTACGGTAACGTGCAATACAAGTACAACGTTTTTCAACCGTAATGGCTTCTACAATGTGATTGGTATGGTACACTTTTGTTAAATGCTCATTTTCAATTTGTTTCTTCTCTTCCATCAGATTACCTCCTGTATGTTCTAGTATTTAATAACGTTTTGGAAGAGAGAAAACATCAGGATTTTTTGAGCGTTCATAAAAAGTTCATAAATGCACTTTCTTGTTGAACTTGTTTTGTTTATCAGTAATAACGCAAAAAGTGTGTGTATCACAGCAAGGAATCTATCGTTTTTAGAAATTAGAACGGCAAAGATAAAATAAAGGGAACACAGGGACGCGATACATCTGGGTGGAATCTGCCTGAATTTCTGTGACAAAGCAGAGAGGAGGGAAAAAGATGATACGCATTGTCAAAGAAAGTGTTGATGTAACAGCCGGTTTGGAAAAGGCAAAACGTGAGATTCTTGCAATTCGTCGTCAACTGGTACAGGACGGAAAAGTAAGCAATCATCTCGGTATCAGTTTTACAGTGGTAGACGATACACTGGCGGCCATGATTGAAGAACTCAAAAACCTTTAAAAACTCTTCTTTTTGTCTCAGAAGCGGCTAAGAAGCGTATAGAACAAAAGAGAGTTGTTTTGCGGAAAGCTTGCCCGGAAAAAGAAAAAGCCCTTTATGAGCCTTTTAGACTGCATAGAGAGCAAATGAAAAAGACGCCCTGATTTTGTTTCAGAGCGTCGTTTCTTTATATAACGAATTAAGAATATTTTCAATCACCTTTGCATCTGTTTCCTGATAAAGAGTATGAGTGGAACCGTATTTGTTGGGCGCAAGAATATCAACGTATTTATTACCACTTAAATCTTTTACCCAATAAACTTTAATTCCTTCTTTATCTTCATATCCATATTTTAGGCTCCAATCAGCGTCTGTTACTATTCCAATCCCCTTAATTCGCAGAGGTTTAGAATAATCATGTCTTGATTTTATAAAAATCAAATCGCCATTTTTAATTTTCCTTTTGAGTTTATCAAGGCGTGGGTGTTTGGAAGGTTCATGTCCCACGACTGCAACACCATTATCAAGAAAATACCTTACCACATCTTCTGGAGGTATGCTTGTTAAATATGCTCCAATTCCCCAAATTGTCATTTAGTCCTCTCCTATCTTGCAGAATATTATACTTTCATTCTAACAATTTAAGAGAGAAAAAACAAGGTAGAGCAATGATGTTGCCCTACCTTGTAATCATTTAAGCGTGTTTCTTCTTGCGAATGAAAAGAAATATCAAAGTTGTACCGGAAACTACGAATACCAAAACAGAAATCATGAGAGAACTATTATCCCCAGTCTTTGGATTATCTGTGGTTGGCTTTTGCTGTTCCGGTTGGGAAGGGGGATTTGTAGCTTCTTTCTTTTCCGCTACTAAAGCGTAGGTGCTGAAATGGTCGGTTTCAAAAGTAATACAATCATTCTCAATTTTTGATTCCAGTTTTTCCGCTTTTGCACTGCTGTCTATATAATAAACGCCAAGGTTATTAAGTCCTTTGTATTTTTCCGGTAGAGGAATGGATACTTCCACTTTTCCGTTTGGCTGAACGGTATCGCCATTACCATCAACCAATGTAATGTCAAAGGCAACAAACTCATTATAGCTTATATCAGCTAAGGCTGTTTCCGTATTTTTAACAGCCTGTTTGTCATTTGACTTAACCGTTAATGTAATATCATTGGGAAGATTGTTCCCGGAAATCACAATGCCTGAAACGGAATCTGTAATATTAGTTGCCTTTTCCGTTACCTGAATCGTAATGACTTTTTCAGGGTTGTAAAGCTCACTGTCGCTTTGTATGCAGTCTTTGCAGGTATTGAACTGTTTGTATATCACTTTCAGTTTTACAGTACCGGTACCAGTAAAGGTAAGTGTTTCGCTGGATTTTAATGTATTGGAATAATCTTGATTCGATTGGCTGACAATATCCTTACCCTCTAAAATTTCCACGGAAGGCTGGTAAGCGACTTCATGGGTTTTATGGGTTTCATCTTCAACCAGCATACCGCCGGAATAGTTGTTTTCGTTCAGATAGTAAGCAGTATCTTTATTCACAAGAGCGGTATTGGTTAGCTCCGTGGTGAAATTTAGAGTATCGCCAGATTGAATGGACGCAGGTGCATTTGTCTGAATAACAGGTTCTTCAACTGTAACGGTAAAAGGATCGCCTATTTTGGTATAGTCGCCATCAGTCGGCAAAACGTCATTACTATAACAATACTGTGCTTGGAAACGAATTGTTCCAGGTTTATAAAAAGACTCCGTTGTATGGAATGTGTCTGACGTAATCAGTTTACCGTTTTCATCGGTTGTCTTTGAACCGCTCCAACCCCCATGTTGGTCAAAACTGCCAATGCCTGTTTTCCAGTCTCCTAAAGACAAAAAGACATCAGTGCTGGGAGTTAAATTTTCCAAAGTGATGCTTTTGTTTTCGTCTGGAATATCTGGAATCCACTCTCCAATTTTGACCGAAGCAGGCATAGCATAAGACACTGTAACGTTTGAATCGGTTTCCTGTGCAAAAACAGGAACAGCAATTCCAGCTGTTAAAGATAGAGAAAGTGCAACAGCACATAAGTTTTTGAACTTCACAATTTTTCCTCCTTGCAATACTTTTCTTTATTTTAATCCTAAAAATCCGTTTTGTCAATGATTATCTCGTTTTTAAGAGTGGAAAACTCGTTTCTCCTTTAAAATGAAAGGGGAGTTGATATTTATGCCTTTTTGCGATACATTACGCACTTTGATAGATGAACGTGGTCTTACACAAAAACAACTGGCGAAGGACTTGGAAATCCCTGTGTCTACCCTTGGTGGATATGTGCAGGGAACGAGTGAGCCGGATTTTGAGACATTAAAACTGTTTGCAAACTATTTTAATGTATCTGCCGATTACCTGTTAAATCTTAAAATCGGAAACACTCAATCCCGTTTGGAGAATGAACTATTGCGTATCTTCCGGTCATTGAGTACAGAACAACAGGAACTATATTTGGAGCAGGGCAAAGCCTTTATCAGAATCAGTGCGAAAGACGATGTAAAATCATCAAAATCGACTTTACAAGGAAAAAATAACGTGGGATAATGTAAAACCGTCTGCGAAAAACGTAGACGGTCTTTTTCTTTAGAAAATGTTTTGCTTTTTTGGCGTATTCGGTTTATAATAAGGTTGTAAGGAAAAGCCGTTATGTGATGAATTAAAATGTCACATAACTTAATATGGAGGGATAAATCAATGAAAGGACAGGATAACCGAAAATACGCCATCTATTCGAGAAAATCAAAATTCACCGGCAAGGGCGAAAGCATTGAAAACCAAATTGAGCTTTGCCGTCAACATATCAATCTCCACCACGACAATGTAACGGAAGAAGATATTTTAATTTTTGAGGACGAGGGATTCTCCGGAGGAAATGTCAACCGTCCACAGTTTCAGGCTATGATGAAGCAAATCAGGGCAAATCAGATTCAGGCTGTGGTCTGCTACCGCTTAGACCGTATCAGCCGTAATGTGGGAGACTTCGCCAAGCTCAAAGACGAATTTGACTACTACAATGTGGAGTTCACTTCAATCCGGGACGATTTTGACACCACTTCCCCAAGCGGCAGAGCCATGATGATGATGGTTTCCGTTTTTGCACAGTTGGAACGGGAAACCACCGCAGAACGTATCCGGGACAACATGCATGAGCTTGCTAAATCTGGACGTTGGTTAGGTGGTACGACGCCAACCGGCTATAAAAGTACGCAAATTGTCGGAAGCGTTACGGTGGACGGAAAAGAGAGAAAAGCCTACAAGCTGGACATCATCAAAGAAGAAGCGGAGATTATCAGGCTGATTTTCTCGAAATTTATAGAAACCAATTCGCTTACCAAAACGGATACTTACTTGTTGCAGAACAATGTCACCACAAAAAACGGGAAGAATTTTACCCGGTTTTCCATTCGCTCCATTCTGCAAAATCCGGTTTACATGATTGCCGACCAGAATGCATGGGAGTATTTTGACAGCTTAGGCGTGGAGATTTACGCCGAACAATCGGAATTTGACGGCAAGCATGGCATTATGGCTTATAACAAAACCATTCAAAAATCCGGTAAGTCCAATCAAATGCGGGATATGGACGAATGGATTGTTGCAGTGGGAAAACACAAGGGCTTGATTGCCGGAGCCGATTGGGTGAGGGTGCAGGATATGCTGAATCAAAACCGTTCCAAGTCCTACCGCAAGCCCAAAAGTAATGTGGCGTTGCTCTCCGGTCTGCTGTACTGTGGGAATTGTGGCAGTTTTATGCGTCCCAAGCTCAGCCAGCGGACAAACGCACAGGGAGAGAAGATCTACAGCTATCTCTGTGAAACCAAAGAACGCAGTCGTTGTCAGCTCTGCAACAGCAAGAATCCCAACGGCAACGAGCTTGACAAAATGATATGCCAACAAATCAAGCTGATTTCAGAGGATAGCTCCGACTTTATCAAAAATTTAGAGAGCGTGCAAAGAAAGCTGGAGGGCAACAGGGAAGAATATGACCAGCAGTTAAACGCTCTCAAAAAGGAATTGCAGGAGAACGAACAGCAGATTGCCAATCTGGTGGATACCCTTGCAAAGATGCCGAACACACCGGCATTTGATTACATTACCGAACAGATTAACATACTCCACGAGAAAAACGAGAAAATCAAGAATCGGATTAGCGAGCTGGAATCCCTCACCAAAAACCATCTCTATTCTAGTGAGGAATTTGACAGGACAAAAGAACTGTTAAAATCCTTCGGGCAGTCCTTCGATACCATAGGGGTAGAACAGAAGCGTATGGCTCTTCGTGCGTTCATTCGCCGGATTGTCTGGGACGGGAAAAACGTCCATGTGGTGCTGTTTGGCGATACGGAATCAGAGATTGACTATACCGATTTGGCAGAGGAAAATCCAGAGCCAAACCGAGGGGATAGCGAATGAAATACTTATGTTTTTTCGTACTACTAAAAAAACAGCACAAGATGTTTCTATGAACGAACCAATTGATACTGACAGAGACGGCAATGCGTTAACATTAATGGATACCATGGCTTCGGAAGATAATATGGTAGAAAATATAGATAATAAGATAAAAATTGAAAAATTAAAATCATATATGGAAGAGGAATTATCACCAAGAGAACAATCCATTATTTGCTTAAGATATGGTTTGGTACCCGGCAGCAAACCGCTAGCACAACGGGAAGTTGCCTCTGCTTTGGGAATTTCGCGTTCCTATGTCAGTAGAATAGAGAAAAAAGCCCTTTCTACCTTAAATAAACGTTTTTCAAAATGATTACATAGCAAAGAGATTCTTACAAGGAATCTCTTTTTATTTTAATATTACTAGGAAAAGAAAAAAGAGACAAATAAAATTGTCTCTTTTTCTTTATGATTTATTCTGATTTATGATTCTGTTCTGTGTTTTCACCCTCATGCGGTTCTGAAGTAACAGAAGCTTCTTGTTTGGTTTCTGTCTGTACATTTTGATTTTGTTGCATAGGGGGCTGTTGCTGTACCGGAGGCTGGGGAGGGGTCACAGGCTGCTGCGGAGCATATGGAGATACCGGACGTTGAGGTACATGACCACCCTGGAATACAAATTGATTGCCGCGTGCTAAAGTGCGGGTATTCAACATCATAATACCACCAATAATACCAATCACACCACCAAAAATAATATTAAGTACAATGCTTGTAATATAGAATCCGGATGAATCAATTTTACGCAAGACTGCTGCTGGATTTCTAAAGATTTCCTTTGCATATCCAAAATGAATGACAGCATATATGATATTAATGATAGCAGCAACTAATAAAAAAGAACCATATACAATAGCTCCCACTCCGGGATCGGTGTCATAGTAATATCGATATAAACGACCGCTGATTGATGAACTGGCTGCTGCGCCGACGCAAACGGTTATAATACCAATAATGGCACATAAAATTCCCCAAATTAACCAAAAAACTGCAGCACTTTTAATCTTTGAAGCAACTTGCTGTACCATAATAAATTGTGCTTGGTTTGGTTGTTGAGGATGAAATCCTCCCGGTTGCTGTGGCGGAACAGTACCGTAATTTTGATGATATGTATTTGTGTTTGAATTTGAAACAGGCGGCTGCTCTTGAGGTATTTTAGCACCACAATTATGACAGAAAGCCGCATTTCGTTCTGTAACAGCACCGCATCTGGGGCAGTATTTACTCATAACTATACCTTCTTTCTCATATATGCTTTTATTATACTATATTCATCTAATATCGTCAATATTACAAGTTTGTTGACAAAAAAATAGATAAATTTCTCAATATTCATAAGAAAATCTGTTTTTTTATTCATAATTTCGTCACGAACAATGATTTATGCGCAATTCTCTCACAGGTTCATTGTGTCTAAATAAAAAGTTTAGTATAATAACATTATAACGATATTAGTGGAGAGTACAGATGATAGAGAAAGCTTATGAAATTTTAAAAACTTATTTTGGATACAGTGAATTTCGTTACGGTCAAAAAGAACTAATTACAAATTTAATAAATGGAACAGACTGTGTCGGAATTATGCCTACTGGAGCAGGAAAATCCATCTGTTATCAAATTCCGGCAATTTTGATGGACGGAATCACGTTGGTAATTTCTCCTCTGATTTCTTTGATGAAAGACCAAGTTCATGCCTTATTGGAAGCGGGCCTTCCCGCAGCATACATTAACAGTTCGTTGACACCTGCACAGCAATATAAAGTAATTCAAAATGCAAAGCAGTATAAGTACAAATTAATTTATGTTGCCCCGGAACGTTTGGAATTGGATTTTTTTCAGGAATTTGCTGCTTCCACCAATGTTTCATTTGTCAGTATAGACGAGGCACATTGCGTATCACAGTGGGGACAAGATTTCCGTCCCAGCTATTTAAAAATAGCGCAATTCATTCAATCTATGCCCAAACGTCCTATTATCGGCGCCTTTACAGCCACTGCTACCAGAGAAGTAAAAGATGATATTATTTCTCTTTTAGCATTGCAGAAACCATTTGTCATGACGACAGGATTTGACAGAAAAAATTTATATTTTGAAGTACAAAAACCTGTTGATAAATTTACGGCATTGGAACGATTTTTAGAACGAAATCCAAACAAAACAGGCATTATCTATTGTACGACAAGAAAAGGGGTAGAGGATGTTTGTGACAGATTGATATTACAAGGCTATCGGGCGACCAGATATCACGCCGGCTTAAGCGATAAGGAGCGAAAATTAAATCAAGAAGAATTTCAATTCGATAAGGCACAAATTATGGTTGCAACCAATGCGTTTGGTATGGGAATTGATAAATCCAATATTTCTTATGTCATTCATTTTAATATGCCTAAAAATATAGAGAGTTATTATCAAGAAGCAGGACGGGCGGGAAGAGACGGTGAACCGGCACAATGTATTTTGTTATACAGCAAACAAGATGTAAGTACAAATTTATTTTTAATCGAAAAGGACAAAGAAAACGAAGAATTGGATCCAATTACACGCCATGAAGTATTGGAAAAAGACAGAGATAGGCTCAAACAAATGACTTATTACTGCACCACAACAGACTGCTTGCGTGCACATATGCTTCGATACTTTGGAGAACAAAGTCCAAATTTTTGCGGAAATTGTTCTAATTGCAATGCAAATTCAAAAGAAATTGATATCACCGTTGATGCACAAAAAATTATGTCATGTATTATCAGAGCCGGAGAACGATTTGGAATGCTGACCATTATTGATATTTTACGGGGAAGTAAAAATGAAAAAATCAGAAATAGCCATTTAGATACACTGACTACCTATGGAATTATGGAAACTGTTCCCAAAGAATATATCAGACAAGTCATAGAATTTTTACTGGTACAATCTTATATTCAAGCAACTACCGATGGATATCAAGTATTAAAAATTCAGCCAAAAGCCTATGCAATTTTACGCGGTCAGCAGTCATTGCATATGCGTGTGTTGCAACAACCTGACAGTATGGAATCTTCAGTTCCTACTTCTTACGTGGAAATTGATGAGGAATTATTCCAACAATTAAAAGCACTAAGGGCAAAAATTGCAAAAGTACAAAGTGTTCCTGCATTTGTTATTTTTACAGATGCTGCCTTGCGGGATATGTGCATCAAGTTACCTCAAAATTTAAAATCTTTTCTTGAAGTGAACGGGGTAGGGCAGACAAAGGCAAATCGCTACGGAGAGCGGTTTATCAAATTAATACAAGCTTACTGCCAAAAATCAGCGAACATAGAGCAATAAAAAGCCATTACAGTGAAAACTGTAATGGCTTTTTTGAGAGGAAGTTATTTATTCAAATTATTCTTCGCCTTCATCAAATTGGCTATTATAAAGGTTTGCATAAAAACCACCTTTGGCAAGCAGTTCTTCATGATTACCTTGTTCGATAATATCTCCATCTTTCATAACCAAAATGGTATCTGCATTTTTAATGGTAGATAAGCGGTGAGCAATAACGAAACTGGTTCTTCCTTCCATTAAATGATCCATCGCTTTTTGAATTAAAATTTCAGTTCTGGTATCAACACTGCTTGTTGCTTCATCCAGAATTAAAATTTCAGGATCTGCTAAAATCGCACGGGCAATGGTCAACAACTGTTTTTGTCCCTGAGATACGTTATTTGTTTCTTCATTTAGCATGGTTTTATATCCATCAGGGAACGTTCTGACAAAGTGATCTACTTGTGCAGCTTTCGCTGCTTCGATTACTTCTTCCGTTGTGGCAGTCTGTTTACCATAACGAATATTATCTTCAATAGAAGCATTGTACAGCCAAGTGTCCTGCACAACCATTCCAAACATGGAACGCAAATCTTTTCTTGCATATTCGCGTAAATCATGACCGTCTACTAAAATCGCGCCTGAATTTACATCATAGAAACGCATCAACAGTTTTACTATGGTTGTTTTACCTGCACCTGTAGGTCCTACAATAGCTACTTTCTGTCCGGGCTCTACCACGGTTGAAAAGTCATTGATAATGGTACGTTCCGGTGTATAACCAAAGTGTACGTGGTCAAATACAACTTTACCTTTTGGTTTGATGCAAGTAGCAGTTTCGACACCGTTTGGATCATGCTGTACGGTAATCGGATTCTTTGTTTCAGGAACTTCTTCTTCCTGTTCTAAGAAATTAAACACACGTTCAGCAGCTGCTGCAGTTTGCTGTAAAATATTTGAGATATTTGCAATTTGAGAAATTGGTTGTGTAAATTGACGTACATATTGCATGAAAGCTTGAATGTTACCAACAGGTAAACCGGTTGTAACAGATAAATAACCGCCCAAAATACAAATTGCTACATAACCCAAGTTTCCAACAAACAAGATAATCGGCATTAAAAGGCCTGACATAAATTGTGATTTCCAAGCAGATTTATAAAGTGTATTGTTGTATTTATCAAAGGTTTTTGCAGACTCTTTTTCTTTATTAAACGCTTTGATTACAACATGGCTGGAATACATTTCTTCTACATGACCATTTACGTGACCCAAATAAGCTTGTTGTGCCATAAAGTGTTTCTGAGATTTTTTCATAATTAAAGAAATAATACCCATTGAAATAGGCACAATGGCCAAAGCAACCAAAGTCATTTCCCAGCTGATGGTCAGCATCATAATCAGAATACCGATAATAGTAGTAACTGAAGTGATAATTTGTGTTGCACTCTGGTTCATACTTTGGGAAATCGTATCAATATCATTGGTAATGTAAGATAAGATTTCACCATTTGAGGTACCGTCATAATACTTAAATGGCAGACGATGCATTTTATTGGAAATATCTTTTCTTAAATTATATGTTACCTTCATTGTAACTTTGGACATCAAATGTCCTTGTAAATAACCAAATAATAAACTTACCAAATACAAACAAATCAGAATAATTGCAATTGTACCGATATATCCAAAATCGATACCGGTTCCTGTACCGGAGACACTGCTCATAATGCCTTCGTACAATTTTGTAGTAGCCATACCTAAAATTTTAGGTCCGACAATGGTAAATATTGTGGAGCACACAGCAAAAATAACCACTAAAATTAACAGTACTTTAAATTTGCCCATGTAACGCAGTAATTTACCAAAAGAATTTTTAAAGTTTTTTGCTTTTTCTCCAGGAACAGCGGCGTTCCCACCAAACATTGCGCCACCCGGCTTTGGAGAAGTTTTTGTATTTTGTTCTTGATTACTCATTGTCTAACTCCTCCTTTGAAAGTTGTGACGAAGCAATTTCATAGTAGGTTTGGCAATTTTTGAGTAGCTCTTGATGCGTACCTTTACCAACAATTTTGCCTTCATCCAAAACGATAATTTGTTCTGCATTCATAATTGTGCTAATACGCTGTGCAACAATCAATACGGTTGCATTTGAAGTATGTTCTTTCAAAGCTTTGCGCAAAGCAGCATCTGTTTTAAAATCTAAAGCAGAGAAACTGTCGTCAAAAATAAAGATTTCCGGTTTCTTTGTCAAAGCACGTGCTATGGACAAACGCTGTTTTTGACCTCCGGATACATTGGTACCGCCTTCAGAAATAGGACTGTCAAAGCCATCCGGCTTTTTCATAATAAAGTCAGTAGCTTGTGCGATATCCGCAGCAAGTTTTAAATCGTCCATAGTTGCATTTTCGTCTCCATAACGCAAGTTGGAAGCAATGGTACCAGACAGCAAAATACCTTTTTGCGGTACATAACCAATTTTGTTATGAAGCTCATGTTGAGATACATCTTTTACATTCACACCATCAATTAAAACTTCACCTGAAGTTACATCATAAAAACGAGGGATTAAGTTTACCAACGTGGATTTACCTGAACCGGTAGAACCGATAAATGCTGTTGTCTGACCTGGTTTTGCAGTGAAGTTGATATTGCTTAACACTTCTTCATCAGCCCCGGCATAATGGAAACTAACATTACGGAATTCAACAACACCATCAATGCTGTCATCAAAATGTTTTGGCTGAGCAGGGTCTTGAACGCTCGGTTCTTTTCTAAGCACTTCTCTGATTCTGGCTGCGGAAACAGCTGCACGGGGTACGATAATAAATACAATGGAAAGCATTAAGAATGCAATGATAATTTGCATAGAGTATTGCATAAAGGCCATCATATCACCAACTTGAATACCGCCGTTCGCAACTTGATGTGCACCAATCCAAACAACAAGCAAGCAAATACCATTCATGATAAAGGTCATAGCAGGCATTAAGAATACCATAACACGGTTTGTAAATAATTGCGTTTTACTTACATCCATATTTGCTTTATCAAAACGTTTCTTTTCAAAATCTTCCGTACCAAAAGCTCGAATAACAGTCATGCCGTTTAAATTTTCTCTTGCAACCAAGTTCAATCTATCAATTAATTTTTGCATGATTTTGAACTTAGGCATTGCAATGACGAAAATGACTCCGACCAGTAAGAACAGCAGTCCGCATGCCAAAGCAATAATCCAACTCATGGATGGGGAAGAGCCTACAGCCATAACAGTACCGCCCACAGCCATAACGGGAGCATAACATATCATCCTGATACCCATTACCAATAATAATTGGATCTGTGTAATATCGTTGGTAGTACGGGTAATCAAAGAAGAGGTTGTAAATTCGTCAAATTCATTATTAGAAAAAGAAGTAACTTTTCTAAATACATCTCTGCGCAGATTGCGTGATACACCTGCTGCAATACGGGAAGCCAATAGGCAAACCAAAATGGATGCGATACCGCCTGCCAGTGACAGTGCCAGCATTTTCATACCTGCAATTACAATGTATGTGGTTTGTATGCTGGATTTGTTTTGTCCAAGCTCTTGATAAATATTACCGTTTAAGATAGCAGCACTTTGAGAGAGCATGGAGGATTCTGTATTTTCTGCCTGTACTCTTGCATCATCAATCACCTGATCAGGCATTGCCTCCAGCTGTGGTTGCATTTGATAGAGTTCTTCAAAATTAATATCCGAAATACTACTGCTGCTGGAAGTATCGTCACCGCCAGATTGTGCTGCAGCATTTTCATTGCTTGACATAGATTGCATGGTATAAATGAATGTCCATGTTGCCAAACCGAATGTATGGTCCAATTGAGACATGGTATCACTGTCTATGTTACTGTTCAATATATAAATATCTTGTGTAGCCAATAATGGATATTCTTTTACATAACGGTCATGTTCTTGACCTTGATCGTGAACAGAACGAAGCGTATAACTCTTATCAATGACTTCTTTTTCTTCGTCTGTCATAAACACTTTCAAAAACGAAAGTGCTTTGGCACTTATTGCCTTAGGTGTAGATTCTGAAATACCGCCCTGTTGAATACCAACATTTACAATGTCAGACATGTAATGTGGTAAGCTTAAATCACTAAACGCTTGACCAAACAACAGCAAAACGGCAAATACTACACTCAGCCAAAAAGGCTTTAAGTACTTTGCGAGCAATTTCACCATATGAGCATGACTTCCTTTCTTAAATAAGTTTAAATTTTGTCACAGGATGTGCCTTCATAGAAGATTACTTGAAAGCGATTAAGAAGTTCAATAAATTTTCTTGTGTCTTTTTCTCCAAAATCTTCATAAATTTTATCCACAACGGCTAAAAACATCTTTTTGGATGTGGACAAAATTTCTTTTCCTTGTTGGGTTAAACACACTAATACTTTCCGCCGATCTTCTTCAACCATGACTCTTTTGATATAGTCTTTCTTTTCCAAAGCCTTTAACATTTGAGAAACAGCCGGACCTGACATCTGACTAACTTCCCTTATCAAAGAAGCTTCTACTCCTCCTGTTGAATCTTGATATCGCTCAATCATTCCCAGCGTAAAAAATTCCCCCGGGGCAATACCAAACATTGCAGGAAAAGGTTTTTTATATCTTCTTAATCCTCCTAATACTTCTGCCAATTCTTCTTTTAAGGCATTGGCATCGCTCATGCCTAAATTCACCCCCCTCAATTAACATCATTAATAATTAATAACATTAACAATTAATATCATTAATTTATTATACTCTCTATGAAACAATTGTCAACCGTATTTGAAAAAAATAAAACAAGTTTTGGCACAAATATAAGATAAAACAAACATATTCTTTACATATAACTACGAAATGCGCTATACTGTTTATGGAAATTTTTTATATGGAAAGGAGGGAAAGATTTATGCAGGAAAAAATAAATTTAGCTGTCATAGGCGGAGGAGCTTCCGGACTCATTGCGGCCATTACAGCTTCAAAAATATGTAAGCATACAAAAAAGATTACAATTTTTGAAGGCGCTTCGAGAGTAGGCAAAAAATTGCTGGCCACAGGTAATGGAAGATGTAATTTAACGAATATACATGCAAGTGCAAAACACTATTATGGTGATACAAGACTGATTGAAGCCATTTTGCGTACGTATCCTCCTCAACGAGTCATACAGTATTTTGAAGAAATTGGACTTCTTTGCAAAGAAGAATCAGAAGGCCGAATTTATCCTTATAGTTTACAGGCTTCTTCTGTATTGGATGTGTTGCGTTTTAACGCAGAAGAGATGCAAGTGGAAATCATCTGCGATTGTCCTATTCACAGCGTTCGGTCGAAAAATGGCATATTTATCTTAGAAAATCATCACCAGAAAACTTTTATTGCTGACAAAGTAATTTTGGCAACAGGAGGAAAAGCTTCACCTCAACTGGGGTCTGTCGGAAATGGGTATATTTTGGCAAAACAACTGGGACATACGGTTACACCGTTATATCCCGCACTAACCATTTTAAAAACGCCGCCGGAATATGTAAAATCCTTAAAAGGTATGCGAAGTCACGTTACAGCTACGTTAAAATGTAATGGCAAAGCCATAAGACATGAAAAAGGAGAAGTACAATTTACAGAACAGGGTTTATCAGGTATATGTATGTTTCAATTCTCCCGTCATGTTGCTCATTGTATTGCAAATAAACAGAAGATTACAATTCTTTTGGACTTTATGCCGGAATACAGTGTATCCAGTATTGTAAACCAATTGAACCGTGCAGTAAATCTGTTTCCTCACCTTCCCGCAACGGAGATATTAAAAGGCTTCATGAATAAAAAGGTAGGGGAAGCAATTGTAAAAACAGCTGTGCCTCAGTCCAAAGAAATGTTGGCAAAACAATTCACGAAAACTGATTTTATGGTAATTGCCAATGCTGTCAAACAATTTTCTTATCCTTGTGTCGGAGTAGCTGACTGGAAACAGGCACAAGTGACCGCCGGGGGAGTTTCACTGTCACAATTAAACAGTTCTTTGGAATCTAAAATTCACAAAGGATTATATTTTTCAGGTGAATTGCTGAATATTGATGGAGATTGTGGTGGCTACAACTTAAACTGGGCATGGATTAGTGGAATTACAGCAGGAAAAGCTGCCGCAAAAAGTTTATGCCATAAAGATAAAGCGAGGATAACAACTACATGATAAGAGTTCCTGAAATTAAACTGCCATTGGATAGCACAGAAGAAGAGTTATTGTATTATACTGCAAGGCACATGAAAACAGATATAGAAGAGATACAATCCATACAATTAATCAAACGCTCCATTGATGCACGAAACAAGCAGAATATTCATTTTATATGTACAGTGGACGTAGAACTTAGTCATGAATCTGTATTTATGAAACACAATAAAAATTCTAAAATGAAATATGTTACGCCGTATGAATATATGATACCTGCCACAAAAAAGATGGACACAAGACCCGTTGTAGTAGGATTTGGGCCTGCCGGAATGTTTGCAGCACTTATCTTAGCGCAAGCCGGACAAAATCCGATTGTGATTGAGCGCGGAAGCGCTGTTGAAAAACGACAGGAGCAAGTATTTTCATTTTGGTATGGAGAAGAGTTAAATCCTGAGTCCAATGTGCAGTTTGGTGAGGGAGGAGCCGGAACATTTTCAGATGGAAAATTAAATACAGGTACAAAAGACGGAAGAGCAAGAAAAGTATTATTAGAATTGGCGGAGGCAGGTGCTCCCAGTGAAATTTTGTATCTGGCACATCCTCATATAGGAACAGACTATTTGCCGAATACTGTGCGAAATATTCGCAAGAAAATCATTTCACTCGGTGGTGAAATATATTTCGATACCAAATTAACAAATATCATTGAGAAAAACGGAACCATTTCCTCCATTGAAATACAATCCCAAAATGGTACTTCTACTATTTTAGAAACCAAACATCTTATTTTGGCCATTGGACACAGTGCCAGAGATACCTATGAAATGTTACATAACAGCAATTTAGTACATATAGAACAAAAACCATTTTCAGTCGGAGCAAGAATTGAGCATCCCCAATCGCTAATTAATCGCGCTCAATTTGGTCCTTATGAAAATCATCCCGCGTTGGGGGCGGCAGAATACAAGCAAGCAGTACATTTGAAAAATGGGAGAGGTGTATATACCTTTTGTATGTGTCCCGGAGGTATTGTAGTTGCATCGGCATCTGAAAAAGGTGGAGTGGTGACCAACGGCATGAGTAATTTTGCTCGTAATGGAAAAAATGCTAACTCAGCTTTACTGGTCGGTATCGGCCCTTCTGATTTTGGAGATGTACATCCTTTGGCTGGAATGTATTTACAACGGAAGTTGGAACAACGCGCATTTGAATTAGGTGGAAAAACATATGCAGCACCTGTTCAAAGAGTAGAAGATTTTATTGAGCGTCGTGCAAGTACACGATTGGGAGATGTAACCCCAACGTATCAGCGGGGAGTAGTTCCGTGTGACCTATCTTCCTGTTTTCACGAAGAAATCTATGAATCTCTTCGTGAAGGAATTTTGAAAATCAATCACAATATGAATGGTTTTTCATATGGAGATGCGCTATTGACAGCTGTTGAAACACGCAGCTCTGCACCAATTCGCATTTTGAGAGATGAAACACTTCAATCGGTTACTTTAAAAGGTTTGTATCCTTGCGGTGAAGGAGCAGGATATGCGGGAGGTATTGTTTCTGCTGCAGTTGACGGTATCAAATGTGCGGAACAAATTTTGTATTCTGCTTTACAATGATATATGGTAGTTCCTTATAAATTCAGTAAATAGCAACAGGTATGTATACCTAATACCTTACTGTGTTTATGTCATATAGAATCGTTTTTTATTGTCGTACACATTTAGCGTGAAAAATCTGATGTTGATATCATATTTATAATACAAAAGTAAAAGAAAAACACCTGTATCTTATCGAAACAGGTGTTTTTCTTTTATCTAATATAACATATATTATCGGTTCGTCTTGGTTTTGCAGGTGCAGGTGCATCTTGTTCGTATCCAAGTGCTACACAAGCAACAGGTTCATATCCATCCGGTAACTGAAATTTTTTCTGAATATCAGAATCAAAAATTCCCAAGGCAATTCCTATGTAGCAACTTCCAAGACCGTATGAATGCGCTGCATGCAGCATATTCATAATAGAGCAAGCTACATCCTCTCGGCCTAGTTTGGTATCTTTAGGTGCAGAACAAACAATAACAGTTGGAGCCAAATAAAATGGCATATTGGGACGCGTGGGAGTAAAACCTCCATCTTTCATCATTTGCAGCGTTTTATCGGAGATTTCTTTGATAAAACCAGCATCTTGAATCACGGTAAAAAATCGATTTTGCTGATTCATGGAAGATGGGGCATACTGTCCCGCTGTTAAAACCGCTTGTAAGATTTCTTCCGGTACTTGTTTATTTGGTATATATGATTTTACGGAACGCCGCTCAATCAGAGTTTTGGTAAATTCATTCAAACTCATTGTTAACACCTTCCTTTTTCTTTATTATAATTCTTTTTGTCCGCCTTAACAAGATATATGATACAGTTTATTTTTCGTTCGGGATAAATTTTAGGTTTCCTATTGACAAACAACAGGAATTTGATATAATTATTTACGCTATCTTTAAATATTGCGGTATTGTGTAATGGTAGCACAGCAGACTCTGACTCTGTTTGTCTGGGTTCGAATCCTAGTACCGCAGCCAAATGATTATGCAACCCAAAAAAATATTGACAAACGTTTATTTACATGATATAGTTAATAACGTTGTCAAACACGGAGGAGTGTCCGAGTGGTTTAAGGAGCTAGTCTTGAAAACTAGTGATCTCGCAAGGGACCAAGAGTTCGAATCTCTTCTCCTCCGCCATTTTGTCTATTACATTATGATATGTTTTAATAAATTTCACTGTTTTGGAGAAATACTCAAGTGGTGAAGAGGCTCCCCTGCTAAGGGAGTAGGTCGGGTAACCGGCGCGAGGGTTCAAATCCCTCTTTCTCCGCCAAAAGTCGCTAACCCGCTGGGTTTAGCGGCTTTTTTGTTTTTACTTTTAAATTGCAAAAATGGCGATGGTGGGAAATATTTATCATTTTATTCTATTCATTACATTTTATTTGCAATTTTTTCTTATAAAAGATTATAATATATTTTCTGCCTATTTTTGCAGTAACAGCAGTGAAGGATATGGTCTAAGAAATTGCACATTTTGATAAAAAACTTTGATAAAGTAATATTAAGTAAATGTTGATAAGCGTATTACATTAAGGGGATATTACTATGAAAGATTGGGACTCATTGCCATATTTAAAGTACAAAAAGGAAAGAACACA
>OHMN01000245.1_pt1 | contig 56289 bp, 48 predicted proteins | sample 1569361 | NCBI WGS metagenome assembly OHMN01 (sample SAMEA3541508, study PRJEB24748) | human gut metagenome | biome: human gut; feature: human-associated habitat; material: faeces | place: China | collected 2012
CAGAATAATATCTATAGCCACTTACTGTAGTATGATGCGGATGAAGTTTTCCATTTGCATCCCAATTTCGTAATGTCTGAGCAGATACGCCTACAATTTTTGAAAATTCGTGTATAGAATAATATTTACTCAAAGTATCAACTCCTTTCAATAATACTCTAGTCTAATATCTTATAAAACTCAATATCTACTTATATGATTTTATAATTTATCTTTAACTGTTAATAACCTCCTAATTCTTAAAGCTGTGCACTGGAGCCGGAATCCTTCCTTTTCTGCTCACAAATGCGCTACAGTCATATTCATTCACCGGTATAATCGGTGCATATCCTAACAATCCGCCAAATTCAGCGGTATCTCCAACGTCTTTTCCTATAACAGGAATCAGACGTACTGCTGTTGTTTTCTGATTGATCATTCCGATTGCCATCTCATCGGCAATAATTCCTGAAATCGTAGATGCTTTCGTCTTTCCTGGAATAGCGATCATGTCCAGACCTACAGAGCATACACAAGTCATAGCCTCTAATTTTTCCATTGTCAGCGCGCCTATCGTTACCGCATCGATCATTCCCTGATCTTCACTGACCGGAATAAATGCACCGCTAAGTCCACCTACATAAGAGGATGCCATAACACCGCCTTTTTTCACCTGATCATTCAGCATTGCAAGCGCTGCTGTCGTACCAGGTGCTCCAACACGCTCCAGACCGATTTCTTCCAGAATCTCAGCGACACTGTCTCCTATCGCCGGAGTAGGTGCCAGTGACAGATCGACAATTCCAAATGGAACACCGAGACGTTTTGACGCTTCTCCTGCTACAAGCTGACCGACACGTGTCACCTTAAATGCAGTCTTCTTGATTGTCTCACATAATTCTTCAAACCCCTGTCCACGCACCTGCTCAATGGCATGCTTTACAACCCCCGGTCCGCTGACTCCTACATTGATTACCGCATCGCCTTCTGTCACGCCAAGAAATGCCCCCGCCATAAATGGGTTGTCATCTGGTGCATTACAGAATATAACAAGCTTTGCACATCCAAGAGAATCGTTGTCTTTCGTTGCTTCTGCAGTTTCTTTTACAATCTCTCCGCAGAGACGGACTGCGTCCATGTTGATACCTGTCTTTGTAGATCCTACATTAATAGAACTGCACACCCGATCCGTACAGGCAAGCGCCTGTGGAACAGAATGGATTAAAAGCTCATCACTTTTTGTCATAGCCTTTGACACTAATGCAGAATAACCACCGATAAAATTCACACCGACTTCTTTCGCTGCCCTATCCAATGTCTTTGCAATTTCCACAAAGTCTTCCGGTTTCTTGCATGCTGAACCACCGATCAATGAAATCGGAGTTATAGAAATACGTTTATTGACAATTGGGATTCCGTACTCCTGTTCAATCTGATCACCTGTCACAACCAGATCCTTTGCAACTGTTGTAATCTTTTCATATACTTTTTGATTCAACTTATCCAGATTAGAATCAATACAGTCCAAAAGACTGATTCCAAGTGTGATTGTTCTCACATCCAGGTTCTCATGTTCAATCATCTGCTGGGTTTCATTTACTTCGTAAAAATTAATCATGTCCAATCCTCCGCTTTATTCAAGATTACAAACGATGCATTTTTTCAAAGATATCTTCCCGCTGGCAGTGGATATCTACGCCAATTGTTTTTCCGAGTTCTTCCATCTCATTAACAACTACTGCAATTTCTTTTGTACAATTTGTGACCTCTACAATCATCATCATATTAAAATAACCCTCTACGATTGTCTGGGAAATATTTAATATGTTTACAGAAATATCAGAAAGATACTGACATACTCCTGCAATAATTCCAACCTTGTCTTTTCCAACTACAGTAATGATACATTTCTTCATGGTGTTCCTCCTCGTAATCTCCGTGTCAGTAAAATTTCTGACACTATGCTTTTTTGTAAGGCAGTTACAGATCAATCATTTTTGACCAGTGTTTTTTTTCAAAACAGTTACAGATCAATAATCTCTGACACACTGCTTCTCTTTGCAACAGTGATTGGAAAATCGTCCCCTTTATATGGATTATCTCCCAAAGTAACCTCTAACTTCACCGTCTCATAGGCAAGCTCTTCATAATTGTTCTCTTTACTGAGATGTCCAAGAACAACATGTTTCAGGTTATCATGTAATATATCACATAACAGCCTTCCTGACAATTCATTTGATAAATGTCCTTTGTCTCCTGCCACTCTTCGTTTGAGCGGATATGGATATGGACCGACCTCCAGCATCTTTAAGTCATGGTTTGCCTCCAGCACGATTGCGTCCAGATTTTTCAAATGTTCCACGGTATAATCGTCATACTTTCCAAGATCTGTTGCGACTGCAACGGATTTTTTCCCGTCACCGATCCGGTATCCGGACGGTTCATTTGCATCGTGAGAGATTTTGAATGGTTCTACTTTCAGCTCACCCAGTGTAAATGTTTCATCCGTCTGGATTTCATGGAATAATCCTTCCGGCATCTTTCCAATACTGGAAATCTTTTTGATTCCTTCTATTGTACCTTTTGTCGCATAGATCGGCACTTCATACTTTCTGCTGAACACGCCAAGACCCTGCACATGGTCAATATGTTCATGAGTGATCAGAATCCCGCTAAGCTCCTCTCCCTTGATATCCAGAGCTTTCAGACCTTCCTCTACTCTTTTTTTGCTGATTCCTGTATCTACAAGAAGATGTGTATGCTCTCCTCCCGTATAGATACAATTGCCACTGCTTCCGCTGGCAATACTGCATAGTCTCATATATATGTAAATTCCTTCCGTATATCTTAGGTATGAGATCTGTCTATAATTCCTTTACAATCTGATCGATCTGGATCATTGTCTCTGCAAAGATTCCACTATTATCAATTACACGGTCACAGGCTTTCAGGAACATCTCCTTTGGCAGCTGTGCTGCAATAATCTCATCAATCTTCTTATTATCATATCCCCTGGAATAGTAAAGACGGTTTCTGCGCACTGCATCCTCCACATATATATACCAGAGCTCATCACAGATCTCATTATAATGATCTTCTACAAGAACAGCCGATTCTACAATCAGAAGATTCGTGTTCTTGCGTTCTTCTTTTTTGATTTTTTTATTTACTTCCTCTTTTACCGCCGGGTGTACGATCTCATTGAGTACATTTAACTCTTTGGGATCACCGAACACGATATCTGAAAGCTTCTTTCTGTCAAGCTCCCCTTTTTCGTCCAGAATTTCTGTACCAAAGTGTTCTACGATCGGATCGTAACAGATTCCGCCTTTTTTCTGTAATTTCTTTGCCACCTTATCAGTCTGACAAACGGAAGCTCCGTATTTGTCACTTAAATATTCCAGTATCTGTGTCTTTCCTGCTCCTACTCCGCCAGTAATACCTATAATTTTCATAATCTCCACCCCTTACTTTGCTTCGTACCAGTTTTCTCCTGTGTGCATATCTATCTCCAGCGGTACATCTAAGGATGCCGCCTGCTCCATCTCCTCCCGGAGGATTTTTTCTACTTCCGGAAGTTCTGGTCTGTAAGCTTCTATGAGAAGTTCATCATGTACCTGAAGTACAAGTCTGGACTTCAGATTCTGCTCTTTCAGTCTACGGTTCACACCGATCATGGCAATTTTCATAATATCTGCTGCGGTTCCCTGGATTGGTGCATTCATTGCCACTCTCTCTCCGAAGGAACGCTGCATAAAATTGCTGGAAGAAAGTTCCGGAACCGGACGTCTTCTTCCGAACAATGTCACAACATACCCCATCTCTTTTGCATGTGCCACAGTATCATCCAGAAATGTCTTGATTCCCGGATATGTCTTAAAGTAATCTTCAATATATTTTGCAGCTTCTTTTCTGCCAATACTCAAGTCCTCAGACAATCCAAAAGAACTGATCCCATATACAATACCGAAATTGACCGCTTTCGCATTTCTTCTTTGAAGTGGAGTTACCTCTTCAAAAGGAATGTGAAATACCTGAGAAGCTGTAATTCTATGAATATCCTTTTCTTCCCGGTAAGCCTCGATCAGATTTGCGTCACCGGAACAATGTGCCAGCACACGAAGTTCAATCTGAGAATAATCGGCATCCACAAAAATGTATCCGTCCTCCGGCACAAATACTTTCCGGATCAGCCGTCCCAGTTCTACCCGGACCGGAATATTCTGAAGATTCGGCTCCGTGCTGCTGATTCGTCCGGTCGCTGTAATTGTCTGATTGAACTTGCTGTGGATTCGTCCATCTTCTTCAATATAATTGACCAGACCATCTGCATACGTAGATTTTAGCTTTGTAAGCTGTCTGTATTCCAGCACTTTACTTACAATCGGATAATCCGGTGCAAGCTTGTCCAGCACACTTGCCGCAGTGGAATAACCACTTTTCGTCTTTTTACTTCCCGGAAGTAAAAGCTTTTCAAAAAGGATCACGCCAAGCTGCTTTGGTGAATTAATATTGAACGATTCACCTGCCATTTCGTAAATTTCTTTTTCCAGTTCACTAATCCGTCCGCCAAGCTGGCTGCTATAAACTTTCAGCGCCTCACCTTCAGCACGGATTCCATTTCTTTCCATATCATAAAGAGTAAATACAAGCGGCATCTCAATATCTTCAAATAGATGCAGCATCTGTGTTTCTTCTAACTTCTTGTATAACAAGTCACTGCCCTTAAACGCTGTATATGCTTCATAGCAAACCTTCACATAAGCTTCTGACTTTTCTTCAATTACAATATTAAGCTGCTCTCTTGCCACATCTTCGTATGTGTAATCATTCTTCAACGGATTCAAAAGGTAAGCCGCAACCGTTGCATCAAAGCAATGCTTCTGATTTTTGATTGGCAGCCATTTCATAGCTTCTTTGATATCGAACATGACAAAACGTCCGCAACTTTCATTCAGCTTACTCAGCTTTTCAAGAAGGAATTCCTTTGTAATCTGCTCAGTCACTTCAATACAGTATGCATGCTCTTCATCAAAACAAAGACCGATACCGCCAATTGCCGCTTCATTTGCAAAAAGCGGAAGTACATTTTCCGTATTCTGGAAGATCACCGCTCCAACACATGTGGATTCTTTTGCCTGATCCAGAACTTTTTCTGCCTTCTTATAATCTATAATCTGTTCAAATCCGTCTTCCACCTGATTTGCCGGTGCAGTAACATCGAATTTGGACAAAAGATTCTTAAACTGTAGTTTCTGGAAAAATGCATATGCTTCTTCTGTAAATATATTACCAAGCTTCGCCTCAGACAGTTCATACGGAAAATCCGCATGAACTTCAATCGTGGCAAGTGTCTTGCTCATAACTGCCATATCCCAGTGCTCAGCAAGTGCCTTGGACGCTCGTGGCGGCTTCAGTTCACTCACATGTTCATATGCATTCTCGATTGAATGATATTCTGTGATAATCTTGGTCGCTGTCTTTTCGCCGATGCTTGGAACTCCTGGAATGTTATCGGCCGTGTCACCCATCAGCGCTTTCAGATCAATGAACTCCTTCGGTGTCACCTGATAACGTTCTTTCACATCTGCCGCATAATAATCTTCCACTTCAGTACGACCCTGCTTTGTCTTTGGAATGCGGATCTTAACATGTTGCGTTGCAAGCTGCAGAAGATCTCTGTCTCCGGAAATAACGGACACTTCCATTCCTTCTTCTTCACATCGTCTGGACAGTGTTCCAAGAAGATCGTCAGCCTCCAATCCCGCACACTCTATAGTCTTAATCCCCATAGAGCAAAGGACTTCCTTAATAACCGGAACCTGCTGCCTCAGTTCGTCTGCCATCGGCTTTCTTGTTCCTTTGTAAGCGTCATACATCTTATGACGGAATGTCGGCGCATGCACGTCAAATGCGACCGTCAGATAATCCGGCTTTTCTTCATCCAGAATCTTGAACATGATCGTCAGAAATCCATAGATTGCATTCGTATGAAGTCCTTCGGAATTCGTCAGATCCGGAAGTCCGAAAAATGCCCTGTTTAATATGCTGTGCCCATCGATGAGCACAATTTTTTTATTTGTATTCTCGCTCATATAGTCTCCTTGTTAATAAACAAACTACCTTATTACTATACACCAAATCTGTTTTTTTTAAAAGCTATATATTATCAAAACAAATAAAATAACACTAAATTTGATACATTTCTATCAAATTGTTCCATTCAAGACTCTGATGGCAAAAAAAGAAAGCCCGGCGATGAGCTTTCTTTTCTGTCATGCCTTTTAAAGCATGCATATATTCTAAAATTGAGGCAAGTAATTTCTGTCTTTATATTACAGTGTCAGGTAGTTCTCCAGAATTTCTTTTAAATCTGCCTGGATTCCGTAATCTGCAACTCCAAAAATCGCAGCATTTTCGTCTGTATTGACTGCAACATATAAATTTGTATCCTTGATTCCTTCTGTATGCTGAATTGCTCCGGATACACCAAAGGAGATACAGATCTTCGGACGGATTGTAAGTCCTGTCTGTCCAATCTGGTGATTGAACGGAATCATCTCTGAATCAACCATTGGTCTTGTTCCTCCGATTGCTCCTCCGACTTTCTCAGCAAATTTCTCAAGAAGTTCAAAGTTATCATCTTCCAGAACTCCACGTCCTCCGACAACAACAACTTCTGCTCCGAGAATACTGTCTGTTGTATTTTCTGCCGGAAGTTCTTCCAGAATCTCAACTCCAGATTTTTCAATTTTGATATCATCAAAAAATATTACATTTGCATTTCCGCTTTCTTTTGCCTCACAGGCTGCATAGACACCAGGTCTTACTGTCATCATCTGCGGATAAATACCTTCTTTTGTAAGAATTGTAACAAATACATTTTCTCCGTAGGACGGTTTGTTCTGTTTAATATAGAAAGAACCGTCTTCTCTCTGAGCAGCCAGAACCTCTGTACAGTCCGCAGTCATACCACAACCAAGACGCATCGCTACTCTTGAGAAAATAGAACGTCCCTGTGGTGTTGCCGGAACAAGCACTGCGGATGGCTCGATTTTCTTTAACATTTCAGCAATTGCAGCACTGACTGCATCATCCTGAAGTGTGATATCATGATCTGCTTTTACTGCATAGATTTCATCTACACCAAGCTTATCTAATTCTTTTACAAGTTCTTCTGCATGGTCGGAAAGAACGATTGCCTGAACTTTTTCTTTTGTTGTCTCAGCCAGACCTTTTGCCGCTGAAACCAGTTCTGCAGCTACCGTCTCTAATTCACCATTATAACTTTCTGCATAAACACAAATTCCATTAGCCATAGGTCTACTTTCCTTTCTCCTCTTCAATCAGGTCATAAAGCTGTTTTGCAAGTTCTGCCGGTGTACCTGTAAGCATCTTAGCACTTCTCTTTGTCTCCGGCTGGAAGGAATCAACAGTAACTGTCGGTGATCCCTTGATTCCAATTTCCTCTGCTGCAAATCCAAGTTCAGCATTTGTATAGGTAACAAGTGGTTTTGATTTTGCCGCACGTTTACTTCTAAGTGTTGCAAGTCTTGGCTCATTGCAGCCAAAGTTTACAGATAATACTGCCGGTGTAGCGCAGGCAATCCTGAAACTTGTATCGTGCATTTTCTTTACAACTTCAACTTTTCCTGCCTGATCTTCCTTATATTTTACAGACTGGATTTCTACAACATGTGGAAGATTTAATTCTTCTGCAACCATTGCTGCCACCTGTCCGGTTGCCCCGTCTGCTGACAGGGCACCTCCTAAGATCAGGTCAAATTCGCCATATAACTGAATTGCTTTTACTAATACTTTTGCTGTTGCTACGGTATCTCCTCCTGCAACTGCTCTATCTGTGATCAGGCAGCTTTCGTCACATCCGAGTGCCATCGCATCACGCAATGCTTTTTCTGCATCCGGTGGTCCCATCGTAAATACTACAACTTTTCCGTCTGTCTGCTCTTTTAACTGCATTGCTTCTTCAATGGCATTCAGATCTGCCGGATTGATCATTCCTTCAGAGCTTGCACGCACAAGTGCATGTGTTTCCGGGTCTACAGATACATCGTTAGATACCGGAACCTGCTTAATAAGAACTGCTATATTCATAGTTTCCTCCTATTATTTTTACTTTCATCTGTTACTTTCAATGGTAACTTTCGTTTGCTTATTAGTCTTCAAGAAGTCTCTCGAATGCCCAGTTCTCAAGAAGTGGTGTGCTCTCGTCACGCATGATCAGTTTTGCAAGATCACGTGTTGCTGCCGGAACCTCGATGACTCCATTTCCACCAAATCCTGTTGAAAGCATGTATCCTTCTACTGGTGTCTTACCAAGTACCGGCCAGAAATCCTTTGGCTCTGCACGGTAGGATAACCAGGAAGATACAAGTCCGCTGTCTACGATTCCCGGAACCTTAGCATCCAACTGATCCAGAAGGAAGTCGATGAAGTAATCGTCTGTTCCACCTGTTGCAGGTAATTTGTCTGGATCCCACTGTCCTGCATGCATCGGATTGTTCAGATCCATAGATAAGTGAGATTTGCAGATAAAAATGTTGTCTCCTGCTCTCAGTGCATAGAACTCTGGGTATTTCAGTACTGGGAATGTGTAGTCTAATTTCTTTCCTGGAGGGCATAAGAAGAATGCTTCCGCTTTTGTATGCCAGATTGGTACGTTCAGTCCAACCATTTCTCCTGTAATTTTGCTCCATGGACCTGTACAGTCAACAACTACATCAAACTCATACTCTGCTCCGTCGTCAGTTGTAAGACCTTTTACTTTGTTATCTACGACCTTAACATCTGTAACTTTCACGCCTGTCTTTACAGTTACGCCATTTTTCTGAGCTTTTTTCATATATGTATTGGAAATCATTGTTCCATCAAAATATCCGTCATCCTCTGTATATCCTGCTCCAAGAATATTTTCTGTAGAAATGTCTGGAAGGATTTCTTTGATACGGTCTTTATCTGTAATATACTCTCCTGTATATCCTGCTGCTTTTGCAAGAGCGATTCCTGTCTTAATAACCTTCTCTACTTCTTCATTTGTTGCTACTACAAGAGTTCCTGTCTTATCAAATCCTGCTGAACCTTTCTCTTCCTCTTCCATTTTCAGATAGGACTCGAAACCATAAAGTCTAACATCCCAGTATCTGTTCTTGAGGGAATCATCAAAAAGACATACTGTTCCGGCTGATTTTGCTGTAGAAGCTCCACCGATTGTGTCCTTTTCAAATACTGTCACATCAGCTTCTCCTTCGTAGAGGCTTAAGTGATAAGCCAGTCCTGCTCCTGAGATTCCGCCACCGATAATACCAATTTTTTTCTTTGCCATAGTTTTTACCTGCCTTTCTTTTTTTAAGGTTTTCTTAAAGTGCATCATGTCTTTCGACTTTTATTTTTCATCCAGTTTTAAAACTGTATTTAACAAAACATTGCAGCCATTTTCAATGTCTTCCGGTGCTGTGTATTCATATCTGGAATGACTGATTCCGTCTTTGCTAGGCACGAAAATCATTCCTGTCGGGAATACGCTTGTCATGATCAGGGAGTCATGAAATGCACCGCTTGGGATGACTGTATAATCAATTCCAAGCTCTTTTACCGCTTCCTCTATCGTTCCTCTTACTAATTCCGACATTGGTGCCGGATCATGATAAGATGTCGGAACAAATGTAGACGTAACTCCATATTTTTTGCAGATGTCCTCAAGAAGCTGTCTGAGATGATTTTCGATCAGTTTCATAACTTCTGCGCTCTGGTCACGAATCTCCAGGCTGAAAGTGCAAGTTCCTGGAATTACATTAACGGAATGTGGTGTAACTTTAATGGTTCCGACTGTTGCAACAGTAAATTCATTTCCATACTCTTTTACAATTTCCGGAACCTTGTTGATGAATCCAGCCGCAGCAACGAGTGCATCTTTTCTGTCAGCCATCGCAGTACTTCCTGCATGATTTGCCTCGCCTGCTACAGTCACATCATATCGGTTCACACCTGCAATCGATGATACAACGCCGACCGGTGTATGTGCTTTATAAAGTCTGGATCCCTGTTCTACATGAAGTTCGATAAAACTGTGTACCGTCTTGGGATCTCTTTTGGCTTTCATCACATTTGCACTTGTGATTCCATATGATTTCATCACTTCGCCTCGTGGCTCACCGTAAATATCCAGCTCATCATCACTGACATCAGGGTCCTGTCCACAAAGTGAACTGCTTCCCAGAAGTCCTTTTCCAAAACGGAATCCTTCTTCATCGGTAAACACAATCACCTCGATCGGGTGTTTCGGAACTTTTCCATGTTCCTTTAACACTTCACATACTTCCAATCCTCCAACGCAGCCAGTCACTCCATCGTATCGGCCTCCGTCCGGAACCGTGTCAAGATGGGAACCCATCATGATTGCCGGAAGATCATTATCCTGCCCATCCATATGAGCAATCAGGTTACCAGCTTCGTCCACATGGCATGTCATGCCAAGGCGCTTTGCCCAAGATGCAAAAAGTTCTCTTCCTTTTACATCTTCTTCGGAGAATGCCATTCTCGTGTACGTTCCATCTTCTTTTTTACCACACTGATAAATGTCTTCTAATCTGGAAACCACACGATTTATATTTGCTTTCATCCGAATTCCTCCTCCCTTGTGAATCTTTGTTTTTCTATGTCTCATATTATAGATATTTTTTTAACAATATGCATCTGCATAATTGGACAAAAAAATAACAGAGATTTATCAACAACTGATAAATCTCTGTTACTTTCTCAAAAAACTGCTATTTTTTTAAATTTTCCATCATTTTACATACAACTAAACCAATTCGGACAGATAGTACTTCATTAGGGTTATCAAAATCTATGCCTGTGATCTGCGAAATCCGCTCAATACGATAGGCCGCCGTCTTATAATGTATATACAAGTCCTGAGCTGTCTTTGTCAGATTCTGGTTGTGTTCCAGATAAGTCTTAAGTGTCAGGATCAGATCCTGACGCTGCTGTTTTTTGTAATGATATAATCTTTGAAGAGATTCTGGTACATATTCCATCATTTCTTTCTCATCACTGAGCTGACAAAGCAGTTTGAAAATTCCCATGTCGGAGAAAATCATAATTTTGGACTGACTGTCTTCATTTTCATCTCCAAGAATATCAATAAACATCAGTGAATCAGTTGCCTCTTTAAAACTGCTCGGAATATGTTCAATCCCCTCTACCATTCGTCCGACTCCGGCACGGACTTTCAAATCTTTTTTCGTACTTGCCACACGCTTCTGGATCCTCATGACTATTTCTTTCAATTCGTGACGATATTCTTCCTGTTTTCTCGCCGGATCTACTTCCTGGATCACAATGACTCTGTCCATATCATTCTGAATCTTCACATTCGGAAATTCAATAGCAATCGCATTGTTCAATATATTCGTGTATTTCACCGTATCATTCAGATCAACCTGATTTGAACCATATCCGAGATTGAACGCAATAATACGGTAGGAAGCATCCACAGAAATCCCAAGCAGGGAACTATCCCTTCGAAGTTCCTGAATGGAGTGAACCTTCCCATTCAAAATATTGTTCATAATATCACTCTGGAACTTTTTCTCAAGATCTGCCAGTGAACTTTGACGGAACAATTCCTGCTTCAACGCTGTTACTGCATTCTCAACTGCAATAAAATCCATACCGTTGACCGGATGTTCTGTTTCAGTAACAACCAGATACATTCTCGCATTATACATAACATTCAATCGCACAAGATACTGCCCAATCTTTTCTTCCGGTTTTTCCTCCAATGTAATTTCCTGTCTCCGGTATTTATAATTTGAATAGAAGTCTAAAGAATATTCTTTTGCGTCCGGCTGAATTTCAAATTCACGGATTCTCGTATCTGTTGTCGCCTGGCATTCCAGGTTCTGATCAAACAATGCCACCGGGTTTCCAATCAGTTTTGACAAAATGTCTACAATACGCTGCACTCCATTTTCCATGGAATGAAAGGAAAGTGACAGTGCCGTGAAATTATCATGAGTTGTCTTAAAATACTTAAGTCTGATAACTTCCTCACTGAAAATATGCTCCATGATCGTATTAAGAATTTCTCGAAATGGCATTTCAAACGGAATCTCAACGACAGGAGTTTCTGTCTTTTGGGCATACTCCTGTATGACCGCCATCTTTTCCTCCATGAAGTCTACAGTTCTTCCTCGCTTAATCACAAGTGCACTTACTTTTTTCTTTGCAAGCTCCGCGATATAACTGCGGAACTCTTCCGGGGAACAATTCTGAAATGCATTCAATCCTGTCAGAAGGACCTCTCCACCACTGATAAAACGAACAATATCTGGAGATTCAATAATCGTAACACCACGGATTTCCTGGCCAGTACCACCTTTGCCCCAGAGCAGATTCGCTTTCTGAAATAATTTCATATCAAGCATATCCTGTACTGTAAATCCCATAATCTTCTTCCTTTCGTCATTTCATTCTTTCTTCTTTTGTTCCTCTAAAAACATCGATTTTATTATAATGAATATCTAATAAATGTGCAAGAGCAAAAAAAGCACCGAAAACTTTAAGTCTTCGATGCTCTTTCATAAATCAACTGCGGATGACGGGACTTGAACCCGTACATAGTCACCTACGTCAGATTTTGAGTCTGATGCGTCTGCCATTCCGCCACATCCGCATATCCCAGCTTTTTCAAGCCGAGATTAATTGTAACACACAACTGCGTGAAATACAACATTTATTTTATTAATTTTTTTCCAATATCAAAACAATCAAAGGTTGCGAAATAATCTGCTGGTGTTTCAGCTCTTCGGATAAGCTGTGTGCTTCCATCTTCTTTTAAGAGCACCTCTGCGGATTTTAATTTCCCATTATAATTGTATCCCATAGAAAATCCATGTGCCCCTGTATCATGAATCACAAGAACATCTCCCATATCAATCTTCGGAAGCATACGGTCAATTGCAAATTTGTCATTATTCTCACAAAGGGAACCTGTTACATCATATTTGTGATCACACGGCGTATCTTCTTTTCCCATGACTGTAATATGGTGATATGCACCATACATAGCCGGACGCATCAAATTTACTGCGCATGCATCTACCCCAATATATTCCTTATGGGTGTGTTTCTCATGAATTGCTTTTGTTACAAGGCAGCCATAAGGTCCCAACATAAATCTTCCAAGTTCTGTATAAAGAGCTACATCTCCCATGCCTGCAGGCACAAGAACCTCATTATAAACTTCCCGCACACCTTCTCCAATCGCACGGATATCATTTGGCTCCTGATCTGGTGTATACGGAATTCCGATACCGCCTGACAAATTAATAAATTTGATATGAACACCTACCTCTTTCTGAAGCTTTACAGCCACTTCAAATAATACTTTTGCAAGCATCGGATAATATTCATTTGTTACAGTATTACTTGCAAGGAAGGCATGAATTCCAAATTCCTTCGCACCTTTGCTTTTTAAAATCTTAAATGCTTCAAAAAGCTGCTCCGTTGTCATACCAAACTTGGCATCTCCCGGGTTATCCATAATATCATTACTAATCTTAAACAGTCCGCCCGGATTATACCGGCAACTGATCGTTTCTGGGATCTCGCCAATTGTCTCTTCAAGGAAATCAATATGCGTAATATCATCCAGATTAATAATTGCTCCTAACTTGTGTGCAAGTTCATATTCTTCTCTCGGTGTGTCATTGGAAGAAAACATAATGTCCTCTCCCTTTACTCCCATTGCATCTGAAAGGAGAAGTTCTGTATAAGAAGAACAGTCACATCCGCATCCATACTCTCTCAAAATATCAATCAGAAACGGATTCGGCGTTGCTTTAACTGCAAAATACTCTTTATACCCCGGATTCCATGCAAATGCTTCTTTTAGTGCCTGCATATTCTTGCGGATTCCCCTCTCATCATAAAGATGAAATGGAGTTGGATATTTTTTCATGATTTCATCCAGTTGTTCTTTTGTTACAAATGGTTTTTTCTTCATTGCATGTTCTCCTCTCGTATTGCCAGAAGTTTTATTTCATTACTAAGAGCACTTTTATATAACTCTACAAAATTTTTCTGTCCGGAATAAAGGCATGTATTAATACTTCCTTCTCCATACTCTCCGGTCAGCACATATCTGGAATCTGTAATCACACCAATCTGCATTCCACGATTGTTTCCCATATAGACTCTGGCATTTCTAAAATTCACAGGTTGATCTGTCACAATTACGACTTTCTTTTTAGCCCGGATCAGACTTTCCAGTTCATCCACGAACAATAACAGGTAATTTCTTGTACAGGAAATGTATACTCTCTCTTCAGCTTTTGCCAGGAGATTACGAATCTTGTCCAGAATATTAGAAGAACCTTCTATTGTAATGTACCCTTCTACATGATCTTTTTCGGATGGCATATGCTTCTTTAGCCATCTTTGGGATTCTTCCAGCCTCCGGATTCTATTCCGGCAAAATTCGTCCAATGGTACAGATACATATTTTTTTGTTGTTCCTTCTTCCACCAGATAAGCCGCGCCTTTTTCAGTCATACTTGCAAGCGAATTATACGCATTGGATCTGGATATTCCAAGTTGCTTTGCGACTTCATAACCAGTCGTCTTTCCTTCACTGATCAGGCAGCCGTAAATTCCTGCTTCCTGTCTTGTAAGCCCAAATTCCATCAGGCGTTCAATATATGATTTATCTTCCATTTTTTCACCTGTTCTCATTTTTATCCTTTTGTAGTAGTTCTCTCACGGAACACTATAGTATATTTCTCACCATCAGTCAAGTACTTAAATGAGAAATATGTTCAAAAAAACGAACAACAGATGAAAGAAATCTCTCATCTGTTGTTCGTTTTCAGTAGTTCTTAATCTATCACTGCTATTTTCATAATATTGCTGACTCCGGCAACATTTCCGGAAATATTCGGGGAAGGGATTCCTGCTGTCAGGACTACAGTGTCTCCAGTCTCTGCAATCTGTTTTGCTCTTACAAGATCTAATGCGCTGCTGCAGATTTCATCTGTAGAATTTGCATTAATAGAGCAATACGGACGTACTCCCCAGTAAATCTGCATTCTGCGAAGTGTCTCTTCGTTTGGTGATATACCGATAATCTCTGTCTTCGGTTTAAATTTGGATACAACTCTTGCAGTTGCTCCTGATACAGTTGGTGTAATAATACACGCTGCTTTCAGATTTCTTGCAGTTGTTACAGTTGCATATGCCAGAGCACTGGAAGCATTTCTCATTCTGTGTGCACCTGCTTTTTCCAGCATCTCCTTATAATCCAGATGCTGCTCCGTACTTTCTACAATGTGTACCATCATCTTCAGTGCTTCAACCGGATATTTTCCCTGTGCAGTCTCACCTGAAAGCATGACAGCGTCTGTTCCGTCGTAAACTGCGTTTGCCACATCTCCAACCTCTGCTCTTGTCGGACGTGGGTTACGGATCATAGAATCCAGCATCTGAGTTGCTGTAATGACCGGTTTGTAATTATCATTACATTTCTGAATGATCAATTTCTGGAGATATGGAACTTCTTCTGCCGGAATTTCTACACCGAGATCTCCTCTGGCAACCATGATACCGTCTGCACAGCGGATAATCTCATCAATATTATCAATTCCCTCTGAGTTCTCAATCTTTGCAATGATTGGAATATATGGTGCTCCGCATTTATTTAAGTAAGAACGGATTTCCAAAATACACTCAGCATTTCTTACAAATGATGCTGCAATAAAGTCAATTTTCTGCTCAACACCGAATTTCAGGTCTTCTTTATCCTTTTCTGTAATTGCCGGAAGTCTGACTGGAACATTCGGGACATTGACTCCCTTTCTCTCGCCAAGTTCACCACCATTAACGATTGTACAGATAATATCTGTCTCCGTCTTTTCTTTTACTTTAAGCCCGATCAGACCATCATCGATCAGAATCATGTTCCCGATCTGCACATCATCGACCAGACCTTTGTATGTCAGAGAAACTTTTGTTTCATCTCCTTCGATTTCTTCATTCGTCAGAGTGATTGTCTCGCCTTCTTTTAACAATACCTTTTTTCCGTCTTTCAAAACACCTGTACGGATTTCCGGTCCCTTTGTATCCAGAAGGATTGCCACTGGTTTCTTCTCTTCTTCGCGAATCTTCTTCAACATGTCCATACGGCCTTTTTGTTCTTCATGTGAGCCATGTGAAAAGTTAAATCTTGCGATATCCATGCCTTCTTTTACAAGCTGTCTCATGATATTCTCATCGTTTGAATTCGGTCCCATTGTGCAGACAATCTTTGTTTTCTTCATTCCTGTTCTCCTTTTGTTGTTCAATTTCTAAATTACATGTTTATGAGTAAATAAATGCTCCTGGCAGTATTCATAATTTCCATTGCACTTGGAACAATATCTAAACTCCAGTTTTGGATCATCCAGTTCGGTTCTTCCACAGACTGCGCATCTATGTCTTGCACCGTCTTTATAGCAATTGACCGGGCGTGCCTTATGAACCTGTCTGTGAAAATCATTTTTGCGCTTCACCTGTGAAGGACGGTATGGTCTCACATTTCTTGAATTCAGGAAAAATATCAGGAAATTCAAGATTGAGACAACTGCCGCCAGTGCATTTGCTTTATAGTATATTCCATAGGCACTTCCTCCATACGCCGGGAGAAATGCCTGGATAACTGCCCAGATAAAATATGCTCCGTCCAGCCACGCCAGCCATTTCGCTTTCACCGGAATGATGAAATATAGCATGAACTGTGCATTCGGATTCATAGCTGCGTATACAAGGAATAACGACATGTTCAGATATCCTGTTCCAAGCGGCAATACAAGCCCTGTCAGTACATAGACCAAAATGGCAGCGATCACATGAAACAGAACTCCGGCAAAGAAGTAGAGGTTAAAACGGAAAGTCCCCCATGCCCGTTCCAGTTCTTTCCCGATAAAATAATAAAGCGATAATGCCACCAGCATCCAGATCAGACTGTATGACGGAGGCTGAATGATAAATGTAATGATCCTCCAGACCTGTCCGTGTAGAATTGCCTGTGCATTCAGGCAGAGATACTGTGCATAAAATGCCGGATTTATCAAGTAGAGCACATATCCGGCTCCATACATGATGATAATGTACAACATCAGATTCGGAACTGCATATCTTCCAATCTTTCGTTCCAGTTTGTCCATCCAATTCATATTGTCCTAACTCCTGTTAAAATTATTTTCATACATAGCCATTCTATCGTCTTGCTATTATTTTGTCAATCATACGCTCCCCAGCTTTCTGTAATTTTACATTTTTTACAATTTTTTTATTCGCATTTCATATTTCTTTTATGTTTCTTTTATGTTAAGAACACGATTTCTTAATTGTAATTTGGCGCAAACTGTCGTATAATATTTTAGTTATATTGGCAGATTACATTATAATAGGAAGAGATATCTGCCAAATGAATTTTAATCTTATCTTTTTTAATAATAAACATTGAATAAGGAGTACATAAATTATGGTTCAAAACGACATTTACACTCTCGGTATTGACATCGGTTCCACTACAGTCAAGATTGCTGTATTAGATCAGGACAATGAAGTACTGTTCTCCGATTATGAAAGACATTTTGCCAATATCCAGGAGACTTTATCTGATCTTCTTGGTCGTGCCATTCATAAACTTGGTGTCATCCACGTCTCTCCGGTCATCACCGGATCTGGCGGACTGACACTTGCCAAGCATCTGGGGGTACCTTTCGTTCAGGAAGTTATAGCCGTATCCACGGCTCTTCAGGACTACGCTCCTCAGACCGATGTAGCGATTGAGCTCGGCGGTGAAGATGCTAAAATCATTTATTTTGAAGGCGGGAATATTGAACAACGTATGAATGGTGTCTGTGCCGGTGGTACAGGTTCTTTTATTGACCAGATGGCATCTCTTCTTCAGACAGACGCTTCCGGTCTTAACGAATACGCAAAGAATTACAAAGCACTTTACACGATTGCTGCAAGATGTGGTGTATTTGCAAAGACGGATATCCAGCCACTCATCAATGACGGTGCTGCAAGAGAAGATCTGGCTGCCTCCATTTTCCAGGCAGTTGTCAACCAGACTATCAGTGGTCTTGCATGCGGTAAACCCATTCGCGGACACGTTGCATTCCTTGGCGGACCTCTGCATTTTCTCTCCGAACTGCGCAAGGCATTTATCCGTACATTGAATCTAGATGATGAGCACATCATTGCCCCGAATCATTCCCATCTGTTTGCAGCCATTGGTTCTGCCCTGAACTCAAAAAAGGATCTGGACGTACCAATCCAGGAGATGCAAAAGCGCCTGGAAGGCAAGATTAAGATGGAATTTGAAGTTGACCGTATGGAACCTTTGTTTGCAAGTGAAGCTGACTTTCAAGAGTTTAAAAAGCGGCACGACAAGGATCAGGTTCCCATCAGAGATCTGGCTACCTATAAAGGAAAGGCTTTCCTTGGTATCGATGCCGGATCTACCACTACAAAGGCAGCTCTTGTCGGCGAAGACGGAACACTTTTATATTCCTTCTATCACAACAATGACGGAGATCCGCTTGGTACAACAATTACTGCGATCAAAGATATTTACAGCAAATTACCAGAGGATGTACAGATTGTACACTCCTGCTCTACCGGATATGGAGAAGCTCTGATCAAAGCAGCCCTTCTCCTTGACGAAGGTGAAGTAGAAACTGTCTCTCATTACTATGCTGCTTCTTTCTTTGAGCCGGATGTTGACTGTATTCTGGACATCGGCGGTCAGGATATGAAGTGTATCAAGATCAAGAATCAGACCGTTGACAGTGTACAGCTCAATGAGGCCTGCTCCTCCGGCTGTGGTTCATTCATTGAGACATTTGCAAAATCACTGAATTATTCTGTTGAAGATTTTGCCCACGAAGCTTTATTTGCAAGAAATCCAATCGATCTTGGAACACGTTGTACTGTATTTATGAACTCCAAGGTTAAACAGGCACAAAAAGAAGGTGCTGAGGTTGCTGATATCTCCGCAGGACTTGCATATTCTGTTATTAAGAATGCGTTATTCAAGGTCATCAAAGTTTCTGATGCATCGGAACTTGGAAAACATATCGTAGTTCAAGGTGGAACCTTCTACAACAATGCTGTCCTTCGAAGCTTTGAGAAAATCGCAGGATGTGAGGCGATCCGTCCGGATATTGCCGGAATTATGGGCGCATTTGGTGCAGCTCTCATTGCTCGCGAGCGTTATGTAGAATGCGAAGGCACGACTATGCTCTCTATTAAGGACATTGAGGCCATGGAATATTCTACAACTATGACAAAATGTAAAGGATGTACAAATAACTGTCGTCTGACGATTAATCATTTCAGCGGCGGACGTAAGTTCATTACCGGAAATCGATGCGAACGCGGACTTGGAAAAGCAAAATCCGAGAATAAGCTGCCAAATTTATTTGAATACAAATTAAAACGTTATTTTGATTATGAACCATTGCCGGAAGAATCTGCAAAACGCGGTGTGATCGGAATCCCCCGTGTATTAAATATATACGAAAACTATCCGTTCTGGTTCACATTTTTCAATCAGCTTGGATTCTCTGTCAAACTCTCTCCTGCTTCTACAAGAAGCATTTATGAACTCGGTATTGAGTCCATTCCAAGTGAGTCTGAATGCTACCCGGCAAAACTGGCTCACGGACATGTACAATGGCTGATCAACGAAGGTGTGAAACACATTTTCTACCCAAGCATTCCTTACGAGCGCAATGAATTTGCAGACTCTGACAACCATTACAACTGCCCGATTGTTACTTCTTATCCGGAAAATATCAAGAATAACATTGATGCCATTGTAAATGGAGAAGTTGATTTTATGCACCCATTCCTCTCTTTTGCCAGCGAGGATACGATCTCCTATCGCCTGGTGGAAGAACTTGGAAAGAAATTTGATATTTCCGATCAGGAGATCCAGTCTGCCGTCCATGCCGCATGGGAAGAACTTGCAGCATGCCGTGAAGATATGCGTCGAAAAGGGGAGGAAGTTGTCAAATTCCTGGATGAGACCGGAAACAGAGGTATTGTACTGGCAGGACGTCCATATCACATTGACCCGGAGGTTAACCATGGCATTCCAGAACTGATCAATTCTTATAATATTGCTGTGCTGACTGAGGATTCCATCTCCCACTTAAATCCAGCTGAGCACCCACTCAACGTGATGGATCAGTGGATGTACCATTCCCGTCTGTATGCAGCGGCAAACTATGTAAAAACAAAAGACAATCTGGATCTGATCCAGCTCAACTCTTTCGGTTGCGGACTGGATGCGGTCACAACCGATCAGGTTGCGGATATTTTAAATCATTCAGATAAGATCTATACATCTCTGAAGATTGATGAAGTCAACAACTTAGGTGCTGCAAGGATCCGTGTCCGCTCTCTTCTGGCTGCTATCCGCGTCAGAGAACAGCGAAATGACAAACGTACGATTCATTCCGCAGCTATTGAAAAAGTATCTTTCACAAAGGAAATGCGCGAGAATTACACGATTCTCTGCCCACAGATGTCACCGATCCACTTCGAACTGATGGAGTCTGCATTTAAAGCTTCCGGATACAACATCGAAGTCCTTCCAAATGACAACAAACAGGCAGTAGATGTGGGGCTTAAATACGTTAACAATGACGCATGTTACCCGTCCCTTATGGTTGTCGGACAGATCATGGAGGCCATCCTTTCCGGCAAATATGATACACACAAGATTGCTGTCATCATCAGCCAGACCGGTGGTGGCTGCCGTGCTTCCAATTATATCGGATTTATCCGCCGTGCCCTAAAAAAAGCCGGTTACGAATATATTCCGGTTATTTCCATCAACTTAAGCGGACTGGAAGAAAATCCTGGATTTAAGATCACACCCGCTCTCGTACTTCGTGGTATTTACAGCGTAGTATTTGGTGATATCTTTATGAAATGTGTGTATCGGTTAAGACCATACGAAGCTGTTGCGGGATCTGTGGATGCAATGCATAGAAAATGGGTGGAAATATGTAAAGAGTTTGTCTCTTCCGGCTATCCTTCCAGGCGAAAATTCAAGAAGTTATGCCGGCAGATCATCGAAGACTTTGACAATAATATCGAACTTTTAGATGTTAAAAAACCACGCGTCGGCGTTGTCGGTGAGATTCTTGTCAAATTCCTTCCGGCGGCTAATAATCATCTGGTCGATCTGCTGGAAAGCGAAGGGGCTGAAGCTGTTGTTCCAGATCTTCTGGACTTCCTGCAGTACTGCTTCTACAATCAGAACTTTAAAGTAGAAAAGCTTGGATTTGCAAAATCAAAAGCAACTGCTGCAAACTGGGGCATCAAGGTCATAGACTGGTTCCGCGCTCCGGCTACCGAAGCATTTAAGAAGAGCAAACATTTTAACCCGCCTGCAGATATCCGTGATCTCGGAAAGATGGCTTCTGACATTGTATCTCTTGGAAATCAGACTGGTGAAGGCTGGTTCCTGACCGGCGAAATGTTAGAGCTGATCCACAGCGGTGCACCAAATATTGTGTGTACACAGCCATTTGCCTGCCTGCCAAACCATGTAGTAGGCAAGGGTGTTATTAAAGAGTTACGAAGACGCTACCCACAGTCAAATATCGTAGCAATCGACTTTGATCCGGGCGCAAGTGAAGTAAATCAGTTGAATCGAATTAAACTGATGCTTTCCACAGCAAATAAGAACTTAGAGGCGTAATTTATAATTTGTAGTGATACATAAAAAAGAATCCAGCTAGATGTGTTCCTGACACGAATGATTTCTGACATCTGCTGCGTCGTTTATTTCTCATATATTTTACAAACTCGTCCGTATGGACTCAGACAATGTAAAATATATGAAACTATACTCGCAGATGTATCAGAAATCACTCTACCGTCAGATAACATCACCTTGCTGGATTCTTTTTATTCACTAATATCACTACACTTTATAATTCCTTCAAAAAGCGAAAATCACCTTATAATTTTGTTCAAAATATAGAAAATCCAGGAAAATTATTATTTGGAGAAAGGTACTCTGGAGCGGTCGGTACTTAGGCGGTGTTTTTTAGCGCCTTATGTACCGCTACCAGCGGAAGGTAGCGCGAGCGTGCCTTTGACAAATAATAATTTTCTCTGGATTAATATTGGCGAATAAATTTTTATACGAATTGTAAAATGTCTTCTACATTTTCACGAATGTAATCCGCTCCGGCTTCTTCAAATTCTTTGCGGCTTCCAAATCCGTAGAGAATGCCAAGACAGTCAAGTCCATTTTCATGGGCGCCGATGACATCGTGTTCGCGGTCACCGATCATAAGTACGTTAGACTTGTCTGTAATATCATTTTTCTTAAGAGCATAGGTAATGACCTGCGCTTTTGTTCCTCTTCCACCGTCCATCTCCATACCTGCAACGCATGCAAAGTATTGTGTCAGATGAAAATGATCAATAATAATCTTTGCATATTTCTCCGGTTTTGATGTTGCAACAATTGCCTGCTTTCCGGCTTCATTTATCTTCTTTAAAACTTCTTCTAATCCATCATAAACACGATTCTCATAGATGCCTTTATCATGATAATATTCCCGGTAATACTTTACTCCATCCAGACTCTGCTCTTTTGTAAAACCGTAAAATTTCTCAAAGGACTCTGTAAGCGGCGGACCGATAAATTTATATAATTTTGTCCGGTCTGTCTCTTCGATGCCGAACTTTTTCAATGCATACATGACTGAATTGGTGATTCCAAGAGCAGAATCTGTGATCGTTCCGTCCAGATCAAATAAAAATATCTCATATTTTTTGCTCATATTCCTGTACTCCTGTTATTTATACTTCTCTACAACATGCAAAGCTGATGTACTGCCCACAAGAAAAGAAGATGCGCCGGATAGTATATGTAAAAGAACCATTTTGACGCTTTCCCTGCATGATTAGATTTCTTTCCATTGTAGCAGAATAAAATGATGATTCCTGCCACAACCGGTCCGATACCTGAACACAATGCATGAATCAGCGCACTGCCCGTACTCATACTCTCTAAATTTGACAAATAATTAAATCCTGCAAATAAACATGCTCCTATTCCAAATGATATTGCTGTTTTTATTCGATTTCCTTTACTTTTTGCAAATAAAATTGTAAAAACAGGAGCCAGTAATGCCCAGTCTGAATACAGGGATACAAAAATTATAATTAATATTACAATCCATTTTTCCCATTTTCCGATGGACATTTCTATAACCTTAAGAATCAGGAAACACAAAAATAAGGTACACAGCATATTCATCTGGATCATGCCAAATGCCAGACAAAATGGTATGAATGATATCACACCAAACAGCAGCAGCCGCTCCCCATATTTTTTCTTATCATGGGTATAACCGTAACCTTCCACCAGAAAATAGCACATCGTAATTGCAGTAAAATACCCAATGTCGATCATAACCTCAAATAGTAATGTTCCCGGTGTCAGAAAGATATTTGCAATATGGTTGCATGTCATGGTAATGATTGCAAGAAATTTAATTTGATCTCGATTCATATTCTGCTCCTTACAATTTATCACCGACTATTTCACTAAAAGGCTCTTTCCTGTCATCTCTGCCGGCTGTTTCATTCCCATTAATTCAATCAATGTCGGAGCAATATCTGCAAGGCATCCGCCTTCTCTTAATTTATATGCAGGATCTGCATTTACAAGAATAAATGGAACCGGATTTGTTGTATGAGCAGTGAATGGTTCGCCTGACTTATAGTCGATCAACTGTTCTGCATTTCCATGATCTGCACAGATAAACATCTGTCCATCTACCTTCTTAATTGCTTCAACTGTTTTTCCTACACACTCATCAACCGCCTCAATAGCCTTGATTGCAGCTCCTTCTACGCCAGTATGTCCGACCATATCCGGGTTTGCAAAGTTGATGATAATCACATCATATTTATCAGATTCAATTGCTTCAACTAATTTGTCACATACTTCATAAGCACTCATTTCCGGTTTCAGATCATAAGTTGCCACCTTCGGAGATTTCACAAGGATTCTATCCTCGCCCTCATTCGGCTCCTCAACTCCACCGTTAAAGAAGAATGTCACATGTGCATATTTCTCTGTCTCGGCGATACGTGCCTGTTTAAGTCCATTCTTTGCAAGGAATTCACCAAATGTATTGGTAATCTTTTCTTTTACAAATGCCACAAGTTTATTTTCAATTGTCACATCGTACTCTGTAAAGCATACGAATGTTGTCTTAATTCTCTTGCCTCTGTCAAAGCCTTCAAATTTATCATCGCAAAATGTTCTTGTAATTTCTCTCGCGCGGTCTGGACGGAAGTTAAAGAAGATGATGGAATCATTTTCTTTGACTGTTGCAAGCGCAGCTCCATCTTTTTCAACAACTGTTGGCAGAACAAACTCATCTGTTGTATCTTTATCATAAGATGCCTGGATTCCGGCTGGTCCGCTTGCTGCCTTTTCACCTTCTCCGTATGCAATTGCACGGTATGCCTTTTCTACACGATCCCAGCGATTATCACGATCCATCGCATAATACCGTCCCATAACAGACGCTACTTCACCAACACCTATTTCTTTCATCTTAGCTTCTAACTGCTCTACATACTCTTTTCCTGATGCCGGTGGTGTATCACGTCCATCCAGGAAGCAGTGTACATAAACTTTCTTAAGTCCCTGTCTTTTTGCCAACTCAAGAAGTCCGAAAATATGCTCAATATGGCTGTGTACTCCTCCATCTGATACTAGTCCCATCAAGTGAAGTGCAGAATCATTTTTCTTTACATTTTCACACGCAGCAAGCAGTGCTTTGTTCTCAAAGAAATCTCCATCCTGAATAGATTTTGTGATTTTTGTCAATTCCTGGTACACAATACGTCCGGCCCCCATATTCAGATGTCCGACTTCAGAGTTTCCCATCTGTCCATCCGGAAGTCCGACAGCTAGTCCGCTTGCATATCCTTTTACAAATGGATACTCTGCCATTAACTTATCCACAACCGGAGTCTTTGCTTCAGCTACAGCATTTCCTTTCTGATTATTATTTAAACCGTAACCGTCTAAAATCATAAGAACTGTTGGTCTCTTGCTCATTATTCTTCTCCTTCTTTCTTCATAAGTCTGTCAAGCCATGTATCAACAAGCGAAATCCAGCTTGTACATTCCTCCTGTACACCCCTGCCATCCAGACATTCTACCAGTTCATTGGCAAGGCTGAGCCCATGAACCCCTTCCGGATACACATGCAGCTCCACCGGAATGCCTGCTTTCCATAATGCCATGGCAAGCAGCAGAGAATTCGGCAGCGGTACTGTCTGATCTGTTGCTGTATGCCAGATAAAACAAGGCGGCATGGAATCTGTAATCTGATGATCCAAAGATAAGTTCCAAGCCTCTTCCTCTACTGTATCTCCAAGAAGATTCTGGAAACTTGGCGTATGCGCATATTTCGGATCCGATGTGATAACCGGATAACAGAGGATCAGGCCTCTTGGCTTTAACATCTCTCTTTGCATACCACTTTTCTCCACCAAAAACTCGCGTTTCCAAAATGCACAGTAATTAGCCGCCAGATGTCCTCCTGCTGAAGCTCCCGCCAGTACAATTTTCTTTGTGTCAATATACCATTCTTTTGCATGTTCATGAATCTGTCTGACACTCTCTGTCACTTCCAAAAGCTGTGTCGGATAAAATGCCTCCGGTGACACAGAATACTGTAGTACGCATGCATGATAGCCCAGGCTCAAAAAATGCATGGCAAGAGGCTCTCCTTCTCGGTAACTGACTTTGTGGTATCCGCCACCCGGACAAATTAAAATGATGGGACGTTTCTGGATCTTCATCTCGTCCGGAAGTGTATCCAGTATATAAAACTGTGCTCGGCTCGTCTTATCAGAACCTTCCACTTGAATTGGTATTTCTTTATATATCATAATACTATCCTCTAGCGCTGTTTATTTTCGTAAACTGATCATACCTTAAGACTCTTTGACGAGTCAGGGTAAAAATCGCAGGAAGTGTCTGCCGCCCCCTGCGATTCAAAATCTTACTTGTAATTTACAATTTTTCCGAAATCTGCTTTCAGAGATGCTCCACCTACAAGTCCTCCATCGATATCAGCCTGTGCGAACAATTCTGCTGCATTTCCAGCATTTACAGATCCGCCATACTGAATACGGATAGCTTCTGCTGTTGCCTCATCATAGATTTCAGCGATACATGCACGAATACCTGCGCATACTTCTTCAGCCTGCTCGGTTGTTGCTGTCTTACCTGTTCCAATTGCCCAGATTGGCTCGTAAGCGATAACTGCTGTTTTTGCCTGATCTGCTGTCACATTCTGGAATCCGACTTTCACCTGCTGGCGGATGAAATCCATTGTCACACCCTGCTCTCTCTGCTCCAGTGTCTCACCACAGCACATAATTGGTGTAATACCATGCTCAAATGCTTTCAGGATTTTCTTATTGACATCAGCATTTGTTTCACCAAAATACTCTCTTCTCTCAGAATGTCCAAGAACAACATATTTGACACCTGCATCTACTAACATAGCCGGTGAAATCTCGCCTGTGTAAGCCCCGCTCTCTTCAAAATACATGTTCTCAGCGCCAACCTGAATGTTGGTCCCTTTTACTGCCTCAGCAACTGGAATAATATCAATTGCCGGTACACAGAACACTACATCTACTTCGTCATTTGCAACTAAAGGTTTTAACTCATTTACAAGAGCAACTGCCTCGCTTGGAGTTTTATTCATCTTCCAGTTACCTGCAACAATTTTTCTTCTTGCCATGATTTTATCTCCTAATTTAAAATTTATTGTTCAGTATTTTTCTGAAATTAATCAAAGAAAAACATCGGATACGAGTGTATACTTGTTTTCCGTCACTTATTTATCGTTAGCTGCTGCAACACCCGGTAATTCTTTTCCTTCCAGGAATTCCAGAGAAGCTCCGCCACCTGTGGAAATGTGTGTCATCTTGTCGCCATATCCAAGCTGGTTCACTGCTGCTGCGGAATCTCCACCACCGATGATTGTAACTGCATCTGTATCAGCAAGTGCTTTTGCAACTGCCTCTGTTCCATGTGCGAAGTTCGGCATCTCGAAGCAGCCCATTGGTCCGTTCCATACAACTGTCTTAGCATCTTTTACTGCGTCACAGAAAATTTTCTCTGTCTCAGGTCCAATATCAAGTCCCTGCCATCCGTCCGGAATCTCACCGCTTTTTACAACTTTTTTATTTGCTCCATTGGAGAAATCATCTGCAATAACTGTATCTACAGGAAGAAGAAGTTTTACACCTTTCTCCTGTGCTTTCTTTAACATGTCAAGTGCATACTGGCAGTAGTCAGCCTCAAGAAGTGAATTTCCAACTGTACCGCCCTGAGCTTTACTGAATGTGTAAGACATACCACCACCAATGATCAGTGTGTCGACTTTATCGATCAAGTTCTCAATTACAGAAATCTTGCTGGATACCTTTGCTCCACCGAGAATTGCTACAAACGGTCTCTCCGGATTGTTTACTGCATTTCCGAGGAAATCAATCTCTTTCTGCATTAAATATCCTACAACTGCTGTGTCCACATATTTTGTAATACCTACGTTAGAGCAGTGTGCACGGTGTGCTGTGCCAAATGCATCATTTACAAATACGTCGCAAAGAGAAGCAAGGTCTTTGCTGAAAGCATCTTCATTCTTTGTCTCTTCTGCTCTGTAACGTGTATTCTCAAGTAAGATGACATCTCCATCTTTCATATTGGCTACTGCTTCTTTTGCGTTAGCTCCTACAACCTCAGGATCTGCTGCAAATTTTACTTCCTGTCCAAGAAGCTCTGAGAGTCGTACTGCAACTGGTGCAAGAGATAACTCCGGTACTGGCTGTCCCTTAGGTTTTCCAAGGTGTGAGCAAAGGATAATCTTTCCTCCGTCAGAAATCAGCTTTTTAATTGTAGGAAGTGCTGCAACAAGACGATTCTCGTCTGTGATTTTTCCATCAATAAGTGGTACGTTAAAATCGCATCTTACAAGAACCTTTTTCCCTTTTACATTGATATCATCTACTGATTTTTTATTTAACATAACATTCTCTCCATTCTCAAAATGAATATACTCTGGCTTGTTCTGCCAAATGCTTTTTAAGCAATAAAATTATATTTCTATTACTTAAAAAGGATCCGGTCCATATTAGACCGGACCCTTTGTGAGTCTTTATGAAATACTCGAAACCTTATGCAAGCTCTGAGAAGTATTTGATTGTTCTTACCATCTGGCTTGTGTAAGAATTCTCATTGTCATACCAGGAAACAACCTGAACCTGTGTTGTTCCGTTGTCAAGTGGCATAACCATTGTCTGTGTTGCATCGAACAGTGAACCATATCTCATTCCAACGATATCACTGGATACGATCTCATCTGTGTTGTATCCGAATGACTCATTAGAAGCTGCTTTCATAGCCTCATTGATCTGCTCTACTGTTACGTTACCCTCTACAACTGCTGTAAGGATTGTTGTTGATCCTGTAGGTGTTGGTACACGCTGTGCAGAACCGATGAGTTTTCCATTCAGCTCTGGAATAACAAGACCGATTGCTTTTGCAGCACCTGTGCTGTTTGGTACGATATTAACTGCTGCTGCACGAGATCTTCTTAAATCACCTTTTCTCTGTGGTCCATCAAGAGTCATCTGATCTCCTGTGTAAGCATGGATTGTGCTCATGATACCAGATTTGATCGGTGCAAGATCATTCAGTGCCTTAGCCATAGGCGCAAGACAGTTTGTTGTACAAGAAGCTGCAGAAATAACTGTATCCTCTGGTTTTAACTCATTGTGGTTTACATTATATACGATTGTTGGCAGGTCTTTTCCAGCTGGTGCGGAAATAACAACTTTTCTAGCTCCTGCTTTGATATGTGCCATGGATTTTTCTTTAGATGTATAGAATCCTGTACACTCCAGAACAACGTCTACACCGATTTCTCCCCATGGAAGTTCCTCAGCATTAGCTTTTGCGTAGATTTTGATCTCTTTTCCGTCAACAATGATAGAATCCTCTGTAGCCTCTACCTTATCAGCTAAAGCATATCTTCCCTGAGAAGAATCATACTTTAACAGGTGTGCAAGCATCTTAGGAGATGTCAGGTCGTTGATTGCAACTACCTCATATCCCTCTGCTCCAAACATCTGTCTGAAAGCTAAACGTCCAATACGTCCAAAACCATTAATCGCTACTTTTACTGCCATGATTAATTCCTCCTAAAGTTTTAAATTTAGTTCTTTGCATTTTATGCTGATATCTTCAACAAAAGTTTGTTAAAGATTCATCAACCTCTTTCATTGTACTAAAGAAAGTACAAAAATTCAAGTCTCTTTTCGAATTCTATCGAAGTGTCAAAAAAATCGGCTTTCTTTCCTTAAATTCTGTATAATATTTAAAATTACACCCTTTTAAAATGTCACACGCCTTGTCAAATTCCCATGCAATATGCTCTGGCCGGTGCCCATCTGCACCAACTGTAACAATTTCGCCTCCAAGCTCTCTGTAACGCTTCAAAATATCCTGATGCGGATGTGCGAAGGGCAGTCCATATTTGAGTCCTGCCATATTAAGCTCAAGTCCTTTGCCATGTTCGATCAGTTCTCTTAAAAGAGCGTCGATCTCATCTGCAAACATCTTATACGAATATTCTTTTTCTTTGTTCTTACCATATCTTACCACATAATCCAGATGTCCCATAACATCAAAATCATGAAAATGTCTGATATCCTCCAGACTCTCCTCAAAGGTCATCCTGTATACTTGCGCATCAGTCTTTCCTTCAAACAGCTTTTCGGACGCCGGGTCTACGCCGTGAACCGAATGGACCGATCCAATCACCATATCAAATGGATACTTTGGAACGAACCTGCTGTAATATTCTGCAAGATGCGGCCTGAGACCAAGTTCAACCCCTATCCGGACCTCTATCTGATCCCGATATTGTTCTCTTAACCTTGTCATAGTTGTAAAATATTCATCTACATCAAAAATCTGCTCTCCCTCGCCCCACTGATCGTCATCTTTGTCATAATGATCTGTAAAGCAGATGGCTTTTAAACCCTTCTGGATGGAAGCTTCTATCATTTTCTTTGGACAGACCTCTGCATCATAAGAAAAGCTGCTGTGCATATGTGCATCTGTTTTCATAGAATCGTTCCTCCTCCAAGAACATATTCTCCATCATAAAGCACCAGTGCCTGTCCCGGTGTAATCGCACGTACCGGTTCATCGAATGTACATAAAATTTCGTCTTCTCCTGTACGTTCGACTGTACACCATGCACCTTTATGATTGTAGCGAATCTTTCCCCACGCACGCTTCTTTCCATCAATATCAGCAACCGACATGAAATTCACATGATTAGCACGTACATATCTGGACATGGATTCTTCATTGGTTCCCACAACTACTTCATTTGTCTCTGGACGGATTTCCAGTACAAATGCCGGATGTCCCAGAGATAATCCAAGACCTTTTCTCTGCCCCACTGTATAATGTATGATTCCTTTATGCTGTCCTACAATCGTTCCATCGGAAGTCACGAAGTTCCCCGGCCGGATTGAACCTGCCGCAGTGTTTTCTTCTATATATGTGGCATAGTCTCCATCCGGAACAAAACATATATCCTGACTGTCTGGTTTATGAGCAACCAGAAGTCCGATATTCTCAGCCATCTTACGTACTTCGTCTTTGCTGTACTTTCCGACTGGCATCAGTGTTTTACTAAGCTGATCCTGTGTCAGATTATATAGCGCATAAGTCTGATCCTTCATGCTCGTCACGGAAGTCTTAATGGAATACCTTCCACTAGGAAGCTGTTCTACCTGTGCATAATGACCGGTTGCAATATAGTCTGCACCAATCTCCATCGCTCTTGTAAGCAGAGACTCCCATTTTACATAACGGTTACAGGCAATACATGGATTCGGTGTCCTTCCATGCAAATAGTCATCGATAAAATAATCGATGACATATTTTTTAAATTCATTTTTAAAATTCATAACATAATAAGGAATGCCCAGACGGGCAGCTACCCGTCTTGCATCTTCCACAGCGGAAAGTCCACAGCATCCGCCTTCTTCCTGCTGCTTGAATTCATCTTCATCCTGCCAGATCTGCATGGTCACACCGATCACATCATATCCCTGCTCCTTTAAAAGCCAGGCAGCCACCGATGAATCCACACCACCGGACATTCCTACTACTACTTTTTTCTTCTCCATCACATCTACCTTTGCGATTTAATACTCTTCTGCCTCATCCTCTTCACCTTCGTGAATATCTGATTTTGGTTTCTGGAGTCCTTCAATTGTAATACCGTTCTTCTGTGCATAGTCCCACAGTGCTGCATGGATTGCTTCCTCTGCAAGAAGGGAACAGTGTACCTTTACCGGCGGAAGTCCGTCAAGTGCTTCCATAACCGCTTTATTCGTAACCTCCATTGCTTCCTGAACCGTCTTTCCTTTTACCATCTCAGTTGCCATACTGCTTGTTGCAACTGCAGCTCCGCATCCAAATGTCTTGAATTTTACATCTTTAATGATCTGGTTCTCGTCGATGTCCAGATAAATTCTCATAATATCTCCACATTTTGCATTTCCAACAGTTCCTACTCCACTGGCATCCTCAATCTCTCCTACATTTCTTGGGTGTTCAAAGTGATCCATTACTTTTGCTGAATACATTTATATTTCCTCCTGATGTTTGTGATTTATTATCTATTTTTGTTTTTTTAAGAAGTCCTCATAAAGTGGTGACATCTGACGGATATAAGCCACGATTTCTTTCAGACTGTCTACCACGTAGTCGATATCTTCTTTTGTGATTTCCTCATTCAAAGTCAGTCTGAGTGATCCGTGTGCGATCTCGTGAGGCAGTCCGATTGCCAGAAGTACATGGGACGGATCTAAGGATCCTGATGTACATGCGGATCCACTGGAACCACAGATTCCTTTCATATCCAATCTGATCAGAAGTGACTCTCCTTCGATGAACTGGAAGCTGAAGTTTGCGTTGTTCGGAAGTCTCTTTGTTGGATGTCCGTTCAGTCTTGTATACGGTATCTCCTCCAAAACACGTTTGATCAGATAATCACGTACTTCTGTTTCTTTCTTTGTACGTTCTTGCATCGTGCGGACCGCACGCTCAATTGCTGTTCCGATTCCCACGATTCCCGGTACATTTTCTGTTCCGGCACGACGTTTTCTCTCCTGAGCTCCGCCATGAACGAATGAGCGGATCTTAACCCCTTTACGGATGTAAAGGAATCCAATTCCCTTAGGTCCGTTTAATTTGTGACCACTGGCACTCAACATATCAATATGACATTCGTCAACATTGATTGGAACCTGTCCAAATGCCTGTACTGCATCTGTGTGGAATAGTATACCATGCTCATGAGCAATCTCACCAATCTCTTTGATTGGCTGGATCGTACCAATCTCGTTATTTGCAAACATCACAGAAATCAGGATTGTGTCTGGACGTATTGCTGCTTTGAGGTCATCTAATTTCACTACACCATATTCATCTACATCCAGATAAGTTACTTCGTATCCTCTCTTTTCAAGATACTCGGCACTATGAAGAATTGCATGGTGTTCAATCTTTGTTGTGATGATGTGTTTTCCTTTATTTCCATAAGCCTCTGCAGTTGCTTTCAATGCCCAGTTATCAGACTCTGAACCACCTGCTGTAAAGTAAATTTCTTCTGTTTTGGCACCGAGCGCATTTGCAATGATCTCTCTCTGCTGTGTGATCACTTCTTTATTCTGTGCTGCAAAGCTATATACGCTGGAAGGATTTCCATAGTATTCTGTAAAATAAGGAAGCATAGCCTCTACAACCTCTGGAGCTGTCTTTGTTGTTGCCGCATTATCAAGATAAATTAATTTAGACATCTTACATTACCCTTCTTTCTCTATTGTTGACTGCATTCTCCGTGGATAACACCTTCCGGATTCAGTTCTTTGCTTTCTTTTACAAGCTCATCCAGCTTGATTTCATTTACGGTTTTATTAATACTGTCGTTGATTTTCTGCCATACATACTTTGTGACACATTCATCGGAAGCCATACACCCTTCTTCTGAATAAAATGCTGCGCATCTTACCGGTTCCAGATTGCCTTCCAGGGCACGCAGTACATCACCTACCGATATTTCTGACGCATCACGGGCAAGCACATATCCTCCGGACGCTCCCCGGATACTTTTTACAAGCCCTGCTTTTTTCAGTAATGCAAAAAGCTGTTCCAGATATCGCTCAGACAATTTTTGTCTCGTGGCTATGCAGCCGATGGATACCGGTTCTTTCTCGCTAAATCTCGCCAAATCGATAATGGCTCGCAGACCATACTTTCCTTTTGTCGACAGTTTCAATATTATCACCTTCTTTTCCAATCCCTAGCAAAATACTGGGGATTTACTTTAAGTAGAATATCACCCATTTTCCGTTCTGTCAAGCTTTTCCTACGAATATAATAAAGAAATAAAGGCATCTTTTGAGGTACTTTCATGGAGTTACACAATCCACTTATCAAAGGGACATTTATTTTAACCGTTACAGGGCTGCTCACCAGATTTATGGGTTTTTTTTATCGCATTTTCCTAAGCCATACATTTGGAGCGGTTCAGGTCGGACTTTACCAGCTTATTTTTCCCATTTATGCTCTTGGCTATTCCGCAACTTGTGCCGGAATCCAGACAATTCTCTCCCGCAGTGTTGCCAGCCGTCTTGTTCAGGGCAGAAAAAAAGAAGCTCGCCAGCTTCTCTATACCGGACTTCTCATCACGTTGTCCGTCTCCTGCTGTTTTACAATTTTTCTGCAAAAATTCGCGCCATTTTTGGCTGGCTCTGTACTTGGCGACCGAAGATGTGAACCTCTCCTGGTCCTGCTTTCTTACGTTTTTCCTTTCAGCGCTATACATAGCTGTATTACCGGATACTGCCTCGGCCTAAAAGACACCAAAATTCCTTCATCCTCTCAATTATTAGAACAAACTGTACGTATTTTCAGTGTTCTCGTTATTTGTCAGTTTTTAAACCACACCGAAGGATCTTCCGGCATCTGGATTGCTGTTCTGGGGTTGATATTCGGTGAAATAGCTTCTGCCCTTTATAGTCTAAAATGCGTTCGTAATAAACCTGGGCTTCATTTTCTTATTCCGTCTTCCCTTTCCTTACAGCAAATGTTTTTCGATGCAAAAGAGCTTATAAAACTTTCTCTTCCCCTTACCGGTAATCGTATACTTTTAAATATACTGCAAAGTATCGAAGCAGTCTCTATCCCTGCTTCTTTACTAATTTATGGGCTTTCCACCTCAGATGCCCTGAGTACTTATGGTGTCCTGACAGGCATGGCTCTTCCTTGTATCCTGTTTCCATCCGCTCTTACTAATTCTGCTTCCACAATGCTCTTACCTGCTATCACAGAAGCCCAGACTCAAAAAAACGTACAACGTATAAAGAAAATGATACGAAGTTCCCTCTGTGGTTGCATTTTTCTTGGAACTGGATGCCTGGCCGGATTCTTTCTACTTGGTCCCGCATTAGGAAGACTGCTCTTCCATAGCTCTCTTGCCGGAGAGTTCATACGTACTCTTTCCTGGATGTGTCCATTTTTATACGCCAACAGTGCACTCATCAGCATTATCCATGGTCTCGGAAAAACCGGCATTTCTTTCTTGCTAAATACGCTAAGTCTTTTCATTCGGATCATTGGTGTCTTATATTTTACAGCATATTGGGGAATCCCGGGATACCTGCATTGCCTTCTGGCAAGCCAGATATTCCTTTTCGTAACCGGGATTTTGTATATAAGCTATCATTTACGCCAGATGCTTTTGAGCTCTCATTACAGCACATAAAAGAATGCTAGTTTTTATAATGTTCTCAAAAACATTTTCAGCAATACCGGATTGACCAGACACTCTAATGCAATTCCCACAGTAAGAAATAATACAAAACTTAACGTCTTCGTAGAATTCCATTCGCTCACCGGATATCGGAATAAATATAGTAAAAGCATTGCATAAGCTGGTATATAGCACAAAAAATGTGGAAACATACTTATAACGCATAATATCAATCCTTTGACTCCCAGCATAAGAAGTGCCGATGTCAGAATCATGCCACTTGCCAGTCCAGCCCATAAAAGAAACAGATAAGCTGCTATTCTCCGGAATTTTGTCCCACCAAGTATTGCAAGTCCGACTGCCGGAAGCAGGCGTATCTGCGCTACATACCACATATAATCAAAAGATTTCAAATCATAGCCAAGATACTGGCTTCTGAACCACTCGCTCCAGATTCCCACATCTACAACATACCTGGTCGAAGCAACATTCAAATATATGATTCCAAGAAAAAAGCCCAGCATATAAATCAGAATAGGATACCTTTGCCTTCTTTGTATCTTCACACACGTAACCTCCTGTTCAGATACTTTTGCATGTAGTCTCCCTCTATTTATATGCCCGGACTTCCTAGATATTCTTATTTACTTGTTGTGATTCTTCTTTGTTCATAAATCTGCTTTTCCATCTCATGTAAAAACTGATATCTGCAGATTGCTATTTTCCATATTTGTCCGCATATGCGAGAAGTGCTGCCACCGTCTTGGAATCTTCAATCTCACCGGAATAAATCTTTTTTCTCAATTCATCAATGGTGTAAGCTCCCACATTGATAAATTCATCCTCGTCCAGATGCTGGTGTGACGGAATCAGATTTTTCGCAACGTAAATATCAATCTTCTCATCGCAAAATGCCACTGTTGTCCGAAGTGTAATCAACCATTCAAGATCCTCTGAACGATATCCCGTCTCCTCCTCCAGTTCTCTGGAAGCGCATTCAATTCCAGGCTCTCCCGGCGCATCCAGTTTCCCCGCCGGGATTTCAAGCGTATCTCGCTCCAACGCATTACGATACTGGGTAACCATGAGAATTTTTCCATCATCCATGACCGGAACAACTGCGGCTGCCCCGTCATGATGGATAAAATCCCATTCTGCCGTGTTACCATTTGCAAATTTCATATGGTCTTTATAAACTTTTATGACTGTTCCTTCATATGCCAGATCTCTTCCGATACGTTTCACTTCTTCGCTCATAATTCAGCCACCTTTCTTATATAGATGATACAAATGCTTCCATCATATTCATTTTCTTCTTGAGAGCTTTTTCTGTCATACCTTCATAAGTGAACCACAGCAGTTGGTCTTTTTCTGCGTCCGGTGTAACAGCCGTCATATATTCCTCTGTCAGAATCTTCGCAGCATTTGCCGTATTTCCAATCAGAACTCCATTGTACATCTTCTCATCCACTTTTGTAAAATTGATGCAGACTGCCCCATCTTTTTCCTCCGTTGCCAGCGTCACAAGCGGCATCTCTTCGATTCTCTGTACGATATATTCTTTGAAATCCATCACATACATCTCCTTTTATTTACTATCAACCATAATTGTAGCATTTTAGGACTATTATAGCAATTTCTTATTATACAAAAAAGGAACCATCACCATAAGCTTTTATGCTTTATATGTGATGATTCCTTATCATTTATCTTCTACTTGGCATAATCTGTAACTCTTGATTCACGAATTACATTTACCTTAATCTGACCTGGATATTCAAGTTCAAATTCAACCTGTTTCGCAATATCTCTAGCCAGCAATACCATGTCTGCATCAGATACTTGTTCTGGAACTACCATGATACGAATCTCTCTACCTGCTTGAATTGCAAAAGATTTATCAACACCCTTGAACTGGTTGGTGATATCTTCTAATTGTTTTAACCTGTTTGTGTATGTTTCTAATGTTTCTCTTCTTGCACCCGGTCTTGCTGCAGAAATCGTATCAGCAGCCTGTACAACACATGCAATCAGGGATTCCGGCTCTACATCGCCGTGATGGGCTTCAACCGCATTGATAACGGTTGCTGACTCTTTGTATTTTCTGCAAAGGTCAACACCGATCTGGATATGTGATCCTTCCACATCATGATCGATTGATTTACCGATATCATGTAAAAGTCCGGCTCTCTTAGCCACTCTGACATCGAGACCGATTTCTCCAGCAAGAAGTCCGGATAACTGTGCCACTTCAATAGAATGCTTCAATGCATTCTGTCCATAGCTTGTTCTGAACTTCATTCTACCAAGAAGCTTGATAAGCTCTGGATGAATTCCATGAACACCAACTTCAAGTGCAGCTGACTCTCCTTCCTCGCGAATCATAGAATCGACTTCTTTCTGCGCTTTTTCTACCATCTCTTCGATTCTTGCCGGATGTATACGTCCGTCAACGATCAGCTTCTCAAGCGCAATTCTCGCAACTTCACGTCTGATTGGATCAAAGCCTGATAATACAACAGCTTCCGGGGTATCATCGATAATCAGTTCCACACCTGTCAGTGTCTCCAAAGTACGGATATTACGTCCTTCTCTACCAATAATTCTTCCCTTCATCTCATCATTCGGAAGCTGAACTACAGAAATCGTAGTCTCAGCTACATGATCTGCTGCACATCTCTGGATAGCAGTGACAACACATTCCTTTGCCTTCTTATCTGCTTCTTCCTTTGCCTGCGCTTCCATCTCTTTGATCATCTTCGCAGTATCATGTTTCACATCTTCTTCAACAGTTTTTAACAAATATTCTTTTGCCTGTTCGGAGGTAAGTCCTGAGATTCTTTCTAGTTCCTGTACACGTTGTTGACTCAGCTCGTCAACTTTCTTCTCACGCTGCTTCAACTGTTCTTCTTTTGCTGTAAAGCTTGCTTCGCGCTTCTCAATTGCCTCAGACCGTTTATCCAAAGCTTCTTCCTTGGAAAGTACACGCTTCTCATATCTCTGTAATTCAGATCTGCGTTCCTTTGACTCTCTCTCAAGTTCATTCTTATTCTTGATTGATTCCTCTTTAATTTCCAAGAGAGACTCCTTCTTCTTAGCCTCGGCTGTCTTCACTGCATCATCGATAATCTCACGCGCTTTGTTCTCTGCATTACCAATCTTAGATTCCGCATTCTTCTTCAGATTAGAAACGGTTACAAAGTGACTGATGACTGCTGACACAATGACAAGCACTACTGCAACAGCAATTACTATTCCTATCGGCACAGGAGCACCTCCTTATTTAGTTTTCATTGTACAAATACAACAGTTAAATTCTATACTGTTTTGTGAAAGATGTCAAGCTTAACCATTGGAAACTTCTATAATTTAAATATGTTTTCTTTATATCAACTGTACATCTCACACTCATATATCTGCATGGTTCTTCTGATATCATCATAGCCAAAACCTTTTCTGACAAGGTACGCCATTATTTTTTTCTTTTCTTCCGGCGTCGTATTCTCCCAATCATAATGCTTTTTCTCTAGCAGTCTGCGAATTGCCTCCGTAGAATCTTCACGCTCATAGCTCTCTTCAAATGCTTCATCAATTAGTTCTCTGGACACTCCTTTTCCCACAAGCTGCATATAAATCTCCCGCCTGCTTTTTCGTTCTTTCCTTGATTCAATAAAACTTCTTGCATATTCATAATCATTGATATAACCAAAAGATTTTACATAACTGATTGCAGCTTCCACGATATCTGCCGGATATTCATTACGCGTAAGTTTCTCCCTAAGCTGCGCCTCTGTACGCCACATATCATTCAAAAGATGCATTGCCCGAAGCTTTGCTCTTTTTAATATAACCTCTGTTCGAATCTTCTCATAGCTTTCCTGCGACAATTCCTGATCTTCGGCTATATGAAAACGGGACAGTTCACCCTTATACAATATAAAAGCAAACTGTCCATCTACATATACCTTATACTTTGTCTTTGTCACAGCTTCAACTCTTGTGACAATCATCTGTTAGTCCTCTTTTTCCGCCTCTGCTGCTACTTTGACTGCACTGTCAGCTTTACTGCTTTTTCCTTCCTTTGTATCCGCTTCCTCTGATGCTGATCCGTCAAAATTATAGTGTGCACGAATCTGCTTATCCAAAGACTCCATAAGTTCCGGATGCTCTGTGAGATAAATCTTAGCATTCTCACGTCCCTGGCCGATCTTATCTCCATTACAGGAGAACCATGCACCACTCTTGTTGACAAGTCCAAGATTTACTGCAAGATCCAGAATATCTCCTTCTTTTGAAATACCTTTTCCGAACATAATATCAAATTCTGCCTCTTTGAACGGAGGTGCGATCTTATTCTTCACAATCTTCACACGGGTTCTGTTACCAATCATCTCTCCGCCCTGCTTGAGCGTCTCGATTCTTCTGACGTCCATGCGGACAGATGCATAGAACTTCAATGCACGTCCACCGGTCGTAGTCTCCGGATTACCGAACATAATACCAACCTTCTCACGAAGCTGGTTGATAAAGATTACCACACAGTTAGACTTGCTGATAACAGGAGTCAGCTTACGAAGTGCTTGGGACATCAGTCTTGCCTGAAGTCCTACATGGGAATCTCCCATATCTCCTTCAATCTCCTGCTTCGGTACAAGCGCTGCAACAGAGTCAATGACAATAATATCCATCGCGCCGGAACGCGCCATTGTCTCAGCAATCTCAAGCGCCTGATCTCCACTGTCAGGCTGTGAAATGTAAAGTTCATCAATATCTACTCCAATGTTACGCGCATAAACCGGATCAAGGGCATGTTCAGCATCAATAAACCCTGCAATCCCGCCTCTTTTCTGAACTTCCGAAATCATATGCAGTGCAACTGTTGTCTTACCACTGGATTCTGGTCCATAGATCTCAACCACACGTCCTCTTGGAACACCTCCGAGTCCCAGTGCAATATCCAGACTTAAAGATCCTGTCGGAATTGTCTCCACTGATACCTGGGCTGCCGGGTCTCCAAGCTTCATGACCGTACCTTTACCAAAATCCTTCTCTAACTTTGCAATAGCCGCATCTAAGGCTTTCTTCTTATCTTCATTATTCGCCATAATTAAATCTCCTTGATATTCTCCGAACGAATGTTCGGTATCTGATTAATATAGTATTATAACCGCCGCAAATTGTCAATAGAAAAAACAAGAAAAAGTGTGTAAGAATTGTTTCCCCTGACAATGTTAACTGTATCATGGTTTTCGATCTCCGTCAACGCAAATCCACGAAGAATGTATTCCATCTTGTATAGCAGAAAAAGCGCTCCATACATCTTTTCAGGCACCAGGAAAATGTCCGTTTTTTAAGCCCGCTTCTTGTCAAAACATCGTATTTCCCAATAATATTTTTATCTATTATGTACCGCACTTCTCCCACTTTCTGCCCTTTTTCTATCGGTGCAGACAAAGCTTTTTCCATCTGCACGGAAATCTCTACATTTTCATCAGTTCTTAATAATACTTTTAATACTTCCGGCTTCTGTTGAATTTCAACCTCAGCCACGCTGTTTTTCTGATAAATGTTCTGGTCGTTACCACTATCTTTTACAACAATCTCCTGCTTTGGAAGCTCCTGCCATACGTTCCGGTACTCATAATTCGAAAGTCCATATTCCATAAGTTTCTTCGTGTCACTCCATTTATATCCTTTATGATTCGGCCAGCCACAGGCAAGTAATGCCACGATAAATGTCCGTTCATCACGTCTGAGTGCACCGACATAGCAATATCCTGCATCTGCCGTAAAACCGGTCTTGCCAGAAATCGCCCCGTCCATCATAGTCAGAAAAGCATTGTGATTCGTGCATGTATAAGAAGAAGTTCCTTTAAGATCCCGGAAATGGTATTCTTTCGTTCCGGTAATATCCAGAAACATTTCCTTTTCCGGAGAATCCATAATACAATATTTCATAATTTTCGCCAGTTCCATGGCTGTTGTGGCGTGCACGCCACCTTCATCCTCTCCGTCCAGTCCGTTTGGCGTTACAAAATGTGTCTTAGTAAGCCCCAGTTCTTCTGCTTTTTCATTCATCATTTTTACAAATGCTTCCACGCTTCCGGCTATCTCTTCTGCAACCATAACTGCGCTGTCATTGTGCGATTCCAGCATAAGCGAGAATAAAATATCCCTCAGATAGAACTGCTGCCCTTCCCGGACACCCAGATGAACTTTCGGCTGACTGGCAGCATATGCGGACGCTGTGACTATCTCATTATCTGTCATATGCTCCAGTGCTATGATGCAGGTCATAATCTTTGTGGTGCTTGCCATAGGCCTTATGGCTTCCTCTTCTTTTCCAAATAAAACACGCCCACTGTCAGCATCCATAAGGACTGCCGATTGGGCGTACAGATTTTGTGGCTCGTCTGTATTTTGTTTCATTTTATCAGCCATCTGACCCGATAGATTCTGACACGATTCCTGAATTTCATATCTTGCCAGCCAGGCGGCAGATATGCATAACAAAAGTAAGACTGCGATAATTTTTATTTTGTTCTGATTCATATCCAGTACCCTGAAGCACCGTTATCTTTACAGATTATGATACTCTGCGCACAAATATGTATCTCTTCTTTACTTTATCTGTTTCATTTACTATATCTGTTTATACATTTAATTTAAGCTGTACTTCTTCCTCTGCCTCTTCTTTAAATGTTTCTACCTGTTCCGGCTGCATGCTCGGAAGATCTTCGATAGACTGAATACTGAATCTTCGCAAGAATTCTTCTGTTGTACCAAATAAAATTGGCCGTCCCGGTGCATCCAGTCTTCCCACCTCACAGGCAAGATTATATTCTACCAGTTTATTTACCGCGTGATCTGATTTGACTCCACGGATTTTTTCGATTTCAAGCTTTGTCACCGGCTGACGATATGCAATGATTGATAATGTCTCCAGCAGAACATCTGTCAGGACACATTTCTTCGGCTGTTTTGCAATACGGATGAGATAGTCATACATCTCCCGCTTTGTGCACAACTGAAAGGAGTCTTCCAGCTCAATAATACGAAGGCCTCTGTCCTCCGCTTCATATTTATCCTGCAGCCGATGAATGATCTTTCTTGTAGTCGCTTCATCGTGCTCAATCGCCGCTGCGATCTTCTTAAGTTCCACTGATTCGCCCATTGTAAATAAAATGGCCTCTATCACAGCCTCCATCTTACCTATCTCCGTTTTTTTACCCATATAATTTCTTAGTCACTCCATCTTTCAAGAATGCCTCGGCATTCTTGCTGCGAGGTGCGCGTCATGCAATTGCATGACATACTTCTACTGCGCACCTCTGCAAGTCTACACTCCGTTTCGGTCGGCGCAAAACCATTGTCCACCGGACAATGTGCGCCCTGCCGGAGGCTATATCAGCTGGGGGATTGACTCCCACCACTGATACCAGCTTGTTTCTCACCACCTATAGGTGGAAGTCATCTCCCAGCTGATATAAATCTGACGACTTTTCTTAAGGGAACCACTTTTACTTCTGTCAAAACCATCCAGACGGTTCTCCAACGAATACTACACTTCGTTAAAGATTTGCAGTAATCATAATATCATCAAATGCATGTTCCTGCTGTACGATCAGGATTCCTTCCTTGATCAACTGCAACACTGCCAGAAATGTTACGACAGTCTGCATCTTGGACTTCTGGCTGCCCAAAAGTGTACGGAAACTGAAATGCTTGTGTTCCCTCGCATAATCTGTCACAGTCTCCAGCTTTTCCTCAACCGTAACTTCTTCTTTCTCTAATTTACCAAATTTGCTTCTTACCGGATCGATCTTGTCTTCCTGACGCCTGATCACGTCCTGAAAAACACGGTTCAGTGTTGCCAATGTCAGATCCCCTAAAAGTTCGTCCAAATCTACCGGCTCCACATAATTCATGACTTCCTCCGGGATAGTCGGATCTTTGTACATCGTCCTGCCACCATCCAGCTCCCGGTCACGAAGCTCATAGGACATATACTTGTACATCTTATATTGAAGAAGTTGTTCTACCAGTTCCTGTCTTGGGTCTTCCTCTTCCCCATCTTCTGTTATTTCCTTTGGAAGCAACATCTTACACTTGATATCCAAAAGCGTCGCTGCCATGACAAGAAATTCACTCATCACATTGAGATCTTCCCGTTCCATAGCTTTGATATAATCCATATACTGGTTCGTAATCTCCACAATAGGAATATCGTAAATATCTATTTTATTTTTATCGATCAAATGTAACAGCAGGTCAAGAGGTCCTTCGAACACCTGCAATTTTACCGGAATTCCCATGTCTCATTACTCTCCATAAATTTCCATGACTTTTAGGTCTGACAATCTATTATACTTGATTCTCTCACATTTCTCAACAATTATTTAAACTCAGAACAACAACCTCTGCCGGATTAAAGAGCCTGATATGAATGGTGTGGGTTCCAAGCCCTTTACTTACAATGACAGTCTGGTCTCCCACGCGCCGCATTTCTCCTGAATACTTTGGAAATAATACAAAATCCGGTCCGATCACACCTCCGATTCCCGGAATTCTCACCATACCTCCATGCAGATGCCCACTTAGGATCAGATCTGCTCCCCAGGCAAGGTATTCTTTCATATAGGAAGGATTATGTGCGAGAAGAACCTGAAATGCTTCCGGATCCCGATTTCCGATCCGCTCTTTTATTGCTCCCTCTGGCATCTCTCTTCGTTTCAAATGCGTGTAACACTCCAGTGGAATCTCAAGCCCTGTCAGGCGGACTTTTGATTCATCACTTAAAACTATCGATTCATTTTCCAAAAGATGTACTCCCAGATTCAGCAACTTTTCCCGATATAAAGCATAAGACTGGTCATACTTCTGTGGTTTTAATTTCATACGCTCTTCATGATTTCCATTTGCATAGTAGACTGGTGCAATTTTCACAAGCTCTTTCACACAGGCAAGGGCCGGTTCATAGGAATGTCCGTTCTTTCCAACTAACATATCCCCACCGATTAGAATCAGATCCGGTGACTCTTTTTTCACTGCATCAATTAATCTGCAATTATTCACTCCATAGATCTGATTGTGCAGGTCACTTAAAAAGACCCATGTTTTCTCCCCTGCAAGCTTCGGTGACGCCACCTGGTAACGAGTCACGCGAAATGTATGAAGTTCCCGATACATTTCCGCAAATACAAGAAGTACTGCTGCCACCAGTATTCCGATTATGATTCCTGTTGTCGACATAGATATTCTCCTGATTTATTCTTCCATTTATTTACGTTTGTTTATCACACGTTTATTTATATCTGTTTTGAACACATCTGTATGTCTGGATTTTTCCCTTCCGTCACCGCTTCCCGGCTTTTCCGAAATGCCTCATACAGCTTTCGGATATTTTCAAATGCATAATCCGGCATAAATTCTGTCGCCACCAGATTCTCTGGCTTTGCCTCTCCTGTATACACAAGAGTCGTTTCCACTCCCGCGTTAATTCCACATGCAATGTCCGTGTAAAGGCGATCGCCAACTACAAGCACTTCCTCTGGTTTCGCACCTACCTGCTCCATACACATTTTTACAATCTGTGCATTCGGCTTACCTGCATAGTAAGGTGTCCGATCTGTTGTCACTTTCAACATCTCGCAGATTCCTCCGCAGTCAGGGACGAAGCCAAATGCAGTTGGGCACCGGTAATCTGGGTTTGTTCCGACAAAATCCACTTCCGGACGAAATAATGCCTTACATGCTTCTTCGACTTTTTCGTAGACAAGTGTTCTGTCAAATCCCACAACTACGCATGCTACATCTTCCTCTGCCTCGTGGGTCAGCTTTAGTCCAAAGCTTTTTAACTCCTCTTCAAAAGACGGCGTTCCTACTACAAGCAGTTTCTTATCTTCATAGTGCTCCTTCAGATACTTACATGTTGCATAAGATGCAGTCACAAACTGATTTTCTACTGCAGAAATATTCCATTTCTTAAATTTCTCAATATAATCTTTTCGGCTTTTGACCGAATTGTTCGTAATATAAAAAGCTCGTCCGCCAATGCTTTCAATATAATCAAGCAACTCCCGGCTGCCGTCATAAATCGTGTCATCAATGGCAAGTGTCCCGTCTATATCAAACAAAAAATATTTTTTACTATCTAAATCATTTCCTTTTAACATTAAAAAAAGCTCCTTGCTGGAATTTTGTCCATTTATACTATATAATGATGATGGTGTCGGGATTAAAAGGCCCAACTATGATGCATCTTTACACCCTTGCATTATTATATACTGATTTAGAAATCATGTCGAGGAGGTTTTTATCATGACAGTTTCAGAACATATTGACGCGCTGAGAAAACTTATGAAGGAGCGCGGATACGATATCTATATTGTTCCGACTGATGATTTTCATCAAAGTGAAAATGTCGGGGCATATTTTCAGGCCAGAACATTTATTACAGGCTTTGACGGTTCCGCCGGAACCGCGATTATTACTTTAGATCACGCCGGACTTTGGACAGATGGACGTTATTTCTTACAGGCCGAGCAACAGCTTTCAGGCACTCCGGTTACTCTCTATCGCATGCTGGAACCAGGTGTCCCGAGTATCAACGAGTTCTTGGAAAAACATTTACCGGAACATGGTACAATCGGTTTTGACGGACGTGTCATCTCTATGAAAAACGGAAAGGCATATCAAGAAATTGCCGAGAAAAAGCATGGTCATATTGTTACTTCCGAAGATTTGATCGACCTGATCTGGAAAGACCGCCCGGCACTGTCAACAAAACCGGCATTTGCCTTGGAATTAAAATACACCGGTGCTTCTACAACGGAAAAACTTGCCCGCGTCCGTGAAGCTATAAAGCAACACGGGGCTACTACTCATGTCGTTGCTGCCCTGGATGACATTTGCTGGATTACCAATCTGCGCGGACGGGACATTGACTATTTCCCACTTCTTCTCTCCTACGCCATCATCACCATGGACGAGATGAAACTATACGTTGATAAGCAGAAGCTGACCGAAGAAATGTGTAATAACCTGACTGCTGCCGGAATTACATTTCACCCATACAATAATATTTACGAAGATTTAAAACATCTGAATTCGGAAGAAACTATCCTTTTAGACCCGTCTCGTATTAACTATGCGCTTCGTAACTGTATTCCAGAAGGAGTCTCTGTTGTCGAAAGCGAAAATCCTTCCGTATTGATGAAATCTATAAAAAATGAAACAGAACTTCACAATATCGAACAGGCTCACATCAAAGATGGGGTTGCTGTAACTCGTTTTATGCATTGGCTGAAGACACACGTTGGTAACTCTTCTGAATCTCCTGTCACGGAACTTAGTGCAGCCGACAAGCTGGAAGAATTCCGGAAAGAGCAGGACGGATATCTTTGGCAGAGCTTCGAGCCAATCTGTGCTTCTGCCAGCCACGCAGCAATTGTTCACTATAGCGCAACCAAAGATAGCAATGTACCAGTCACGAAAAATGGGCTTTTCCTTACAGACACCGGCGGCGGGTATCTGGAAGGCTCCACAGACATTACAAGAACCTTCGCATTTGGAAATGTCCCGCAGAATATGAAAGAAGACTTTACTTCCGTTCTTTTATGTAACTTGCATCTGGCAAATGTAGTGTTTCCATATGGTACTACTGGCGGAAGCTTAGATGTTATCGGACGTCTTCCACTTTGGAAACGTGGATTAGACTTCAATCACGGAACCGGACACGGCGTTGGCTATCTTATGAACATTCACGAAGAACCGGCAAGATTCCGCCGTTATCTCGGGAATAAGGCTCCGATTCAGGACATTGCCCTGGAGCCAGGAATGATCATCACTGACGAACCGGGTGTCTACATTGCCGGTTCTCACGGAATTCGTACAGAGAATGAACTTATGATCTGCGAAGGTGAGACAACCGCATATGGAAGATTCTTATACTTTAAACCAATTACACTTGTACCGATAGATCTGGACGCAGTCGTACCTGAAATGATGACCATCGAAGACAAAGAGCTTCTAAACGCATACCACAAACGCGTATACGAGACACTTGCACCACATATGAAAGAAGATGAACGCAAGTGGCTGGCTGAATATACAAGAGCGATTTAATCATGAAAAACCTCTCTCACCGCTTTACTGTGAGGGAGGTTTTTCCTTTTCTTTTATTTTAAAATCTGATACTGTAGCATTTTTAGCCTTTCATCAAGCTTATAATTATAAGCACGTAAAAATAAAAATTCCTATACATACAAGAATCGGTATGCACCCAATAATTCCAAATACAATCGTAAGAATCTTATAGACCTTATTATCATATCCCGGAATGTAAGACTGCTTTGGCTTTGCCGGATTATACATCACCGGAATTCTCGTACCCACCGTCGGAACATGATGCTGGATCGATGCTCCTTCGTTCGTATATTGTATTCCATTCACATAATATTCATACACCGGGTAAAAGTTCAATCCACTGTCCCCCGATGATCTGCTGTTAATTCGAATCACCAGGCCTATTGTATTCATGGTACAATTCTTCTTTTTGCCATGTGAAATAAAAGCAATAATCAAAGCCGGAATCCAGAAAGCGACTCCCAGGCCGCATAAAGTCAACACTAAACCAAGTTCCATTGTAGTTTCTCCATCTCTTTTTCTCTTTCAGAAATACTCACAGAATTTCTATTTATCATCATAATAGCATCTACTCAATAAAGTGTAAATATTTATATAATCAATTTCTTACAGCATCCACCCACGCACAGCTTCTTTCATGGCACTTCCGTAACTGATTTCTTCTACATCTTCTGTTGCAAGAATGTCTACTTTGCCAATCTCTTTTCCATTCAGCGAATAAATTACTTCGCCTATTTTATCCCCCTGTCTGACCGGTGCTGTCACATTTTCTTTTAATTTCACATTTCTCTTTATCGTAGATAAATCTTCTCCTGTCACATCAACATAGGAAAATGTTTCCATTTGCGCGGCACCAACTTCTTTCTCCACACCATGCTTTACCGGCACATTCGGGATTTTGTTTACTTTGTCTTCCTGATATTTCTGACATTTTCCAAAGCCATAATTCAACAGAGTAATGGCATCCCGCATTCTTGCTTTGCTGTCGTCTGCTGCCATAATGACCGCAATCAGATCTGTATCATCTTTTCTGGCTGTTGCTGAAATACAGAACTTCGCCAGACTGGTCGAGCCCGTCTTAAGCCCAGTCGCATATTCGTATTGCCGGATCATTTTGTTCGTATTTGTAAGTCCAAACTGTGTAGAGCCCTTTTTCGTCGTGTGTGTGATATCCTCCATCCATATATTGCAGTAATCAAAAATCTGTGGATATGTATTGATCAGCTCTCTGGACATAAGCGCAATGTCTCTGGCTGTCGTCACATGTCCATCCGCATCCAGTCCATTACAGTTGACAAAATGCGTATTCTCCATGCCAAGGCCTTTCGCCCGCTCATTCATCTGATTTACAAATTCCTGTTCGTTTCCACAAATATACTCGGCCATGCAGACGCACGCGTCGTTGCCACTGGCTACGGAAATACATTTTATCAGTGTCTCAACTGTCTGCACTTCACCAGGTTCTAAGAATACCTGAGAGCCACCCATAGAAGCTGCATATTCCGACGTTGTCACCTCGTCCTCTAAACGTATCTTTCCTTCTTGCAGCGCATCAAAAATCAACAGCAATGTCATGACCTTTGTAACACTTGCCGGAGGTCTCTTGGAATCTGCATCTTTTTCATAGATTACCTGTCCCGTAGATGCTTCCATTAAAAGAGCAGACGGTGCGGAGATGTCCACATTTCCCGTCTGCTGCGTATTTACATTATCTGCATTTTCTGTTGTATCCGATGAATTCTGCTCTCCTGCTCCAGCCTTCTGGCCAGTGTCTGCGTCTGTATTCTGTCCCGTATTCGTATTCAGAATAATCAGTTTTTCAGACTGCGCAAAAACCGGCTGTGTCAGTAGAATCAAGCAGAATAACCACACCAGAAACTTTTTCATAATCTGTGCTCCAACACATACTTTTGTAGTAAATATATGACCGCACGATTCATTTTATTAATCTTCTACTCAATTCCTTTTACCGGATAGTCCTGTGCCTCTACTGCATTTTTAAGCACTTCATCAGCAACCTCTTTTTCCAGTGTCACTACGGCTGTTCCTGCCTCGTGGCTTACAACTGCCTCTTTGACACCCTCAATTGCTTCCAACGTTTTCTTTACTCTTGCCTCACAGTGTCCGCACATCATTCCTTCGATTTTCATTGTCTTTGTCATAGTTGATTCCTCCTGTTTCTTTTTACTTTCTTTTTTATGTTTTATTTTTTTATCTTTGCTTGCGTCATACATTTTGAAGAGATTCAGTCTCAGTGCATTTGTAACAACACAGAAGCTGGATAAGCTCATGGCTGCCGCACCGAACATTGGATTCAGTTTCAGTCCAAATAATGGATACCAGATACCTGCTGCCAGTGGGATTCCGATAACATTGTAGAAGAATGCCCAGAACAGATTTTCATGAATGTTCCGAAGTGTTGCACGGCTCATGCGGATGGCTGCCGGTACATCGCTTAAACGGCTCTTCATAAGTACAACGTCTGCCGCATCAATCGCAATATCTGTTCCGGCTCCGATTGCGATTCCCATGTCTGCTCTTGTAAGTGCCGGTGCATCGTTGATACCGTCACCGACCATGGCAACCTTTCCTTTTGTCTTAAGTCTTCGGATCACGCTTTCTTTTCCTTCCGGAAGTACGCCTGCAATCACCTCGTCAACGCCTGCCTGCGCACCGATTGCTTTTGCTGTACGCTCGTTGTCACCTGTCAGCATAACAACATGGATTCCCATGTTCTGAAGTTCTTTTACCGCTCTCGGACTGTCTTCTTTGATAACATCAGCCACTGCAATAATTCCCATAAATGTTCTGTTCTGGCTGAAGAATATTGGTGTTTTTCCCTGTTCGGACAAATGTTCTGCCTGACGCTTCATTTCTTCAGATACTTCGGAATACTGTCCAATATAGTTCAAGTTTCCGCCAAGAACTTCTGCGCCACCTATTTTACCGGAAAGTCCATTTCCCGGAACTGCCTGAAAGTCAGATACTTCTGTCAATTTTTCTCGCTCAGACTGCTCTACTTCTGATTCTACACGTCCTGTGATTGCTTTTGCAAGTGGGTGTTCACTCTTCTTCTCCAAAATGTATGCAAGAACCAGTAATTCAGATTCACTTACTCCATTTGCAGGGAGAATATCTGTGACCTGAGGTTCGCCACTTGTTATAGTTCCGGTTTTATCAAGAGCAACAATTTCCATTTTTCCTGTCTCTTCCAGAGAAACGGCTGTCTTGAACATAATTCCATTTTTCGCGCCCATACCATTTCCAACCATAATTGCGACCGGAGTGGCAAGTCCAAGGGCACATGGGCAACTGATAACAAGTACGGAAATTCCTCTAGCGAGAGCAAATCCGACGCTCTGACCGGCTAAAAGCCACACAACAATCGTAATCACTGCGATTGTAATAACCGTTGGTACAAATACACCTGATACCCGGTCTGCAATCTTTGCAATCGGTGCTTTTGTTGCCGCCGCGTCGCTGACCATCTGAATAATCTGGGACAGTGTTGTGTCCTCTCCGACTCTAGAAGCCTCACATTTTAAGAAACCGGACTGATTGACTGTCGCAGCAGATACTGTATCATTTGGCGCCTTATCTACCGGAATACTCTCACCGGTCAGAGCTGCCTCATTGACCGCACTGTTTCCTTCCAGAACAATACCATCTACTGGTATATTTTCACCAGGTTTTACTATAAAAATGTCTCCTTTTTTCACCTGCTCAATGGAAACTGTTTCTTCTTTTCCATCGCGGAGCAGTACTGCCGTCTTCGGAGCCAATTTCATCAGACTCTTAAGAGCATCTGTCGTCTTACCTTTGGAATGTGCCTCCAGCATCTTTCCAACCGTAATAAGAGTCAGGATCATAGCTGCAGATTCAAAATAGAATTCATGCATATATGACATCACGGCATCCATATCCATGCGCATCTGCGCATCTGTCATAGCAAACAGCGCATAAACACTGTATCCATAAGAAGCTGTAGAACCAAGGGCAACCAGTGTGTCCATATTCGGCGCTTTATGAATCAGTCCTTTAAATCCGCTGATAAAGAACTTCTGGTTGATGACCATAACAATCGTAGTCAAAAGCAACTGAGCCAGTCCCATTGCCACATGATTGTCCGCCATAAATCCTGGCAATGGCCAGTTCCACATCATATGTCCCATGGACAGATACATAAGTGGTATAAGGAAACACAAAGAAGCAATCAGCCTCCGCTTTAATACTGGTGTATCTCTGTCTTTCAAAAAATCATCATTGTTTCCGGTAGCACTGCCTGTCTTTTCATTTGCTGCATCTTTCAGCGATGCACCATATCCGGCATTTCCCACTGCTTCTATAATTTGAGCTGACGTTGCTGTTCCTTCGACTCCCATGGAGTTCGTCAGAAGACTGACCGAGCAGGATGTAACACCCGGCACCTTTGACACAGCCTTCTCTACTCTGGAACTGCAGGCCGCACAGCTCATTCCTGTCACTGTATATTGTTCCATCATTAATACACCTGCCTAACTATTACTTCATAAGTTTTTGGAGCGTGGCAACCAGTTCATCGATTGTCTCTTCTTTCCCTGCACGGATATCTTCCGCTACGCAAGTGCGGATATGATTAGCAAGAAGCGCCTTGTTAAAGCTATTCAGCGCCGCATTGACCGCTGAAACCTGAATCAGAATATCCGTACAGTATGCGTCCTCTTCCACCATACGCTTAATTCCTCGTACCTGGCCTTCAATCCGGCTTAAGCGGTTCAGAAGATCCTTGTATTCCTTTTCTGTCCGCTCCTTTTTCTTATGACAACAACATTCTTTCTTTTCTTCCATAGTATGCACACCTTTCTTGATTACAGTGACAGTATATACCCCTTAAGGGTATATTGCAAGTTCTTTTTTCATAAATTTTTCTCAGTAAAGAAATCAAGATATACTTCTTTCATAAAATGCACTTAAAAAGACCATCTACACTTTTTCGCAAATGATCTTTTTAATGTTAATATATCTTATATCATTCTTTTTGCTTTTTCGTCACACTTACCACGTAAAGTGTGCTTCCCTCTACACGAAATTTCACCTCAAACCCAGCAAATCCCATGCCATATACTCTCTCCGGGTCATTCTGATAAGAAGGTCTTGGATCCTGACTCAGTATCTGCATCACGACTTTTCTCTTTTCTTCCGGAATCTTTTTCATACCCTCATCAGGTATCTGTACTTCCAGATGATAGGTCTGTTTTTTATGCGCAAATCCTCCGCTCGCCTCCGGGTGTGCATCCACATACGGCAGATACGGCTTGATATCGTAAATTGGTGTTTGGTCCATCATGTCTACTCCTGATACAAGCAGGCACATTCCGTACTTTTCATGAGAAATGATTCGTTCCAGCTTTACACAAGACAGTCCGATTGGATTCGGGCGGTAAGGAGAACGACAGGCGAATACTCCGACTCGTTCATTTCCTCCAAGTCTCGGAGGCCGTACGGTCGCTTTCCATGTACCGGATTCTTGTCTTACTTCCGAAAATCCCCACAGAATCCACAGGTGTGTGTATTCTTCGATTCCTCTCAAAGCATCCGGCTGGCGAAACTCCGGTTCAAATACAACAAGTCCAGCCGCATCGGAAAGCCCACTTTGCCTTGGAACTCCAAATTTAGTTGGAAAATCTGTGTGAATTCTTGCGATTACTTTTACCTTTTCTAAACCTACAGTTTCTTTTTCCAGATTATTGCAGTCTTTCTTTTTCTTTACAACTTCATGCCCCGATACCGGTTCACGCATGCGTATACCTCCTGTTTTCTTGGCATTGCCAGATTGCCTGGAACATTTTCACTCTCACAGACCACCGTAAATCCTTCCACTTCCAGCTTCTTCATCAGTCGTTCGATGATCTGTCCGGCTTCTTTACTGCCGTCAAATTCATGCTCTTCCATATAGCGCAGCAGATGCCCCAGGCAGGTAAGCTGTTCGGAATCTGCAAGCTGTTCCACATACCGAAGATCAATGTTTTCATGGTTCAGGACTACGCCGTCTCTTCCCATGGTCTTAATCTTGATGCGTCCTTTATGAATCAGTCCTGTATTTTTCTTCGGGCATCGTCTGGACTCTGGTAGTTTTACATTTCCTTCTGGCAATTCCAGTGCCGGATACTGGCTGGCAGCCTCTTTTGCAAGAGCCGTAATTTCTTTTGGGACATACCGATCCATCTGAATCACCACATCCGCTACCTGAAAATATGCCCCGGAGCTTCCGGCAACCAGAATGGTGGAAATGCTCTGGTTCTCATACAAATCACGCATTCGCTCGATAAATGGCGTAATTGGCTCCATATCCCGGTGAATCACTCTCTGCATCAACTCATCACGCACCATGAAGTTGGTCGCTGATGTGTCCTCATCAATGAGAAGGGTCACAGCACCAGACTCCATGGCCTCCACCACATTTGCCGCCTGGGACGTGCTTCCGCTGGCATCCTCCGTGGAAAATGTTTTCGTATCTTTTCCATTTGGCAGGTCATTAATGAACATGGAAATATCTGTGTCTTTGATGCTTCTGCCGTCCTCAGCGCGGATTTTTACCGCATCTGCCTCCGTAATCACATATTCCCTGCCATCACCTGCAATGTGCGGATATACGCCCATTTCCAGCGCTTTTAGAAGGGTAGATTTTCCGTGATAGCCGCCACCCACAATCAAGGTGATTCCTTTTTTAATACCCATACCTGTGATTTTGCCTGCATATGGTAAATCCATGGTCACTTTCATTGATTCCGGCGAAGCAAATGGTACGGCTCCTTTCATCGGCTTTGCCGAGACGCCCGACTCACGCGGAAGAACGGCTTTATCTGCCACAAACGCTACAAGTCCCTGTTCTTTTAACTGCTCACGGATATATTGCTGGTCTACGGATAGCTCCATGACACGCTCCACTTTTTTCTTATCTTGTCTTGCATAGAAAAGAGAACTCTCCACGCACTCCGGGAGATAATCGAATAAAATTTTTGAAAGCTCTCTTGCATTGATGGTTCTTCCATTTGCCGGAAATCCAGCCTCAAATCGCATGCGAATGTTTCCATTTGCCGGATTGATCTCACAGGCGCTCCGCTTTAGAATTTCCTGACCACATCTAGTCACAGAAATAATTCCACTCTTTCCGGATCCTTTCGCCTGAAATGAATATTTTCCGATTGCTGCTCCAAACTGACGGATCAGATAATCCTCAAGTGCAATCTGTTTCCATTTTTCGTCATAAAGATATTCTGGAAATGCAGCCACTTTTCCCGAAACTTCAATATGAAGGCTGGACGGTGCCGCAAACGGATCTCCCTGTACATGGTCGATTCCCAATGCATATTTTCCAAATCGATATACTCCTTTCGTACCCTTATAAGCCGGATAACTTTTTCTATCAATATTTTGTAATAACTGTCTTAAATCGTCTGCTGATTTCATGTCACTTCTTCTTTCTTCTCTCTATATCAATATCTCTAATACCATTACATATAAATGTATTCTGTTTTTTATTACCAGTATTTACAAATCTACAATCCTTGCTCTGTGGTGAATCTTTGGCAAAAACTTCTGCAATAAATCCTGTGTCTTAAATTTCAGATGGCTGGTATTGATGCCCGGATTGCAACCGAACCATTCACTCTCTGCCACTTCTTTATCTACAATTACCTGCACATAGTCGTCTTCGTCCACGAGAAGTCCTGCCACACTTGCTGATCCCGGTGTCGTTCCAAGATGCTTAAGCATTTTCTCCGGCGGTGCAAATGACATATGGGATACACCCAGTTTCTTACTGAAAGCTGCTGTGTCGAAGGATTTATTTGCCGGCATGACAAGCAGGAAAAATGTTGTCTTTTTCTGGTTACATAAAAACACGTTTTTCCGGATTTCAGTTCCAAGAACTTTGTCCACCTCTGCACACTTCTCCATGCTCGCTGCCGGGTCATTGTCCACACGCTCATATGGAATCTTCAATTTATCTAAAGTCTCGTACATACGGCGCTCCAGCGGACATCTTTCGTTTGTCGGCGCACCAGTCATAAGTTCACTAATATACATCATTTCCCCTCCTCGATTATTCAAGAATCCCTCACCTGCATCACAGACAAGTTTTCTCTTGCAAGTTCATTCATTTCAGTTTACCATAAAAGTATTGATTTTTACAGAAAAGAGAGGTATTCATTATGAAATATATTCTGGCATCCCAGTCTCCGAGAAGACGTGAACTTCTTGCCCGCACCGGACTTGAATTTGAAGTAATTCCTTCTGACGTTGATGAAAAGATTACAAAAGAAATCCCTTCTGATGTTGTCATGGAACTGGCACACCAAAAAGCTGAAAATGTTTATGGAAAAATTACTGATTTGAACGATTACACGGTCATTGGTTCTGATACTATTGTAGTCTATCGCGATGAAATTCTTGGAAAACCAGTCGACAAACAGGAAGCCTATGACATGCTGTCTATGCTTGCAGACCGCACGCATCAAGTCTATACAGGTGTTTCATTGATTCAGAAAAAAAATGGTGAAAAAAAGACAAAAACCTTTTTTGTACAGACGGATGTCACTCTTTATCCAATTGATAAGGAAGATTTGCACCGTTATGTAGAATCCAAAGACCCTATGGATAAAGCCGGAGCCTATGGCATTCAGGGGAATTTTGCAATTCATGTAAAAGAAATCAAAGGTGATTACAACAATGTAGTCGGACTTCCGATCGGAAGAGTCTATCAGGAACTGAAATCTTTATAATTACGCCCATGAATTGCTCCGTGTTGTGTATTTTGCCCCTGGCGCAATATAAAAGGGCTTTCGGTTAATACCACATTTCGGCATCTCCAGTAGCAATTAAAAGGATCCCTGCAAGGACAAGGTTTGTTAGCCGTCTACCTTGCGAGGGATCCTTTTCTCTATGAAAGATGAAATTTATTTTTGGCCGCAAAAATCCCTTGTCTGGATTTTTACAGCCACACTTTTAATCAAGCTGTTTTTTCCGTTGTTTTTCCCTCAAACTTCTTTAATTTTTCATTGAGAAAACGGCAGTATTTATTTATATTCCTTCCGATTGCATACAACATGAATTCTTTGTACACTTTATCTGCGGAACGGTAATTAAAACGGCGGAAATTTTCGTTTTCTTTGATATCACCGAAATATCCTTCTGT
>OHMN01000249.1_pt1 | contig 55748 bp, 56 predicted proteins | sample 1569361 | NCBI WGS metagenome assembly OHMN01 (sample SAMEA3541508, study PRJEB24748) | human gut metagenome | biome: human gut; feature: human-associated habitat; material: faeces | place: China | collected 2012
AATCTGAAAAAGGAAACGCTGGTTGAAAGAATAAGGTATCAGGGATAGCAAGTAATATGTAATGAACTAGATCTTAACGAAGAGGAGAAATAGATAACTTCCAATTGTATGTATGGTAAGGATTCAATTGATGACGAGAAAGTAAGCAGGCAGAAACAATTTGACCGGTTCTGTTATTACTTAGGTGGGGTAAAACAGTTTCTGGACAAAAAGGCTGCATAGGCAGCTGGCATCCTGTAGATAATATGCTACGGGATGTATACATATATTACGGGACTTCATTCATAAGAGTGGAGTCTTTTTGTTTTATTCTTTCATCTTGGAAATAGTTTTAGTTGAACAGAGGTTGGAATGATGATAAGATTTTGTTGGGACAATAGTGAACGCATGCGTTCACATTTTATAACTAAGAAGTAATGGATTGGGCGTGGATTGGGATAACGAAAGCACAGATGAGACGGTTGTTCGTCCCAACTAAAATAAAAGCAGGATGAATGCAGAGGGTATTTTTGAATTCACAGATAAAGAAAAAGCGCGGAGTTGAGGTTGGAAAAATACTTTTTTACAAAGGAGAAAAATTAAATGAATATTACAGTATATCTTGGTGCAAATGAAGGTAACAATCCGTCGTTAAAAAGGGCAGTCAAAGAACTGGGAACCTGGATTGGAAAAAGTGGCAACGCACTTATTTACGGAGGCTCTAAAAGTGGTTTGATGGGAGCATTAGCCGATAGTGTATTGAATGCAGGCGGTAATGTTACGGGTGTTGAGCCACAATTTTTTATTGAAAATGAATTTCAGCACGAAGGAATTACAAAACTGATCGTAACTAAGGATATGTCGGAACGAAAAAACAAAATGATTGAACTTGGCAATGCATTTATTGCATTTCCTGGAGGAACAGGTACTTTGGAAGAAATAACTGAGATTATGTCAAAAGTATCACTGAAGCAGTTAAATGCACCGTGCATTGTATATAATCTTAATGGTTACTATGATAGCTTAAAAGCAATGTTTAAACATATGATTGACATGGGATTGTCATCAGAGGAAAGACAAAAAGGAATATATTTTGCAGAAAGCCTGGAGCAAATAACAGACATTTTATGCTCTTTGAAAGAGGATTAGCAGAAACCAGATTCAAATGTTGGGATAGAAATAAAAGCAACAGCAACGGATTCTTTAAGTCCCTTCCGATCTAAATCATAGAAAGGAAGGGGTAAGTGCATATGTACTTATCGGTACTCAACAATATCTGTGAATGGCTTCCGTGGTCTTTTAGCTGGAGCTTCATTTGCAAATCCAACAGCAACAATTCCGGTTAACTGGTTGTCTGTTTTGATAAAATCTACAAGTTCCTTATACGCAAAACACGTATTTGCAATCCATAATGTACCTAATCCATGTTCTGTTGCTGTCAATATCATGTTTTCAATAGCGGCGCCTATGGATAGTGAATCGCAAATTTCCACGATGCGTTTTTCATTTTCAATATCTTCAAATGGAGTTTTCTGATTTGTGTTAAGCACTGCTATAAGACATGGCGCCTCTTCCATAATTCTGACAGTATTCTCAGCATCTGGTATGGCAAACGCCCATTCTTTCATAAGTTCATGCGTGATTTTTTCTGAATTTATGCCCTGGCGCATAACATCAACCAATTTCTCTTTTTCTTTGCCTTGATATACAATAAACTTCCAAGGCTGCCTGTTTTTGGCAGACGGAGCAAGAGTCGCACTATATATTATATCTTCAATTAATTCCTTGTTAATCTTATCAGCTTTATATTTTCTTATACTTCTTCTGTTCTCAATTTCCTGAATCATAGATATCCTCCTGCAATTTATCATCTCTACGCCTTTTGGAAATATCTACATTATAGCCTCTGAACTATCTTTTTTCCACCCAGTATCACTTGCCGTTTCCATGAGTTTTGTGTGAAAAGATGCACTATATGACTTAAGTCTATGGTATACTTAAACAGTATGAAACTATTGAGAAAGGTGCTTTTCTGGTGAAGGATGAACATACAATGTAGTCCGTTACAAGATTTAGATTTCCTTTAAGTCCAACGTGTCCCGAAAGATAGAGATGCTCCGGTTCAAGATTCCGTTCATATAAGCAATCGCAGTTCCATAGTTTGTCATAGGAATGTGTGCATCTTCGGCACATTTTAGACGATATTTCATTTCTCGTTCATTTAACATACAGCCTCCGCAGTGGATAATGAGCTGATATTCGGAAAGATTCAGCGGAAATTCAGTTCCGCTTGTAAATTCAAATTCAAAATCTTTTCCGGTGTATCGGCGAATCAGATTTGGAAGCTTAACAGTTCCGATATCACCACATTGGCGGTGATGTGTGCATCCTTCGCTGATCAGAATTTTGTCACCTTTTTTTAATTTGTCCAGTGTATATGCGCCATGCACTACTGTTTTCAGATTTCCTTTATATCTTGCAAATAGTATGGAAAATGAAGTTAATGGTACATGTTCAGGAACAATGGCAGATACTTGTTTGAAGGCCTGACTGTCTGTGATGACCAGATCTGGATCGCGACCGAGTTTTTTTAATGTATCAGCCAGTTCTGTTTCTCTTACAACAATGGAAACGGCACCGGACTCCAGAATATCACGGATGGTTTGCTGCTGTGGAAGAATCAGTCTGCCTTTTGGTGCAGCAGAATCGATTGGCACAACAAGAATAATCAGGTCCATTGGACGGATCAGGTCGCGTACGATATATCGGTCATTATCAGAAGAAGGAATGAGCTTTCCGATTAATTCCTTCAGTTCCTGGATATTGCTGTTGTCCTGTGCACTGACCCACAAAATGTGTTCTTTTGCAATCTGGCAGGATCTGGCAATTTGAGTTGTCATGGAATCCAAAGGTTTGCAGACATCAGAATCAGACTGGTTGCCCGGACAGACTTTGGAGACAGCCAGATCTGCTTTATTCAATACAACAATATAAGGAATCTTTTTATCCTGAATGCGGGTAAGAATTTTTTTGTCTTCTTCAGTCATACCGACAGTTCCGTCTATAACAAGAATTGCGATGTCGGTTTTATTCAACATCTGATAGGCTTTCTGAATACGCAGTTCTCCCAAAATATCTGCATCATCATCAAGTCCCGGAGTATCGATGATGACGACTGGACCCAAAGGTAAAAGCTCCATAGATTTTAAGACAGGATCTGTCGTTGTGCCTTTGATATCAGACACAATGGCAAGGTTCTGCCCGGTTAATGCATTGATGACACTGGATTTTCCAGCATTTCGTTTTCCAAAGATACCGATATGAAGCCGTTCGGCAGACGGTGTATTATTTAAGCTCATAATGGAACTCCTTATAACAAAGAATGTGCCAAAGCACATTCTTGAATAGATATAAAATAGTGACGTTGTAAATGATTTTGTACGTGTGTTCAACTTTAAATATTGAGTGAGTCTCCTCTGGAAGTCACCACCTGGTATCCGACAGATGCCATGCGGCGTTCCAGACAGTGCCGGCATTGTGCCGATTCGTCACCGGTACAGATTTTATTATCGTAGAGCAGATAATCCTTTCGCACTTCTGTCGGTGACAGGTTCGGCATGACAACATTTGCACCTGCAAGGATTCCAAGCTCACGGCCTTTCGGGTGAATGGTTCCAAGCGCAGTCGTAGCCGGAAGCAGGACTTTTGGCAGCATCAGCCGAATCAGCCCAAGCATAAAGAGCGTAAGCTCTAGTGTACCGGCAGGCTGGTCTGCAAATGGCGTATCATGATGCGGAATGAAAGGTCCGATTCCTACCATATGTGGATTGAGTTCTTTTAAAAACTGCATATCTTCCGCCAGATATTCCGGTGTCTGAAAGGGAGCACCCACCATAAATCCGGTTCCGACCTGATATCCGATATCTTTCAAATCCCAGAGACACTGCTGTCTGTGAGCAGCACTTAAGATTGGCGGGTGGAGCTTAGCGTAATGTTCAGGATTGTAAGTCTCATGGCGCAAGAGATAACGGTCTGCGCCAGCATCAAAGAATGCCTGATAACTGTCTTTTTTCCACTCTCCAATGGAAAGAGTGATCGCACATTGTGGAAAATGTTCTCGGATTCGTCTGACAATGTGGATAATCCTCTCTTCTGTAAAATATCCATCTTCTCCACCTTGCAGGACAAATGTGCGAAATCCCAGATCATAGCCTTCCTGGCAGCAGCGAAGAATGGTATCCTCGTCCAGACGATACCGGTGTGCTGCTGCATTACTTTTTCGGATACCACAATAGAGGCAGTCGTTTCGACAATAATTTGTAAACTCTATCAGACCACGGACATAAACGTCATGCCCATAGTATTTGTGGCGTTCTTCTCTGGCAAGTTCGAAAAGGTACTCGGAAAGTTCCGGCGTGCGATTTTTAATCAGTTCGGTCCACTCTTCAAGTGAAAGCTCCTGATTTTTATGTAATTTGTCAATAAGTTCCTTCGGTCCGGTCATAGTACCTCCTGCATGTAATTACCATATTTGTAAAAACTGCCACATAGCTGGTGTGGGTTGATAAAGAATGCTTCTGCAACGTTATTTTCCACTATCTTGTAGCAGCATAAAAGTTTATTTCAAAGTCTATTTATTTTTCTGTGCTTCCAGATAATCATTCAACTCAGAATTCAGGATATCTGTAATAAACATATGTCCCGGTGCATGTGTGATTACGATTGGAAGTTTTGCATTTTCGATGGCAGCCTGAGGTGTAACGCCGCATGGCCAGAATACAGGGATTTCACCTTCGTAAATGTCAACGGCTTCGCCGTAATCCGGTTTCATGACATCCATAACACCGACTTCTTCCGGATTGCCCATCTGTACCGGAGCACCGTGTACATTTGGCATCTTCACTGTAATATCATAAGCTTTCTGTGCATTTTCCGGAGTCATCGGGCGCATGGAGCATACCATAGGACCGGAAAATGGTCCAACAGGAACGGTTTGGATATTCGTCTTAAACATTGGTACGTTACGTCCCTGGGAAATGTGACGGATTTCGATTCCTTCTTTGATCAATGTCTCTTCAAAAGAGAAAGAGCAGCCAATCAGGAAGCCGACATAGCCTTCTTTCCAATAAGAAGATACGTCAGTCAGTTCTTTTGTAAATATGCCGTTTTCGTAGATACGGTATCTTGGAATATCAGTGCAGATATTACCGCCTTCGCCCATGGCGTGTGTGTCGGGCGTTCCTTTGATGATTTCAAGAATCGGACAAGGAAATGGATTCTTTTTTGCAAATTCTTCGAAATCTGCTGCGTATTCCGGAGGCAGGATTACAAGGTTTGCCTGTGCGTAACCACGGCACATTCCTGCGGTCGGGAAGTCAATAACTCCATCTCGGCAGAGTGCCCGAACCTCTGCTGGTGTTTTGTCTACATAAGGTGTGATGTCAAATGCCATGATGATAGTCTCCTTTCAGTTTTGCAAAATTATTATATAAGATTCAGCATCTTAATTCTGTTCAACTATATCTTCTATTGTAACAAAATAAAGACATGGGAGCAATAAAAAGAGGAGATTGATATTTTATAGATATTCTTTTATTTTATTCATTAACAGATGTCAATTTCATGGTAAAATGATAGTGGGACAAGGAATGATTTATGTATTTAAACTTGAAGTTGTAAAGGAGAACGAAGATGTTGGAATGTGACTATATTGTAAAACAGATTGATGGAGATTATGCACATTTGCAGAGAGTAGACCAGCCGGAGGCAGAACTCAAGCTTGTGGCGAGAGCACTACTGCCGGCTGATATATATGAAGGCTGTGAACTGCATTATGCGATGATGCAGTATTCTATGAAGTAGTATTTATCCTCTTAAGGTTGCGACCAGTCTCTTCGGCAGCATCAGAAGATCCAGTGCATCGGCTATGGAAGTTGTGCAGACATCGCATTCTGAAAGCAACTTTCCGTAAGCCCCTTCAGTACCCATCACTGCGATACTTAAGGCAGCGGCCTGACACATTGGTACGTCATTCCGTCCGTTGCCGATGGCGATACAGTGTTCGGCACCCAGTGAGTTTAGAATACGAAGCTTCTCATCCATGGCGGAACCGGAAGGAAATGTCATAATTTCCAAAGGAAGTCCGTCGCACATGGCAGCCGCAGTGCCGTGAGTGTCTGCGGTCAGTACATAGATTTTAAATGAATCTCCGAGCAGGAGCAGCCGCTCTTTGATTGCAGGTGGAATCAGTCCGTCAACGGCAATGGTTCCGTTGTAGTCAAGGACCAGATAGTCAAGGTCCAGTGTTTTATAGCCTGGAATTTCGATGATCATATAAGTTTCCCCTTACATATATTGAATTTGTTCGCGGGCAAGTTCTGTAGCCGGTGAGTCAAAGAAAGTTTCTTTGTCAGTAACTTCCAGTATCTTTCCCTGATCCATGAAAATAATCTGGTCAGCGATGCGCTTTGCCTGTCCAAGATTATGTGTAACAATGACAAATGTGTACTGACCTTTGAGTTCCATAAGGGTTTCTTCAATTGCGATTGTATTTTTCATATCCAGCGCGGAGCAAGGCTCGTCGAGAAGCAGGATTTCAGGATTTACACAGAGACTTCTGGCAATTGCAAGGCGCTGCTTCTGTCCGCCGGATAACTTGAGGGCAGATTTTTTTAGCTGATCCTTTACTTCCTCATATAATTTTGCTTTTTTCAGACTTTCTTCTACTTTTTCAGACAGAACTTTTTTATCCCTGATACCATAATATTTTAACACATAAGTCAGATTCTTCTCAATACTGTGTGGAAAAGCAATCGGCTGCTGGAAGACCATGCCGATACGGCTTCTTAAAGTTTCTTTCGAAATAGATTTGATATCTGTGTTACCAAGAGAAATCTTTCCGGTTGTATATCCTTGTTCCTCTTCCACCATACGATTTAAAGTTTTTAAAAATGTTGTCTTTCCGCAGCCGGATTGTCCGACGATGGCAGTAATCTTTTTATCTGGAATCGTCACAGAAATATCATGAAGAATTTCATGCTTTCCATATCCGCAATTTAAATGTTCGATTGTTAACATATTAGTTTCCCTTTCTCATGTAAGTAACAAATTTGCAGATCAGTTGAATGATCAATAGTAAAAGCATCAGTACAAATGCTGTGCCGTAGGCATAGTCCAGAGAGAATCCGTTGTTTACCAAAGTATATAAGTGATATGGCAGGGACATGAACGGATCTGTCAGTTTCGAAGGAACGCCAGCCTGCATCACTGCACCTGTGTACAGAATCGGGGCAACTGCGCCCATTCCGTATGCCATTCCAAGTGCAATTGTTCCGAGAAGTTCAGGGAAGCAGACCGGAAGAATCATTTTTCTAAGAGCATATTCTCTGGAAAGTCCAAGACCGATGGAATTAGTCATATAGGAAATTCCCTTTTCTTCAAAGACTTTGCGGGCGCGGATCGCAACAAATGGCACAATCATGGCAGAGACGCAAAGTGATGCACACAAAAGACTCCGGCTGATGCCAAAACCATAGATCAGGAGTGTGTAACCCACCAGACCAAATAAAATAGACGGGATACCGGACAGTCCTGTGATTGCAAAATTTACAATGCCGGACACATATTTGTTTCTATGGTAAAAAACAAGGTATGCGGAAGCACCGATTCCAAGGATTCCTCCAATCAGTGCGGCAAGTGCACCGAGATAAAGAGATCCCATAAGAGCCGGGAAAATTCCACCGGAAGTTCCGATTGGTACACCGGCAGGCTTGTCCAAAATGAAAGAAAGGCTCATGACAGTTTTTCCCTTCCAGAATACGTACAGGAAGAGGAACAGTGTAACGCCAACGACACTTAGCCCAAGCAAGATTAGAACAATGCGGATTAAATATTTGGATACCTTAGAATTCATGTTTTGCGAACCTCCTCTTCAAAAGATAGCCGATTCCCAGTACGGCCAGCAAAATGACCAGTAACACAACATTTGCAACATAAAGTGCGGACAGATGGAGACTGCCGTACTCGATACTTCCCATTTCCAGTGCAGTCAGGGAAGGCAATGTCTGACCACGACCGAGAAGTTTCGGGAAGATCGGAGAATTTCCAATGACCATCATAACTGCCATAGTTTCGCCAAGTGCACGCCCGAAAGCCATCATAGCTCCGGCAACGATGCCTGGGCGGATTGCCGGAAAAATGATTTTGACCAGAGTTATTTCCCGGGAAAAGCCGAGTGCAAGTGCTGTCATTTCATATTGTGTACGTGCAACGCGAATAGATTCGTGACAGGTCGAGATAACGAATGGCAGCAGCATGATTGCCAGTACAATCCCGGCAGCGAGAATACATTGTCCGGCTGCCATATGAAATTGTGTGGCAAAACTTTTTACCAGGACAGTAAGTCCGATAAATCCAAAGATCACGGAAGGAATTCCGGCAACCAAGTCGATAAAAGCCAGAAAGACAGCGGCTATTTTTTCTGGAAGATAAAAATTCAGAAAGCATGCGCAGGCAACGCCGAAAATCAGAGCCAGGACTACTGCAATGAACGATACGTATAAAGTTCCTGTAATTGCAGGCAGTAGTCCAAATTGTGGGTTTGCACTGACAGGCCGCCATTCCGTAGAAGGGAGAAACATTTTTATTCCCAGTTCTGAAAAAGCGGGAATGCTTTCTTTTATGATATGGATCAGCATAATCGCCATCAGTGCGCTAACTCCAAACGCAGTGAGGTAAATAAGGAATCTGCCGATTTTATCTGGTAGTTTTCTTAACATAAGATATCCTTTCTAATTTGTATAGAGAATAGACCTTGGCATATTAAAACGCCTGTGACCGATACATGTAACATTTTCATTATAAGCTACAATGCGTGTTATGCAAGAGACATTCATATATAAAGAAGAGGGTGTGCATGTGACACACCCTCTTTGGATTGAAATAAAAGTTTTAGTTCATAGGAATGAATCCCATATCTTCTACAGTTTTCTGACCTTCGTCTCCAAGAACTACGTCTAAGAATGCCTGCTGAATAGCTGTAGGTTCACCGGAACCAACTAACAGCAGAGGTCTCTGAATGATGTAAGAACCATTGATGATATTCTCTTTTGTAGGCTCAACACCATTTACTTTCATAGTAACAACTTTTCCAGCATTCTGGTTAGCAACACCGAATGATGCATAACCGATTGCATATGGATTGTCGATGATATCCTGAACAAGTTCACCCATGGAAGAAGCCTGGATGGCATCAGATTTCACTTCTGTATCACCCATGATGTTCTTCTGGAATACTTCGTGGGCACCACCGTTAATGTCACGAGTGATAACTACGACTTCCTCATCCGGAAGAGAAGCATCAAGATCTTTCCATGTTTTATATTCACCGGAGAACAGGCTTACAATCTGCTCTGTAGAAAGGTCATCAATAATTTTAGTTACAGGGTTCTCAGGGTTTACAGCGATTGTAAGAGCATCGATACCAACCTGATATTCTTTCTCGTCTTTGATCGCCTTTTTCTCTTCATCTTTTACACTTCTTGCTACCATACCGAAAGTAGATGTACCATCGATAACAGCTTTTGTTCCTTGTCCGGAACCACCTGCGGAAACATAAATTGCAATATCTTCATCTGGAAGAGAGGAATCATAAGCTTTCCATGTTCCATATGTATCGAAGAAATTCGTTGCGATAGAAGTAATAACCGGTGCCAGTGTAGAAGAACCATTGAACAGAATCTGGTTGCTTTCCCCATCAGCAGATGCCTCTGTCTTTGTGTCGTCTTTTGCGTCTGTGGACTCTGATTTATTAGAGCCGCATCCTACAGCCATGGACATTACCATAGCGGCTGTAAGGAGAATTGATAATACTTTCTTTTTCATTAGAAATACCTCCCGATTACTTTTTAAAGTTTACGTGGATATTATAGCTTGTTTACAAAAACTTTACAAATAGGTAAAGTTAATAATAAATATATATTTATAGATAAAATCGATTAAAATATAGAATTAATAGAAAATATGCGAAAAAATGTTGGATATTCTCAATTAATACATTTTAAAATAAAGAAAAATTAATAAAAAATATAGATGAAGAACTCAAAGTAAGTGTATTTATGACAAGCCGATGAAACGAAATGTGAATAAATTGTTAATACAAATCATGCAGACGAAAAAATAAACAACATACAAGTAACATATGGATAAAAAGGAAAACAGAGTGACTGGTACAAGAAATTATGCTATGATTAGGGACGAAAAAACGTAGATTTACAGAGGTGCGCAGTAGAACTATGTTATACATTTGCATGATATAGCCTCCGGCAGGGCGCATATTGTCCGGTGGACAATGGTTTTGCGCCGACCGAAACGGAGTGTAGACTTGTAGAGGTGCGCAATAGAAGTATGTCATGCAATTGCATGACGCGCACCTCGCAGCAAAAATGTCAGAGTATGCGTAAATGGAGTTGGATTATGGAAGTAGAACATGTAACACATGAATTTAAACCAATTTATAATAAAGAATCTAAAGTTTTGATGCTTGGAACGATGCCATCCCCCAAATCCCGGGAAGTAGGATTTTATTACGGGCATCCAAGAAACCGGTTCTGGAAAGTATTGTCAGATGTATGTGGAGAGGAAGTGCCGGAGACTAGGAAAGATAAAATCACATTTGCCTTGCGCAATCATATCGCAGTATGGGATGTGCTGGCAGGCTGTGAGATTCGGGGAGCAGATGACAGCAGCATCCGTAATCCAAAACCAAATGACATGAATCTTATCCTAAAAGAAGCACCAATACAGGCAATCTTTGCAACCGGTCAAAAAGCAGCACAACTGTACAGACGCTATTGCTACAAAGATACGGGCATTGAAATCATCTGCCTGCCTTCCACAAGCCCTGCGAACTGCCGGGTGAGCTACGAAGAACTATATGAGGCTTATTCAGTGATACAAGAATACATTAGATAATTATATATAGGCACAAAATGAAAACTTACTATTCAAGTCGAACATCCGTGAGACTTGGCGCGTGATTCTGGTCAGAGAAGCTGACATATTCCTATCAGAATCACTGCGCATCCTCGCGGAGCGTTTATCTCAGTCGGAGATTGGACTCCCACTGAGACAAATTTGCTATTATTCACCACCTGAAGGGCGCCACTGAAAAACTGTTTTTGCATACAATATATAGTAGCGCAAAACATATAAATATACTTTATCTTGTGCTACTTTGCGCAAAATAAGGACTTTTTCAGTGGCGTCCCTGAAGAGGTGGGAGTCTTCTCGACTGAGATAAACAGGCTAAGGTAGATTTAGAATTAGGAGTTTGAATATTTATTTTAACGGGAGGAAGCTTATGACACGTGAGCAAAAAGTCAGCACGTTAATACAATATCTGAAGCAGGAAAATCAAGGCTATGCCAGTATTCCGGATCCAATCGATGAGGGAGAACAAAGGCGTCTTCTTCGAAGCCTCATGAATGTTCGTTATCCGGGACATGCATCAGCAGAATATGAAAAATTGCAAGATGAACTTTTACAGGAAGAAGCAGAGGAAAAAGGAATCGTGACATGCAACGATATTCCGGTGATCGAGCAGGAATATCCATGCTCAGAGATTAAGAACAGTGACCGTATTTCCCTGTGGCGCGGTGACATTACAAGATTAGGCGTAGATGCAATAGTAAATGCAGCGAACAGCCAGCTTCTCGGCTGTTTTGTACCATGTCATGGCTGCATCGACAACGCCATTCACTCGGCGGCAGGAATTCAGCTTCGTAATGAATGTGCAGAAATCATGGCAGAACAAGGACACGAAGAACCGATAGGAAAAGCAAAGATTACAAAAGGCTACAACCTTCCGGCTAAACATGTCATACATACAGTAGGACCAATTGTCGGACTGGCAGTAACAGAAAAACAAAAAGAGCAGCTAAAAGACTGCTATCTCAACTGCCTGAAACTGGCAGAAAAATCAAGTTTAAAATCCATAGCATTTTGTTGCATCTCAACCGGAGAATTCCATTTTCCCAATAAACTGGCAGCAGAAATCGCAGTAGACACGGTCGACCGGTTTTTAACAAAAACCAGCATCGAACGTGTGATCTTTAACGTGTTCAAAGAGCAAGATTTTAATATATACAAGAAACTTTTTTGTTAGCGGTACCGGGGTTTTTTTGAAAAAACCCCGTCCCCAATTGGATTTTATCTGGAGGTTGTAGATGGATAATTTATTTTTTTGTTTAAATGCGACAGGTCCTATATTCTTAATGATGATCCTGGGACTTTTTTTTCGTCATATAGGCTGGATGGATGAGGAGTTTGCCTCGAAAATGAATAAATTCGTATTTAAAGTGCCGTTGCCGTTATTATTATTCGGGGATCTTGCAACGGTAGACTTTTCGGAAGTCTGGAATGTAAAATTTGTTATTTTTTGTTTTATCGTAACGTTAATCTGCATTATAATTTCAGCGGGAATTTCCTGCCTTTGGAAGGATAAGTCTATCCGTGGGGAATTTATTCAGGCTTCTTATCGAAGCAGCGCGGCGCTTCTTGGTATTGCATTTATCCAAAATATTTATGGAAATGCGGGTATGGCGCCAGTCATGATCATCGGCAGTGTTCCGCTTTATAATATTATGGCGGTTGTTGTTCTGTCCTTTTTCAAACCGGGACAGAGCAAGATTGATAAAGAGGTATTAAAGAAAACTTTAAAAGGAATTATTACCAACCCGATTATTATTGGAATTGTGGTTGGACTTCTCTGGTCGGCATGCCGTCTTCCATTTTCCGGAATCCCGGCGAAGACGGTGACAAGTATTGGAAATATGGCAACTCCGATGGGACTTATGGCAATGGGAGCGACCTTTGATATCCACAAAGCTTCTGCGAAAGCCCAACCGTCTATTGTGGCGGCTGTTATGAAGCTTGTCGGATTTGCGGCAGTCTTTCTGCCAATCGCAGCCGGGCTGGGATTTAAGAATGAAGAAATCGTTGCAATCCTTGTTATGCTCGGATCTGCGACGACTGTAAGTAGTTATGTTATGGCAAAAAATATGGGACATGAAGGTGTCCTTACTGCCAGTACAGTAATGCTTACCACTATGTTCAGTGCATTCACATTGACCGGGTGGCTGTATATATTGAAAACTTTAGGAATCGTGTAATAAAGAAGCTGAATTTCGCTCATGAACATTCCGCGCACGAAACATTCCGATGAGCCGAAAACAGTAATCATGTTCAGCAAGTGCCTCCATGATTACTTCGTCTCATCTCCATTGTGCTTAAGTCATGTGCCTGAGAGAAATTCAGCTTTTTATATTATGTTTGTGTTTCACGGGAAGATAGGGTACAATTAAGATTAACAACGAAGAATTGGAGGGCTTTTGTATGGGGATTTATTTGAATCCGGACAGCAGTAAGTTTGAGGAAGCTGTGAATTCAGATATCTATATAGATAAGACAGGATTGTTGATTTACACCAATTCTGTTTTGCATACGATGCAAAAATACATTTGTATTAGTCGTCCAAGACGCTTTGGGAAATCTATTGCGGCAAATATGTTGACAGCATATTATAGCCGCGGCTGTGATACAGAACAATTGTTTTCACAGTTTGAAATTTCAAAGGATATGGATTTTAAAAAGTATCTGAATCAATACGACACGATTTCTGTAAATATGCAGGAGATTTTGAGCAGGAGCCATAATGTCTGTGAATTGATTAGCCGATTTGGCAGACTTATCATTCGGGATTTAAAAAATGAGTATCCGGATGTGGATTATTTTGATGATACAGATGTTATAGAGTGCATGCAGGATGTATACGCGCAGAAAAAACAGCCATTTATCATTATTATAGATGAATGGGACTGCATTTTCCGAGAATATAAAGAAAATAAAGAAGCTCAGGAAAAATATCTCGATTTCCTGAGAGATTTGTTAAAGGATAAGGCGTATGTTCATCTGGTGTATATGACAGGAATTCTTCCGATAAAAAAATATGGAACTCATTCAGCTTTAAATATGTTTGATGAATTTTCTATGATAGATCCGGGACCGTTGGCGAGATATGTTGGATTTACGGAAAATGAAGTGAAGAAACTGTGTGAACAGTACCAGATGGATATGGCAGAGATAAAGAACTGGTATGATGGATATTCCTTTGAAAATGGAATATCTATTTACAGTCCGCGTTGCGTGGTAAATTGCATGCGATTTGGAAAAATCGGGAATTACTGGAATCAGACAGAAACATTTGAAGCGCTGCGAATTTATATAGAGATGAATTTCGAAGGGCTAAAAGATGATGTCATAAGTATGATTGCGGGAAATGCAGTACCGGTAAATACAGGAAGCTTTGCCAATGATATGTCAACATTTCACACAGAAGATGATGTCCTGACACTTTTGATACATTTAGGATATGTATCGTATGATTATGATAATAAGACTGTAAAAATTCCAAATGAAGAAGTAAGAACTGAGTATGTGAACAGTATATCTGCTTCAACATGGGGTGAAGTATCAAAGGCATTGAAAGAGTCAGCGGACACATTGGAAGCAATCTGGCAGAAACGGCCAAAGCAGGTAGCAGAAGCCATTCGGCAGGCACATTTTGAAACTTTTCACATTCAGTACAATGATGAAAATGCATTAAGTTATACAATTTCACTTGCATTGTACGCTGCAAGAAATTTTTATGTGATTCACAGAGAGTTGGCAGGAGGAAAAGGATTTGCAGATCTTGTTTTTCTTCCGCGAAAAAAATTTCCGGAAAAACCAGCAATTATAGTAGAACTAAAATGGGATAAAACTGCAGAAGGAGCCATTGCACAGATAAAGAATAAGGAATATTGCAGAAGCCTTGAAGAATATGAAGGAAATATTTTATTGGTAGGTGTGAATTACAATAAACAGACAAAAGAACACGAATGTGTCATAGAAGAGTATGTAAAATAATTGTGGAAGCATAAAGAAAGCTAAAGCTGTAGACAGCATAAAATCCGGGGAGGGATATCTTATGAAGAAAATAGCATTTATTATATGTTGTATTTTAACTATATCCTTAGCAGCTTGTAGCAATAAGCAGGAAAACACTCAGAGCAGTAAGTGGGATTGTTCCGTCAACTGTGCAGAACAATCAACTCCCGATGAATATGTGATTACCTACTCTGATGAAAAATTAACATCACAGACAGGAACACTGACCTTCCATAATGGCAATGAATTTGAAATTATCATACATCTTCTTAATAGCGGCGAAGAAGAACGGACAGAAACAATCCCGGCAGGCGGTTCTACCTGCTTAAAACAACTCAAAAAAAATAAAGAGTACATCGTAGGAATACACGCAAATGTCACAGAAGATACGCCTATTAAACTGACAGCTTATGACGGAGGAAAGACGGACGCTGAACCATAAAATGATTATATGATACATTTTTTAGGTAGTAATAAAAGCTTTTGCATAACAGATTTTTGGAAAATAATGGATTTACTATTCAGTAGTGGGTATCAAAAAAATAAAGAATCAAAAGAGTCTCAAGAAAGCATTGAGTTATTTTCGCAACAATAGAAAATCACTCAGCTTTCGAGAGCCCCTTTTGATGCGGTCTCTTAAGGTTTTCTGAAAATTCCCTAAAAACCTTGACAAACAGGACTTCTGTGGCTATGATATTTTGTAGTTTCATGGTTGATAAACCAGTTAAATGCGTTGAAAAAGAGGAGTATGCATAGGTCGTTCTGACAGAGAGAGATGCCCATTGGCTGCGAGGCACTTGAGAACAGAGATGCAGAAGGTAGCTTTGGAGCAGGAACGCTGAAGTCACAGTAGGCGGTCCCGGAGTCGTTCCCGTTAAAGAATAGGATGAGATGTATAGAGGAGTTTCTTCTATATAATAAAGGTGGTACCGCGAATCAATCGCCCTTTGTGAGAATAAAGGGCGTTTTTTTTATAATTAAGAAATGTATTTCCTAATTATAAAAAAGCCTCCGGCAGGATGCGCACTGCGGCGTACAATGATGGTACCGCAAGCGACCACCGCAGGCGCCAGAATGTGCTGGGGCACATTCTATATTTTGCCCTGAAATGTGAAAAATGTGTGAAAACATGAACCAGGAAACACGTATTTGAGGAGGAGACTATGAGTCAGAATTTGGAGAAAACTTACAATCCGAAAGAGATTGAAGACAAACTGTACCAGAAGTGGTGCGAAAATAAGTATTTCCACGCAGAAGTGGACAGAAGTAAGAAACCATTTACAATCGTAATGCCGCCACCGAATATTACCGGTAAGCTTCACATGGGACATGCTCTTGACAACACAATGCAGGATATCCTGATCCGTTACAAGAGAATGCAGGGATACAATGCACTGTGGATTCCGGGAACAGACCATGCGGCTATTTCTACAGAAGTAAAGGTTACCAATCAGTTAAAAGACGAAGGTATTGATAAAAAAGAACTTGGCCGTGAGAAATTCTTAGAGAGAACATGGCAGTGGAAAGAAGAATATGGCGGAACTATCACATCACAGCTTAAAAAGATGGGTGTTTCTTGTGACTGGGACAGAGAGCGTTTCACAATGGACGAGGGATGTTCTGAAGCAGTTGAGAAAGTATTCTTGAATCTTCATAAAAAAGGATTCATTTACAGAGGATCCAGAATCATCAACTGGTGTCCGGTATGTAAGACTTCCCTGTCTGATGCCGAGGTAGAGCATGAAGAGCAGGACGGATTCTTCTGGCACATTAAGTACCCAATCGTAGGAACAGACCGTTTCCTTGAGATTGCAACAACACGTCCGGAGACTCTTCTGGGAGATACTGCAATTGCAGTTCACCCGGATGATGAGAGATATAAAGATATCGTTGGAAAGATGTGTAAGCTGCCACTGACAGACCGTGAGATTCCGATCGTTGCAGATTATTATGTAGACAAAGAGTTCGGAACAGGTGCTGTTAAGATCACACCGGCACATGACCCTAACGACTTTGAAGTTGGAAAACGTCACAATCTGCCAGAACTTAACATCATGAATGATGATGCTACGATCAACGAGAAGTATGGTGGAAAATATGCAGGCATGGATCGCTACGAAGCAAGAAAAGCTATGGTAGAGGATCTGAAAGAGCAGGGATATCTTGTAAAAGTTGTTCCACATTCTCATAATGTAGGAACTCACGACCGATGTCATACAACGGTAGAGCCAATGATCAAACAGCAGTGGTTCGTAAAGATGGAAGAGCTTGCAAAACCAGCCATTGAGGCAATCAAGAATGGTGAGCTTAAGTTTGTACCAGAGCGTTTTGATAAGATTTACCTGCACTGGCTTGAGAATATCCGTGACTGGTGCATATCCAGACAGATCTGGTGGGGACATAGAATCCCAGCCTACTACTGCCAGGATTGTGGAGAAGTCGTAGTAGCTTCCGAAGCACCGGAAAAATGCCCACATTGTGGTTGTACACATTTTAAACAGGATGAGGATACGCTGGATACATGGTTCAGTTCTGCGCTTTGGCCATTCTCAACACTTGGCTGGCCGCATGAGACGGAGGATCTTGACTACTTCTATCCAACGAATGTACTTGTAACTGGATACGACATCATTTTCTTCTGGGTTATCCGTATGGTATTCTCAGGATATGCACATACAGGAAAGGCACCATTTAACACAGTACTGATTCACGGACTTGTTCGCGATTCTCAGGGACGCAAGATGAGTAAATCACTTGGAAATGGTATCGATCCTCTGGATATTATCGATCAGTACGGCGCAGACGCACTTCGTATGACACTGATTACAGGAAATGCTCCTGGAAATGATATGCGTTTCTACAACGAGCGTGTAGAGGCAAGCCGTAATTTTGCAAATAAAGTATGGAATGCTTCCAGATATATTCTTATGAATATGGAAGGAAAAGAGATCACAGAGCCACAGGCAGAGGATCTGGGACCTGCAGACCGCTGGATTTTATCTGCATGCAATAATGTGGTAAAAGATGTAACAGAGAACTTAGATAAGTTCGAGCTTGGAATTGCACTTTCCAAGATTTATGACTTTATCTGGGACGAGTTCTGTGACTGGTACATTGAACTTTCAAAATATGCAATCTACCACGCAGACGAGAATCCGAAGAGTGCGAACGCTGCACTTTGGACATTGAAGAAAGTTCTTGGTGATGCACTGAAGCTTCTTCACCCATACATGCCATTTGTTACAGAGGAAATCTACAGCAAACTGGTTCCAGAAGAAGAGTCACTGATGATGTCAAGTTGGCCGGTATATGAGGAAAAATGGAATGACGCAGAGAATGAAAACATTCTGAACCATTACAAAGAAATCGTAAGAGGTGTCAGAAACGTCCGTTCCGAGATGAATGTCCCAAATTCCAGAAAGGCAACGATCTACGTTGTATGCGAGGATGAGAAGCTGGCGAAAGGTCTTGCAGTATTAAAAGAGTCTGCAATGATGATGGCATCTGCCGGAGACTTCATTGTACAGGCAGACAAGAGCGGTATCGCAGACGATGCAGTGTCTGTAGTAGTTCCGGATGCAACAGTTTATGTGCCGCTTGAGGAGCTGATCGATTTTGAGCAGGAAAAAGAGCGTCTTACAAAAGAAGAGACTCGCCTGAATAAAGAGATTGCACGTTCCAACGGCATGCTGAATAACGAGAAGTTTGTAAGCAAAGCACCGGCTGCAAAGGTACAGGAAGAGCGTGAGAAACTAGAAAAATATGAGCAGATGCTTGCTCAGGTCAAGGAGCGTCTTGCTGGATTACAGAAAAAATAAATGTAAGGGGATATTATGAAAAAGCTGCGAAAGGAAGAGGTTATAGCATACTGGAAGGAACGTAGAGAGCGAAGGGCAAGAATACTGGAAGAGAGAAGAAATGGTGCATTTGCGCAGAAGATGAAACCTGTCTATCAGTGTATGAACCGGTTTTCTCTGATATTTCACGCGCTTTTGGCATGTCTGATCAACTTTGCAATTGAGGCAATTTCAAGACATTCACTTGTTCAGGCATGGAGCTATATGACACAGACACCACTCGTCTTCTTTTACAATGCATTTATGATATTTATGACATTTACGGTGGTCTACCTGTTCCGGCGAAGGGTGTTCACAAGAATCATTATCGGTGTACTTTGGATGATTCTTGGAATCTGTAACGGTTACATGCTGATGAAGCGAGTGACACCGTTCAATGCCCAGGACCTGAAGGTAGCAACCGATGCGGTCAGCCTGATCAACAATTATTTCAATGGATTTGAGATCGTGATCGTATTGGTGGGAATTGCAGCGGTCATTATATGGCTGATTTCCATGTGGCGCCGCGGTGGTCAGTATGAAGGGAAAATACACCGGCTTCTGGCAATTGCCGGAGTGGCTGTATGTGCCATGTTATTCAGCTTCACAACAGATCAGGCAATTGATAAGCGAGTGCTTTCCACATACTTTGGAAATATTGCATTTGCCTATGAGGATTACGGACTTCCGTACTGCTTTATGTCCAGTGTATTTAATACAGGAATCGATGAGCCGAATGATTATAATGAGGAGACTATTGATCAGATTACGAATAACGGAGAAATGGCCGAGAATAAAACAGGGCGTGCCTCTGATGCTCTTCCGAATATCATTGTGGTTCAGTTAGAGTCTTATTTTGATGTAGATGAGGCGGAATTTTTCACAACAAGCGAAGATGCATGCCCGAATCTGCATGAGATGTACAAGAATTATTCTTCCGGATATTTCAAAGTTCCGTCTGTAGGAGCCGGAACCGCGAATACAGAGTTCGAAGTGTTGACAGGAATGAATATGCGTTTCTTCGGACCTGGAGAGTATCCGTACAAAACAGTTGTCAAGAACCAGCCATGTGAGAGTGCTGCAACAGCTCTTTCAGCACTGGGATACGGTACTCATGGACTGCACAATAACGGAGGTAACTTCTACAGTCGTGCAAAAGTCTATGATCATATGGGATTTGACAGTTTTACAAGTAAAGAGTTTATGAATATTCTTCAGCTTACGCCAAATGGATGGGCAAAGGACGAGGTTCTGGTAGACAATATTATGGAAGCTATGGATACGACCGAGCAGCAGGATTTCGTATTTACCGTCAGTGTGCAGGGACATGGAGATTACCCGGAGGAGCAGCTGATTGAGAATCCGAAGATCAAAGTAGAAGGTATCGATGACGAAGCAAAGAAGAATAAATGGGAATATTATGTAAACATGGTCTATGAGATGGACCAGTTTGCAGGAGATCTTGTGAAAGCAGTGGAAGATCGTGGAGAACCTGCAGTTGTCGTATTCTACGGAGACCATTTACCGACTATGGGACTTACCGCAGAAGATTTAAAGAGCCGTTATCTCTATAACACAAATTATGTGATCTGGGATAACATCGGACTGGAACAGCAGGATAGAAATATTCCGGCTTATCAGCTAATGGCGGATGTGATGAACCGCCTGGATATTCATTCCGGAACATTGTTCAATTATCATCAGCAGAGACAGAATTCCAAGAATTACCTGTCAGACTTAGAGCTTCTCCAGTATGATATTCTGTATGGCAAGCAGTATGCTTACAAGGGCAATCCGCCGATTACGGAAGGTCATATGGAAATGGGTGTGAAGGACGCTACGCTGACGAACATCGTTCCGTATCTGGAAAAAGGCTACAGCCTGTATGGCGAGAACTTTACGAAGTCAAGTAAGGTTTACGTCAATGGCGAGAAGCAAAAGAGTACATTTTTAAATAATACACGAATCGTTCTTCCAAGCACAGAGCTTAGCGAGGGAGATGTTATCACTGTCAGCCAGGTAGGATCCAGCAATACAATCTTCAGAACGACGGACGAATACATTTACCAGGGCGGACAGCTTGTAAGGCAGGAAGGAACAGGAACTGATACAACAAAATCCTGGACAGAACAGGAAAACGAGGAAAAATAAATGAATAGTAAGCCTGTTAACTACAAGGAGGCAGTCGAGTATATCGAAAGCATTCCGAAGTTTACACAAAAGCACACGCAGGAGCACACAAGAGAGTTCTTAGAGCGGCTTGGCAGACCGGCATTTGACCGGAAGGTGGTACATGTGGCAGGAACCAATGGCAAAGGTTCTGTGTGTGCATATATTCAGGCAATCTTAGAAGCTGAGGGGAAGAAGACGGGATTTTTTACTTCCCCTCATCTTATATCTATCAACGAGCGGATTCAGATAGGAAGAGAGCCGATTGACAACGAAGAATTTTATCAGGTCTTTGAGCATGTCTATGATGTCGTGAAAAAAATGGAAGAAGAGGGAATTCCCCACCCGTCTTATTTTGAATTTTTATTTGGTATGGGACTGAGTGCATTTGAAAAATCTGATGTAGAATATATTGTTCTGGAGACAGGACTGGGGGGAAGACTGGATGCAACCAATGCATTTCCGTGTCCGGCGCTGACAGTCATTACATCGATTAGCCTGGATCACACCATGATTCTCGGGAATACGATAGAGCAGATCGCGGCAGAAAAAGCAGGGATCATCAAAGAAGGAACGCCAGTGATTTTTGACGGAAATGATGAGGCAGCTGCCGAGATTATCCAAAATACGGCGAAAGAGCATCATGCGCCATGTCGGGAAATCGGGAAAAATGCGTTCGAAATCCGGGAAGTTACCCGCAAACATATTGCATTTTCACGGACAAATGCTTATCATAAAGATGTTATCTGGCAAGTGCCGATCTGTGGTATCTATCAGGTGAAAAATGCAGAGATTGCAATCGAAGCAGCCCAGTGTCTGCTTGGGAATAAACCAGAGCATGAAGAAATGTGGCGCGATGCCGTTGCTAAAATCCAATGGCAGGGACGTATGGAAGAATGCGCAGACCATTTTATCATTGACGGAGCCCACAACCCGGGAGCGATTGAAGCATTTGTAGAAAGTGTTCGTGCACTGAAAGAGGAAGAACCGCCGATCCTCATATTTTCAGCGGTATCTGATAAAAAATATGAGCAGATGATAGAATATCTTTGCAGACATTTGCAGACGAAAGCGTTTGTTGTGACAGAGATTGAAGATAAAAGAAGAGTTCCGGCCGGCGAACTGGGGGAGATTTTTAAGCGATATGCAACGTGTCCGGTGTATGTGAAGGCTGATGTAAAAGATGCCGTAGCATGTGCCTATGAGATGCGTACCAAAGAGACATACATTTACTGTATTGGTTCTCTTTACCTGGCAGGAATGGTAGAAAAGGCGCTACAGGAGGTGGAGACGTCATGTTAAATTACGAAGAAGAACTGAAAAAATTCCAGCCAAGCCTGGAAGTTGAAGATATTGAGGAAGCAGTATACAGAGAAGACCTGACGGATATGCAGGACATTATCCGCGAAGCAGTAGAGCAGACGAAGTAGTAATGAGTCACGATACAGATAGAAAATAAGAGGGAATATAAATATATGGACTACACAGTGAAACTAGCGTACCAGTCTAACTACTGGTACAATGACGGACTGGCAAAAGCCCAGGTAAGGGATATGTCCGGTGCGATTACATCACTGAAGAAAAGTCTTCAGTATAACCGGGCGAACCTGGCCGCCAGAAATCTTCTGGGACTTGTTTACTACGGGCGTGGAGATGTGATTGAAGCGCTGGTGGAGTGGATCCTCAGCAAGAATTTTCAGCCAAAAGACAATATAGCCAGTTATTTTATCAGCAAAGTACAGGAGACGCCGGGAGAACTGGAAGAGATCAACCAGGCAGTCAAACGATACAATCAAAGTCTGGAATATGCAAGACAGGGTGGAGAAGATCTTGCAATCATCCAGTTAAAAAAAGCAGTAGCAGCACACTCGACTTACGTCAAGGCATACCAGCTTCTGGCATTGCTTTATATTAAGACCGAGCAGTATGCCAGTGCGAGACAGATACTCAGGAAAGTACACAGACTGGATGCAACAGATGAAAAGACAATCCGTTACATGCATGAACTTACCGAAATAAGAAAAGAACGTCCGATGAGTGTCAAGCAGTCTGCGAAAAATCAGCAGAAAACGGTTAAATACCAGCTTGGAAATGAAAGCATTATTCAGCCGGTGCCGACCGGGATCAAAGAAAAGGCCAGCATTCACACGGTTGCGAATATTGCAGTCGGTGTATTGGTCGGTGTTGCAGTGATGTGGTTTTTGATTATGCCGGCGATTAATTCGTCAGAGAAAAAGGCATTGAATAAGCAGACCGTTTCATTTAGTGATCAGATTGCAGAACAGAAATCCCAGATTAGCGCACTGAAGACAGAATTGGAAACTTATCGGGCCAGCAGTGAAGAGACAGAAAATGCACAGGCAACTGCAGCTTCAACACAAGACAGCTATGAAGTCGTCATGAATATTGCAGAGCATTATAAATCCGAAGATATGAGTAATGCTGCCATGGCAGAAGAACTTATGAAAGTCAATGCAGATTCCCTTGGAGCTGTCGGAAGAGCAAAATTCGATGAACTGACCGGAAAGATTTATCCGGATGCCTGCAAAAAGCAATATAGAGCCGCAAAAGAAGCTTACGATTCAGGCGAGTATGATACAGTAATTTCCAGTCTCGAGACAGTTATGCAGATGGATGAAAGCTACAACGATGGCGCAGCGATGCTCCTTCTGGCACAAGGCTACGAGAAAAAAGGTGATCAGGATAAGGCCAACACGACTTATCAGAAAATCATCGAAACCTGGCCGGACACCGATGTAGCCACCCAGGCACAACAGGCGCTCGATGCCCAAAGCGGAAATACTGACAACAGCGACAGCAAAAAATCCGGCGACACCAAAAAAAACAGTGACAACGATGATAACGGTGACAACAATAATTAAGAAATAGCTTTAAACGATTAGAAAAATAACTAAATAAAACCAAACTTACAAAAGAGGATACGTTAACCCACGTATCCTCTTTTGCTATGTGCGCCTGGCGGCGCACGTTTCGGATAGTTATTATAGGTTGCCATATAGAAATCGTAACTGTGCGCACGTGCCTTTGGTGAACTATAAGATTGCCAGGTGTGTAGAATAGGAAAAGTATAGAAACAAGCTTTATAAAAAAGGAGGCCGAAAATTGAAATATCAAGTACAGGAAAACTGTCTCACAATTTTCCTCCCCCACGAACTGGATCACCACAATGCGGAGGAAATCCGCCGGGAATCAGATCATCTGATCATACGCAATCATATCCGTTACATCATATTTGATTTTGCGGAGACAGATTTTATGGACAGTTCGGGGATTGGAATGATTATGGGACGTTACAGACAGATTTATATGCTGGGCGGAGAAATCTGTGCAGCCCACGCAAATGAGCGTGTCAAAAAAATTTTAACCATGTCCGGTGTGACAAAAATAATGGAAATCATAGAGGAGGATCAGTAAATGGATCACACGAATGAAATGCAACTTATCTTCGACAGTCGTTCCAGCAACGAATCATTTGCCAGGGTGACGGTAGCAGCATTTATGACATCGCTTAATCCGACAGTGGAGGAAGTATCTGATGTAAAAACAGCAGTGTCGGAAGCTGTGACAAATGCAATCATACATGGATATGAAGGAGAAGTACATAATATCTGTATCCGGTGCAGAACGAAAGAACAGACGCTTTTTGTGGAAATTGAAGATTTTGGAAAAGGTATCGAAGATGTTGAAAAGGCAATGGAACCACTTTTTACAACAAAAGCGGAAGCGGAACGATCCGGCATGGGATTTTCCTTTATGGAAGCATTTATGGATAGTCTGGAAGTGGAATCAACGCCGGGCAAAGGGACACTTGTAAAAATGTCGAAAATCATCGGAAAAGGAAGGAAAATATGGACCACACAATCGCTCTGATTCAGAGATCCCACGAAGGAGATGAAGAAGCAAGAGCACGATTGGTGGAGGAAAATGCAGGACTTGTCTGGTGTATAGTGAAACGTTTCCATAACCGGGGTGTGGAAACGGAAGATTTATTTCAGATTGGAAATATCGGTCTGATTAAAGCAATCGACAAATTTGACTTAAGCTACGATGTGAAATTTTCAACTTACGCTGTGCCAATGATCTCCGGCGAAATCAAACGTTTCTTACGGGATGACGGCATGATAAAAGTCAGCCGTTCTTTAAAAGAACTGGCGTACAAAGCATATTTGTTGAAAGAAGATTTACAGAATCAGTGGGGGCGTGAACCGACTGTGGGCGAACTTTCAGAGCGTCTGGGAGTCGAGCAGGAGGAATTGGTCATGGCACTGGATGCAGGCGGAGACGTCGAGTCCTTGCATAAACCTATTTATCAAAAAGACGGACAGGAAATCCGTCTCATGGACAAGCTTGAGGAAAAGAGCGAAGAACATGAGCAGATTCTGAATCATATAGTTCTGACAGAACTTCTTGGAGTATTGAATCAGGACGAAAAAAGACTCATTTATCTGCGCTATTTTGCGGAGCAGACCCAGTCACAGGTCGGACGCGAGCTTGGAATTTCACAGGTTCAGGTCTCAAGAATGGAAAAGAAAATACTCGGACAGCTTAAAAATGCATATTTTCATGGAAAGCCGACATACTAACATTTGAATAAAGAGTTTCTCAAATAGTTCATTTAGCATAGGGAAAAAGTCAACGATAACTGCAATGTATCCAGTGCGGAAATGTTGCAGGGAACTGTTTGGAACTATGGCGAAAGAAAGTGCAAGAAAGGTGTGAAAAATGTGCAGGAACAATTAGAAAAAGCGAGAAAAAGACTTAGAATCTGCCTCATTGCGGTAGTGCTTCTGGCAATAGTGGCAGGCTGTGCGTATTATTTTGGCGATTTTGGCAAAGAGCGAGACGTGACGGAAGGAACGCTGGTGAAAGAAATACAGGGGACAGATGCTGATGTATTTGCATTATATAACGAAAGAATACTGAATATAGCAGCACCAGGAGGTCACATATATGGCTGGCAGTAAAGAGACTGTTTATATAAAGGCAGACCGTAATGTGGAAGTCACGGATCCGTGTGTAAAATTAGGGGATATTCTGTCCATGGAATGTGCAAACCCGACAGTTCTGCCGAAGCTTAAGACAATCAAACTTCTGAGGTTTCATGGAGTTGATAAAAAGACACAAAATCGTGTCGCGGTTTCCATTTTGAAAGTCATCGAATGTATACATGCAGAATATCCAGAGATTGAAATCCAGAATCTGGGTGAGCAGGATTTTATCATCACTTATGAGGAACAGCAAAGTGTGGGCGGTATCTGGCATATTTTAAAAACGAGCCAAGTTGTGCTGATTAGTTTTATGGGAGCGGCGTTTTCCATTATGGCATTCAACAATGACGTCGGTGTGACAAAAATGTTCAGTCAGATTTATGAACTGGTAACAGGAACAAAAAGTGATGGATTTACAGTGCTGGAATTTACGTACAGTATCGGAATTGCCATTGGAATTCTGACATTTTTCAATCATTTTGGAAAGAGGAGATTTTCCGTAGATCCAACTCCGATAGAAGTGGAAATGCGTCTGTATGAGAATGATCTTCAGACGACTTTGATTGAAAACATTTCCAGAAAGGAGCAGGAATTAGATGTGGGCACAAAATATCCTACTGGCAGTCATCGGTCTTAGTGCAGGTGTGATCGTAGCCAGCGGACTTTTTTCATTTGTCATTGAATTAGGTGTTGTGTCTGATTTTGCAGACCGCACCCACACAGGCGAACACATTTTGCTCTACGAGGACAGCGTGGCGCTGGGTGGAATACTGGCGAATATTTTCTGGGTGTTTCACATATCCATACCCGGTGGGAATATATTGGCAGCAGTGTTCGGGATTCTTGGTGGAATATTTGTGGGATGCTGGGCGATGGCACTTGCAGAAATGTTGAATGTATTTCCAATTTTCATCCGGCGTATGAAGATCATAAAAAGCGTACCATATCTTATACTTGGAATCGCAGTCGGAAAGACTGTGGGTGCGCTTTTGTTTTTTGCAAATCACTGGGGACAGTAATAATGCCGAGGCATTCTTGAAAGAATACTTTGCCGTTCAAAGGCAGGGACGAATCGAAAAAAGCGTTCGTTGACAGGGGAGTCATGTGGAAAAAGAAAGGAGAGGAACATGGATAAACAAAAGCAACAGGAAGCATATAAGAATTACGTCAAGCAGAAGACGCCGGTACACAATCTGCCACTCAATATGCTCAAAGCATTTATTACAGGAGGCATTATCTGCACAATTGGACAGGGAATTTTGAATTATTGCAGGCACCTTGGAATAGAAAAAGACATCAGCGCAGGCTGGACTTCCATGATTCTGATTCTCTTAAGCGTCTTGCTCACTGGATTTAACATTTATCCACAGATTGCAAAATGGGGCGGTGCTGGAGCACTTGTTCCGATTACGGGATTTGCCAACTCCGTAGCGGCTCCGGCAATCGAATATCAGAAAGAAGGACAGGTCATGGGAATCGGCTGCAAGATATTTACCATAGCAGGTCCGGTGATATTATATGGAATCTTCTCAAGCTGGGTACTTGGAGTGGGGTATTGGATATTGAAGATTTTGAAAGTGGTGTGAAAAAATTTTTTGATAGCGGACAGCAAGTCTCCAAAAGGAGCCAAAAAGGAGCCGATAAGAGAAGTGTAAAAAGATGATAAGTTATGGGGAGTAGAAATGCTCCTCGTTTTTTTATTGACACATATATCACGGTGCGATATACTAACTATATCGAAGTACGATGTATCGCACTGAAAGGATTGAATTATGGACGCACATATTAAAAAGGTTTATGTTCCGATGACGGAGACAGGGTTTTACATCTTGTTATGCCTGCGCTCTCCGAATCACGGGTATGGAGTTGTACAGAAGGTAAGAGAAATGACAGACAATGAAGTGGTACTCGGTCCGGGAACCATGTATGGAAGTTTGTCAAAGATGGAAAAGGACGGATTGATTGAATTCGTAAGAGAGGAAGATAAGCGCAAGATTTATCAGATTACGGAGCTTGGAATGGAAGTGCTGGAACTGGAGCTGAAACGGATTCAAAGATTGTATCGTAACGCACGGGAGGTATTGTAATGAGTGAGACAAAAAAGGAACTTCGCTGGTTTTCAATTATGGATTATGAAAAAGAAGCCCGTTATCTGAGCAGAATGCATCAGAAAGGCTGGAAATTCAAAAGAGTAACAATGCCTGGAATCTATACATTTGAAAAATGCGAGCCTGAGAAAGTGATCTATCAGTTGGATTATAATCAGGAAGGCATGAAAAACCAGATGGAATATGTGAAAATGTTTGAAGACTGCGGCTGGGAGTATCTTCTGGAATTTGCAGGATACAGTTATTTCAGAAAACCGGAAGCACAGATGTCCAGGGAAGAAGAGATATTCTGCGATGATGAATCGAGACTGGATATGATGAACCGGATCTTCCGGGGAAGAGTAATTCCACTGATTGTGATTTTCTGCTGTTCGGTTGTGAATGGATACAATGCTATGGCAGGACACGGAGGATATGTACTTGCAAGTGTGTTTAGCATATTAATGATTTTGTATATTGTTATCTTTTTACAATTCACATTAAAATACATTTCATTTCGACGGAAGATAAAGTAGTGAAGATGTTATAAAATTTTAAAAGAAGAATAAGATATGATAATCTCTTTATTAATAAGAATGCTATAAGGCAATTGTTAATAAGGAGATTTTTATTTGTTATAGTTGAGAAGATATAAATAATATATATAGTATTGAAAAAATAATATATATAAGTTAAAATAAAAAATAATTGATAACTATAGATTAGTGGGAGGATTTAGCTTGAAAAATAAAAAAGTGGAAATAATAAAAAGTAATGAATTTCAAAATTTATTTGATAAATCAAAGCAATTAATTGACAGTGCCAGAAGTAATATGGGGCAAATGGCAAATGTAATTACGGTTCTTACTAACTTTTTGCTCGGAAGATATATTGTAGAGCAGGAACAGCAAGGCGCCGAACGAGCAAAATATGGAGCAAAAGTTTTAGATTCTTTGTCGTCTTATCTGACAGAAGAATACGGAAGAGGTTTTTCAAGAAGTAATGTTGCGGGAATGCGACAATTTTATATGGCTTACAAGGATAGAGAAAATGAAATAATCCAATCGGGAATTGGACAATTTGATCAGGCTTTTGGAATTGTCCAATCAGGAATTGGACAATTGGAGGCTACATATAAGAAAAATCCATTTAAACTAAGTTGGACACATTATCAGATACTTATGCGTATAGAGGATAGGGAAGAAAGAGACTTTTATGAAAAGGAAGCGATACGTTCTAATTGGAATGTAAGCACCTTAAAAAGACAAATTCATTCTAGCTTGTATGAAAGACTGGCATTGAGCAGAGATAAAAATGATGTAATGAGACTGGTGAACGAAGGTGCCATTCCACAGAAACCGGAAGATATTTTACATACCCCGTATGTCTTGGAATTTGCAGGATTGGAGGATAAAGCAGCATATCATGAAAGTGATTTGGAGTCAGCAGTAATAGGAAAAATGCAGAAGTTCCTTTTAGAATTAGGAAAAGGTTTTCTTTTTGAACAGCGGCAGAAGAGATTTACATTTAATGACAAAAATTTTTATGTTGATTTGGTTTTATATAACAGACTGTTAAGGTGTTATGTTTTGATTGATTTTAAAATTGATGAACTCACGCATCAGGATTTAGGGCAGATGCAGATGTATGTAAATTATTATGATCGTTATGAAAAAATAGAGGGAGAGAATCCGACAATTGGTATTTTACTTTGTAAGCAAAGTGATGAGGCGCTTGTAGATTTAACACTTCCCTCAAATGCTAATATTTATGCAAAAGAGTATAAATTATATTTGCCGGATAAAAAACTGTTACAAAAAAAGCTAAAAGAATGGTTGGAAGAAGAACAGAATTAATTTGTAGAAAATGCTATTGATATAAGTGAGTAATACAAGATTAGAGGGAAGTAAAATTGCTTATTTCCCCCTAATTTCATATGCATATATTCTGTACAAAAATACTGAAAGCAGCATTGCGCCGAATGGAATACAGTATGACGAATTCGTATACACCCAAAGGAATAGATTTGTCATAATACTGCCTGTTACAAGTAATAAAAGTGCCGGCAAAGCAAGAAAAATCAATTCCTCAATAATTTTGAAATTTTTCGTATTGCATAGGAAAAGCATGAGCAGAAATGCAACCACATAGTAGATTGCATGCAGTCCATTTTCTAAATACATAATAATTGTTGCCTTCGGGGAATCAAAAAGTTCCCATAAGTGATTCTCATAGATTTTCAATTGTGATGTCGCAAAATAGTGAAGTACAAAGCTTAATATCAATCCACAATACAGTCCCCAAAATCGAAATCTACCTTTCATTGCATGTCCTCCTTGTATACTTTGTGCAAATGAATTGAAAATATTTCCCTGTGTCATTTATTGAATTATCATTATTTTCAGAATACTATGAAAATAGATAGATTGTCAATTTGATTATATCAATAGAATAGACTGATATATTAGTGCGGACTATGAGAAAAAAAGAATTAAAATATGTTTATTTCTGTTTTTTCAACCGTTCTTTTTCTTCCCGCAGCAGTGTGACATTCAGATCATTTTCGCTGGCGGTTTTATCCACCCAGAGATTCAGGGAATCTACGGCGAGGGAAATTTCATCCAGCTTCTGGCTGATAAATGCGAAATCTTTAATCTCATCATCGGAGATTTTCCCGTCTCGGGCAATCTGGATCAGTCTGCTGGTGAGTGGATTGATTTCATTGAGACAGGCAATTGTCTCCAAGATAATATTGGAGAGTTCGCCGACTTCCACTTCCGGAACGTAGCGCTGCCCGATGGCACATTTATGGGAGCAGTAGTAATTACAAAGATCCGGGCGTTTGTAGCAGTCCGCCATCTGCACGACGTCGTAAGGAGTCGGCTCCTGTGTTTCGTATTCAATTTTTTCAATCCGGGAGGAAGAAACTCCTGCCATCAGCTCACTTGCTTTCTCGCGGGTGAGTTCTTTTTCTTCCCGGCATAACTGATAGATTGTCTTATTTTCACGCGTTGATTGTTTTCCCATAATTTATATAAATCCTTTATCAAAATTTGTGATGAGTCCATATTTCCCGAAGTCCGCGAAATATCAATATTTATTACTCTTTATTGAATATGTATTATCATGTCTTAAGTTATTATACTGGAATCATCGAAAGACAGCAAGAACAAGTAATTAAGGCGGTGTGTAAATGAATGCAGAACACAGAATACGGCTGATACGGGTGATAGAAAAAATAGAGAAAAATCCAAAGTTCAGCAAAAAAATTGGTATCAAAGATAAGACAAAAGAAAAATTACAGGAAAGACGAGGAGTAAGAGTATGAAGAAAAAAATTAAGATTGGATTTGTGGTGTTAGTTTTCATTGTGGTAAGCGTATGTGGAATGTCTGTTTACAGGCATTTCACAGCGCCGAAAAAGGAAAGTGTTCCGCTTGAGACGGTGATTCAGAATTCATCGGATCTGACAACGCAGAAAATGGTGATTTCAGACGTGTTCGAGTGTACGAAAGGAAAGATTCCATTGCTCACAAAGAAAGATTTTCTGGTACAGTACAGAACAACCGTAACTGCCGGATTTGATGTAAGCGAAGCAGAAGTGGAAGAGACAAAGGATAAGGTGACAATCACGATTCCGCATTGCATAGTCGATGAAGATTCGGTCAAGATTAAATCCGACGACATCACACTATATGATACGAATTTTGCAATGTTAAATGTAGAACCGGAAGATCTTCTGGAGGTGTTGGGCGAGGCAGAGACACGGGCAAAGAAGTTAGCAGAATCTGATGAATACGGATTTATCGCGGCAGCAGATGCGAATGCAGAAAATGTAGTGCACAGCCTGTATGATAACATTGTAGATGGAAGAAAAGTTGTGGTAGAGTTTAAGTAAAAAAACAAAAAAATCCCCTTGTTTTGTGGTAAAATTACGATATATGATGTCAGCACGAAGCACAAAGTAATTTGCAGGCATTGTAATGTAAAATTGAGCTACAAAATAAAGGGATTTTTTTCGTGAATAAATTTTTCAATCATTACTGGATTATGGCTACGGGATTAGAGATTGATGAAAAAAGGAGATTAAAATATGCCAAGAGTAAGAATTATTAAGAAAAATGATGAGTATTCTTCCGAGTACGACTTGGGAGATATTTTTGAAATCACAGGAACCTGGTACGGCGGCGTGCACATTGAGGGAAAATCCGGGGTTCCGGTTTCGTTGGACAAGGATGAATATATGGAACTGGACACAGAACCACAGGAGCAAAAAAATCCGGCAGTAGGAGAAGTGCCGGAGCGGGACATTCTTGTAGGAGATATTGTGCAACATTTTAAACGGGAGTGGGTGTCTTCTGAAACTTCGGAATACTTATACAAGGTTCTGGCATTTGCGCAGCATACGGAGACGGGAGAGAAGCTGGTCGTTTATCAGGGGATGTATCCGCCGTTCAAGATATGTGCCAGACCGTATGATATGTTTATGAGTGAGGTGGATCGGGAAAAATATCCAAAGATCCGGCAAAAATACCGATTTGAAAAAATAAAATTGTAGGAGAGCAGCGCCAGAGAAGCGTGGATATGAGGGTATGGAAAAGAAGAGGGAAAAACGAGCATCTAGAAAAGGAGACAGAATTGTATCGGTATGTATGGTTCTTGTGTTCTTTGTGTACCTGTTTTTGGGAATACAGGTAAATGCAGATGCCGGGGAACAAAAAACGGTGAAGATTGGGTATTATGAAGCCCATGACTTTCAGGAAGGAGCAGATGATTCGGCAGCAAAAAGCGGATATAGTTACGAATATATTCAGAAGGTTGCTTCATATACAGGATGGCGTTACAAATATGTATATGGGGAATGGGAAGATCTTTATGAAAAGTTGAAAACCGGAGAGATTGATTTGATGGCAGGTATTTCCTATAATGACGACCGTGTCAATAGTATGTTGTTTCCGGAATACGAAATGATCAACGAGACATTTTATATTTATAAAGATACAGATGATACAACAATTAAGTGTGGCAATATTGATTCTTATGCAGGAAAAAAGATTGGCGTAGTGAACAATGATAAGAGAATGATGACTGCGCTGGAAGACTGGGCAAAGGAAAAGCAGGCAGACATTCAAATCCAATATTACGACAGTCTGGAATCCTGTGCGGCAGATTTTAATCAGAAGAATATCGATGCGTTTGTCAGTGCAGATAACGTGGCATCTTCTTATACAGGAATTTCACCGGTAGAAAAGATTGGAAAAGAAGCATATTATCTCTGTGTTGCGAAAGACAGAGAAGATTTGTTAGATGAACTGAATATGGCGCTTTCTATTATTACAGAACAGGATGCACAGGATGTAGATGAGCTGCATAAGAAATATTCGGCAGAATCTTCCGTTACAATATTCCTGTCAGAAAAAGAGCAGGACTGGCTGGCAGAGCATGATACAGTTACGGTTGGATATAGCAATGATTACCTTCCATATTGTGATACAGATAAGGATGGCAAAGCGACAGGCCTGGTATCAGACCTGATTCCAGATATGTTTGATGCACTTCCAGGCGATTATGAGCCGGACATTATATATCGGGGGTATAACTCGCAAAATGAGATGGTGGAAGCTTTGAAAAATGGAGACGTGGATATGATCTTTCCGGTCAGCAGTGAAGCATGGTATGCGGAACAGGAGGGGTACCAGGAGAGTACGAATGTAGTCACATCTCCGATCGATCTGGCGTATCGTGAACCCTATACAGGCAAGATGACTGCGAAAATTGCCGTTAATAAGAATAACCAGCTTCAATATTATTACACCGTGCAGAATTATCCGGATGCAGAGATTATTCAGTATGATTCAATTGAGGAATGTATCAAGGCTTTAAAATCGGGTGAAGTGGGGAGCACGATCCTCAGTGCCAGAAGAGCGAATTATCTGGTGGGGGCTGAGAAGAAGATAAATGTGTTACCATTGGAAAATACAGAAGACAGGTGTATTGGAGTGGCGGTTGGTAATACGGCGTTACTGCAGATTATCAATCACGGATTGAGTATTCTGGGAGAAAATTACGGACTGAATCATACTTATACATACATGGACGCGATGAGAAATTACACGGCCATGGATTTTATTCAGGATAATATCTGGATTTTTACTGGAATTCTGATTGTCATATTCTTATGTATTATCTGGTATTTTTATCAGCGCTACCAGAATATGCAGAAGCAGGCGAAAAAAGAAGCAAAACAAAAACAGGAATTGGAAAATGCACTGACAATTGCAAGGCAGGCAAATCGGGCGCGGGGTGTGTTTCTTAGGAATATGTCTCATGATATCCGCACACCGTTAAATGCGATCATTGGATTCGCAAAGCTCGCCATGAAATCAGAAGGTAATTTTGAACAAATCCAGGATTATCTGAATAAGATCAGTGTGTCGGGAGATCACCTTCTGGCAATTGTGAATGATGTTCTTGAAGTCAGCCGGATTGAGAGCGGTCAGACAAAGATGGAAGAGCTGCCGTGTAATATAAAGAATATTGTAGATGAAGTAGAAGTTATTATACAGGGGCAGGCCCAGGAAAAAACACAGACATTTATTGTAGATACTTCGAAAGTGAAGGATTATTACATTTACTGCGACCGACTAAGAGTCAAGGAAGTTCTCGTTAATCTTCTTGGAAATGCAGTAAAATTTACTCCAAATGGAGGAAAGATTGAACTTCGGATCATTCAGAATGAACCGGCACCGGAAGGATATGCTAATTATGAAGTTCATGTAAAAGATAATGGCTGCGGTATGAGTCCGGAATTTATGGAAAAAATGTTCCAGCCATTCGAACGGGAGCGGACATCGACCGTCAGTGGCATTCAGGGAACCGGACTGGGGCTTTCAATTACAAAGCAGTTTGTAGATCTGATGGGTGGAACGATAGAAGTTACTTCTAAAGAAAAAGAGGGAACAGAAGTTATTGTCAGAATTTCACCTCGTCTGGCACAAACTGAAAAAGATGAGCGGACGGAAAATACAGAATCAGAAGAAAAAGATTATGATTTCCGCGGAAAACGAATTCTTGTTGTAGAAGATAATGAACTGAATCGTGAAATCGTGAAAGCCGTGCTTGAAGAGACAGGTTTTGAAGTGGAAGAAGCAGAAAATGGAGCAGTTGCAGTTGATAAGATAAAGACAGCAGGTGCATTATATTATGATGTAGTTCTGATGGATATTCAGATGCCGGTCATGGATGGCTACATGGCAACGAAAAAGATCCGAAACCTGGAAGATTCGGATCTTGCAAATATTCCAATTATTGCACTTTCTGCAAATGCATTTGAGGAAGACAGAAAAGCATCGACCGATGCCGGAATGAATGGACATCTGGCAAAACCGGTCAATGTATCAGAATTATTGAAAATGCTTTGTAAACTGCTTTAGCAAAAATTTGATTTCTGCAAAATATTCCCGGAACATATTGTTCGGCAGATATACTTTCGTGGAGCCGCAGGAAATACCGTAAGCGTTTGGTATCTTCTGCGCCCGCGCAATCTGCATAGCGCGGAACATATGAAAATCATTGGTCAAAATTCCAACGGTATTCGTTGTGTTGCTATCCAGTGCGTGATTTATCGTATCTGCAGAAATCAGTTTCATGCTGTTAGTCAGATTCTGTGCGGTGGTAGTTGATTTATCCTCCAGAATAATGCGCCCGGAATCAATTCCGCGTTTCACCAGATAATCTGCCATGCAGCTTGCCTCTGTAAAGGGTTCGTTAGATCCCTGACCGCCGGTGACAATGCATCGGGTTTCCGGATTTACAGACAGATATTCATAAGCCTTGTCCAGTCGAAATTTTAGAACCGGGCTTGGACCATTTTTATAGACTTGTGCACCTAACACGATAAGATAGTCCAGATTATCAGGACCCGCTACATGCATCTGGCTTATGATTAGTCCTTCAATAATAAGGAAAGATGCCAGACAACCGGCAAATATAATGACAATTCCTTTTTTTAGAATATCAGGGAACATTTTCCATAGATTAAAATGAATTCCCAAAGCAACGCATATAAAAAAGACAGCCAAAACGAGCCAGACTGCGAAAAATGCTGTACCAGAGCCAATAGCGCGGACTGCAATGCCGTATGTGCCACATACTAAAGCCAGTATAATGCATAAAAGAAATAAAAAAGTGTGCATGTAAATGATAAACCTTTCTACAAATTTATTTACATTCTATCATAGATTGGTAAGAAATCCTACCTTTTTACATTGTATCGAAAATAGGAAAGCTTTATAATGGAACGATAGAAATTCGAATGAAGAATGTTGATAAAAAGGGGATAAGCAGATGGATTATAACCGGATCATGCAGGAAATATTAAATATTGGAGAAGAGCTGTTGAAAAGCGGGGCAGAAATATTTCGTGTGGAGGACAGTCTGTATCGCATGTGCAGAAGTTATGGATTTGTGCGAAGTGATGTCTATGCTTCGCAGATCAATATTCAAATGACGGTGGAGACGCCCGAAGGAGAGATTATCACACAGATCCGTTATATTGAAATGACAAGTCCTCATTATGATAAACTGGATCAGCTTAATAACTTGTCCAGATATGTTTGTGCCAATACTCCGAAACAGGCAGAGATTCATGAACGTTATGAAAAAATTGCAAAAAGTAAAGTACTTGCATTTCCACTTATGGTGCTGGCACAGATTGTAAGTGGAACTTCATTTGCAATTTTTTTCGGAGGAGGACGAAATGATGCGATTGTAGCCGTTTTTGCTTCAGCTGCAATGGCACTTACCGGATACTGGATTGGAAAACAGGAAAAGAATCCGATGATCTATAATTTAGTTCTCGCATTTGTAACAGAGATGGTGATACTTTTAGCAGAAAAAATGGGAATTGCAATTCATTCAGATCGTATTATGATTGGGATTGTCATGGTGCTGATCAGTACTCTTGGCGTGATCAATGGATTGCGTGACGTTGTTCAGAGAAACTTTACTTCCGGAGCTCTGGAGATTATGAATTCTGTGCTTGGAGCCCTCGGAATTGCATTTGGAATTGCTTTAGCAATGAAAATGTTGCATGGCGGTGGAAATGCAGGAGGAGCAGTGCTGAACTCCAATATATTTGTGCAGGCGGTTTCGGTGTCAGTCGGAAGTATCGGACTGGCTGGAATTTATCAGATACGCGGCAAAAAAGTTATTTATTCAGGGATCGGAGCATTTCTGACATGGACAGTCTATCTGATCGTGAGACAATTCGGCGGCAGTTATTTGTTCGGAATGCTTCTGGCATCTGTATTTGTGGGAATGTATGCATTTGTAATGGCCAGAATAAATAAAGCGCCGTCCACAATCTTTCTGACAGCATCCGTATTTCCGCTGATGCCGGGAGCCAATCTTTATTATATGATGTACGGCTGTGTGAAGCAGAACATGGTGCTTGCCATAGAACATATGATTCTCCTGGTGGAGACCTGTCTGATGATCGTATTTGGATTTTTACTTGTGGATATTGTATCGAGAATCGTGATGCGGATTTTGGGACAGGAATATCATATTGGAAAGAATCAATAATGGAGAAAAAATAATCGGATCAGGGGAATATTTTGTCAGAAAAAAAACATACTACTTGTATTCTTTGAAAAAGAAAAGGGAGTTGGAATACATGAAATTAGTAAAAGGAGCGCAGAGTATAGCATATGACCGGGCGCCTTATCTTATCAGCAGTGCATCTGTTGTCGGGAAAAAAGAAGGAGCAGGGCCGATTGGAGAAATGTTTGACCTGGTCGGAGAAAGTGATTTGTTTGGAGAAAATACGTGGGAGGAAGCGGAGAGCACGATGCAAAGGGAAGCCTGTCTGCTTGCCATGGGGAAGGCACATGTCAGCCAGAATCAGGTACGGTATCTGTTTGGCGGGGATCTTCTAAGACAGGGAATTGCAACGAGCATGGGAGTGGAAAAACTGCAGATTCCGATGTTCGGGCTTTACGGGGCGTGTTCAACATCGGGAGAAGCATTGGCATTGGCATCTATGAGTGTGGCAGCAGGATATGGCGAATATATACTTGCAGTGACCTCCAGTCATTTTGGAAGTGCGGAAAAAGAATTTCGTTTTCCACTAAGTTATGCGAATCAAAGACCATTGTCTGCCCACTGGACTGTGACTGGAAGTGGAGCGTTTCTTGTGGGGAAAAAGGAGAGCCATGTGAGGATAAGTGGTCTGACAGTGGGGAAAATTGTGGATTACGGTCTGAAAGATTCGCAGAACATGGGAGCGTGTATGGCGCCGGCGGCCTGTGATACGATCTGGCAGAATTTACAGGATTTTGGAAGATCGCCGGAAGATTATTCCCGGATTATTACAGGAGATCTCGGATATGTGGGACAGAGCATTCTTTTTGATTTGCTGCTTGAAAAAGGTTATGATATCCGTGGAAAACACCTGGACTGTGGTATGACGATCTTTGATCAGCAGACCCAGGACACCCATGCGGGAGGCAGCGGATGCGGGTGCGCGGCAACGGTACTTTCAGCATATATTCTTCCCAAAATCGAACGGGGAGAATGGGAACGTGTGTTGTTTGTGCCTACAGGAGCACTCATGTCTACGGTCAGCTACAACGAAGGTGCAAGCGTGCCGGGGATTGCCCACGCGATTGTGTTGGAGCATGAAGCTTAGAATATAAGTAGATCTTTGGTTTTCGAAATGGAGAGGAGACAGATATGGATTATATAAAAGCATTTATTATAGGCGGAATCATCTGTGCTCTGACGCAGATTCTGCTGGATAGGACAAAACTAATGCCAGGGCGTATCATGGTACTTTTAGTGTGCAGCGGGGCAGTTCTTGGAGCGATTGGAATCTATCAGCCATTCCAGGATTTTGCCGGAGCTGGTGCGAGCGTACCATTGTGTGGGTTCGGGAACCTTCTTTGGAAAGGGGTCCAAGATGCTGTAGATCAGGAAGGATTCATCGGAGTGTTTTTGGGAGGATTCAAAGCCAGTGCAGTCGGTATCAGCGCAGCATTAATATTCGGATATCTCGCATCATTGATATTCAGTCCTAAAATGAAAAGATGACTTTTTATATCGCTCAGATTAGACAGGATTTTCTATGCCTGCTGCGTCATATATTACAGTTTTCTTCGCAAACTCGCCAAAAGGCAGGCTCAGACAGTGCTCCGAAAACTGAATTATACTCGCAGGCATAACGAAAATCCTGCCATTAATCCTCGCGATGTAGAAAGTTCAGGCGGAAGTTGTGTGCGGGGACTTGGTGTGCTCGTTCCTGCGAAAGCCTCACTATAGTCACCAAGAAATTAAACATGAAACATAAAAATTAAGAAATACTTCATAATTTCTACCGGAAGTATTTCTTTTTTTATGTTTTAATGAACGTATGTAATATATAATTGAGAAAATAGATTTTTCAATTCTTCAAGAATGAAAAATCTGTATAACAATGTATATAAAGGAATAAAACATAAAAAAGAGGGAGGGTATATGGAAAAAGTTATAGAGGTAAAGAATCTGTATAAACTCTACCGCGTGGGTGATGAAGTCGTGCGTGCCTTAGATGGCGTAGACTTTAATATTTATAAGGGCGAGTTCTGCGCGATTGTCGGAACGTCAGGATCTGGTAAATCGACCCTTCTGAATATGCTGGCAGGGCTCGAAAAACCGACAAAAGGCGAGGTCATCATCAGCGGCGAGCATATTGAAAAGAAGAATGAAGAAGAGTTGGTAAAGTTCCGGCGGGACAATGTAGGATTTATCTTTCAGTCTTTCCACCTGCTGGGGACTATGAATGCAGTGGAAAATGTAGCTCTGCCGTTGAGCTTTCGCGGAGTCCCGAAAGATGTAAGATTAAAAAAAGCGGATAAGATGCTGGATCTTGTAAATCTTGGAAAGCATAAGAAACATATGCCGAACCAGATGTCTGGCGGACAGCAGCAGCGAGTCGGTGTAGCGAGAGCGCTTGTGGTAGATCCGAAGATTATTTTTGCGGATGAACCAACGGGAAATCTGGATTCCCACACATCGGAAGAGGTCATGAAACTGATGCAGCAGGTAGTAAGGCAGCAGAAGAAAACATTAGTCATGGTAACTCACGATAATCATCTCGCGACCTATGCAGACCGGGTATTTCATATCAGCGACGGTAAGATCATCAAGATAGAAAATCATCGGTCAGGAACTGAACATACAGAAGATAGAGATAAAGCGATTTCGGGAAATATGAATCCACAAGATACAGAGTATTTAAAAAGATAGAAAGAATGGGAGTAGTAAGGAGGAACAGGAAAATGACAAAATCAAGGAGAGTAATGGCAGTCATTGTAGCGGCGCTATTGATTGTAGCAATGATCCTGCCGGGGCTGGCGGTGAAGGCTGAGGCTGCAGACGGAGAAGGAACCGGAGAAGCTGGCCGCGCGGACGCGAAGGTGACGATTGATTCCAAGGATAAAAAAACACTGCAATATAAACCGGGAGAATCCCAGAAGTGGACACTGGTGATCACCAATAAAACAGGACAGGATTTGAGTAATTTATCTGTATCTCCGGATATGGGTGGTGAAAATGCAGATGCATGGCCATTCAAGACGGATTATCAGAAATATGAGCAGAAAATTGATACACTGAAAGCTGGAGAGAAGACAGAGATTTCTTTTGATTTTGTGCAGAGAGACGATGCCGGAACACGCAGATATCACATTCCATTTTATGTATATGAAGGAGATAATGATAAGCCAATCGCAACCCATAAATTATATGTAAACACGACAGAGAAGCCACAGGCAGACAATTCCCAGAATCAAGGTGACAATGGAAATGGTGGCGATGCTATGACAGCTTCTGTTGGCAATGACGAGCCGGCAGTCTACAGTGGTGGCGGAAGCGGCAGTGGAGGAAGCAGTTCCGATGGTTCTGTGCCACGAGTAATCGTAACAGGGTTTGATACCAATCCGGCAGAGGTGCATGCAGGAAGTGATTTTACACTGACGATTCATTTGAAAAATACATCGAAGAAAACAAAAGTCCAAAATATGTTGTTTGAGCTGGAAGCTCCGACGGAAGGTACTGATGAGCAGACAAGTGCGCCGGCATTTCTTCCAACTTCCGGTTCGAATTCTATTTATCTTAATGGAATTAAAGCTGACGGTACCGCAGATATTTCTATTACATTGAATGCGAAAGCGGATCTGTTGCAGAAGCCGTACAGCATCAATTTGAGCATGAAGTACGAAGATTCACAGGCAACCCAGATTGAATCTTCTTCATCAATCTCTATTCCGGTAAAACAGGACGCAAGATTCGAATTCAGCGAATTTGAAATCAGCCCTCAGACCATCGAGGTCGGTGGTGAGACAAATGTTATGTGCAGTCTTTATAATCTGGGAAGAATTAAACTGTATAATGCAAAAGCCAGATTTGAAGGCAATGGAATCAAAAAACAGGAGATTTTCATCGGAAATGTGGAAGCTGGTGCAACCGGTTCTATTGATGCCATGTTGCAAGGTGAAAAAGTGACGAATGGAAATTCTAAGATCACGATGACTCTTTCTTATGAAGATGAATCGGGAAATATATCTGAAACTACGAAGGATTTTGAGCTGGAAGTTACTGAAGCAGTAGATGACTCTGATATGTATATGAATACAGACGGTGATGCAGAGGCAGGCAGCAGCGGATTTCCGGTTGTTCCGGTCGTAGTAGTGATCGTGATTATAGCCGGTGTAGTGGCAGCAGTAGTATTTGTAAAGAAAAAGAAGAAAAAGCAGATGTTAAATGAAGAGGAGGAGCTGCTGGATGAGTTGGATAGATCTTCTGAGGATGAGCGCGAGCAACCTTAAGAGACGAAAGCTTCGTACATTTCTTACGGTGCTCGGAGTCGTCATCGGAACAGCATCTATCGTAGTTATGGTGTCTCTTGGACTTGGACTTCAGAAATCAGTCTATGATGAGATGGAGCAGTCAGGGGGGCTTACGACTATAAACGTAACGGGCAGCGAATCTGTCGGAGATGGGATGATGTATTCATCGAACTCCGATAATTCCGATGAGACAAGCAAATATATTGATGACAATTGTGTGAAAAAATTCGGTGAGCTGGAACATGTAAAAGCGGCAGCACCAATCTATGAAACATCCGCAATTTGTCTGAAAGGGAAATATGAAGGATATATTTCCCTGTACGCAAGTACACCGGAGGGCTTGAGAATGAGAGATATCAAGCTGGCAGATGGAGGAACTCTTCCAAAATCCGGGACTGGAAAGCTGGAGCTGGTTTATGGTAACAATGTTCTGACCAATTTCAGTGAGAGAGGAAATAATTCATCAGGATATTGGGAGACAGGAGAACTTCCGGACATTGATCTGATGAAGGATTCTATGTTTATGATCCTGGATCAGGATGCTTATTACAACAGTCAGAGTTCCGGTGGGTTTCAGGTCGATGCAGGAACTGACGGAAATGGGACATCCAATGTTCCGCAGTCAGCCAAGAAACATATTGTAACTGCCAGTGGCGTTGTGGCAGGAGACGTTGACGATTATAATATGAATTCCTACTATGTATTCTGTGATCTGGATACATTAAAACAGATTATGAAAAAGGAATTCAATGGAAGAGTGATTCCGGGGCAGCCATCTACAAAGTCAGGGAAAGCCTACAAAGAATTCTATTATTCTTCAGCGCAGGTCAAAGTAGATGATATGAGTAATGTCAATGATGTGGCAAAACAGATCCGCGAGATGGGGTATAATGTAGAGACAAATGTTGAATATATGGACAGCATGAAAAAGCAGATGGCAGTGATCCAGGCAGTACTTGGTGGAATCGGAGCCATTTCCCTGATTGTTGCAGCAATCGGAATTGCAAATACGATGATGATGTCCATATATGAGAGAACAAAAGAGATCGGAGTCATCAAAGTACTTGGCTGCAGCCTGAAAAACATTAAGCAAATGTTTCTGATTGAAGCAGCATTTATCGGACTCCTCGGTGGAATAGTCGGAAATATGGTGAGCTTTGCAATGTCTGGTGCAATCAATATGGTAACAGCACAAAGCTCGGCACTGGGAGTAGAAGGAAATATTTCTTATATTCCGGTATGGCTGGTGCTTATTTCTCTTGGATTCGCGATGCTGGTCGGAATGGTGGCGGGATATTTCCCGGCGCTTCGGGCAATGAGACTGAGTCCGCTTGCGGCAATCCGCAGTGAATAAAGTAAGCAAGAACAGGTGAAAAGGGGACAGGTGAAAAAATCACCTGTCCCAAAATCTTTTATTCTTCTATTATATGAATTTCCAGATAGTCAAATTCAATAGAATCTACGAAGTTATCCTGATGAAATCTTGTCTTTGCATGTCTTTTGAATTCATCAATATTGGAATCCAGCCAGATTGGATTGCTCAGATCAAATTCATGGCAGACTTCGTCAATCGCATGAAAAATTTTGTGTGTGCGGGTGTCATCGTTATCAACTTCTATGACAGTATCCCGCAACATTCTATTATCTTTAAATTCTTTTGCCCATAATCGGAACATAGAAAATCCTCCTTGTATAATTTTTAGCGGTTGATAATAATGATGTAATCGGATTGCTCCATTGCTATGCAATTCCCGCAATCTTTGAACACCTCGAACTCCCATAAAATGGTGTATTCACACCATTTTATTTCGTCCTCGGTGTTCAGCGTGTCAAAAAGTATAAATTGCTTATTTGTGCGAGCACAAACACAATTTATACTTTTGACACTTACATCATATCGATTACATTTCCGTCCAGATCTTTCCAGATGAATTCCTGGTCATAGATCATATATCCGTGTACGGAATTCTCTTTTGGAATAGACACAGAACCTGGATTCATGTAAATGAAATCAGCCATATCCTGATTTGCAGGAATGTGTGTGTGTCCATTCAGGAGAATATCTCCCTTCTTTAACATAGGCGGATTTGCAGGATTATGGTGATGACCGTGAGTTGCAAAAATAGTATGACCGTCCAGTTCAATAAAACAGTAATCGGCAAGAATTGGAAATTCCAGTACCATCTGGTCTACTTCGGTGTCGCAGTTGCCGCGGACACATAACAGATCCTCTTTCATAGCATTTAACATAGCAATAACAGCCTTTGGGTTGTAGTCTTTTGGCAGATCATTTCTTGGCCCATGATAAAGAAGGTCACCTAATAATAATAGTTTGTCAGCTTTTTCCCTTTTGTATGCTTCAATCATTTTCTCACAATAATATGCAGAACCATGTATATCAGATGCAATCATTAATTTCATAAGTTTTATTTCCTCCAGAATTCGTAAATATATTTAGTTACAACTTTTCTACGACGGATTATAGCACAAAAGAAAGCAGACGTGTATAATTATGGTAAATTCAAGTGGATTTTAAACAGAAGGGAATGGAATTATGGAAAACGAAGTACTTAAAATGTATGAATATGCGGAGCAGACGATAGAGATTTCGCTTGTAAAGGAAGAAGAAATACCTGTGATGCTGGAACTGATGAATACAATATATCAGGAGCTCCCGGACAAGAGCTGGTTTAGCATGGATAGCGAAGAGAATCTTATACGATATATGTCAACTTCCGGATTTGCTTTAAAAGCTCAGGTATTTGGGAGAGATGGGCAAGGGAAATTGGCAGCAGTCTTTGTGGCGCGGACGTCAGAACTTGGGGAAGAAAATCATGGAAAATATATGAATTTAAAGGAAAAAGATCTTGAACGTGTTGCGCATATGGAGATTGCAATGGTAGATAAAAAATTTCGAGGAAGAGGACTGCAAAAGAAACTGATGGAAGTTGCAGAAGATCGTCTGGAACTTTTGGGATTTCGTTGGCTTATGGGGACAGCTCATCCGGAAAATGTATATAGTGTACATAATTTTCAGAAACTGGGATACGAGATCGTGGCAGAAGCATTGAAATACGGTGGGTTCCTGAGATATGTTTTCTGTAAAGAAATATAAAAATATCCAGAAAATAAATGTGAAAAAGAATCATTTGTTTTCTGGATATTTTCTAATTTTGAATATTAGTTGTCTGCTTCCCAACGCCCGGAAGCTCCACAAGGAAGAACTAGTCCGGAGCTTGTGACCGGAAGACCGATTTCCTGAGAGTCTACATGTCCATGGAAGGATTTTAACTCTGTTCCGAGCATGTAAGTTAATACGGCAGGAGCAAGCCCTGTTGTATAGGAGTTGATCAGGAAGAAAAGTGGATCCTCAGAAAGAATCTGAGTACACAGCTTAATAAGTGGATGAATGGCATCCTCGATCTTCCAAATCTCACCTTTTGGTCCGCGGCCGTAAGACGGCGGATCCATAATGATAGCATCGTAATGATTGCCGCGGCGGATTTCTCGTTCTACAAATTTTACACAGTCATCTACAAGCCAGCGGATTGGTTTATCGGACAATCCGGATGATGCAGCATTCTCCTTCGCCCAGGCTACCATACCTTTGGAAGCGTCCACGTGAGTGACATGTGCGCCGGCAGCGGCTGCTGCAAGTGTAGCTCCGCCGGTGTAGGCAAACAGGTTCAGAACTTTGATCGGGCGTCCGGCATTGCGGATCTTATCACCAAACCAGTCCCAGTTTGTTGCCTGCTCCGGAAAAAGTCCAGTGTGTTTGAAACTGAATGGTTTTAAATTGAATGTCAGCTCACCATAGTGAATTTGCCATTGTTCTGGTAAATCAAAAAACTCCCATTCACCGCCGCCTTTTTTGCTGCGGTGGTAGTGACCGTTCATATGCTTCCAGCCTTTTTCTTTTTTTGGGGTATCCCAGATGACCTGCGGGTCCGGGCGTACCAGTGTGTAATCACCCCAGCGTTCCAGCTTCTCGCCGCCGCTGCAGTCGATGACTTCATAATCTTTCCATTTATCTGCAATCCACATAATAAAACTCCTTTAAAATTTATATAGAAAATCATTGGATATTTTACGGATTTTACCGTTCAGACTGAAGTACAGTGCTATTTTGCACAAAAACTCAGTATCATAAGTGTAGCATAGGCACAGCACATTTTCAATTATAGATATTTTCTATATAAACGGACAACTATTATAAAAGTCAATTTGAAGATGTGCGAGAATCTTCTTATAATATAAAGAGGAGGGAGAAATTATGTTTATTGACACACACATGCACGAAATGACATATTCACCAGACAGCTTCCTGAAGTTGGAAGAGATGGTTCGGATCGGTAAGGAGAAAGGGCTTGGAGCGCTTTGCATTACGGATCATGACAGTATGGGGCTTAAGGACTATGCCGCAGAATATACAGCGAGGACAGGCTTCCCGATTTTTGTTGGGATTGAGTTTTATTCTCTTCAGGGAGACATTGTCGCATTTGGAATTGAAGATTACCCGAAAGAGCGAATCCCGGCACAGGATTTTATAGATCTTGTAAAAGCACAGGGAGGCGTTTGTTTTGCAGCGCATCCATTCCGCAATAATAACCGTGGCCTGGAGGAGAATCTGGCTTTGGTACACGGCCTGGACGGTGTGGAAGTACTCAATGGAAGTACATCTTTTGCAGCATGTATGAAAGCAGCGGCATATGCAAGGCAGTATGGATATTTTACACTTGGTTCCAGTGACTGTCATGTGCCGGAAAAAGTCGGTGTGTGTGCGACATATTTTCCAAATGAGGTCAGAACGATGGATGAATTCCTGACAGAGTTCAAAAAGGGGCAGATGAAGCCGGCATATTATGTTCAGGGTGGCTATCGTGTCCTGGAAGTCCAGAATAACGACAAAAAAGTCCAAAATAGTATAAAAATACCATTTACCTTTCCAGCTAGAAGTGATAGTATGTATCTATAGTGTGCGTAAGAAATGGTATATTTAAATAAAAGAAAGGTGGAAATATACAATGATTACAGTTAACGCAATGGGAGATAACTGCCCGATTCCGGTTATCAAGACAAAAAAAGCAATGGATGCACTTACAGGACCGGAGACAATCGAAGTATTAGTTGATAACGAGATTGCCGTACAGAATGTGACAAAGATGGCTACAAGTGCCGGAGGAAAAGTTACATCTGAGCAGAAAGCTGAGAAAGAATATGTTGTTACAATCGAGATGGAAGGAGCACCGGCAGCAGAGGATGATGCGCAGGACGACAATACAGTTGTTGTAATAAGCTCTGACCGCATGGGTACAGGTAACGATGAACTTGGTAAAGTCCTGATCAAAGGATTTATTTTTGCTGTAACTCAGCTTGATAAATTACCAAAGACTATGCTTTTCTATAATGGAGGAGCAACACTTACAACTGAAGGATCTGATTCATTAGAAGATCTGAAATCTCTGGAAGCACAGGGAGTAGAGATTATGACATGTGGAACATGTCTTGATTACTATGGATTAAAAGACAAGCTTGCAGTAGGTTCTGTGACGAATATGTACAGCATTGTTGAGACACAGGCAAAAGCAACTAAGATCATTAAACCATAAGATGAGCACGCGAAGGGCGTGCCAGATGCTGTCTTGGGGGACAGCTCTGGAATTACCGGATTGAGATGAAAAGAGGAGCCTTCTGTTGTGACTGAATGGAAAGCTCCTTTTATTCATATATAATTATTTATTCAACATTGAGGAGGAATTAAGAAAAATGAAAACAAATGTCAAGTTGACTAGCTTAAGCAAGACTTCGGGGTGAGCGGCCAAAATAGGTCCGGAGACCCTTGCTCAGGTACTGAGTAAGCTGCCAAAATTTCAGGATGATAAGTTAATAGTAGGGATTGAGACGTCCGATGATGCAGCCATCTATAAAGTCACTGACGATATCGCGATGATTCAAACGGTAGATTTTTTCACTCCGATTGTTGATGATCCTTATATGTTCGGACAAATCGCCGCAGCCAATTCATTGAGTGATGTATGGGCTATGGGTGGGGAACCGGCGGTTGCACTGAATATTGTTGGATTCCCGAATTGTCTGGATCCGGCAATCCTTGGTGATATACTGGCTGGTGGTGCAGATAAAGTAAAAGAAGCAGGAGCAGTGCTGGTAGGCGGACATTCTGTACAGGACGATGAGCCGAAGTATGGATTGTGCGTGTCTGGTTTTGTACATCCTGACAAGATATTCAAGAACTATGGATGCAGACCGGGAGATATTCTTGTATTGACAAAACAGATCGGAAGCGGTGTGGTAAATACAGCAATCAAAGCTGATATGGCATCACCTTCCGCAATCCGTGAAGCGGAGACGGTCATGGCGTCATTGAATAAACTTGGAAAACAAGTAGTTGAGAAATTCGACGTATCTGCATGTACAGATATTACAGGATTTGGACTTTTAGGACACTGTGTAGAGATGGCATCTGCCAGTGAAGTAACCTTCGAGATCAATGTCCGTGATATCGAATATTTTGCAGACGCAATTGACTATGCGAAGATGGGACTTGTTCCGGCGGGGGCTTACAAGAACCGCGGATATTCTATCGATCAGGTCGAGGTTGGACATGTGGAAGATTTCTATCTGGATCTTCTGTATGATCCACAGACATCAGGTGGATTGTTAATGAGTGTGGCACCGGAGAATCTTCAGGAGATGCTTGCAGATTTTCGTGCGGCACATATGGATACTAAGGTTTCTATTATTGGAAAAGTGGCAGAGAAGAGCGATAAGCTGATTCGTCTGTATTAGGCAGACGAACAAAAGAATAAGAAGGGGAACAAAGAAGTCATGAATAAGAATATGTTATACCGCAGCATTCCGAAAGTGGATGTATTGCTGGAAGACCCGGAGATTCAGGGGCTGATTGAAACATACAGCCGGGATACGGTAGTGGAATCGATTCATTTGGAGATGGATGCACTTAGAAAATATATCGGAACATGCGAGGATGAGGAAAAGGCAAAAGAACAGATTGGGAATCTGAATATGAATGTTCGAAGAACAGTAACTGCCATGCATACACCGAATATGCGTTCAGTCATCAATGGTACAGGAACAATTCTTCATACGAACCTTGGACGAGCACCGATCAGCCAGAAACACATGAATCGGATCGCTCAGATTGCAACGGGATATTCTAATCTGGAATACAATCTGGAAGCCGGAAGACGCGGAGAGAGATATTCACATTTTGAAAAACTGCTCTGTAAGATTACAGGTGCAGAGGCTGCAATGGCGGTAAATAATAACGCGGCAGCTGTTATGCTTATTTTAAGTTCCCTTGCAAAAGGAGGCGAAGTCGTTGTATCCCGCGGTGAGCTTGTTGAAATCGGTGGAAAATTCCGGGTTCCGGATGTTATGGAACAAAGTGGAGCAACACTGGTAGAAGTCGGAACGACTAACAAGACACATTATGATGATTATGAGAGCGCAATTACAGAAGAGACAAAGGCGCTTCTGAAAGTTCATACAAGTAATTATCGAATCGTAGGATTTACAGATACAGTAGGAATTGATGAATTGATTCCGATTGCGAAAGAACATGATATTCCGGTCATTGAAGATCTGGGAAGCGGTGTTCTGATCGATCTTAGCAAATATGGGATCACTTATGAACCTACTGTTCAGGATTCCATCAGAAAAGGAGCAGATGTGGTGTGCTTCAGCGGCGATAAGCTGCTTGGGGGTCCGCAGGCTGGAATTATTATCGGTAAGAAAAAATATATCGATATGATGAAAAAGAACCAGCTTACCCGTGCTCTTCGAATTGACAAATTTACAGCAACAGCATTGGAACTGGTACTTCAGGAATACCTGTCTGAGGAAAATGCGATCCAGAATATTCCGGTACTTAAGATGATTACAAAGTCTTATGACGAGACGGTTGCAGAAGCAAAGACATTTAAGCGTATGCTTCAGAGAGCAAAGCTGCCTGCAGCTTATGAAGTTGTGGATTGTGAATCTCAGATTGGCGGAGGATCTCTTCCGCTGGAACGAATTCCAAGTGCTGCAGTTGCAATCCATCCGGAAAAAATCAGTGTTCCGGAACTGGAAGAACGTATGAGACATTTGCCTGTTCCGATCATTCCAAGAACGGTAAATGATACGATTCTTTTGGATGTGAGAACATTGGATAAAGATGCAATGACACTTGCTGTAAAGCAGTTAAAAGAGATGGATATATTAGAAGAAACAAGTCTTTTATAGAGACGATTAGGAGTATAGAGACAGATGAAGAATATTATCATTGGTACAGCCGGACATATCGATCATGGAAAGACAACCTTGATCAAAGCTCTTACAGGAAGAAATACAGACCGCTGGGAAGAAGAACAGAAGAGAGGAATCACCATAGATCTTGGATTCACATATTTTGATCTTCCAAGTGGAGACCGTGCGGGAATTATCGATGTTCCTGGACATGAGAGATTTATCAACAATATGGTGGCCGGAGTTGTAGGAATGGATCTGGTACTTCTTGTTATTGCGGCGGATGAAGGAATTATGCCGCAGACAAGAGAACATATGGATATCTTACATCTTCTGGGGATTGAAAAGAGTATTATTGTCCTGAATAAATGCGATATTGTAGATGAGGAATGGCTGGAACTAGTGGAAGAGGAAGTGCGTGAAGAATTAAAAGGCACATTTCTGGAAAAAGCACCGGTATGCAAGGTGTCTGCTGCAACCGGCCAGGGACTGGAAGAACTGATTCAGGTGATCGAGCATATGACAAGTGATGAAGTTGTAGCTAAAGATGTGAATACAATTCCGAGACTTCCGATTGACCGCGCATTTACATTGTCCGGGTTTGGCACGATTATTACCGGAACTCTTGTGTCTGGTACGATCCGTAAAGAAGATACTCTGGAAATGTATCCGATTGGCAAAGAGTGCAAGATCCGCAGTATTCAGGTGCATGGTCAGGATAAAAAAGAGTGCTATGCGGGACAACGTGTGGCAATTAATCTGTCTAATGTTAAGAAAAAAGAAATTCAGCGAGGCTGTGTGCTGGCACCGCCGGCAAGTATGAAAAATACAGATCTGCTGGATGTGAAGATGAATATACTGGATTCCTCTATGCGGGTATTGACGAATCATACGAGATTACATCTGTTTACAGGAACGAGTGAAATTTTATGCCGTGCAGTACTGCTTGATAAAGAAGAAATCGGACCAGGTGAGAGTGGATATGTTCAACTTCGCCTGGAAGATGAAATTGCAGTACGCAGAGGTGATAAGTTTGTAGTCCGTTTTTATTCTCCGATGGAGACGATTGGGGGAGGCGTGATTCTTGAACCAAATCCGGGCGTGAAGAGACGTTTTCAACAAGATGTGATTGAAGAACTTAAGAGAAAAGAATCCGGTTCTTCGGCGGATGTAATTGAACTTCATATAAAAGAACATGGAGACACAATGATCACTTCTGCAGAACTTGCAAAGCTGACGGCATTGTCCATGGATGAGGTGAACCAGGATATAGAAGAATTAAAAGAGAATGGCCAGATTTATGTATTCCCGATGAAAAAAGATACATTTACATGGCATGCGGATTCAAAACGTGGAGCGGTACAGGCGATTGTGAAGAGTCTGGAATCTTATGAAAAAGAGAATCCGTATCGTTATGGAATGAAGAAAGCGGAAGTGCAGATGACACATTTTAAGGGAATGAAACCGAATGTGTTTGATAAGGTCGTTGAGCTGTTGGAAACTGAGGGATATGTGAAACGTGTCGGAGAATTTTTGTGTACACCTCAGTTTGAAATAAAGAAAGATGAGACGTATAACAAGATAGCAAAGACCGTGCTTGGTACATTTGAAAGTGCGAAATATGACTTTGCAAAATATTCAGAGATCGACTTTGGAAAGACTCAAAGAGCAACGGCTGATGATATCCTGAATGTATTGCTGGTCGAGGGTAAAGTGGTAAAAATCGCAGAAGATATGTATACACTGACGGAATATATGGAAGAAGCAAAGAATATCATTCGGGAGAAATTAGCGGAAGATCCGGTTATTACTATTGCTCAGGTGCGAGATATATTTGCGACCAGCCGAAAGAGTGCGAAACCAATTTTGGAATATATGGACAGTATCAAAGTTACCAAGAAAGTCGGAGCGGAAAGTGAAAGGGTAGCATACTAATGAACTTGAAACAATTAGAGGCTTTTGTACAGGTATCTGAAAGCGGCAGCTTTTCGAAGGCTGCCAAAGAACTTTTCCTGACACAGCCGACAATCAGTGCGCATATTTCCTCCCTGGAAAAGGAATTGAATGTACGGTTATTTATAAGAAATACAAAAGAAGTAAGCCTGTCAGATGACGGAAAAGATCTGTACCGTTATGCGAAGCAGATCACAGATCTTGAAAAGGCGATAGAAGAGCGGTTTTACATGGATAGTGATGATGGAAAACATTTTATCACAATTGCGGCATCAACAATACCTGCGCAGTATCTTCTGCCGAAAGTATTGATGTGTTACAGAGAACGCTATCCAAAAGAGCAGATTAAGATTATGGAAACCGATAGTAGTGAAGTGGTCACACAGGTTGTAGATCACATGGTCGATGTCGGCTTTACAGGTACTGTGCTTGAGAAAAAGCACTGCAAGTACATACCTTTCTATAAGGATGAACTGGCTGTGATCACTCCGGATACACCGGAATACAGAATACTGAAAGAACAGAATCGTGATGATATTGACTGGATTAGAAGGAAACCTCTGATTTTACGTGAAGAAGGTTCAGGTACAAGAAAAGAGGCAGAAAAACAGTTGAAAAATGCTGGAATATCCATGGAGACTTTGGATATTGTGGCGAGCATTGCGAATCAGGAGACAATTAAAAAGTCTGTAAAACAAGGCATGGGGATTACGGTTCTTTCCAGACTGGCAGCTGAGGATGAAGATGGCCTGCTTATATTCCCGATTCCGGGCGCTGATGAAGGACGAGATATCAATCTGGTCTATAATAAAAATTATCAGATGACAAGATCGGCAGACCGTTTTATCCGGATCGTAAAGGAAGTATATGACATAGAATAGTGGTTACGGAACATATAAGTGACTATAAAATATATAAATGACTATGAAATATATCAGTGACTTGTTTAAAGAAAGAGAAAGAGATAGAATTAAGTTTGTACAATGATGTTGGGACCCTGGCATCATACAATAAATATATAGAAGCGACGAAAGGGGATATTAGCGTGATATATATGGATAATGCAGCAACGACTATGCATAAACCGAAGGCGGTGATCGATGCGGTAGTCGCAGCTATGAGTTCTATGGGAAATGCCGGACGTGGTGCGAATGAGGCGTCTTTAAGTGCATCAAGAATTATTTATGATACGAGAGAAAGGCTTGCAAAATTATTTGGGGCAGAAAATCCGAAGCAGATTGTGTTTACAATGAATTCGACAGAGAGTCTGAATATTGCGATTAAAGGATTGATTGAACCGGGAGATCATGTGATCACAACCATGCTGGAGCATAACTCTGTGCTTCGACCACTCTATGAGATGGAAGAAAGAGGCGCGAAGCTTACGATTATAAAAGCAGACAAGCAGGGGAATTTTTCCCTGGAAGATATGGAAGCTGCGATCACGCCAAAGACAAAAGCTATAGTATGTACCAATGGTTCCAATCTTACAGGAAATTATGTGGATGTTGCAGCTGTCGGTGAGATGGCACATAGACACGGAGTTCTTTTGATTGTAGATGCATCTCAGACGGCGGGAGTATTTCCGATTGATGTTCAGAAAATGAATATTGACGTGCTTTGTTTTACTGGACACAAAGGTCTGCTTGCTCCGCAGGGGACCGGAGGTCTGTATGTCAGAGAAGGGCTTACAGTGCAACCATTGTTGAGCGGTGGAAGCGGAGTTCAGACTTACAATAAAAAACATCCGGTGGAGATGCCGACAGCATTGGAGGCAGGAACACTCAATGGTCATGGTATTGCGGGAATGAATGCAGCTCTTGCATATCTGGAAGAGACTGGAATTGACACGATCAGGGAGCGCGAGCAGGAACTAATGTGGAAATTTTATGAAGGTGTTAAAGATATTCCGAATGTTACGGTATATGGTGATTTCAGCACAAAGAACCGTTGTGCGATTGTCGCACTGAATATTGGAGATTATGATTCTGCAGAAGTAAGTGATGAACTGCTTACGGAATATGGTATTTCTACAAGACCGGGTGGTCATTGTGCGCCGCTGGCACACGAAGCACTTGGAAATGTAGAACAAGGAGCAGTGAGGTTTAGTTTTTCCCATTACAATACAGATGAGGAAATTGAAACTGCAATCCGTGCAATTGAAGAGCTTGCACAGGATGAAGAGTAAAAAAAGATAAAGCATAACTTGAGATAGAAAAGGAAGACACTGATGAGAAAAAAAGAATTGAAACTGGTAGTTACTTTCCATACAACTGCAGATGCGATGGCTATGGAAAAGGCATGTAAAGAGAACAATACACCGGGCAGAATCATCCCGGTTCCAAGAGCTATTTCAGCAGGATGTGGACTTTCCTGGTGCGCGGCACTTGACGAGAGAGAAGAGATCGTTGCCATGATGGAGAAGGTTGGGATTGAACCAGAAGACCTGCATGAGTGTCTTGTATAAAAATGCTTGTATAAAAAAATGCAATAAATACTTGTAAAATATCGAAAAATGTGATATTCTATCATAGCGTGATTAAAACGTGTGTAATTTAATACGGGGGTAGTTGGGTAACTGGTGTGCCTCCTAGTCTTCAAAACTAGTGTGGGGCGTTAAGAGCGTCCCGGGTGGGTTCGATTCCCACATGCCTCCGCCAAAAGAGAGGTTTCAGATCCATTGCAAGAGCGATGGATCTTTTTTGTATAATAGGAAATTGCATTTCCTATTATACAAAAAGCCTCCGGCAGGATGCGCACTGCGGCGTATACTGAAGATGTCGCAAGCAACCACCGCAGGCGCTAGAATGTGCCAAGGCACATTCTTTGTTCTAAAATAGGAAAAAATGTAAGAAAATGCATTTTTATATATAAAAACTCATTGAGAAAAACGAAAGAAATTCAAAATAAAATCTTTAGAATAATCGGGGGAAGAAAAAAGAAAGACAATAAATTACAGGAAACTTCAAAAAAGAACGATAAGTTACAAAAATAATAGAAAAACATTATGAAAAGCATTAATTATATAGAAGTACAATAATTAGAATGGGTAAATTGACTAAAAGAGTAGAGAATGAAAATGCTTATTTGTCATATCGTATAAAAATACAAAAAACACTGGGATTCAATTGACGAAAGCGCTTACAAGTGGTATATTATAAGAAACTTAAAGATGTTCAGACCAACGGCGGTTGTCTTAATATGATTTATATAGATGGCTGCTATTATATTTTGAGACATGTTTAAGTTAAATGACAACTTTGGTTGTGATTGCAGTTAAGCTGTTGCCGACTGTTTCCCCCAAGAACAGTCTTGCGACGGTAAACTCCAATTAATATATATACTTCCTCTTCAGAGGAGCATTCCCCAGCTTTGTATATAATAACAAACTGCAATGCAACGAGGAAAACCTCTCAATGACATACCAAAAAGAAAGAGCACGACATGAGCAGATGTCGTGCTTTTTCTTTTGTCCGTTCAAGTCGAACATCCGTGAGACTTGGCGCATGATTCTGGTCAGCAAAGCTGACATATTCCTATCAGAATCACTGCGCATCCTCGCGGAGCGTTTATCTCA
>OHMN01000261.1_pt1 | contig 53302 bp, 39 predicted proteins | sample 1569361 | NCBI WGS metagenome assembly OHMN01 (sample SAMEA3541508, study PRJEB24748) | human gut metagenome | biome: human gut; feature: human-associated habitat; material: faeces | place: China | collected 2012
ATATAGTCTCGTTTATATAAATTCATAATACTTCCTCGGATAATATCAAATAAAGCTTCCTCATGGGGTCTGACCCCGAGAGTTGTTCTTGCCAGTCTGGATGTACAGCTTGCCAGCAGCTCCTTAAATACTGCTTCGGCTTCAGCTTTCTTTGCTACTTCTCCGCAATCTGGGATGCATAGTTGTTCCACAAAACAAAACATTCGTTTTATGTCTTTTATTATGCACTTTTCTTTTCCAAAGCTATTTTTTCTACTTCTTCCAGAGTAAGCTCTGTGTACATTGCAATATCTTCATAATTAAGTTTACCATCTTCTATCATTAAACGAGCCATACGAATTGCTTTCATTTTTTCTGCTTCTCTTGCTGCTTCATTTCTCATATCTTCCATAGCTTTACACATAATTGCCACTCCTTTCTCATCTTCTTTAAAATAATGTACACGGTCAGCCAGCACTTCGTAGTACATATCTTTAGCATTGGTACATGTAAAATCATGCATAAGTTTTCCTAATGCTGTTTCATCTTTTATTTGAGAGTTTACATATATAATATGCGATTGGTCATTGAACATTTTTCCTGTTTCCCTAACGATACGATCCACATGATATATTGGAATATTCTCTCCTAACACATCATTTTCTGTGATAAAAACCACATACGTTTCATTTAAATTTTGATATTGTTCACCCGGTTCTGTCACATTTGCATCAATCAAGCTACTATTATATCTAGCTCTCTTCACACCTGCACCTTTATCATCTCTTTGAATTTCAATATTATACACCTGATTTTGTCGATCCACTGCGAGAATATCCAAACGAACAGAACGCCCTTGTAAGTTTTTTATTACATATTGACTGCTCACACTTGTAACTTTAAGATCATCTCGTTTTAGTATAATCTGCAATAAAAATTCCACACAATTCTTATCTTCAAATACTTTGCTCATAAAATCATCATCTAAAAGACGAAAGCCACGTAATCTTTGAAGGTCTTCTTCGTGCTTTTGCTCAAAATCAAATCTTTCTTCCTCATTCATTGGTAACACCTTCTTTTCTCAGCTTATCCACATCTTCTATACTACCATCTTAACATCAATACACCCCTATTACAAGGACTGTATCCGCACATATTTTACTTTCTCTTGGTCAGTTTATTCAGGTAATCCAGATTTGTGGATTTGATGCGTGCCTGTTACAATGAGATTTTTTCCTTAGATGATTTCCGGTAATCTGTCCAGCGTTTTTTATTGAACAGGATGATGTCCATGATATTCATCCAACTTACGCACAAAAGAATTCCACGAAGCTATCTCTAAATTATCTGCTGGTTTACATTTTACAATTTCGTGGCTTTCTTCAATTGACTTGTCTTCTCTTTCAACTCCACCTATAGCTATATATTTAACATCTATATCCTTCTGTGGGTCAACCAATAGGGTTTTTCGAGGACCCACTAAATAATTTCCACTATATTCCTCATTGATTGCTTTATCCTTATCTTCATGTATCTGGGTTCTGAATGAACTGTAATTTCTGTTTATGTATTCCATATGATTTTTTAATTGTGTAATTGCATCATTCATATGTACATTTAAACCCTGATAGTGATTGGCCTTAACAATTTTAAAATCTGCACCTTTGACTTCTACAATGCAGACTTTCATTTTTGATCTTGATGTCAGCACTACAAAATCTGCAATTTTATCTCCAATAGGATAATTAGAAAAGCAGATATATTCCTCATGCGGCTCCGCCAGATAATCTGCCATGCCATACCATGTATCATTTGTTTTCAGAACCTTCACAGATATCTTCCCATGCTCCAACAGTTCACCGATGAAGATAGGAATCAGATATTCTGCCTTTAGTGGATTACCCGGCACTTCCTTCTCGAAGAATTCTTTGAATCCCTCTTCCAGCGTTGTAAGGAAATCAGGAGTTAAGCCCCACATATTCATGGAAACCAGAGAATCAACATCAACAGCCATTCCTTCTGCCTCTGCTCCAGCTGCGGTCTTTACAATGTTCTTCGTTTCCACAACCTCGGTCAGGTTGTAATCCTCATTCATCTTGCAGATACCACGAGTCACGCCACCGTTATCAGACAGCGTGTTCTTCAGCACAAAACCTGCCATACAGGACTTGCCGCCATTCACCAGATACTCATGAACAGCCTTGAAACCTTCTTTGCCATAGTAATCATCTGCATTGATGACGATGAACGGGGTCTTGATGACCTTCTTCGCTGCAAGCACGGCCTGTCCAGTTCCCCACGGCTTTGTACGGCCTTCCGGCAGAGTCCCCGGAATATCGTTAATGTCCTGGAAAGCATAATCCACCGTCACATCATGGGCAGCACAGATAGCTTTGATACGCTCACCAATAACCTCTTTGAACTCCTGCTCGATATCCTTACGAATGATAAATACCACATGGTTAAAGCCAGCCTCAAGCGCATCATGGATGGAATAATCCATGATAATATGCCCCGCATCATCCACCGGCTCTAACTGCTTGATTCCTGTTCCGAAGCGTCTGCCAATACCAGCTGCCATGATAAGTAATGTTGTTTTCATAATTCTCCTTTCCATACCTTGTAGCGCCCCAATGTACCTTCCGCAAAATTTTATGTAATTATTAGAGCAACGCCAGTAGCCTATACTCTCGTTTTCGTTTATAGTTTCTTTAGAAAAAAATCATTTCTTCTTCATGGGGTCTGACCCCGAGAGCCTGATTTCATGGGGTCTGACCCCGAGAGGCTATTCTCAATATCTTTTACAAGGACAATATCTCAAAAATCATAGCTTTTTCTGTCCATATCTGTTAAAATTGACAATGATTAATATACAGGGGCTGCTGCACATGCAAGTGCGGCAGTCCCTGTCGAATGGATGAGGAAAATTAAAATGAACGCAACAGCAAATCTTGGCAAGGCACCCGTACGCACTCTGGTACTCCAGCTTGCCATCCCTTCTATGACCGCGCAATTTGTCAATGTACTTTACAGTATTATTGACAGGATGTATATCGGACATATTTCCGAAAATGGCGCACTGGCTCTTGCAGGTGCAGGCATATGCGGTCCTATCGTTACACTTCTCACTTCTTTTGGCACCCTGGTAGGAATCGGAGGTTCCATTACCATGGGAATCCGAATGGGCGAAAAGAATCACAAAAAAGCAGAACAGGTACTGGCAAATTCTTTTCTGATGCTCAGTATTTTTTCTGTTCTGCTGACTGTCAGCTTTCTTCTGCTAAAAGATAAGCTGCTTATGTTGTTTGGCGCAAGTGGGGCTACTTTTCCCTTTGCCAATACCTACCTGACTATTTATACAACAGGTACCTTTTTCGCACTGATGGCTACAGGGCTTAATTACTTTATCAACTGTCAGGGATTCCCCCTTGTGGGAATGTTTACCGTACTGATCGGCGCAGGATGTAACATCCTGTCAGACCCGATTTTTATTTTTGGTTTTCATATGGGAATTTCCGGTGCTGCCATTGCAACCGTTATTTCGCAGATACTCTCCTGCATCTTTGCAATGACCTTCTTATTGGGAAAAAAGGTTCCTGTAAAGATTACCTTCGGACAGTACAACTTAAAAGTCATAAGGAAAATCCTTTCCCTGGGATTTTCTCCTTTTCTGATCCTGGCCACAGACAGCCTGATCCTGATCTTTATGAATACAGTGCTCCAGAAATATGGTGGTGCTTCCCAGGGCGATATGCTAATCACCTGTGCCACCATTGCTCAAAGCTATCTGCTTCTGATCACCTCACCTATGATCGGGATCAGCGGAGGTACACAGGCAATCCTGAGCTACAATTACGGTGCCAGATGCGTAAACAGGGTCAAGGACGCAGAAAGGAACATTCTGGGAGTAATGCTTATCTTTACCACCATCATGTTCCTTCTCTCCCGGTTTATTCCCCGGTACTTTGTTCTTCTGTTTACCACTGATCCACAGTATATCAGATTCTCTGTCTGGGTCATCCGTACCTATACACTGATGATCATTCCGCTAAGCTTCCAGTATGTCTTTGTAGACGGGCTGACTGCCCTGGAATGTCCAAAGACAGGACTTGCGCTCTCCGTTACCAGAAAATCTCTTTTTGTGATCAGTGCAGCTGTCCTGCCTTCTTTCTTTGGTGCAAAAGCGGCTTTTTTCGCAGAACCTGTTGCTGACGGAATCTCTTCTGTCCTCTCAACAATTGTATTCCTGCTTCTGATCAACCGCCACCTGGATAAACGCTGCCGGATGGACAAGAAAGAGAGCCTGTAAATTACTCCTGTATCTCCGCATTTGAGAGATACAGGAATAAGTATGATTGTGCAGCAATCTATTCTATTTGATAAGATAAGCACTCAGTTTATCAGCTTTTTCAATTATGCACTGTCAAAAACCACCTTCTGCTCAGGAATCCTCTCCAATGTCACCTCCACCGGCTTCTCCCCGTTCAGAAGAATAGCTGCATTTAATACAGTCCCGCCCTTTTCATTACAATAGGGCGGTGTATCACTCCAGCCACCTCCCCAGTTCACACGGAGCGGCAGCCTGACTGTATGATGATCTGTAACAATCCTTGCCTGCTCATTATAAGCAAGACTTTTGATCGTCGCTTCCAGAACCTCTGACTGAATAATACGGAAACATTCCTGCACCTCATTCTCATCCTCAAGGATCACTCCCAGATAATAATGCAGACGCATTTTTTCACCGAAATCTGCTTTTCTCAGACGCTTCCTCAGCCATTCCTTTTGAATCTTTGTCAGAGACTGCAGCTTTCTTATATTTCCTGCAGGAACCCGATCCCTAATTGCCTTTGCAATCCCGTCCATAGTTACCAGATCTGCCATGCGCTTATTCCATGCTATGATAGCATCCGGATCCGCCTCATTAAATCCGGCGCAGAGAGACTTGTGGGAAGCTGCAGTCCATAAAGATCTGTCAAAATCTTTCCCTCCTGTGACAATCTCATAAAGTTCCAGTGTCGCATCTGTTGCCTCCCGGATCGTATCTGCCTCCTGATACAGCGCAGCAGACCACAAGGTATGTGCCTGTCCGTTCTCCTCCCAGAATCTCACTCCAAGTGTATCTTCCAGTTCATCCAGATCCCTGCCAAACAGCCGGTTCTCCTTAGGATTATCATTTACGCCAAAAATACGCACAATAAATTTTCCGTTTCTCTGCTTCAGCCCATGGAGAACAACATTATCAGGAATAACCTGATCCTGCACGTCTAACTTCTTCATGGGATCTGACCCCAATGTTTGGAAAAGAGGGATATGTAATCTCTTTGCTGAGATTGCAGATAAACAGGAATTAGTATCTCCCAATACAAGATAACCATCCGGCTGCAATTCGCTCAGCAATTCATATATCATATTCCAAACTCTTTTTTTAACTCATCCACAACATCATATGGAAAACGTTCGGCACAGCCTTCATCTTCCAGTAAAACACCAACAATCTTACCAGCCAGTTCTATACCATTCTTACTGTGGAGACGTTCTTCAATTCTTACTGCATTTCCTAAATCTCTTGCTACCCACACCTGATCATATATTTCAAGTTGTGAGATGATTTTACCCACCTGGTAAGAAAACTCTAATTCGTTCGTATCATCCGGACTTTCCATAATCTGGTAGATTTGCTGTAGTCTGTTCAATATCTGAGCAGCATTTAAGTCCAGCGGTACATAAACCCGAACATTATCATCAGGTAAAATCCCACCATTAGTACGTGTTCTTCCGGTAAGTGCTTTTTGATGCTGCTCTTCCGTATTATAGTAAAAAGCCGTGTCCGCAATTCCAAGTTCATTGATATAAAGAACTTTCTCTGGAATTGGGTGGATATCTAAATCATGATGCATATTATATATATTTCATCTCCTATCGCTAAAGTATGTTTAAAAAATCATAATCTGAAAGAATCATTTACCTCATAGAATCTCGTCCATATATTCCTATATCTCAAAGTTTGCTTAAAATTATTGATTGTTGAAGAAACAGTTTTTCTGGATCTTCATCAATTAATTTGGCAATATGCCCAACAGACTCTAAAACCAAATTACTAACTTCCCATATACGATTTCCTTCTTCTAATGCCTTCACCACAAATGTACGCGCAAAGACTTTGGGAGAATATGACTTTGATGTTATCTTTTTTGTTATATTAGATATATATGAACTTAATGAGTTTTCATCTACAGAAACAATTTTTTCTTCGCTATTTTCGAATAATCTAAGATATTGACTTATTATTAATTGCAATTCTACTTTCAAAGGCAATTTATAATACTTTTTTCTCATTTCATTTTCTGGATTTTTTATAATCGATAGCTTATATACTCCATTTTCAAAAATAAACTGAGAAATTTTCATTTTTGCAATATATTGTCTTTGTAATCCAGTAAACATGAATAGCCCCAAAACCAGACGTTCCCTTAGGTCATATTGTTCATCTAAAACAAAATTTTTTAACAATTGATAATCACTCTCTGGAATTATTTTTGCACTCTTTTTTTTAATCTCCGGTTTAGCAACTCCATTCATAATATCGCCTGTAATTCCCTGTTTATAAGTATATTTAAATATTTTCTTCAGTGAATTATAGACATTTGCTTTATGATTATCACTATACGGCAAAGTATCCAAATAGCAATTAACATCATAATATGTAATCGCATTTATTGGTTTGTTTTCATTTTCAGGCAATGACATATATTCTTTAAAAAATTTTAATGCATGCCTTATATAAAAAGCTCTGCTCTTTTCTTTTATTGTCTTATCTTGTTCACAAATCGACTTCACCATCTTCTCTACTTCTTTATAATAACTATACATACTCTTTTTACCTTAACACACTGAATCTCAATTTATAATACCATAATCTTAGTTTCAGAATATATTGTTGTTTCCAATGGTATTTTCAATTCACCCCTTTATGAATACCCCCACCATCACAGAATTATGTTCTGAATATTGCTACTTCATTTAAACTCATTCTATCTATAAAATTCTGTAATCTTTTCATATCATTCAAAGAATGAAAACCTATATATCATTTGCAGTACACATTTATTTTCTCAAACACGGATAATCAACTTCTGACCGATAATGTGAACTTCTAACGATATCCGATTATATATCTCTAATAGTGATAATTCCATATTTGTTGCTGTTTTCTCAGTTTGTCACTGATCAGATTTGCTCCCATGTCACAGGATATGACCGATCCAGCTTTTTTCATTACTGCCCGGAACGCTGCTCTAGTAATACATAACCCTTAAACAGTAACAAACTTTTGCCATCTGAATTTTTTTGAGTGTTACTTTTTCAAGAAGTTAAGAAATATTCACTTCCAAAATATCTTCTGGATTATCCCCTTCATTTGCTATACATTCTGGATATATTGAAGTATTTTTGTTTAATACAAGTTCCGCTCTTTTTTCATTCATCCTCTCAATCTGCCCCAATGCATTCAGGCACTGACATTCACTAATCAAAGAATTTTTATCCATTTGTTGGCAAATAGCTTTAATAGAATCTGTATTTATATCTGGGTTTTCCTCCAAAAAAACTTGTACTTCTTTTCTTCCTAAAATCCTTTCTCTAGTTGCCTTGCAATCATTAATGTATGCATTATGTATTTTAGAAAACGACTCATCATCATATTTTATTAAAACAATACTTTTTTCATATTCTTGTTCATTGAAATCTATAATACAAGTATCATCCATTTTTGATTTTACATCCATTTGTGTAGCCTGATATATATGTACCAAGAAAATTTCTGATCCATAATGATCGTCTATCTCATCAACATATCTGCCTATTTTTTTTACTTCATCTTTATAGTAAACATTCAAAATATACAAAGCCCCTAAAGCGTCTAACAGATTTTTGATTGTTGCCTTATTTAAATTATAAAACCTATTGTGTTTTATCGCTTGATACGCTTTATTCCACGAAGCTCCACTTCTAATGTGTGCTTTTTTTAATGGAATCAACTTCTTATTCTCTTCATTTTCGATATAGAAATATTCATTTTCTATTACAATCTCTTTTGTACTTAATTTCCATCTATTTTCGATTAAGGCTAAACAATCAGTATCAAAGTATAATGAACGCGTTCTACCGTCATCATCAATTGGATTCATGTTACCACCAAGAATTTCATACAATCTTTTCGAGATTGCTTCTATTTCAGTAACACATCTAACAATCAACTCACCTATGTGAATTGAATAAACTTTTAATTGCGTATCATCAATATGAACATATGTTGCAATCTCTAATACTTCTTTTTCTATTTTTCTATAAATTGGCCAGAATAAATTAATATCGCTCATCTGCATATAACCTCCAAGTATCATTCATGTTTATGATATACTATTTTAACATAACGATTACAGATACCCAAATATTATTTATATTTCTTCCTTCTCCATCTCCGAATCCACAAATTCTTCATCCGTTATCGCCACTGTTCCCCAAACGCAAGCTCCACTAACCGATTCTCTGGATACACTTCTCTCATGATTCGGTACGTCCCTTCCACATTTCACCCCGCAATCCGATGGGGCGAGGTGAAATTTTAATTTGATGATGGCAACCAGACCATTGTAACTTTTTCTCAAATCAGTGACTCACAGGACAACTTTACAGTCTACAATTTTTAACTCATAATGATAGTACAAACAATCTCTGAATAAGTAATCTGTACTCGAGACTACTTATTTGCCTTTTCGTCATCTCTATTTTTTTCAATTATGTACGTTTTTAAGTCTTTAAAAAAGCTCATAATCATTACTATCATAATAATACCAATGGGAAATGCAGAAATGATACTTATACTTTGAATGTTATTCATCGAGCTTTCTGAAAACACCAATGCAATCGGAAGTATGATTAATAATACACACCATAATAATTCTATCAATTTATGCGGATGTTCATTTTCCCTAAGTTATTTATAACTATAACAAGCAGCAGTATACACAATGGAATCAAATGATGTTGCATAAAATGCAATCATACACAACACTGTAATTACTACAATCACCTTTGCCATAGGCATTGTATCTATAATGCTCAGAATTAATGTGTAAAGATCTCCGTCTGCTACATATTGGGAAATAAAATCTTTTGTACTGAATAATCCGGTGCCCGTGGCTCTTCCGCAATTATCCGTTATTATTGTTATATCCCATGTACCTCAACTTTGCTTCAAGCAACTGCCTGCCACATCTTCCATACATTGTACGTTTTATCATTTTTAATCTGCTATTAGTTCCTTCCACAAATCCATTACTGTAATCATATGCTACAGCATTTTCAACTGCATCTATATCTCTTTTTAATCCCTCAGCAAAACTTCTTAAGGGTTTAAGAAGATTTTTACTATATTTTTCAACAAATAAATAGAGCATTGGCACATTATGATTTTTAAAAATATTTCTAAACTCTCTTATGCAGCATTGAAGTTCCCAAATATTTGGATACTTTTCATAAATATATTCCTTATGATTATCTGAAAGCTCAGTATTCATCCACATGTACCTAAACACACCTTCTCGTGTAATATAATCTTTATCTTTTCCCTTACTGCCGGTTTTGTATTTTAAACACTCCGTCATTGTTCTGACATATGGCTGTGGCTCAAAACATTTATTTTCTTTTTGCTCTATTTTGCACAAATAATCAAAAGCATTGCTTTTGGATCCAGAATATTCTTTTTCGTATATTGCCTTTACAGTTTTGCTTTTACTCCATCCTTCTTTAAGACAATCTATAATAAAATCATGAAATGGATCAAGTTTGCTTTGATGAATTCCATACATACTTAATTCTTTTGGATCACCTTTACAATATTTTGCAATTGTGTTGCGACCTATTCCCATACGTTTGGCAATTTCACGGTAACTACAGCCTTCTTTTAAAAAATTTTGTATTTAGCAGATCATTTGATAACGTTTTTCTGAAAAAGCAGCATAATTATCCACATCAGATGCGATTTTTTTTACAACGTTCTTCTGCATCGATAGATGTATCATTGTGTGGGATACTTATTGTTGCAGGGATTTCTTGATTCAAAGCTTTTTTTATTGTTTCCAGTAGGTTCTGATGTAAATGAAATCGGTCTGCCACCTGCATTGCATCGGGTAATTCTTCTGATATTACTTTCGCATATGCACTTGCCCTATCTCTTGTAACCACTTTAACATTTTTATTATTCTTAAGCCATTCCCGCAATGTATCCCCATTTCTTCCATTCAACAATGTTATAGGCTCGTGCGTTTTTTCATTTACTATGATAGTCCCATATGTATGGCGCTTTTTATATGCAAAATCATCCACACCTATTACATCACTAACTTCCGGTTGGGGAAGAGATTCATATCTTTTTAAAAGTAATCGTATTACGGTATCACCACTAATTTTTATCCCTAATGTGTGACAGACACGGGCACAGCCTTCACAACTGGTTTCAAGAGCCAATGTACAGATAAAATCAGCACATCTTTCTGTCATACGATTATAATTATTAAGGAATCCATCAAAAGTCTCAGCAATAGAAACAACCTCACATTCGTCATTCAAACATGCATACTCATGTGAACAAATTTTAAGTTGAACATTTTTTCCTAAAATAGGTAAATCCTGTACTTTACGAGTATATGTTCCATGATATTTTTGTGTTATACGATTACACTTTGGACATTTACAGCTGCTTGAAGTTGATTTCATCTGAATTATAATTTTATCACTTTGCTAATCAATATCTGTTATCATCAAATCCTTTTCCGGGTAAAATTTATCTAAGCATAATGTATTATTAGACTTTGCCATAAATAATTCTCCTCATACATCCTAATACAAACATTATACTATATATCTGATCATGCTAAAAGAACCAAAACGGATAATTGCGGAAGAGCCTACCGCACAAGAATATTCATCTATATCGCCTGTTTCAAGCAACAGATGGACATGGTTTGTCATCAGACAATACGCATGCAGCCAGCAGTTATATTTACTCAATGATGTCTTTATTATCTGCAACAGTACCTGATGGTCCATCTCATCTTCAAATATTGGTTTTCTTCTCACTCCTCTGTGCATGATATGGTAAATTGCTCCCGGATACCAGTCCCTTAATTTTCTTGCGATCTTTCTCCCTCCATTTCGCTTTGCTATTTTTAATAATAATATCATATATGATTATCCCAAATAAAAATCTGTCAGTCATCACAGATTTTTATTTCAATATGTTTTCCAAGTGCATTTGCATATTTCTCCAGTACAACCAGCGTTGGTACCCTGCCACCGCTCTCAAACCGGGCCATATTCGACGGTTTTATCCCTGTAATATCCGCTATTTCCTGCTGCGTCATTTTCTGTCGGTGTCTCTCCTCCACTAACTGCCGGATTGTTTCCGAAGATCTGCTCAACACCTTTTCCTGGATCTTCTCTGTATATACTTCCAGTCTCTTTTCCCTGGCTTCCTTTTCTGTCAGGTATTCTTTCATGTTCTCCTGCATTTGCCTATCTCCCTATTCCATCTCTGATATCTCATTTACGAGATTTTATCACTTATGATAAGCTTTTACAAGATATTTTATGTTTCTTTTATAGAACTTTTGGTTCTGCTTAATTTTCTTTATATGTATTTCATGGGGTCTGACCCCAATGTTCTTCACTACCGCATTTTCCATGCAAAGAGACATCTTCCATTTTCGCAGATATGTTTCCAGCTCCTCTATATCCGGAATTCTCTTTTTAAATGCAGCTAATTCCTTTTCGCTTACCCAATTCTCCAAATCATTCGGAATCTTATGATTCAAGATATCTCTGGCATCCTGTTCGAATAGTTCAAAGGTCATTTCAGGCACATCGGGGTCTGTTACGGCAAAAGACATATTTTCATCCATATGCTCCACATTATCCAGGACTGGCAACTTCGGCAGAATAAGCTGAATCTCATCCGCATCATTTATCTCTATCCACAGATTGGGACGCTTTTTATCCGTTTCTTCCTTCTCATTCGATGCCAGTTTCTTACAATCCGTCACAAACGGTTCATCCGTTATCACTGCTGTACGCAACTGATTCAGCAAAAAGTTCTTTAAGTCAGCGGCCCTTTTAAAAGTATGATACAATGCCTTATTTTCTACGGACTTTCGATATTCCTTTAGTTTTTCCAACTGTGTCCTGTCCGTATCCATCGGTATGTCTCTGTCGCAAAAATAAAGCATCACCGGTTTATTCGCTTTCAGATGATATTCAATCTCCTCCACCGTGCCACTGGCAAAACCTTCTGTCGGTGTCCCAAGCCTTGTCCAGAATATCGCAATCAGCATATCACTCCGCTCACAGAGCTGGCGATTCAGCGTCTCTTGTGGCGGACATCCCATACGGGCGGCAGAATCTTCTTCCCATCTCAATGGAAGAAACACGCATTTTCTCTCCGCTGTGTTATGACGATTCCACTCCGCCAAAGCCTCCACAACCTTTGTTCGTTCCTTCACCACATCAGATGGAGAGGCAATCATTACATTATATACATTTGCTTTATATGACATTTTCAACCTCCCACGGGGAAAAACTCACTGATTTTAATAGTGCCTGACTTGTCTATCACACACCACGCAGGGATTCCCCCTTGGATGACTGCCGCACAAATAGTGCGGCGAATATTTTATAAAACTTTTAAATTTTCTTTATAGAAAATTACCGATACCTGACCCCTTCTATCTTCTCAAACAATTGGAGTTGTCTCATAGTATCTGACCCTTGCAGCCTAAATATAACTGGCAATTTCCGTAAAAGAGAAGCCAGGAAGAAAGAATTCCATCCTATTTTTGTTTCAGCGCCCAATCCGTTCGGGCTGGCAGCAGACTTATATTAGTTGTGGGAAAGAAAATAGAAAACATGTAAATCGTATTTCTGGAATTTCTTTACAAGTCACCTCTGCAAAATTATATTTAGGTCTGGAACACCCATCAGATCGGGAAAACGATAAACAACAATTTTCGCCTCAATATGTTGGTTAAAACAGCCTTTATGAATTTTTCAGAGAACTTTAAGACTTAGTTTATTTACTTTATTCATACTTCATATGGTCTGACCCCAATGTGGTCACAGACATATACCTGACAGTTTTTCCCATTTTCCCTGGCATTTGTACAGTCTGTATGCATGACAGGAGAAAGCAGCATATCTGCGCAGACCTGCGTTCCGCTTCAGTTTTTAAAGCAAACTCCCGGTTTAGTCTGCTTATCATCCCCTTGGAAATATTCAGTTTTCCACCCGTCAGGTCAGACAGAAATCCCCTGCTCTTATCAATGGATGTACAGCATGTACACGTTCACCTGTCTGACTGTTGTAATAAACATCCGCATGGTATTCCGTTACATCCAGTACCATTCGGATATTTACCATCTGCTTTACAATGGTTTTTGCGGTCTTTTTAAAAGTACTGTCTTCCAGGACTTCTTCCGGTGGCGGAAGAAAAATGACTGGCTGTGTGGGCTCCTGTTTCCTGCGGCAGTGGCCTTTATGTCCTGGCTGTCCGCCTGGTTTCCTGCCTGTTTTTTCTCTGCTGTTTGTGATCTTTTTACGCTGCACTGCTTTTGAAGAGGGAATGGAAGAGTTTTCATAATCCCTGTTGATCTGGGCAGTCAGTTTCTGGTGCTTCCCTTTTTCATCTTCCAGCTGGGTCAGGACGTCATATAGCTTATGAAGAAGCTCTTTTTTCTTATCATACAGTTCATCACATTCACGTTCTGCTTTCAGGGCACGCTGCTCAAGCGCCTTTTTCTCTGCCTGCAGCTTTTTTATTTCCCGCAGATGTTCTTTCTGCATATCTTCGAATACTTCAAACCAGTAATTGTGGACACGGATCGTCTCCTGATGGCATCTGCAGATCTCCTGGTCACGCTCTTTGAGCATCCGTTCCAGGGAACGGATGCTCAAACTGTAGACAAACTTACTTTGATGATGTCATCAAAGTAAGTTTGTCTACAGTCTGAAAGGCTCCTTACGGAGCCTTTACTTGCCAGCTATAATTCTGCCTGCATCAAAGCCAAGCAACATCAATTCTATAGCCTGAGCATCAGTTTTTCTAAATTTAAGATAATAATACAATGTGTCTAAGAAATTCGTGAATGCTTCCTTTTTTTCTTTTGTAAGCGGTATGTTTATATTATCTCTTAATATGAAGCTAGCAATACGAGCTAATAAAAATTTCTCATTTATATATAGCCATTTATCATCTTCAAGCTGGGCTTTTAACTGCAGAGGCCGCCTTTTCAAAAGCCAGAACGTTTCGTATGCCTTGATTTTCACCTCATTAATGTGACCTATTTCCTGATAACTTTTTAATCTTTGAATATCAGAATAATAGTCCATAACAGCGTGATTCAGTGCCATTTGGTGAATAAAGACCTTATCCTGCAATTTATTGCTATCAATAAAGGCTTGCATCTCTGCTTGAAACTGCTTTATGCGATTCTTAATTGCTTCTTCCGTTATCTCATCAACAAGACCATTATAGTCAGTATAAATATTCTCAATATTACGCATTCTCACATCCTCGTAATTCATCTACCAGAAAATAATTTTTCGACATCAGAAAGTTACAAAATGCATCACATTCCACCTCTTCCATTTCACCAGTATGAATTCTTGCACTGTTCTTCAATTTATGGTTTCTTACCACACCTGACTTTATCTGTCTCATACTTTCATTGGCAAAATCTTCTGTCTCTTTTGAATAATAATTTTTTTCTGACATCATAAATTTCCTCTCATTCATATAATACATTTTGTATACATGCTGCAGCAGTATTATCATCTAACAAAGGTTCTTTCTCCTCAACAGGACAAGCCTTACTAATTTCGTCTTCTTCATCTACTATTTTTTGAGACTCATTTCCATCCGGTTCTGTCTTCACTCTTTGCAAATGCTCTTCTTCCAAACGCTTTACTTCACAAAAAAAGCTGCTCATCTCATCCGCTAGCCCCGTTAAACGATTCAGCAGACTGGTGTATTGCTGAAATAACATGTCATCCTGATAATATGGATAAACAATGTGGTGATCTATTTCACCCCATCCTTCCTCAAACAATGTCCTCACTTGAATCTCAATATAAACGCCATGATATTTAACGATATAATGTACTGATCGATATATCTTTTTATTTTTTATTGCATCAGGCGGAAGCACAGTTTCATATATCTCTCGTGCATCACCATCTCGAATATGAACCTTCGGCATTTCCGCCATATAAGTATGCTCTGTATCCTCGTCAAAATCCTTTAAGCAATCATCCAAATAGTACTGGGGATTATCTTCAATTTTTTCTTCAAGATATGCGTGAAATTTCTTCCAATCAGCTTTAAAAAGTATAAAACAACGAATTCCAATCAAGTCTGTAAGAAATTTTTCATAATTATCCTTATCCAGCGTTCTATACTTCTTATAATTCTCCTGTCGCTTTCTGATAATCTTTACAATTAAATGTTCTGCATCCTTCACTCTTGTTCGTATAGAATGAATACCATTTTCGGAAATGTTCATCAAGAACTCTTTCTGAAATTCAGCCAGTTTCTGTTCATATGAACTTCTCTTTTCGGAAAAGTCTTTATAAATATATTCAAGCTCTTCCCATTTAATATCAGCTACCTCAAATTCATCTTCAGAAATATTATATTTCTTTAATAGTTCATTTTTCGCAATCAATCGGTAATCCCACCCTCATAGTCAATACTTATATATGCCAAAACATCCCTGCAAAGTTCAATACTTCACAAGAATGCTGATAAGTCATAACATAAATCCCCTCGTAGTCTAATACGCTACAGCATCTATGCTTATTATTCAATTTGCAGCTATACAGATATAACTAAAAAAATTCTCCATTGCTTTATTATATCTAAAACATTTTCATTTTTCAACTTTTTTATCACATTTTATAACTTTTCTATGAACCATTTATGATAATGTCCTAATATACCACAAAGGAAAACGTCCCAATGTAGTATAATTGTAAACTTACGACTACTGGTTCACCTATATTTCCACAGAAAATCCAGTATTTATGCGGGTAAATCGATTTTAGTCGTAAATTCACTGGAAGTTCACATATTGGCAGAAAATCATGCCGCACCAACGATTTTCATATTATTCCGGGGATGCAGCTCTTTTAATATTTCAGCCTGTTTTTTAGCCGCAATATGTATATAAATCTGAGTTGTTTTTATGGAACTATGGCCCAAAATCTGCTGAACACAGCTTACATCTACGCCCTCCTCTATTAAATATGTCGCAAATGAATGACGAAACATATGAGGAGTAATATTTCTCTCGATCCCAGCCTGCTTTGTATACTTCTTCAGCATCAGCCGGATAGATTGTTCCGTATACCTGCTTTCTCTGTTGTTTACAAAAAAATAACCACTTTTCTTGATCGACTGCTCATTTTCATCGTAATATTTTTTCAAGACCTCTAAAATTGAAGTGTTGCTGATCTGTACATATCGTTCCTTCCCGCCTTTTCCCATAAGCCTGATCAAGCCCGTATTCAGATTAATGCTGTCGTCCCGGATGTTGGAGATTTCATACACTCTCGCCCCGGTTGCGAAAAACACTTCAATCACGGCTACATCACGCAGCATAAATTTACGGGATGCTTTATCGTTCTCATTCAGGCATTGATACATATGGTTCAAAAGCTTCTCTATTTCTTCCCTGGGAATGATTCTGGGGAGGGTTACTGTTTCCTTGAATTTGACTTTTATTTTCCGGAAAGGGCTTTCAGCAATGATTTCAGTTTCTTCTAAATAGTTATAAAACGCTTTTATTGATGCTATCTTCCGCTTTACAGTCTTTTGCTTGTAGCTCTTATGCAAATGCGTAACATACTCCTCAATCTTTTCCTTATCAGGTTCATCCACACATATATATTCGAAATACTGACGCAAGTCAATACGGTATGCTTTCAGTGTTTTCCTATCGAGTTCCTTTCGATATTCACAGTACTCCAAATATGCTGCCAGTTTATCTTCTAATCTCATTTTAGATTCCTCCTATCTGTTATAAGCATCATACTACCGTATTTGGCACTAATTTCAATAGGAGCAATTATTAAATATAAAATGCAAAAATATGTTCGGGCAAAAAATTTCCTGTGCCATTGACCTTTTCAATCAATGCGCAAGGGGATTTTTTTCTTTACTTACAGAACCGGCCAGCAATCTTTTTTAAAAAAGGAATTACAACCGGAGCTTCACTAATATATTCTACAATCACAAGAAGCACCAGAAGAAAAACAACCCATAGGAACAAATATATCTTTTCAGATTTTCCTATCGTCTTCTTCATATCTAAGATCAGATAGTCACCCCGAAAGCACTCCTGAATATCATCCTCGGTCAATATCTTATCGTAGGATTTTTTCAGTTTCTCATAACTTTCATAAACTTTATTCATCTGATACTTTGACTGCCCATAACAAATGAACAGATATACCACAGAACCCACCAGGACTAATTCCAGAATTACCGTGATATCTTTTGTAAAAATATTGTTCAACGGCTGGTCTGATACAATACCGGCTATGACCACTGTAAATAGGAAGCCAAATATTGCTATAACATTTGCTTTAAACTTATCAAGTAATTCTGTGGCGTATTCCCCGGTTCTCGACACAATGTCACTTATAAATTCTGCCACTTTGTTTTTCAGTTCAAGATACTGTCCTACGTTATCTTTCAAATACAGATTGTAATTAGACTGGATAGAGGAAAGAACTTTTTCGTCCAGGTTCAGCAGCGGCTCATATTTGCAATGCAGACAGATAATATTTCTTGCAATAATGGCTTTGTCAATAGAACTTCCGCCTGAATATATCCAGTCATATATTTTGTACAGCACCTGGTTTCCCGTTATCTCATTTAGACGGCATACATAATCAACAGAACGCTGTCCCATGATCTGCAGTTTCATCTGCCCGCCCTGAATCGTAGCATTGGATGCAATGAAGCCTGCTGCCAAAATTGTTTCCAGCTTCATGAACAATTCTTTGAATGGGTTTCCCTCATACCCTACTTCTATCTTAAAATCATCCGGCAGCAATCCATAGGAATCCTGGTTATAAAAGTACGTATTATCCCTACAAGCCAGCAAACGCTGTGTCCTGCTAAAATTACAATCAATCTCTCTATTCCCCACAGGAAGAAAATACATTGTTTTCGTATAAAAAATATTTGGACTGTCAAATAGTTCAAACACTATATTTTTCCCTGCCCCATCCAGAAACATAGAGAATGTTTTCAGCACGTCTTCCATAGATAAACCGACAATATCCTCCACAAACTTTTGGTATCGGTAAATTGAAAAGTGCCCATCTGCCAGTGTTTTATTTATCTCTATTTTTGTAAAAATCATCTCATCTTCCAGTGTCTCTTCAATAAACGCTCTGTACTCTGCTTCAGTTGAATTTTTCACTATTATGAAGGGATCTTCATTTTCCAACGACAAAAAAATTCTGACTTCATCCCTTGATGGAATCTTTTGTATGACCTCCATCAATTCTGAAAATCCTAAAGCCTGAGAAGATGGGAATGAAAAACAGGCGGAATAGAATTTCCTGCGTTCTTCTTCTTTCAATCCCAAAACCTTATCCCTTATATGCTCCAGCAAAGCAAATCCCTCCTATCTCCCCTCCCTACGCTCAAATGTCCGGAAGGTTATATCATTATCCATACGGATCTTGAGATACCGTTTGCCATCACCGTCCTCATATGCCTCAATGATGTCTTCCAAATCTTCAACCGCACTAGATACTTTGATCTGAATTCCGCTATATACATCATACGTTTTCTTCATTTTAGGCTTAATCATTGACAGAACTGGCTTAAACTGATGGTCAAAGTGTTGTTTTTCAGGCAGGTCGCACAGTTTCTGAATAAGTTCTTCTTTCTTTTCCGCCTTCATGTCGTTAGGGGAATAATTCTTAATCGTTTTATCTAACATTTCAGAAAAATCAAACTGCTCGACACTACTGAAATACAAGTACATTGCATTCCGGATTACCATATGGTCATATGGTGCATCTTTTTTCAGATTTCTGCTCAGTGTACTTTCTACGGCTTTAAACGCTCTCTTGGTATTAAGCTCATCACTTTGAAGTTCATTTAACTCCAGAAAATCATGCCACCAGTATTTCGCCACCGTATTAGAATATATTCTGGCTAAAAATTTCACAGAATTCAAATCATCAATCTCAAACAGGCAGGTTTTCCAGATCTTTTTTGTGTCCTTTGAAAAGCCTGATTTAATGCTGTAATCACTATCATCAAAGAAATCCGTATGCTCTACCTTCGCCAACAGAAACAGCACCTTCCCCTCATCCTCGATCAGAGCCAAGATCAGGCTTCCTTTCTGCACTCTAATATCCATACTGGCAATCTGCTCTTGTGCCTGTCTTTCCTTTCGGAGCAGGCGTTCTGCTATTATATCAATCCTTTGCAGAACTATTTCAGCCTCTGCCTGGTGCTTTATGATCTCTAATATACTGCTAATGACCTCTGTACCCGTTGATTGTGTTTTGTATTCCCTTACAGAAACATTCCCATTTATGTAAGAAATCAACTGTTCAATATACTCCCCAAACTTTGGCATAATATTTCTTGCTGAAATTTTATTGTTTTCATAATCAATCACCCTGATGGCCTGTGTAACGATTCTCATAAGCATATAACCTCTTTATCTTCCGCACTGAATAAACACTGAATCTCTTGTCTGAATTACTGCTATGTACTTCTTCATTTCACTGTAGCTTAAGTATACCACACACATGTAAAGCAAGCAAAAGAATTTACTGTTATCTTTGCCATGGTATCCACAAATATAATAGATAATTAGCAGTTATCCATTACTTCCTATGGAGATGAATACAAATGAACATCCAGCAATATATACACAGCCTTACAGACGAGGAGTTTGAACAGCTTTGCACGGAATACCTGACCTTGCATTATAAAAACAAAAATATTACCATACACGGTACGCGTTTGAAAAAAGATGGTGGAAAAGACATTGTAGGAACTGCACAGGATGTCCCCTATGAAATATGGGCTGAATGCAAGAGGCACAATCGTGCCCTTGGTCTTGAGAAAATATCTAAAAATGTTATTTTGGTTATTTCAAAAGGAATTAATGAGCTGATTTATTTCTCTACAAGTGATATTACCAGAAATGCGGTTAAACATGTTTCCATAGTTGCTGCCAAGCATAATTTTTCTGTCACTTTCATATATGGGAACCGTCTGTATCAGGAATTATCAATTCTTCCACGTTTTCAATATGGTTTTGAAAAATCAAATGAAATAATAAAAAATGATTTAAGAATATCTCGTTTTTTTAGTGTATTTGAAGATACGGAAAAATATACAGAAGAATCGGAACTCGTATTGCAACGAGATAATATTTTTTACATTGATATTTATCTGACTAATTTGTATAGTGCAACTGTTTCAGATGTAACCTGCACATTACCGAAAATGGCAGATATTATATTTCATGTTCCTGAAATCCACAATTGTTTTAATATGCTGCAGGGAAGTAACCGTGTTATACAAATACGCGCTGAAGTATTAAGCTCTTACACCGTGAAGCATATACCCGCACTTACTTTAAAATATAAGTGCAATGGTCATACATATTCCAAAAAAGTTCCCGGAGGATTTATAGATCCAACAAAACTCATCTACTATCCATTGGTAGGAGAGAATGTACAGAATTTCTTAAGCAGTAAAATTCTTCCGCTTCTGAAGGGCAACGGATTCAGCCCAATTTATATGCTTAATATAACTGGGAAATCAGGAACAGGAAAAACACGGCTATTGTCTGAAATAATAAATTCTGCTAAAAGTTATAATTTTCAGACGTTATATTGCGATGCAAAAAAACAAAACGGATTTGAAATTTTAAGAGAATTTTTATGTGCTTGTCTGGGGTTACCTTATGGCACTGGAAATATCAGCTGCACATTAGATGATTTTTCTAAAATAATCAAGCAATATTATGGGAACTCAAAAGTAAGTGAGGCAGTTTTTTCTTTTGTATTTCATAAGAAATTAGATCCTGATATCTTATATTATCTGAAAGAGGCACTTCTTTTCTTCTCTTGTAATATAGTAGGCGGAGTTTCTTTAATTTGGACAATAGACAATTTACAATGTCTGGATAAAGAAACTCTGGATATCATATATTTCCTGATTGCACATTTACAGGAATGTTTTCCTGAAGTGATTTTTTCTTTAGGCACAAATACAGAAATTGTGCCTCTTGACTCTCAGGGATTTGTAAATGAATTTTTGGCTAAAATAAACGAATACGAAGACGTGGCTTCGTATGTGTATACTTGCGGTGAAATGCAGAACAATGATGCGAAAACATTGTATTATCATGCTATTCCCAATTTGCAAGGGTTTGATTATTTTACGCGCCTGCTATTAAACAAAAGCGGAAAACGACCATTTGATATTATTATGCTGATTCACTGGTTTTATGACCAGAATTTAATTAATATATCAACACATAATATGGTGATTCCTTCAAAAAAAGAAGAAATTGAAAACTTTATAAATAAAGTACCTGTAAAAAGCAAGGAAATTATCGATCAACGCTTCCAACTGCAAATGCATAAAAAATTCTCTTTTGATACCACATTGGGATATTTCGATGCATTTAAAGTTGTTGTGAAGTCAATATTGTATTTTGGAGGAGAAACACCTGTTGATTTTTTGGCTAGTTTAAATATAGACGGTGATATGTTATTTGAATTAAGTCAATCTTTATTTTTTAAGTACATGGATAAATACCCTAAAATTGTATTTTACCATGACAATATTTACAGATATTTTGAAGGGTACCAATTTTATCAGAATGACCGCTCGCTTTCTCTGAAAATTATTAAGTGGCTAAATGAAAATGCCTGGTACAAATCCAACCTTAGGACAACAGCAATTTTTGACTGTTATATACGCGCTTCCGAATATGAAGAAGCTGTCAGGTTTGGAATATCTTCTATCTCAAGCGAATGTGACAAAAGAAATTTTCAGGCAGTCATACATATTGGCACAGAGCTATTAAAAGATGTTCCGAAAACTCAGGATGCTTCCGAAGAATCAGTGCCTAACCCCTTTGCAGAATTTATGGATGCAGGAGCAAAATTTCATGTCTACTATGCAGTGGCAGACGCATACAGAATTTATCAGGATTTGTCTCAAAGCGTATATTATTATAAGAAAGCCTATAAAATATTGCAGCAATACAGTATTTCGGAATTTACGTCCATTGATACCTGCCGTTTCTTTCACAGGTACTCAAATGCCTGTATTTCAGCAGCGGATTATGACGATGCATTAATCGTCTTAGATTATTTCAAGAAGTATAAAGGACGGAATAACTTTTATGATTTCATTATGTACAATCGGTATTCTGTCGTATATTTAGCGATAAATGATATAGAAAACGCATTATTGTCAATTGATGAATCATTAAAAATAGCGAAAGAATGTAAAGAACCACAGTGGGAAAGTGTCTCTTATTCAGACAAAGCTTATATTTATTATCGTGCCTATGAAGATAAGGAAAATACAATTCTATATTTTAGCAAAGCGGTAGAAAAACACATTTCTGAAAAAGCAACCATCAATCGAAGTGCTGAAATTCTTGCGCAGGAAGCTTTTGTGGATTTACTAACAGATAAGCTGGAGGATGCAGAGTATCTGGCAGATTTGGCACTGAACCGTGCACTTGAAATTAATGGAACAGCAATGGAAATAAAAAGCAGAAATTTATTAGGAATTATTCAATATTTCAGTAATAAAGCTGAAGCTGCATTTTCCACATGGCAAAAGGATCTTGTAATTTCCGCTCAAAGGGTGAATAAAGATGGAATAGTAAAGCTGCATACAAATTTAGGCGCTGCCTACATTCTGCAAAGTAAATATGTGCCAGCTAAGGAAGAACTTGAACAGGCATATGCTCTTTATCAAAAATTCAAGGTCTCCCCGATAACACACAAGCCGCTAATCTACAATTTGCTATTCATTTATAATATTTTGGGGGATACATCAAAAAGAGATAAGCTGTTTGAAAAGGCTTATTTCGATAATCTCTCTTCTTACTACAACCAGCTTATCTCTGGGAGCGAAAACATCTTGACAGACGGCTATTGGCCTTTACAGTTTAAACATGTATTCTTTAACTATTAGTTTCCAGGGAATCTGATCCGTACATCAGGTTCCCGTTTTTATCAAAAATAATATCCTCTTCATTACGATTTGTAAACCAATAGTAGTTATCCAGCAATAATCTGTAATCATCTGCAAAATATACAATAGGAATATTTAATCGGCATATATCCCAGGTTACATTTTCCTGCAAAATAATGTGTGTGGCGCCGGTAACATTTTTTATATCTAAAAATTGCAAAATGGAAATGTCAAACAATTGTGTGAACAGCTTTATGTATTTATCACGGTATAACGAATTACTAAAACTTACAACAATGACACTTTTTTGCGATATTTTTTTATAATTTGCTTCCATCCAGAGCTCTTTTAAATAGTTTTCAGCATTGCATAATTGATATAATTCATCGCCCCATTTTTTGAATAAATATGCTTTTACATCTTGTCTAAAAGGTACTGTCCGAATAGGTCCTGAAATCTGTCCACGGTGAAAAACTTTGGCGTTTGCGCACATTCTGTTTGTATAGCCAGCTTTTCGAACACGAAAGGCCAGGTCTACATCGCAATGAATGTTCATGCACATTTCATCCTGTCCGCCAAGTTCCTGGTATAAATTATGATTCATCATCATGCAGCCAGAAGACACAAGAGGAACATCATGGTCTTTTTGGGAGAATGCAGAAGGCTTTCCATGGCGAAGAAACAACAGAATATCAATTTCATAAATTCCCATACCATATCCAAATAAGTTTCCGGAATCTGTTTCATAGATTGTCGCGGATACACATCCCTTTTCCCCTATATCTGCATATGTTTTTTTCATGTTTTGTAGCCAATTACCTGTTGGATAGATATCACAATCCATAAACAGCAATGTATCATACCGTGCGTGATCAACAGCATAATTACAGGCTGCTGCATACCCTTTATTTTCCGGCATATTTAATACCTGGACAGAATATTCATCCTCTAAAAAGTTAATATTCATGGTTGGATTGTCATTGACGACAATAATTTCATATATATCTTCTGCTTTTAATGCATCCTGCAGCAGATTGATACACATTTTTAAGGAAGACAATCCATTATAAAAAGTTATGATTGTTGAAAGACCTTGCATTATTCTTTTCCCTCCAGTACATTTTTTATTATATTTGCGACTGTTTTGGAAGCACGTCCGGTTTCGCACAGGCCATACTCTTTCTTCATCCAATCCAATGTATTTATTTCTTTTTGCGATACAGCTGCTGGAAGTTTATTTATAACTTCAGAAACTGTATATGCTTTTGGAAAAGGCAAAGCATTAAAATCCTGATTAAATCCTCTGTCCGAAAGATAATCCTCTAAATCTGGACAATATATCAGTATAGGTTTATTTAATAATGCGAAATCTGTAATAATACTGGAATAATCACTGATTAAAAAATCAGCTGCTATAAGTAATTCCTGTACATCTTCATAAGATGAAGCATTTATTACTTTTTCTGAATTCCCTGGCCAGCATTTGGGGTTATAAACATTTGTATGCATATGAATGACAAACGTCCACTTATTGCCTGTACAGTTTTCCAGTTCTGTCAATATTTGACTGGATGGTAGTGTGTATTGAGTAACTCCCATATCCGCTCGAAAAGTAGGCGCATATAATAATATTTTGTTGTCTTCATTAATTGATAGACAAGACTTTACTTTTTTAGCTATAGTATTACGATCTCCGTTTAACAATACATCCGTTCGCGGAAGTCCTTTTTGCAGTATCTTTCCTGAATACCACATATCTCTTCTTATAAGAAAGGTAGAAAAGTCACTATTAGACAAGAATAAATTTATCATTTTAGAATCATTTTTTGCACTATCAATATACCTCTTGGACAACTTATTTATTGCTGCACGTTCCATATTTTTCAGTCGAACACCACCATGCCATGTCTGGATATAATATTGATTTTTTCGCTTTCGAACATATCGTGACTTGCGGCGATTAGAAATCCATATTTGAGCTGTTACCTGTTCGTAAATTCCCCGGATCGAATGATATGGAACTTGACGTATGCAAGCTGGCATTTCAGGTGGATTTTCAAAATCGCATAGCCAGACTATGTTTGCCGTGCAATCTAATTTTAACAGTTGTTGAATAATATATTTGGGGCTATCACAATAACCGTGATTTTTGAAACATGAAACAACAATTTTCCTTTTTTGAACAGGAAATATTCTGAAAATATAAAATAGTAATTCTAAAATTTTATCCTGCATATACTCTATCTTTTTATTTTTGGTTTTTATAAATAGGCGATTTGATTTCATGTATACCATTCCTCTGAAAAAGAATATCCTTAATACAATTAGAGATAATGGATAACTGCTAATTATCTGCTATTCATTATACCAGATATTCCCAAGTTTTTCCATACTAACAAATACAGTACTAAAAAAATTGTTTTGATTTAGAGTATTTTCGGAAAAATGTTTGTAGTTGCAGCCTTTTCCTCAATTTGCTAGTGTGCTGGCATATTGATATTTAGCCAAATATTTCTGGCTGTTATTGCCGTTTTATGGTACAATAAAAGAAACGGCGGTGATATCCTATGGCAAGACCAAGGTATCCACAGATGATCTCTTGGTAGACAGCCTTCATCACTCTGTATCCACGGCAGACTCCGAACTCCACCGTCTGCTGCTGGACTGCAATGCTACCGAAGAGGAAATTCTCACAAGGACTGTAAAAGAGTTAAAGGCGATTTTATATGGATTAGGAATTTGAATTCTCAGGCGCACCGTCTGAACACAGCATAACTACAAAAGTTCAAACTACATAACAGAAAACTGCCCGCATAAGCGACACAGCGGCACCCTTGATTTTTCTTGGGTGCTGTCTGTGGTATAGCGGGCAGTATAAAAATAGCCCACCATGTAAGTTTCCTTCTCCGTAAAATCATTACGAAGTTGGATGCTCACATGGTGGGCTAAGATATTTTTGTACTATTTACATTTCGTATTTTTCAATCTTGCACTGATGTTCCTTAGTTTTCCTATCGTAGTTGATTCCTACAAGTAGGATATTTCCTTTGTATTCTTCCAGTGCAGTAACATATTTTTTATCTTTAATCTGGGAAATAGCACCTTCAGCACTCTTATCCCATTTCAGTTCTACAACCAATGCCGGCTTCTTTGAGGTTCGTTTGGGAATGAAAACCATATCAGCAAATCCTTCACCGGCAGGCAGTTCTCTTATGATTGTGTACTCCTTTGCTGCTGTGTAATACGCAAGCTGAATAATACTTGCCAGCGATACCTCATTGTTATACACAAGGCTGGAGCTGTTTTGCATATGAACATCCTGTAGCATTTTTGCTACTGCTGTTTCATTCATTGCAAGGGTCGCTTTTAGAAGTTTTTCTGAATTTTCGATTGCCTTGTAAACTTCATCCCAACCTCTATTTCTGATTGCAAGAACGAATGCACTGCGGACTTCTTCATTCGGAATAAATGCTTTTTCAGTTTTGCTGTCATAGGCAAGGTATCCCAGATGAATCAGTAAGGTCAAAACATCATCTGCACAGTGGAATGTGGTCATATCATTTTGGAAAGAACCTACTTCTATTTTGATTCTTGCTCCGCCCAGCATTTCCACAATTCTCTGCTTTAGGCCGTCAAAGTCCATTTCGATATAAACTTTGAGTGATTCATATGTTTCAGTTTGTGACCAATAATTTTGAAATTCTTCGTTATTGATTGCTTCCATTACAGAATTCGGACTGTATACATGACCAACCCGGTTCAAATAATAGCCATCATACCATTTCTTCATTTCTGTAAACGGCATATCATGCTCTTTGCAAAGCACTTTAACTTCTGCTTCCGTGAATCCAATATACTTTGCTATTCCTCCCGGTGAGGTCATGGTAAGTTCTCTAAAATTATTTAAAGCAGACTGTGTACCATATTTCTTGATTGGCAGAATACCTGTGATATATGCTAGTTTTACGAATCGATCAGCAGGGCCTCCCTTGAAAAGACTTCTTAGAAAATTAATATACTCAGACTGCAAAGTAAGATTTTCCTTATCTTCTCTAAATACACAATCCCACTCATCAATGATGATTATGAACTTTTTCTTAGTTTCTTGGTTGATATTCGCAAGTGTTGCCGCAACGGAATTTTCTTTTTCATTCACATATTGAGGATATTCCTGTCGAAGTTCTTTCAATATCTCGCTCTGTATATATCCTAATACAGTCGTGTTTTCTCCCTCTTGAATTTTTCCGATTGCAACGCCACGCATCCACTGAATATCAAGACTAATTACATCATACTTATTGAGATGCAGTTCAAACGATTTATCTTTTGCAATTTCAAGATTGCTAAAGACTTCACTGGAATCGCAACCTTTACTGTAATATGAAGTTAGCATTTGAGCAGCCAATGTTTTCCCGAATCTTCTCGGTCTGCTGGACGCAATCAAATGTTTTGCTTTTCCAATACAGCCATTCATATATGCAATCAAACCTGTTTTATCGACATAAATATCTGCTTGAACAAGTTCTGCAAATGTTTCATTCCCTGGATTTAAATAGAGTCCCATATTTGCACTCTCCTTTCCAGCTCGTCTGTCTCGCATAAACAGCCAAGCTGTTCGGTGCTTTACTCGGCGAAGAGTATAATACACCCATTATGTTTATAATTTACCACAACGACGCAAAAATAGCAAGCGAATTGCAAGTTTATATTCTGAACTGTCTGTAAATTCACAATTTATCAAACATCTTTATCAGTAATACACCACCCGATAACAGTCCGTGAGGAACTCCAAGAACTCCACCGACATAGTTTCCACAAAGTGCTTTCCATTTATTCTCTCGGCTACGGTTCTGCCTTTGCGGAACGCTCATCCGTGTAGGTGTAAAGCGGTGTGTTATAGCCGATTCTGAACATCGGCTCATTGCAGCCGTCCACCCCATAGGTCAGGTTTGTAAACGGGGAAGCATTGTTTGCCCGGCGCTTCTTTTCTTTTTTATCCCTGGCTTCTTCTCCTCCCAAAAGCATCATCTGTGCCTGATTCCAGGTATGCCGGTCAATGATTGCTACATGATGGTCTGTCACATAATACTTTGGTGCATCTCCTTCGTTGATACTGACTTCATGGGTCAGGAAGTTTTTTGTGACAGTTTTCTGGCTTTCGCAGTCACCCACATACTTTTCATTTCGGAGGATAAACAGCACTGCGTCTGCCCTCCAGATGCTGCCCCGCACTGTTTTCTTCCCCATCGCATTGAGTTCCTTGGCGATGGCAGTTGCGGATACACCGCACACATAGCGTTCAAAAATGTATCGAACAATCTCTGCCTGCTTCGGGTTGATGACCCATTCCCCGTTCTCTCCCTTGTCATATCCCAGCATCCGGCTTAAGTCCACCATTGCCTCACCCCGCTGGAATTTCTTCTGGATGGACCAGCGGATGTTATCCGAGATGGATCTGCTTTCATCCTGTGCCAAAGCGGAAAGGATGGTAAGGATCAGCTTAGTGCATCCAAACGACACACTGCCAAGGCAATTCCTTATGGAATTAACAGCACAAAACCAACAGAAAGGACGTTATCCTTCATACCATTCAGCATCTTGATCTCTTCATAGCGGCTTTCAGCTCCAAGCGTTTTCAGCTCACCATACCCAATCGTTGCCGTATTCCCGTCATTTTCATATTCGGAGGGAGCTTCTTCCCGCTCCGGCGGCAGATCTGCGTCATTGTTTCCGCCACCATTTTCTGGTTCTTCATTGTCAGCATCCCCCGGCTTGTCCACACTGCTATCTCCGGCATCATTGGCACTGTCATCCTCCGGGACATCATCCAGATAGAGAACGCCCCTTACATACACAGGCTTCCCGAATGGATTTTCGTCCGGACTTGTTAAAACAGCTTTTGTCAGGCTCATCTCGATTCCTCCTTAATTTCGGAGCGGCGCAGAAAACCGTCTCCACGCCGCCCCATTTTTACTTACTCCTCAGTTTTGTTGTCATCTTCCGGCTTTTCATCCTTACCCGGCAGCTTCTTTTCATCGGAAAGCTGGATGAGCATATCCCGCAGTTTTGCAGGGATAGGGATTCCGATCGCTGCGGAATTTTCCAGAATGCTGATTCCCTCATTCGCCAGATAGAAGAAAATCACTGCCGTGCAAATCGCCGTTCCGTTCTGAAGAACCTGCGTATCCAGGATATTGGCAATACCCACGAGAACGAAGATGCACACCTTCTTTGCGATGCCCTTAAAGCCCACCGCACTGGAAAGCTCCTTCTTCACGCCTGCTGCTAAAATCCCTGTAAAGTAGTCCATCACCACAAAGATGATGAGTGCGTAGAGGAAACCGTCAAGGTCACCGAAGAACCATCCCAGAAAACCATCCAGAGCTGCAAAAGTCAGCTCAATCTTGTCAATTACATTCTGCATATTACTGTCCTTTCCGCCTTTTAAGGCATAAAAATAGACAAGGCCGTTTTTAGATCAAAGATAAATGTGTACTTATATATAAAACACAGTCCCTTCCTGTGCGCATCAGGAAAAGGCTGTGGAAAATTATTTGCCAAAAGCATGGATTACCGCACCAACAACACACTCGCCGATTCTCACATCGACAAGTATTGCCATATAACGACAAAAAGCCGGAACAAAATGCTATGATCTGCATTGATTCTCAATACATCACATAAACATTTCGCTCCGGCTCATGCTCGTTACTTTATTGGTAGTGCGGCATCGCTCAGTTGGCGACAAGATATATATTCTTTTTTCGTTATCCTCACAGGTCTGACAGCCTACATACTTGTAGAGGTGACTGTCTAGCTTTCTATGATTCTATATTTGCTTCTGTAAGCGGCGTTTCATTCCGAATGCTTCCATCCTGAAAATAGATTGTTACCATCTTTATCGGCTGATTATAAACTCCTTCTGTAAATTCAAGCGATGTCATATAATCATCTTTCTTTTTGTGGGTCACTTTTGCCACCGGACAGCCTTTTAATTCTGCTCGGTTCCCCACGTGAAGTTTATTGTGCTTAGTTCTGATTTCGTTTGATTTTTTCTCCATTAACAGCCCTCCCATTCCTGTTTAAGTCGAATAAATTCTCCCATTGTTTCTACAAACTCATCTTGAATTTCTTCAAGCTCTGCTTGTAGTTTGCTGTTTTCACACATCAAGACCTCTAAATCTAAATCTGTCACACCTATCTCAAGGTCATATTCTTCTGAAACATACGCACTGGGACTAAGACGGCAGCCATTTTCTTCGGCTTCCATCGGGGTTATCAAGCAAGACACATCTCGCAGAATTTATGATATGTTCATAATGTACATTATTGTGTAGGATAAAAAAGCACCCACAGTTCAAGCCGTAACCTAAACCATGGGTGTTCTCCTCTGGCTCAAGTAGCTTTCACTACTCAAATTATGCCAGAAACCTATTCATTTGTCTGTGATAAAACGTGTGCTATTTTTCTTCTCGGTTTGTTAAGAAATTATGAACATATTCTACGGTAGCAGGTTCATCTTTAATCTGCTCCATTAACATTTCTCTCAATTCTATCTCTTCTTCAGACTCCGCATCTATGATGCAGAAAAGATTATTACACAACTGGAATTTTGCTTCTGTGTCGTTCGCCTTATACTTAACCAATATTTCAAGCAATTCTTTAAATTTCTGAATTCCTTCCTCCGGTTTGTCTAACAGTAGCAGGCACGCTGCTACGCTGTCAAGTACATCAACCTCCACATAAAAATCTTCCGCATTAAACTTTTCAGCTAATACATAATGTTCAAGAGCGTCCGCTGCATTATTCTCACTAAAGAAAATATCCGCAATTTCCTGATGTGCAAGGGCCAGTTTTCTATTTCCATCCTCAGACATTTCAGACCAGATATTGATGCATTTCAGATACTGAGCCTTCGCCTTCTCATCTTCGTCTTGATCGTGTAAGCAACGTGCATAGTTGAACAAAAAGTCTGCAACATCCGGAAGATAATCCGAACTCATTTGCTCAGAGGTTGTAATAATATACTCAAAAATATCGTCTGCATCCTGATGCTTTCCCTGTTCCCATACAACCAATGCTTTTGTGTTCAGGCTTCTCATTCGTGTGATGCTGTATTCCGCAAACAATTCTTCCTCGATACTTCGTGCCATCTCATTGTATTTTAACGCCTTGTCATAATCTCCTGCTATGTACCAAAAATATGCGAAGTCATGGTATATAACTGCTGTGTCTGCGTGGTGATTCCCCAGTTTTTCTTTTCTGAACTTGATTACCTTCATGAACGCATCATAGCCCTCTTGCACATAAGTAGTTCCAAATCCAGCATTCATCAACTCTGTACAAATTGCCGCCAAAGTACTGTAGCAAATAATCTGATCCGAATCATTAGCATCCTCATCCTCTGCATTTATGGCTCGTTTGATATAATCATAAGCTTCAAAGAAATCTCCGGCATCTACTAACATCCTCGCCATATTACTACAAGCCGTTGAAATGTCTTTGTTCCTTGTTTCACCTTCGCTCTTTTCCGCTGCATCAATACATTTTTCAAAATAACCGCGAGACTTTTTGTAATCACCCCGTATCTGATATAAAATGCCATATTGAGAATTCAAAATCTCCCTGTCTTCCTGCGGCGAATTATTCTCATCAAACAGTTCTTCTATCGCTTCAAGCACAGCAGAAGCTTCCTCAGCCCGATCAAATTGGAGAAGAAGATCAGCCTTATTCCGATAGCTATATGCCAGATCTGATACAGAAAATTTTGAGGTATCTTTCTGTATCTCTATAACAGTATCAATTAACTTTTCACAGAGCGAATAGTTACTACAGGCAAAACACACATGAAATAAACTGCTCAAAAAATCAGTGTCTTCTTCCTCACCCCAATGATTTTCCATTATGTCCGCAACAGACCATGAAAACGGAATCAGATAGGCTTTTTCATACTCTTTGCCAAACACCGGACCGGTATTTAGTTCTTCTGACAATATGGAGACAAAAGGTCTGGACAAGCTGTATAACTGCTCTTTCTGCTGTTCCCGAACCGCAGCCGCAATCACAGAATGCATCCAGTAAATATGTTTTCTGCCGTTAATGACATGCTCCAGCATACCCATATTATATAATCCGAGCAGACGGCTGTTTTTTTTTATATTAAACCATTTCTTCGCTTTGGGAAAATCAAACTGAAGGTTCGGAATAAGCGAAATAAAAGTAAGAACACGCTTATCCTCTTCACTGTAATTCACAAGAGAAAACAGGATACACATCTGTCTGATGATCGTTTCATCGTTCTGCATTTTTTCGTGTTCACAGGAGACATCTTCCTCACTCAATTTAAAACCACACTCTACCAGCTTTGCATACAGTTCATGCAAAGAAAGTTCTTCCAAATATGCCACTTTAGCGAGAAAGACAATCATAATAGTCAGTTTTGCAGTCAAATCAATAATATCATTCAGCACTTCGTTATCACGCTCTGCATACTGATAATGTTGATAAAATAAATCACGGCACTGTGCCATTTTCAATGGCGGAAGATACATGATACGATTAAATCCCCGCAGTATTTTCTGTCTGCTGGTTATGAGAACACGGCACGGAAGCATACTTAGTTTTCCAAGGAATTCGTCATTCCCGATGTTCTCAATATTGTCGATTACAAAAAGCAATCTTCCTTTGCTGTCGGCACACAAATCCTGCACAGCCTGCCACACATCTTCTAAATCACACTTCAAATGAAGTGCCTGTTTCATAGAAAGACAGATGTCATGGTTGTCATAAGGAATCCACGCAATTTTTTCAATTTGGCTTTCTTCTGTTGGAGTGTTCTGCAGCTTATTCAGGAATTGTTGAACCACTACTGTTTTACCAAGACCTCCGACACCGGTGACCATCAGCTTACCGTCACCCTCAACGATTTCCTGATAGACTTCGTTTATTTCATCTATTCTGCCAACCAGCCTGTCAACCGCTGCATTCGGAATATTTGTAATAAACTTAGGATAGGACAGCAACGGCTGTTCTTCTCCCAAACGCATAAAGTCAATATTTAAAACCGTATGTTTCCCTTTGGAAGAAGCATAATCCGCATGATTTAGAAAAATCAAAACTGCCGCAACTGCTCTGGAAATCTGATATGGTGTATCGTCATTAAAACTACTTTTGATAGTTCTACCGGTTTCTTCGGATACTTGTTCACATTGTTCAAGCAGCTTATTGGCTACATCAACAGGAGAATTAATATTTGTAAGGCAGACCCGCTCAATATCACGGCGAAACTTTTCAAATCCTTCCGGCGTATGAAGTTTCTTTACCGCTCTTAAGTGAATCGTCTGATTCCCTGATGTTATTTTACGGATTGAGTCATTATCATACAGAGCATCCCCACTCATGACGTAAATCGCCTGAAATAACTGCCGATACAGCTCTTCTTTTTGAAAAATGCCAAGTGATTCCTTTACCAAGTCATACAGAATATTAAAAGCGTTATAAAAATATTTTGTCTTCATCGTTTCATCCATCCTTTATCGTAAAAGGTCTGCCTTTAGTATATCATAAAAACTGTTTATGTCAGTGCTTTATTTTTTCTATCACCCCACACAATTCCATCACAACCCTTGCTCCCAGCTTCATGCCTTCTATATATGCAGCCTTTTCATACTCTGAAACCGCCACATTCACCTTCGCTTCTATGCTGGCTGCTTCCTCACTCCAGACTTCCTTATCATATCCAAGTGCTTCGGTCAGCTCATCCATAAAAGCTGTGTATGACTTCCTGACTGTTTCGTTCTCCACGAGGTTTGTTTCTGTGTATTGGAAGTACAGAAACTCGGCAATGGAATCTATATCTCCAAAATATCTGGGCGGATGGTTTAACAAATGAGTGCGGAAAATATCCAAAATCTGCTCTGCTGTGTCCGTGTGGACAATACCGGAGCGATATATTTTATTAGTTTTTTCTCTCATCATAACAATCACCTTCCTCTTTTTTGTATGGTGATGTTACCTCTGAACCCGCCGTTCAGCAAGTCATTTCTCCGCTACAATTGTATTTTGTGAGGTACTCTCCTGCCACCTTTTATTTATCACCCCAAGCCGCACAAACACTGGATACAGATACGATGCGCCGAACACGCCCAGTTTCTTCGGTCCAGTCGCCTTCTCTCCCAGCTCCAGTGCCTTCTGAAAAGCAATATCCACTGTGGATCTCGTGATACTCTTTTCCTTCCGGGTAAAAAACAGTTCGCCGCCCTTCACCTTATATGTAAAACTCAGTCCTTTGCTCGTCTTGAAAGGATAGCCCTGAAATGCCACAATCGCATTCCACAAATTATCTGCGGATGGTTCCTCTGCCATTTCTGCTACAGCTTTCTTCCTCTCCCGGTACAACTTCTCCCGATCAGCACCAACGCTGCTCTCCTTCATTTTGTAAATGATTTTCGTGTACGGAAGGTATGAGTTCACGGAAGCCCGAGAACGTTCCAGTGTGGACATAATCTCCTCCACACTCTTCCCCTCTTTCCACAATGAAAGCACTTCATCCACTGTGGCTGATTCATATATCTTTTTACCTTGCACTTCCCCGGCTGTGATGAGCAGCTTGCGGACTTTTAAGGGATTCAACCCACAATCAAGTTCATCCACGATTGCCTGGAGAGATGGGTGGTTCCCGTACTCATCCAGAGCTTCATATACCCCAACAACCGCTGCCAGAAGTTCTTCCGTAATTTCTTCTCTATCATAATCCGGCTTCTTCTTCGGCTTCCCGGCATGCCAGGTTCTGTTCGCTTTTTCCACACTCATCTTTATCACTTCATCTTTCTAAATCGTAACTATCTATATATAAGTCTTCAAAGAGAAGCCGATTTCTCATCGGCTGTCTCTTACGTGACAGTGACAGGATTCCCATAATACACACCCCCTATTCTTTTGGGTAGTATGATTCATTTTCGACTATCTTTTCTCACATCTTCGCCGCTTCCGGATGTGATACTCTGGCAGGTGGATTGGACACACCGAAGATTTCCAGTTCTATATTTCCACATTGCAAATCCGATTTCCAGTCATTTCTTTCCGGGCGATAGTTCTCCCGGATGACAGAAAAACCTAGCTTGTTGACATAGAAATCTTTTGAACGGTTGTAATCTGATACTATAATTGCTATGTGATGAATTGCTGTTAATTGCATAAATCTGATACCTCCCACAAGTTACCATCTAACAGTAACCCCACTTAGTCCTTCTTCATTTGTTTCGAATAATATTTACTGTCAAAATCGCTCTTTTTAATCGTATTATTTCTATAATCTGCGACTAATTGCATTAACTTATCCTGCGGTACACTCATTCCCCTTCCCAGAACAAACAGGTTAAAATGCTTAATCTTCTTTCGCTGCAACTTATCTATACTTTTTGTCAGGGCAGGATGAAGAACATAAATGCAATCATTATTTACATTTAACAAATCATTTCCTGTAATATAAGTTACTTTTGTAGAGTCTAAAAATTCCTGTGTAACATACCCTTCTCTGTTTAATGACGTTGGTATTATTCCTAGCATTCCCAGCTTGTACAACATTGAAAAAGGATGATGAATCGCATCACACTTCTTGCAATTTCCTTTACATCTGGATAAACCATTGAATTTTTTGCATACATCGTGAACATCTCGTATAAACATCAAGTTTCTATCAAACAAACTCAGCAACCGTTTGAAATTATTAGTCTGTGCCCAGAAGTTCGGTAACATACTAATCTTCTCGTAATAATAACAAACATTTCCAGATGCAAGAGAAGGGTCATTATTAAATGCAAGTTCGGCTGCCGTTTCCTCAATCAACTCCTTAACCTTTTCCCCTCGACCAAGAACTGTAGCTATTTTTTTAATCTCAGGCATATGTTCTGTTAATACTCTTCCATACTCCTGAATGTCATGAGCTCTGTCAAAAGAATGACGGAAAATACTGTCAAATACAGATTCACTAAGTGCCAGATTATACGGATGACACAGGGTTTTAACGCCCACAAATGCTTCTTCTTCCATGCCATCCATCTTCGCCAATGATGGTTCAAATAAATAATCTGGATCCTGGTTTCCAATGCACTCATAAAAAATTTTTCTCTGCTCTTCCTTTGAATAATACAATTCAACATAATTGTTCAATGTTTTCTTGCTGTTTTGTCCAAGCAAATTTTCTTCACACGCAAATGCTTCTTTTCGAATCGTATAGTTCACTTCTATTGTACTTTGAAAATCTGTTTTTATTTGCGATGCCGCAACTAGCAGTCCCAATTGAAGATACTGCCAGATATTAACATGCCGATATTTATCATTATCTTTTGAATAAATACGTAAGCTAATATTTGCAGGTACAGTATATGTTTCACACCCATAACAGCAGTTAAACTTACATACTCTTGTTAAATCCGGCTTCGATGGCATCATGGATGGAATAGTCCATAATAATCTCATCATGTAATCCCACCGGCTCCAATTGCTTGATTCCTCCGCCGAAGCGTGAGCCGATACCGGCTGCCATAATCAGTAATGTTGTGTTTTTCATATGCTATTTCCTCCATTTGAAAATCAATCGCCAAAATGTATATCCAGCCACACCACCCAGTACATTCATAATTACATCATCTGTCTGCAGATATCCCCGCTGTGTCACAAACTGTATCAGTTCAATGCCAGCGCTGAGTCCAGTCAGCACCAGAACGGCTGTGCGAAATTCCCGCAGTCCTCTATGCAACATCGGAAGAAACACCCCTACGGGCAGGAACATAATCATATTCTCAATCTCATGCGCTCTGCTCTGCGCTGTTGTTCCCCAGGTGCTGAAAGGAATCAAATCAGCGGCAGTTCTGCTTCCCGGTTCTCGTGACAGCAGTGTGACCTGAAGCAAAACCGCTCCGTAAAATGCCAGAAACATACTCTTACCTAGCAGCGAAACATAGTTGCTCCGCTTTTCCTTGTCCATGATTCGACTGTGGTTTAATACTGTTAAAGCCAGGGCAGTACAAACTGCAGCCGCCAATCCATATTTCAGATATGGAAATGTATCGCAGATATCATGCAAAATAATCTCTATCATTCCGTGTCCTCTGCCAATACTTCAACCTTGATTTTCCCCACTACCGCATCCGGAAACTGCCGACACTGATAAGCCACTTTTATATCCGCTTCTCCCACTTTCTTCGGAATCATATAAATCTTTTTAAATTCAACCATTCTTCCTTGCAGCAGCTTGTCCAAATGCAGTACAACATCTCCATCTTCCACTCTACGGTAAAAATCTTTGTTAAATGGTGTAAGCAGCGACACCGGAACATTCATCAGCTCTGACGGATACGCCAAACCGGAAGCTAAAAATACCCTGCTTGCACAGTCAAACGCATTCTGCATCTCAAGGGACGGTATCTTATGGATGGCTTTCTTCTGTCTGGCCGCATGGAACGGGTCTGAAATAGTGCTAAACTTCGAAAGAGATTCCCACTCATCCTCATCAATCACCCATACATTTTCTGGCTCGTCCATGTCCACATAGATTTCTTCCGCCATCGCCTTTCCATCATTGTGCAGCGTAATCTTTAACTCTACCGCATTTTCCATGCAAAGAGACATCTTCCATTTTCGCAGATATGTTTCCAGCTCCTCTATATCCGGAATTCTCTTTTTAAATGCAGCTAATTCCTTTTCGCTTACCCAATTCTCCAAATCATTCGGAATCTTATGATTCAAGATATCTCTGGCATCCTGTTCGAATAGTTCAAAGGTCATTTCAGGCACATCGGGGTCTGTTACGGCAAAAGACATATTTTCATCCATATGCTCCACATTATCCAGGACTGGCAACTTCGGCAGAATAAGCTGAATCTCATCCGCATCATTTATCTCTATCCACAGATTGGGACGCTTTTTATCCGTTTCTTCCTTCTCATTCGATGCCAGTTTCTTACAATCCGTCACAAACGGTTCATCCGTTATCACTGCTGTACGCAACTGATTCAGCAAAAAGTTCTTTAAGTCAGCGGCCCTTTTAAAAGTATGATACAATGCCTTATTTTCTACGGACTTTCGATATTCCTTTAGTTTTTCCAACTGTGTCCTGTCCGTATCCATCGGTATGTCTCTGTCGCAAAAATAAAGCATCACCGGTTTATTCGCTTTCAGATGATATTCAATCTCCTCCACCGTGCCACTGGCAAAACCTTCTGTCGGTGTCCCAAGCCTTGTCCAGAATATCGCAATCAGCATATCACTCCGCTCACAGAGCTGGCGATTCAGCGTCTCTTGTGGCGGACATCCCATACGGGCGGCAGAATCTTCTTCCCATCTCAATGGAAGAAACACGCATTTTCTCTCCGCTGTGTTATGACGATTCCACTCCGCCAAAGCCTCCACAACCTTTGTTCGTTCCTTCACCACATCAGATGGAGAGGCAATCATTACATTATATACATTTGCTTTATATGACATTTTCAACCTCCCACGGGGAAAAACTCACTGATTTTAATAGTGCCTGACTTGTCTATCACACACCACGCAGGGATTCCCCCTTGGATGACTGCCGCACAAATAGTGCGGCGAATATTTTATAAAACTTTTAAATTTTCTTTATAGAAAATTACCGATACCTGACCCCTTCTATCTTCTCAAACAATTGGAGTTGTCTCATAGTATCTGACCCTTGCAGCCTAAATATAACTGGCAATTTCCGTAAAAGAGAAGCCAGGAAGAAAGAATTCCATCCTATTTTTGTTTCAGCGCCCAATCCGTTCGGGCTGGCAGCAGACTTATATTAGTTGTGGGAAAGAAAATAGAAAACATGTAAATCGTATTTCTGGAATTTCTTTACAAGTCACCTCTGCAAAATTATATTTAGGTCTGGAACACCCATCAGATCGGGAAAACGATAAACAACAATTTTCGCCTCAATATGTTGGTTAAAACAGCCTTTATGAATTTTTCAGAGAACTTTAAGACTTAGTTTATTTACTTTATTCATACTTCATATGGTCTGACCCCAATGTGGTCACAGACATATACCTGACAGTTTTTCCCATTTTCCCTGGCATTTGTACAGTCTGTATGCATGACAGGAGAAAGCAGCATATCTGCGCAGACCTGCGTTCCGCTTCAGTTTTTAAAGCAAACTCCCGGTTTAGTCTGCTTATCATCCCCTTGGAAATATTCAGTTTTCCACCCGTCAGGTCAGACAGAAATCCCCTGCTCTTATCAATGGATGTACAGCATGTACACGTTCACCTGTCTGACTGTTGTAATAAACATCCGCATGGTATTCCGTTACATCCAGTACCATTCGGATATTTACCATCTGCTTTACAATGGTTTTTGCGGTCTTTTTAAAAGTACTGTCTTCCAGGACTTCTTCCGGTGGCGGAAGAAAAATGACTGGCTGTGTGGGCTCCTGTTTCCTGCGGCAGTGGCCTTTATGTCCTGGCTGTCCGCCTGGTTTCCTGCCTGTTTTTTCTCTGCTGTTTGTGATCTTTTTACGCTGCACTGCTTTTGAAGAGGGAATGGAAGAGTTTTCATAATCCCTGTTGATCTGGGCAGTCAGTTTCTGGTGCTTCCCTTTTTCATCTTCCAGCTGGGTCAGGACGTCATATAGCTTATGAAGAAGCTCTTTTTTCTTATCATACAGTTCATCACATTCACGTTCTGCTTTCAGGGCACGCTGCTCAAGCGCCTTTTTCTCTGCCTGCAGCTTTTTTATTTCCCGCAGATGTTCTTTCTGCATATCTTCGAATACTTCAAACCAGTAATTGTGGACACGGATCGTCTCCTGATGGCATCTGCAGATCTCCTGGTCACGCTCTTTGAGCATCCGTTCCAGGGAACGGATGCTCAAACTGTAGACAAACTTACTTTGATGATGTCATCAAAGTAAGTTTGTCTACAGTCTGAAAGGCTCCTTACGGAGCCTTTACTTGCCAGCTATAATTCTGCCTGCATCAAAGCCAAGCAACATCAATTCTATAGCCTGAGCATCAGTTTTTCTAAATTTAAGATAATAATACAATGTGTCTAAGAAATTCGTGAATGCTTCCTTTTTTTCTTTTGTAAGCGGTATGTTTATATTATCTCTTAATATGAAGCTAGCAATACGAGCTAATAAAAATTTCTCATTTATATATAGCCATTTATCATCTTCAAGCTGGGCTTTTAACTGCAGAGGCCGCCTTTTCAAAAGCCAGAACGTTTCGTATGCCTTGATTTTCACCTCATTAATGTGACCTATTTCCTGATAACTTTTTAATCTTTGAATATCAGAATAATAGTCCATAACAGCGTGATTCAGTGCCATTTGGTGAATAAAGACCTTATCCTGCAATTTATTGCTATCAATAAAGGCTTGCATCTCTGCTTGAAACTGCTTTATGCGATTCTTAATTGCTTCTTCCGTTATCTCATCAACAAGACCATTATAGTCAGTATAAATATTCTCAATATTACGCATTCTCACATCCTCGTAATTCATCTACCAGAAAATAATTTTTCGACATCAGAAAGTTACAAAATGCATCACATTCCACCTCTTCCATTTCACCAGTATGAATTCTTGCACTGTTCTTCAATTTATGGTTTCTTACCACACCTGACTTTATCTGTCTCATACTTTCATTGGCAAAATCTTCTGTCTCTTTTGAATAATAATTTTTTTCTGACATCATAAATTTCCTCTCATTCATATAATACATTTTGTATACATGCTGCAGCAGTATTATCATCTAACAAAGGTTCTTTCTCCTCAACAGGACAAGCCTTACTAATTTCGTCTTCTTCATCTACTATTTTTTGAGACTCATTTCCATCCGGTTCTGTCTTCACTCTTTGCAAATGCTCTTCTTCCAAACGCTTTACTTCACAAAAAAAGCTGCTCATCTCATCCGCTAGCCCCGTTAAACGATTCAGCAGACTGGTGTATTGCTGAAATAACATGTCATCCTGATAATATGGATAAACAATGTGGTGATCTATTTCACCCCATCCTTCCTCAAACAATGTCCTCACTTGAATCTCAATATAAACGCCATGATATTTAACGATATAATGTACTGATCGATATATCTTTTTATTTTTTATTGCATCAGGCGGAAGCACAGTTTCATATATCTCTCGTGCATCACCATCTCGAATATGAACCTTCGGCATTTCCGCCATATAAGTATGCTCTGTATCCTCGTCAAAATCCTTTAAGCAATCATCCAAATAGTACTGGGGATTATCTTCAATTTTTTCTTCAAGATATGCGTGAAATTTCTTCCAATCAGCTTTAAAAAGTATAAAACAACGAATTCCAATCAAGTCTGTAAGAAATTTTTCATAATTATCCTTATCCAGCGTTCTATACTTCTTATAATTCTCCTGTCGCTTTCTGATAATCTTTACAATTAAATGTTCTGCATCCTTCACTCTTGTTCGTATAGAATGAATACCATTTTCGGAAATGTTCATCAAGAACTCTTTCTGAAATTCAGCCAGTTTCTGTTCATATGAACTTCTCTTTTCGGAAAAGTCTTTATAAATATATTCAAGCTCTTCCCATTTAATATCAGCTACCTCAAATTCATCTTCAGAAATATTATATTTCTTTAATAGTTCATTTTTCGCAATCAATCGGTAATCCCACCCTCATAGTCAATACTTATATATGCCAAAACATCCCTGCAAAGTTCAATACTTCACAAGAATGCTGATAAGTCATAACATAAATCCCCTCGTAGTCTAATACGCTACAGCATCTATGCTTATTATTCAATTTGCAGCTATACAGATATAACTAAAAAAATTCTCCATTGCTTTATTATATCTAAAACATTTTCATTTTTCAACTTTTTTATCACATTTTATAACTTTTCTATGAACCATTTATGATAATGTCCTAATATACCACAAAGGAAAACGTCCCAATGTAGTATAATTGTAAACTTACGACTACTGGTTCACCTATATTTCCACAGAAAATCCAGTATTTATGCGGGTAAATCGATTTTAGTCGTAAATTCACTGGAAGTTCACATATTGGCAGAAAATCATGCCGCACCAACGATTTTCATATTATTCCGGGGATGCAGCTCTTTTAATATTTCAGCCTGTTTTTTAGCCGCAATATGTATATAAATCTGAGTTGTTTTTATGGAACTATGGCCCAAAATCTGCTGAACACAGCTTACATCTACGCCCTCCTCTATTAAATATGTCGCAAATGAATGACGAAACATATGAGGAGTAATATTTCTCTCGATCCCAGCCTGCTTTGTATACTTCTTCAGCATCAGCCGGATAGATTGTTCCGTATACCTGCTTTCTCTGTTGTTTACAAAAAAATAACCACTTTTCTTGATCGACTGCTCATTTTCATCGTAATATTTTTTCAAGACCTCTAAAATTGAAGTGTTGCTGATCTGTACATATCGTTCCTTCCCGCCTTTTCCCATAAGCCTGATCAAGCCCGTATTCAGATTAATGCTGTCGTCCCGGATGTTGGAGATTTCATACACTCTCGCCCCGGTTGCGAAAAACACTTCAATCACGGCTACATCACGCAGCATAAATTTACGGGATGCTTTATCGTTCTCATTCAGGCATTGATACATATGGTTCAAAAGCTTCTCTATTTCTTCCCTGGGAATGATTCTGGGGAGGGTTACTGTTTCCTTGAATTTGACTTTTATTTTCCGGAAAGGGCTTTCAGCAATGATTTCAGTTTCTTCTAAATAGTTATAAAACGCTTTTATTGATGCTATCTTCCGCTTTACAGTCTTTTGCTTGTAGCTCTTATGCAAATGCGTAACATACTCCTCAATCTTTTCCTTATCAGGTTCATCCACACATATATATTCGAAATACTGACGCAAGTCAATACGGTATGCTTTCAGTGTTTTCCTATCGAGTTCCTTTCGATATTCACAGTACTCCAAATATGCTGCCAGTTTATCTTCTAATCTCATTTTAGATTCCTCCTATCTGTTATAAGCATCATACTACCGTATTTGGCACTAATTTCAATAGGAGCAATTATTAAATATAAAATGCAAAAATATGTTCGGGCAAAAAATTTCCTGTGCCATTGACCTTTTCAATCAATGCGCAAGGGGATTTTTTTCTTTACTTACAGAACCGGCCAGCAATCTTTTTTAAAAAAGGAATTACAACCGGAGCTTCACTAATATATTCTACAATCACAAGAAGCACCAGAAGAAAAACAACCCATAGGAACAAATATATCTTTTCAGATTTTCCTATCGTCTTCTTCATATCTAAGATCAGATAGTCACCCCGAAAGCACTCCTGAATATCATCCTCGGTCAATATCTTATCGTAGGATTTTTTCAGTTTCTCATAACTTTCATAAACTTTATTCATCTGATACTTTGACTGCCCATAACAAATGAACAGATATACCACAGAACCCACCAGGACTAATTCCAGAATTACCGTGATATCTTTTGTAAAAATATTGTTCAACGGCTGGTCTGATACAATACCGGCTATGACCACTGTAAATAGGAAGCCAAATATTGCTATAACATTTGCTTTAAACTTATCAAGTAATTCTGTGGCGTATTCCCCGGTTCTCGACACAATGTCACTTATAAATTCTGCCACTTTGTTTTTCAGTTCAAGATACTGTCCTACGTTATCTTTCAAATACAGATTGTAATTAGACTGGATAGAGGAAAGAACTTTTTCGTCCAGGTTCAGCAGCGGCTCATATTTGCAATGCAGACAGATAATATTTCTTGCAATAATGGCTTTGTCAATAGAACTTCCGCCTGAATATATCCAGTCATATATTTTGTACAGCACCTGGTTTCCCGTTATCTCATTTAGACGGCATACATAATCAACAGAACGCTGTCCCATGATCTGCAGTTTCATCTGCCCGCCCTGAATCGTAGCATTGGATGCAATGAAGCCTGCTGCCAAAATTGTTTCCAGCTTCATGAACAATTCTTTGAATGGGTTTCCCTCATACCCTACTTCTATCTTAAAATCATCCGGCAGCAATCCATAGGAATCCTGGTTATAAAAGTACGTATTATCCCTACAAGCCAGCAAACGCTGTGTCCTGCTAAAATTACAATCAATCTCTCTATTCCCCACAGGAAGAAAATACATTGTTTTCGTATAAAAAATATTTGGACTGTCAAATAGTTCAAACACTATATTTTTCCCTGCCCCATCCAGAAACATAGAGAATGTTTTCAGCACGTCTTCCATAGATAAACCGACAATATCCTCCACAAACTTTTGGTATCGGTAAATTGAAAAGTGCCCATCTGCCAGTGTTTTATTTATCTCTATTTTTGTAAAAATCATCTCATCTTCCAGTGTCTCTTCAATAAACGCTCTGTACTCTGCTTCAGTTGAATTTTTCACTATTATGAAGGGATCTTCATTTTCCAACGACAAAAAAATTCTGACTTCATCCCTTGATGGAATCTTTTGTATGACCTCCATCAATTCTGAAAATCCTAAAGCCTGAGAAGATGGGAATGAAAAACAGGCGGAATAGAATTTCCTGCGTTCTTCTTCTTTCAATCCCAAAACCTTATCCCTTATATGCTCCAGCAAAGCAAATCCCTCCTATCTCCCCTCCCTACGCTCAAATGTCCGGAAGGTTATATCATTATCCATACGGATCTTGAGATACCGTTTGCCATCACCGTCCTCATATGCCTCAATGATGTCTTCCAAATCTTCAACCGCACTAGATACTTTGATCTGAATTCCGCTATATACATCATACGTTTTCTTCATTTTAGGCTTAATCATTGACAGAACTGGCTTAAACTGATGGTCAAAGTGTTGTTTTTCAGGCAGGTCGCACAGTTTCTGAATAAGTTCTTCTTTCTTTTCCGCCTTCATGTCGTTAGGGGAATAATTCTTAATCGTTTTATCTAACATTTCAGAAAAATCAAACTGCTCGACACTACTGAAATACAAGTACATTGCATTCCGGATTACCATATGGTCATATGGTGCATCTTTTTTCAGATTTCTGCTCAGTGTACTTTCTACGGCTTTAAACGCTCTCTTGGTATTAAGCTCATCACTTTGAAGTTCATTTAACTCCAGAAAATCATGCCACCAGTATTTCGCCACCGTATTAGAATATATTCTGGCTAAAAATTTCACAGAATTCAAATCATCAATCTCAAACAGGCAGGTTTTCCAGATCTTTTTTGTGTCCTTTGAAAAGCCTGATTTAATGCTGTAATCACTATCATCAAAGAAATCCGTATGCTCTACCTTCGCCAACAGAAACAGCACCTTCCCCTCATCCTCGATCAGAGCCAAGATCAGGCTTCCTTTCTGCACTCTAATATCCATACTGGCAATCTGCTCTTGTGCCTGTCTTTCCTTTCGGAGCAGGCGTTCTGCTATTATATCAATCCTTTGCAGAACTATTTCAGCCTCTGCCTGGTGCTTTATGATCTCTAATATACTGCTAATGACCTCTGTACCCGTTGATTGTGTTTTGTATTCCCTTACAGAAACATTCCCATTTATGTAAGAAATCAACTGTTCAATATACTCCCCAAACTTTGGCATAATATTTCTTGCTGAAATTTTATTGTTTTCATAATCAATCACCCTGATGGCCTGTGTAACGATTCTCATAAGCATATAACCTCTTTATCTTCCGCACTGAATAAACACTGAATCTCTTGTCTGAATTACTGCTATGTACTTCTTCATTTCACTGTAGCTTAAGTATACCACACACATGTAAAGCAAGCAAAAGAATTTACTGTTATCTTTGCCATGGTATCCACAAATATAATAGATAATTAGCAGTTATCCATTACTTCCTATGGAGATGAATACAAATGAACATCCAGCAATATATACACAGCCTTACAGACGAGGAGTTTGAACAGCTTTGCACGGAATACCTGACCTTGCATTATAAAAACAAAAATATTACCATACACGGTACGCGTTTGAAAAAAGATGGTGGAAAAGACATTGTAGGAACTGCACAGGATGTCCCCTATGAAATATGGGCTGAATGCAAGAGGCACAATCGTGCCCTTGGTCTTGAGAAAATATCTAAAAATGTTATTTTGGTTATTTCAAAAGGAATTAATGAGCTGATTTATTTCTCTACAAGTGATATTACCAGAAATGCGGTTAAACATGTTTCCATAGTTGCTGCCAAGCATAATTTTTCTGTCACTTTCATATATGGGAACCGTCTGTATCAGGAATTATCAATTCTTCCACGTTTTCAATATGGTTTTGAAAAATCAAATGAAATAATAAAAAATGATTTAAGAATATCTCGTTTTTTTAGTGTATTTGAAGATACGGAAAAATATACAGAAGAATCGGAACTCGTATTGCAACGAGATAATATTTTTTACATTGATATTTATCTGACTAATTTGTATAGTGCAACTGTTTCAGATGTAACCTGCACATTACCGAAAATGGCAGATATTATATTTCATGTTCCTGAAATCCACAATTGTTTTAATATGCTGCAGGGAAGTAACCGTGTTATACAAATACGCGCTGAAGTATTAAGCTCTTACACCGTGAAGCATATACCCGCACTTACTTTAAAATATAAGTGCAATGGTCATACATATTCCAAAAAAGTTCCCGGAGGATTTATAGATCCAACAAAACTCATCTACTATCCATTGGTAGGAGAGAATGTACAGAATTTCTTAAGCAGTAAAATTCTTCCGCTTCTGAAGGGCAACGGATTCAGCCCAATTTATATGCTTAATATAACTGGGAAATCAGGAACAGGAAAAACACGGCTATTGTCTGAAATAATAAATTCTGCTAAAAGTTATAATTTTCAGACGTTATATTGCGATGCAAAAAAACAAAACGGATTTGAAATTTTAAGAGAATTTTTATGTGCTTGTCTGGGGTTACCTTATGGCACTGGAAATATCAGCTGCACATTAGATGATTTTTCTAAAATAATCAAGCAATATTATGGGAACTCAAAAGTAAGTGAGGCAGTTTTTTCTTTTGTATTTCATAAGAAATTAGATCCTGATATCTTATATTATCTGAAAGAGGCACTTCTTTTCTTCTCTTGTAATATAGTAGGCGGAGTTTCTTTAATTTGGACAATAGACAATTTACAATGTCTGGATAAAGAAACTCTGGATATCATATATTTCCTGATTGCACATTTACAGGAATGTTTTCCTGAAGTGATTTTTTCTTTAGGCACAAATACAGAAATTGTGCCTCTTGACTCTCAGGGATTTGTAAATGAATTTTTGGCTAAAATAAACGAATACGAAGACGTGGCTTCGTATGTGTATACTTGCGGTGAAATGCAGAACAATGATGCGAAAACATTGTATTATCATGCTATTCCCAATTTGCAAGGGTTTGATTATTTTACGCGCCTGCTATTAAACAAAAGCGGAAAACGACCATTTGATATTATTATGCTGATTCACTGGTTTTATGACCAGAATTTAATTAATATATCAACACATAATATGGTGATTCCTTCAAAAAAAGAAGAAATTGAAAACTTTATAAATAAAGTACCTGTAAAAAGCAAGGAAATTATCGATCAACGCTTCCAACTGCAAATGCATAAAAAATTCTCTTTTGATACCACATTGGGATATTTCGATGCATTTAAAGTTGTTGTGAAGTCAATATTGTATTTTGGAGGAGAAACACCTGTTGATTTTTTGGCTAGTTTAAATATAGACGGTGATATGTTATTTGAATTAAGTCAATCTTTATTTTTTAAGTACATGGATAAATACCCTAAAATTGTATTTTACCATGACAATATTTACAGATATTTTGAAGGGTACCAATTTTATCAGAATGACCGCTCGCTTTCTCTGAAAATTATTAAGTGGCTAAATGAAAATGCCTGGTACAAATCCAACCTTAGGACAACAGCAATTTTTGACTGTTATATACGCGCTTCCGAATATGAAGAAGCTGTCAGGTTTGGAATATCTTCTATCTCAAGCGAATGTGACAAAAGAAATTTTCAGGCAGTCATACATATTGGCACAGAGCTATTAAAAGATGTTCCGAAAACTCAGGATGCTTCCGAAGAATCAGTGCCTAACCCCTTTGCAGAATTTATGGATGCAGGAGCAAAATTTCATGTCTACTATGCAGTGGCAGACGCATACAGAATTTATCAGGATTTGTCTCAAAGCGTATATTATTATAAGAAAGCCTATAAAATATTGCAGCAATACAGTATTTCGGAATTTACGTCCATTGATACCTGCCGTTTCTTTCACAGGTACTCAAATGCCTGTATTTCAGCAGCGGATTATGACGATGCATTAATCGTCTTAGATTATTTCAAGAAGTATAAAGGACGGAATAACTTTTATGATTTCATTATGTACAATCGGTATTCTGTCGTATATTTAGCGATAAATGATATAGAAAACGCATTATTGTCAATTGATGAATCATTAAAAATAGCGAAAGAATGTAAAGAACCACAGTGGGAAAGTGTCTCTTATTCAGACAAAGCTTATATTTATTATCGTGCCTATGAAGATAAGGAAAATACAATTCTATATTTTAGCAAAGCGGTAGAAAAACACATTTCTGAAAAAGCAACCATCAATCGAAGTGCTGAAATTCTTGCGCAGGAAGCTTTTGTGGATTTACTAACAGATAAGCTGGAGGATGCAGAGTATCTGGCAGATTTGGCACTGAACCGTGCACTTGAAATTAATGGAACAGCAATGGAAATAAAAAGCAGAAATTTATTAGGAATTATTCAATATTTCAGTAATAAAGCTGAAGCTGCATTTTCCACATGGCAAAAGGATCTTGTAATTTCCGCTCAAAGGGTGAATAAAGATGGAATAGTAAAGCTGCATACAAATTTAGGCGCTGCCTACATTCTGCAAAGTAAATATGTGCCAGCTAAGGAAGAACTTGAACAGGCATATGCTCTTTATCAAAAATTCAAGGTCTCCCCGATAACACACAAGCCGCTAATCTACAATTTGCTATTCATTTATAATATTTTGGGGGATACATCAAAAAGAGATAAGCTGTTTGAAAAGGCTTATTTCGATAATCTCTCTTCTTACTACAACCAGCTTATCTCTGGGAGCGAAAACATCTTGACAGACGGCTATTGGCCTTTACAGTTTAAACATGTATTCTTTAACTATTAGTTTCCAGGGAATCTGATCCGTACATCAGGTTCCCGTTTTTATCAAAAATAATATCCTCTTCATTACGATTTGTAAACCAATAGTAGTTATCCAGCAATAATCTGTAATCATCTGCAAAATATACAATAGGAATATTTAATCGGCATATATCCCAGGTTACATTTTCCTGCAAAATAATGTGTGTGGCGCCGGTAACATTTTTTATATCTAAAAATTGCAAAATGGAAATGTCAAACAATTGTGTGAACAGCTTTATGTATTTATCACGGTATAACGAATTACTAAAACTTACAACAATGACACTTTTTTGCGATATTTTTTTATAATTTGCTTCCATCCAGAGCTCTTTTAAATAGTTTTCAGCATTGCATAATTGATATAATTCATCGCCCCATTTTTTGAATAAATATGCTTTTACATCTTGTCTAAAAGGTACTGTCCGAATAGGTCCTGAAATCTGTCCACGGTGAAAAACTTTGGCGTTTGCGCACATTCTGTTTGTATAGCCAGCTTTTCGAACACGAAAGGCCAGGTCTACATCGCAATGAATGTTCATGCACATTTCATCCTGTCCGCCAAGTTCCTGGTATAAATTATGATTCATCATCATGCAGCCAGAAGACACAAGAGGAACATCATGGTCTTTTTGGGAGAATGCAGAAGGCTTTCCATGGCGAAGAAACAACAGAATATCAATTTCATAAATTCCCATACCATATCCAAATAAGTTTCCGGAATCTGTTTCATAGATTGTCGCGGATACACATCCCTTTTCCCCTATATCTGCATATGTTTTTTTCATGTTTTGTAGCCAATTACCTGTTGGATAGATATCACAATCCATAAACAGCAATGTATCATACCGTGCGTGATCAACAGCATAATTACAGGCTGCTGCATACCCTTTATTTTCCGGCATATTTAATACCTGGACAGAATATTCATCCTCTAAAAAGTTAATATTCATGGTTGGATTGTCATTGACGACAATAATTTCATATATATCTTCTGCTTTTAATGCATCCTGCAGCAGATTGATACACATTTTTAAGGAAGACAATCCATTATAAAAAGTTATGATTGTTGAAAGACCTTGCATTATTCTTTTCCCTCCAGTACATTTTTTATTATATTTGCGACTGTTTTGGAAGCACGTCCGGTTTCGCACAGGCCATACTCTTTCTTCATCCAATCCAATGTATTTATTTCTTTTTGCGATACAGCTGCTGGAAGTTTATTTATAACTTCAGAAACTGTATATGCTTTTGGAAAAGGCAAAGCATTAAAATCCTGATTAAATCCTCTGTCCGAAAGATAATCCTCTAAATCTGGACAATATATCAGTATAGGTTTATTTAATAATGCGAAATCTGTAATAATACTGGAATAATCACTGATTAAAAAATCAGCTGCTATAAGTAATTCCTGTACATCTTCATAAGATGAAGCATTTATTACTTTTTCTGAATTCCCTGGCCAGCATTTGGGGTTATAAACATTTGTATGCATATGAATGACAAACGTCCACTTATTGCCTGTACAGTTTTCCAGTTCTGTCAATATTTGACTGGATGGTAGTGTGTATTGAGTAACTCCCATATCCGCTCGAAAAGTAGGCGCATATAATAATATTTTGTTGTCTTCATTAATTGATAGACAAGACTTTACTTTTTTAGCTATAGTATTACGATCTCCGTTTAACAATACATCCGTTCGCGGAAGTCCTTTTTGCAGTATCTTTCCTGAATACCACATATCTCTTCTTATAAGAAAGGTAGAAAAGTCACTATTAGACAAGAATAAATTTATCATTTTAGAATCATTTTTTGCACTATCAATATACCTCTTGGACAACTTATTTATTGCTGCACGTTCCATATTTTTCAGTCGAACACCACCATGCCATGTCTGGATATAATATTGATTTTTTCGCTTTCGAACATATCGTGACTTGCGGCGATTAGAAATCCATATTTGAGCTGTTACCTGTTCGTAAATTCCCCGGATCGAATGATATGGAACTTGACGTATGCAAGCTGGCATTTCAGGTGGATTTTCAAAATCGCATAGCCAGACTATGTTTGCCGTGCAATCTAATTTTAACAGTTGTTGAATAATATATTTGGGGCTATCACAATAACCGTGATTTTTGAAACATGAAACAACAATTTTCCTTTTTTGAACAGGAAATATTCTGAAAATATAAAATAGTAATTCTAAAATTTTATCCTGCATATACTCTATCTTTTTATTTTTGGTTTTTATAAATAGGCGATTTGATTTCATGTATACCATTCCTCTGAAAAAGAATATCCTTAATACAATTAGAGATAATGGATAACTGCTAATTATCTGCTATTCATTATACCAGATATTCCCAAGTTTTTCCATACTAACAAATACAGTACTAAAAAAATTGTTTTGATTTAGAGTATTTTCGGAAAAATGTTTGTAGTTGCAGCCTTTTCCTCAATTTGCTAGTGTGCTGGCATATTGATATTTAGCCAAATATTTCTGGCTGTTATTGCCGTTTTATGGTACAATAAAAGAAACGGCGGTGATATCCTATGGCAAGACCAAAAAAGTACAAAATCAAACTTACGGATGATGAATTAAAAGAATTAAAATCTGTCATCCGAAAAAATAAAACATCCAAAACAATCCGATGCAGATGCCAGATTATTATTGACCTGGATGAGTCCCACGGAAAAGTATTGACTCATGAGCAGTCTGCAAAATCAAATGGTGTATGTCTGGCAACAGTAACCAATACTGTGAAAAAATATTTTGAGGGTGGTATTGATGCAGTAACTGAGTTTAAGCGTAATGTTAATTCTGATAATGCAAGGCGTGTGCTCGATGGACGTGCTGAAGCCCGTATCATTGAACTTGCCTGTGGTCCGGTGCCGGAAGGACATTCAAGGTGGACCATCCGGCTGCTGGAAGAGAAATCAAAAATTGTTCTTGATACTCCGGTCAGCCGTGAGGCAATCCGAAGAGCCTTAAAAAAAACAAACTTCGACCTCACAAAAACGGCTACTGGTGCATCCCAAAAAAAGATGATGCCGAATTTATAGCATGTATGGAAGATGTCTTTGATGTATATGAACTCCCATACAATCCTGAAAGACCAGTTGTATGCATGGACGAAAAGCCTTACCAGTTACTGGGCGATGCAAGGAAACCACTGCCCATGCGTCCGGGTGACAATCAGAAAACAGATTCGGAATATGTCAGGAATGGTACCTGCAGCATATTTGCTTTTGTCGAACCGCTTGGAGGCACTCATCATGTCAGCGTGCGAGAACAACGTACTGCCTTTGACTGGGCAGAAGAGATAAAATATCTCGTTGATGTCATGTATCCTGATGCAGAAAAAGTAATTCTTGTTATGGATAACCTTAACACCCATAAAACGGCGTCCTTGTATAAAAGGTATCCAGCAGATGAGGCAAGACGAATTATCAAGCGTTTGGAAATTCACTATACACCCAAACATGGAAGCTGGCTTGACATTGCAGAAATAGAACTGAATGTAATGACCAGACAGTGTTTGTCACGAAGGATTGAAAACATTGCAAAACTTCGCGGAGAGTTAGCTGCGTGGGAAGTCGAGCGTAATACAGTCGCAGCAAAAGTTAATTGGCAGTTCCGAACTGCCGACGCAAGAGTGAAGTTGAGTTCATTGTATCCTAGGTTTACAACAGCTTCCGAATAGGAAGTTGTTGTAATGCTAAAAATCAATGTGCCAGTACACTAGATGTATTCAAGAATACAGGAACGATTTAACTTATTTCACAAATGGGCAGGG
>OHMN01000262.1_pt1 | contig 53249 bp, 41 predicted proteins | sample 1569361 | NCBI WGS metagenome assembly OHMN01 (sample SAMEA3541508, study PRJEB24748) | human gut metagenome | biome: human gut; feature: human-associated habitat; material: faeces | place: China | collected 2012
TCCGGCAGCGCAAGCTGCGGCTGCTGCAGGCCGTGTTCCGCCTGGCTGCACAGCATCACCCTTGCCCCCGGCGAAGAGAAAAAGATCCTGTTCGGTCTGGGCTACATCGAGAACCCGCAGGACGAAAAATTCTCTGCCTCCGGGGTCATCAACAAAACCCGCGCCCACGCCATGATGGCACGCTACGCCACCGATGCACAGGTGGACGCCGCCCGCGCCGCACTGGCGCAGCACTGGGATACGCTGCTGTCCACCTACCATCTGGAGTCCGGCGAGGAAAAGCTGGACCGCATGGTGAACCTCTGGCACCAGTATCAGTGCATGGTCACCTTCAACATGAGCCGCTCCGCCAGCTACTTTGAAAGCGGCACCGGACGCGGCATGGGCTTCCGGGACAGCTGTCAGGATCTTTTGGGCTTTGTGCACATCATCCCCTCCCGTGCCCGGGAGCGCATTCTGGATATCGCCGCCACCCAGTTCGAGGACGGCAGCGCCTACCACCAGTACCAGCCCCTGACCAAAAAGGGCAATCGGGACATCGGCACCGGCTTCAACGATGACCCGCTGTGGCTCATTGCCGGTACCGCCGCCTACCTGCGGGAGACCGGCGACTGGTCCATTCTGGAGGAGCAGGTTCCCTTTGACAACGATGCCGCCAAGGCGCAGCCCCTGATGGAGCACCTGCGCCGCAGCTTCAACTTTACCTGCACCCATCTGGGTCCCCACGGTCTGCCGCTCATCGGGCGTGCGGACTGGAACGACTGCCTGAACCTGAACTGCTTCTCCGAGCACCCGGGCGAGAGTTTCCAGATCACCGGGCCCAGCGAGGGTCCTGTGGCGGAGAGCGTGTTCATTGCGGGCATGTTCGTCAAGTACGGCCACGAATACGCCGAGCTGTGCGACCATCTGGGCCTTGACACCGAGGCTTCCGCCGCCCGCCAGAGCATTGACGCGGTGGAGCAGGCCGTCCTGACTGCAGGCTGGGATGGCGCGTGGTTCCGCCGTGCCTACGATGCTTTCGGCAACCCCATCGGCAGCAAGGAGTGCGCCGAGGGTCAGATCTTTATCGAGCCGCAGGGCATGTGCGTCATGGCGGGCATCGGCAGGGAGACCGGACAGGCCGCGCAGGCGCTTGCCAGCGTGGAGGAGCGGCTGGACACCAAATACGGTGTGGTGCTGCTGCAGCCCGCCTACACCGGCTATCAGCTGAATCTGGGCGAGATCTCCAGCTATCCTCCGGGATACAAGGAGAACGCCGGTATCTTCTGCCACAACAACCCGTGGATCAGCTGCGCCGAGGCAACGCTGGGTCACGGCGACCGCGCCTTTGCGGTCTACCGCAAGACCTGCCCCGCCTACATCGAGGACATCTCTGAGATCCACCGCACCGAACCCTACGTTTACAGCCAGATGGTGGCAGGCAAGGACGCCCCCACCTTCGGCGAAGCCAAAAACAGCTGGCTGACCGGCACGGCAGCATGGACCTTCTTCAACATCAGTCAGTACATTCTGGGCATCCAGCCCACCTTGGACGGCCTGCGGGTGGACCCCTGCATCCCCCACACCCTGACCGGCTACACGGTCACCCGCCGCTTCCGTGGCGCAGAGTATCGCATCACGGTGGACAACGCCGCCGGGGTTCAGCACGGCGTCAAGGCGGTTACCGTAGACGGCAAGGCCATCTGCGGCAATGTGCTGCCGCTGGCTGCCGCCGGGACCGAGGTAACGGTGCAGGTAACTATGGGTTAAACCGACTTTTTCTGCTTCCTCATATTATTCTCCTTTTCATAACCAACGCCGCCGCGCAGCCCCCCCTGCACGGCGGCGTTGGTTTCACAGCTTATCCGACCGTACAACGATCAAAAATGCGCTCCGCGTTGCTCTGCGCATAGATAGCGGAATTATTATTTTAATTTGCATAGGGCTGTTGCACAAGCCCAACAAAAAGGCCAGAGTTATTTAGCCAAAAGGCTTTACAACTCTGGTCTTTTGCTTTAACGTTAACAGTGCAAAAATGAAACGGATAAAGCAAGAACAGCATATCGAAATTGAGGAGAAAAGTCAACAGTTGAAATTTCGAATCTTCGTGGTCTCCACTTTCACATAGGCATCATCAGGCACCTTGGGGAGATACTTCATCAGGAAATCAACATCCTGCTGGATTCGCCGGACGGCAGCTTCCAGTGCAGAATAGTTGATTCCGTAGATTCGTTTCTGCGGAGCATGGCGGTCCTCCGGGTGCAGAATCTCGTGCACGATCTGCTTGCGGTTCGAAAAATCGGCTCTGGCAAGGAGGTGCATTGATATTTACGACATGACGCAGGCGGTGGAGGATGGCGCAACGCGCCCTGTCTACTACGAAAGCCGCGTCATCAAGCTGCATCTGGATAAGGACACGCTGGCTCTGATTGATGCGACTTATGACGCATTGGAGCAGCAATCGGACACAGCGACCATTGAAAAAAGCAAGAAAATGTTGGGACAGATGGAAAGCGTGTTGGGCGCAGATTCTACGGTGCAATCGCTGTGCGAGGATATTGTCACCCACTACGAAAAATACCGTGCCAACCTGCTGACCGGTAAGGCGATGATTGTTGCCTATTCGCGCCCGATTGCCATGAAAATCTACCGGAAGCTGCTGGAACTGCGTCCGGCATGGAAAGAGAAAATCGGTGTGGTCATGACCAGCGGTAACAATGACCCGGAGGACTGGAAAGCGATCATCGGGACAAAATCGCACAAGGAGGAACTGGCGCGAAAGTTCAAAGATAACGATGATCCAATGAAGATCGCTATCGTGGTGGATATGTGGCTGACCGGTTTTGATGTTCCCTCGCTGGCGACAATGTACATTTACAAGCCGATGCACGGTTATAATCTGATGCAAGCGATTGCTCGTGTGAACCGTGTGTTCAAGGACAAAGAGGGCGGCTTGATCGTGGACTATGTGGGCATTGCATCTGCCCTCAAAGCTACCATGAAGGAATATACCAAGCGCGACCAGTCCCGGTATGGCGATATGGATATTTCCAAAGTTGCATATCCGAAGTTTCAGGAAAAGCTTCAGGTGTGCAAGGATTTGCTGCACGGGTTTGATTTCAGCAGTTTTATTGACGGTTCGCCGCTGGTTATGGCAAAGCTGGTAACGGGTGGTGTGAACTTTGTGCTGGATGCCAAAGCACCCAAGCGCAAGGACTTGTTCCTGCGAGAAGCAATGCTGCTGAAACAGTCGCACTCCCTATGCTCCAGCATGACCACGGAGCAGGAGCGACATGAAGCGGCCTATATGGAAGCAGTCCGTTCTACGGTGGTGAAGATCACCTATGGTGGGAGTGGCGGTAGGACACTTTCTTTGAAAGAAATCAATGCTCAAATCAATGAACTGCTGAAGGCAAGTATCCAGAGCCAAGGGGTTATCAGCTTGTTTGACAGCAAGCAGGCAGATGAAAATATCAGTCTGTTTGACCCAGCGGTGTTAGATGAAATTTCCAAGATGAAGGAAAAGAACATTGCCGTAGAAATTTTGAAAAAACTGATGGCAGAGCAAGTTTCACTGTATAAACGGACAAATGTTGTGCAGTCTCAGAAGTTTTCGGAAAAGATTACACAGTTGATGAACTCTTACTATAACGGCCTGATTACAAACGAGGAGGTCATCAAGGAACTGCTGAAAACGGCACAGGAGATTACAGAACTGTATAACAACGGTAAAAAGCTGGGTTTGACGCAGGAGGAATTGGCTTTTTACGATGCTCTGACAAAGCCAGAAAACATCAAGGATTTCTACCAAAACAATGAACTGATTGACTTAACCAGAGAGCTTACGGAAATGCTGCGCAAAAATCGGACAATAGACTGGCAGAAAAAAGAAACTGCCCGTGCGAGTATGCGTAAGATGGTGAAGCACCTCCTGAAAAAGTATAAGTATCCGCCGGAAGATTATGATACGGCAATCAGCACGGTCATTAGCCAGTGTGAGATGTGGACGGACAATGAGATGTGGACGGACAAGATGGTAGTATGAATTGTATGAAATGTCGTTGATTTGTGCTTGACAATCGGATTCCTTTTCTGTAAAATGATTTTAGAAAATACTATTATTGAAAATAAGAAAGGCTGTTTTATGGGAAAGATGATCTTAGATGACCTCCGCAAGCGTCTGGAACGTCTGGACGAAGACGCAGACCTGATGATCGACAATAACGACCGCTATCAGATGGTAATTGTGGGCGGCAGTGCGTTCATTTTGCTGGGCAAGTTGACCCGCGCTACTCATGACATTGATGCCTTGAGTGTTCCGAAAGAACTGTACAGTTTGCTTGGCAAGTACGACATCAACACCGATGTGGAAGCCTACATCGACAATTTCCCGTATAACTTCCAAGACCGGCTTCAGCCGCTACCCTTTGGTGGTACAAAGGTGCAGTTCTATACACCCAGTCTGGAGGACTTGGTGATTGCAAAGCTGTGCTCTTTTCGGGACACTGACAAAGCAGACGTAGAGAGTGAGGCTGTGCGGAATTCGTTGGATTGGGACTTGCTGGAACACCTTGCAACGGATGAAGATGAACTGAAAGCCAGCATCTTGAACGACTGGCGGTATCGGGATTTTTATATCCGTTATCAGGAGTATGTGGAGAGGTGGAGGCCATGCGAAAGCTGACATTTGAGGGTTTCTTGAAGCAGTATGTGGCAGAGCTTTCCGGGGTGCAGACGGCTAGTATTCATAGGCTGGCAGATTGTCTGAGCGAGAATCCCCGCCTGAAAGAACCGCTGTTTCTCTATGCGCTGGCATTTAATAAAGTAGAACTGCTGCTCCGCTACACCGCAAACAGCACGATTGCTGCGGAATATGAGCAACTTTCTAATCTCTATTCGCTGGAGCAAATGCTGGTGCTTCTTGAAAAGCAATCATCAGAACTGCCGGAAGGCTATTTGAAGGTTTGGCGCAGCTATTGCTCGGTGCGGGATGCCGCCCTTGCGGACAATGACACAAAAGAACTGATTCATCGCCGGGTATTGGAACTTCAACAAAAAAAGAAATTGACGAATTATCGTCTTTACAAGGACTTGAAGCTGAATCCGGGCAATGTGAATGCATGGCTCAAACACAACGATTCCAGCAAAATGAGCCTTGACTGTGCACGGCAGATCTACAAGTACGCAAAAAGCTACCCGTCTGTTCGATAAGAAAAAGGAAGTGAGTCTATGACCGCCGTAATTTACGCCCGCTATTCATCGGATAACCAGCGTGAAGAATCCATTGAAGGCCAGATTCGGGAATGCACGGCTTATGCGGAAAAGAACGGCATCACGGTCATCAAGCACTACATTGACCGTGCATTCTCTGCCAAAACGGACAATCGCCCGGAGTTCCAGCAGATGATCAAAGACAGCGGCAAGAAGCTGTTTGATGTTGTTCTCGTCTGGAAATTTGACCGCTTTGCCCGGAATCGTTTTGATAGCGCAAACTACAAGATGATCCTGAAAAAGAACGGTGTCCATCTGATTTCTGTTATGGAACCCATTGCCGAGGGCTCACAGGGCATTCTGGTGGAAACACTGTTGGAAGGTATGGCGGAATACTATTCCGCAGAGCTGTCCGAAAAGGTGATCCGTGGTCAGACCGAGAACGCCCTGAAAGGGAAATGCACTGGCGGCACAGGAACCATCGGCTACAAAATCGACGAGGACAAGTTTTATCACCTTGACCCGCTGACCTCGCCGCTGGTGCTGGAAGCCTTTCAACGGTATGACAACGGCGAGAAGATGGTGGAAATCGTAAACTTCCTTAACGACAAGGGTGTCCGCAATATGCAGGGCGGCAAAATGACTCACAGCAGTGTGAACACCATGTTGAAGAACCGCCGGTACATTGGAGAACTGTCTTTCCGGGATATCGTTGTGCCGGATGCGATTCCGGCTATCGTTCCGAAAGACCTGTTTGACCGGGTGCAGAAGCGTATGGACAAGAACAAGCGCGCCCCTGCCTGCGGCAAAGCCGACGAAGAATACCTGTTGACCACCAAGCTGTTCTGCGGCAAGTGCGGTGCACTGATGTTCGGCGAAAGCGGAACCAGTGCCACTGGGCGCACCTACTATTATTACAAGTGCGCCAACGTCAAGCGGCGCAAGGGCTGCAACAAAAAGACCGTGCAGAAAGAATGGCTGGAAGATCTGGTCGTCCGGGAGACCATGAAGCTGATTCAGGACGATGTGGTGATCGACAAGATCGTTCAACTGGTCATGGATGTACAGAATCAGGAGAACACAACGATCCCGCTGCTGGAAAAGCAACTGCGAGAGGTCAACAAAAAGCTGGACAACCTGATGAAGGCTATCGAGGACGGCTTGTACACCCGGACAACGAAAGAGCGTCTGGAAGCTCTGGAAATCCAAAAGGATGAGCTGACTGCAAAAATCGCAGATGAAAAATTGAAGAAGCCCAGCTTCAATGAGGATTTCATCCGATTCTGGCTGATGAAATTTAGAAAGTTCGATATTTCGCAGAAAAAGCAGCGGAAAGCGCTGATTGAAATTTTTGTGAATGCCATTTTTCTGTACGATGACCGGATGCTGCTCACGTTCAACTACAAGGATGGCACCCAAACCGTCCGATTTGAGGACGCTTTGACGGTTGATGGGGTAGAAGGAAAAAGTTCGGATTTGTCCAGCTCTGCTGGACCAAGAGGTCCAACGATTTCGCAACAGAAGTCGTTGGACCTTTTCTTTTTTTGTGCCTGCGGCAGACGGCTTTTTTGCGTGCGACAGGAGGAACGACGGCAGAAATAAAACACAAAAAATTTGTAGGATATGTAGAATATCACGCTTGAAATTGTGCATTTCTACCAACAAAAACCTTGAAAACGTGTCAATCTTGAGAAAAAATAACCGCCTTTGTTTACAAAATGGTTACAGGCTGGTATACTTTATGGCAGTGAAACGTGAAAAATGATGCCAGAAAAGGGAGGAGCGACCAGACCGTGAATACCGCAGCGCCAACGACCGCACATAAAAAACTGGTGGGCATTCTGCTCACCATCGTGTTTGCACTCACCTGTCTGCCCGCAGCACTGGCTGTGGACCTGAATGTGGATGCCGGGTTCTACTTCAAGCAGAGCCGGGGCGGCACCTGCACGCTGGCTTCGGCTGCCATGATGCTGCGCCGCCGCGCTTACTTTGACGGACGGACTGACTGGGTGGATGTGACGGAAAACAGTGTGCGCTCCACGGCCTGGTCCAATGGTCTGGCCCACAGCTTTACATACCGGGAGATGCAGGTGGCCTATGCGACCCTGCCCTCCAATAATCAGGAAAAGACCCAGCTGCTCATCCAGCTGCTGGCTCAGCACCCGGAAGGCATCGTCCTGTACGACCGCACGCAGCCCCATGCCGTGTTGCTGACCGATTATACGAACGGCGTGTTCTACTGTTCCGACCCGGCCGGGAACATCTCCTCCGGCCGCATCCCGCTCACCAGCTCCAGCGTGTCCATTACACAGGCGTCCTGCTACTGGTATGTGAACGCCGACCACAACGGCGCAGCCCTGCAGGCAGATGACCTGCGGCTGGAAGGCATGCGTTATCCGGTCAATGTGCGCACCGGCAGCGGCATGGCCCTTACCGGCACCGCCAACAGCACCTCCGGCAGCACGCTGGAAGGTGTGCAGGTGGCCATCCTGGACGAGAACGACAAGATCGTGCAGTCCGCACAGGCCCAGGTGGGCGGAACCAGCTTCTCCCTCAAGACGCTGGACGACCAGATCCACTTCGGTGAGCTGCCCACGGGCTGCTACACCTACATGGTCATCGTGACCGAGTCCAGCGGCGAGACTCTTTGCTTCGCCAGCGACTTCACCGTTTCGGATGCCGCCACCAGCACCGCTACCTATTGGTCGGTGCAGGACCCCGACGGTACCAAACTTACCGACCAGACCATTACGGCCACGGCGGAAGAAACGATCCAGAGCACCCTCGGCTGGCTGTCCGGCCTGCTTGGCTGATCCCTTCTGCATGCATTTCACAGAGCCTGTCTCCTTCGGGAGACGGGCTCTTTTTTTATCCGGACAGGGAAGTTCCGGGGTAGTAATGGGCCAGGATGTCGGCAAAGTTCTGCCCCTGCTCGGCCAGTGCCTTGGCACCCCACTGGCTGAGCCCCACGCCATGGCCGTAGCCTTTTGTGGTAAAACAGAACGCACCGCTCTCATACCGGACCGTGAAGCAGGTGCTGCGCAGGCCCAGCGCCTGCCGCAGGGCCGTGCCGGTGATGCGCTGCCCGCAGACCGGCAGGGCAGCAACATAACCGGCGGCGGTGTACTCTGGGGTGCCGAACCACTGCTCCGGGGCGGCAAGGTCAGCGGTGAGGCCCAGGGCAGCCAGTTGCTGTGCCGTCTGCTGTGCCGAAAGGGTCAGGGCGTACTCGTAATGGTCGGCGGCAAGGTCGGTGCTGCTGTCCACCGAAACAAGGTAGGGCAGGGCGGTGCCCCAGACATTTTCGCTGGCCTCGGTGCGGCCGTTGGAGATGGCAAAGTAGCTGGCACAGGCAGGGGCACCGTCGCAGAGCAGTACGGTATGTTCCACCTCGTCCACCAGCGCGGCCAGACGGGCATAGTTGGTCTCATAGGCAGTGCCCCAGTAGCTGCGCAGCACCGGGTCAGTCAGGCAGCCCTGCCGTCGTGCCGGGTCGGCCGTCAGCCAGCCGATACTGTCCGGCGCGGCATGGTCGCGGCAGTACAGCGCGTAGCTGTGGGCGGCAACGGCCTGTGCCTTGAGGGCCTCGTCCGGCCAGCTCACCGGCATTTCGGCCGCTACCGCGCCGATGAGATATTCCCGGCGGGACAACTCCAGCACCTGCCCGGTGGAGGCATCCTGAATCAGGAATCGGTCCGTGTCACCGGCGTAGGCAGCGGAGGTTTCCGGGGCGGAAGCAGTGCTCTCCGGTGACGAAAGCGGCAGGCGGACCGTGGAAACGGCAGGCCCCAGCACCGCGCGGGTGAGGTGGTAGGCGGCCAGAGGCAGGGCGCATCCAAGCACCAGGAGCAGAGTGCACAGCAGCAGAAAGGCTTTTTTCATAACGGGATCTCCCTTGCGGCGTAAAAAAGATTCTGTCTCCAGTATAAAAAGACCTGCCTGCAAAACCCTGCGAAAAAACGCTGCCCGCAAAAATGAAAGTCGTTTGGCACGGGCCGGTGAGAAGTGAACACATTGCGCTTGAATTTACTGCACAAAAGCGATAATATAAGATTATGTCCATCAGTGAGGATGGCAGGAAAGTATGGGAAAGTAAAAAATAGGAACCGGAAGAAAGGAGAGATCCCCCGTGAATTTTGCACATGCAGAAGTGGCGACCCTGGACCCCACCACGATGCGGACCCTGTGCGAGGAGTACATTGCCAACAACTACATCGACCCCGAGACCAGTGAGCGTCTGGGCGTCAAGCGCGGTCTGCGCAACCCGGACGGCACCGGCGTGCTGGCCGGCCTGACCAACGTGTGTGACGTTGTGGGCTACAAAAAGGATCAGGAAGGACATGTGATCCCCACCCCCGGCAAGCTGATCTACCGCGGCGTCAACATCAACGAGATCGTGGAGGAGGCCTACCGCAACGACCGCTTCGTGTTTGAGGAAGTGATCTGGCTGCTGCTGTTCGGCAGCCTGCCTACCCAGGAGCAGCTGGATGATTTTTGCGAGATCCTGGCAGAGCACCGTGCCCTGCCAGAGGGCTTTATGGATACCATGAATGCCCCCTCCCCCAACATTATGAATAAGCTGCAGCGTTGTGTGCTGGGCCTGTACTCCTACGACGAGCACGCCGAGGACCTGAGCCTGGAAAACATCCTGAACCAGAGCATCAACCTGATCGCCAGCATGCCCACCATGATGGTGAACGCTTATCAGATGAAACGCCGCTACTACGACAAGCAGAGCATGTTCTTCCATCTGCCCAAGCCGGGCCAGAGCACGGCCGAGCACATCCTGAGCACCTACCGCCCGGACCAGAAGTTTACCCACGAGGAAGCCAAGCTGCTGGATATGTGCCTACTGGTCCACGCAGACCACGGCGGCGGCAACTGCTCCACCTTTACCACCCGTGTGCTGTCCTCCTCGGGCACCGATACCTACTCGGCCATTGCGGCGGGCATCGGTGCCTTGAAGGGCCCCAAGCACGGTGGTGCCAACCTGATGGTGAACCGCCAGCTCCAGGACATCCTGAAGCATGTGGAAAACCCGGAGGATGACGATGAGGTGCGCGAGTATCTGCGCCGCATCCTGCGCAAGCAGGCCGGTGACGGCTCCGGTCTGATCTACGGCATGGGCCACGCAGTGTACACCATCAGCGACCCCCGTGAGGTGATCCTGAAGCAGCGTGCCCGTCACCTGGCCTACGAGAAGGGCTTTGAGGAAGAGTACAATATGCTGTGCAGCATCGAGCGGCTGGCCCCCGGCATCTTTGCCGAGGAAAAGGGCAGCACTAAGCCGGTGTGTGCCAATGTGGACCTGTTCAGCGGCCTGATCTACAATATGCTGGGCATCTCCGAGGACCTGTACACCCCCCTGTTTGCCATTGCCCGTGTGCCGGGCTGGTGCGCACACCGGGTGGAAGAGGTCGTGTTCGCCAACCGCATCATCCGCCCGGCCTACAAGTACCTGGGCGTACGTCAGAAATACAAGCCGATCGAGGAACGCTGATGAACTCATTGATTTTGCTTTCGATTCTCCTGTCCGCTGCGCTGGGCATCGCCCGCGGGGCAGATCTTGCCTTTGGTACCGATGCCGTGACCGGGCTGTGTACGGTCGGTTCGGTGTGGTGGCGCTATGCGGCATTGGGCGCGGTGGTGCTGGCCGCAGTGCTCATCGGTCGGCACTGCGCCGGAAAAGCCGAGACGGTCCGCAGCCGTCAGCCTCTGGCCGGAGTGCTGGCCTTTGCCGGAGCGGTGTGCTTTCTGGCGGCTGCCGGTGCGCAGCTGGCGGTGGGCCTGTCGGCAACGAGCAGCTTCGTGCGGTCCATTCTGGAGTGCATCTGCGCGGTGTGGCTCAGCACGCTGGGCCGCTGCTGGCTTACCCCTTCCGGCTGGAAAAAGCCTACGGGCGGGCTGTATCTGGCGGTGGCGGGCAGTGTGCTGTTCTACTGGAACGTGCTGATGCGCTTTATGGAGAACAGCTCCAGCTGGCACCGGGTGGCCCCTACCGCAGCGGTGTGGCAGGCGCTGGCAGCACTGTTGCTGCTGAGTAGCCTTGCCCGGGCGCTGTACCTGCCAAAGCCGGAAAACGGCCGCACCCTGTGCGCCGCCGGTCTGGCAGCACTCTGCCTGTGCCTGTGCTGGGAGCTGCCCCATGCAGTGGTCCTGGCGGTTGGAGCAGCGGCAGAACCGGCCCTGCTGCCGGAGCTGTTTGCCGCGCTGGCACTGTGCTGCGTGGGAGCGCTGGGCGGCGTGTGCGCCGCAGCCTGTGCACGGCGTCCGGAGTGACGAAAACACCGCCCGTTCTCTTGGTGTAATTGCCCAAAACGGGAGAGGGAAATTCGATAAAATCGTACAAAAGCAAAAAATGATGGATTTACCTTGTTAATTTTTTGGCAGAGACTTGAAAGTTTCTGCATTTTGGTCTAAAATAAAGATACCGTGATTTATCCATTTTAGGGTAAAAACAATTAGGAGGTACTATTAACATGGCTGTTAGAGTTGCTATCAATGGTTTCGGCCGCATTGGCCGTCTGGCTTTCCGTCAGATGTTTGACGCTGAGGGTTACGAGGTCGTCGCAATCAACGACCTGACCAGCCCCAAGATGCTGGCTCACCTGCTGAAGTACGATACTGCTCAGGGTTCTTTCTGCGGCAAGATCGGCGAAGGCAAGCACACTGTCGAGGCTACCGAGGACTCCATCATCGTTGACGGCAAGGAGATCAAGATCTACGCTGTCAAGGACGCAAAGGATGCTCCCTGGGGCGAGCTGAACGTTGATGTCGTTCTGGAGTGCACCGGCTTCTACACCAGCAAGGAGAAGAGCATGGCTCACATCCAGGCTGGCGCAAAGAAGGTCGTTATCTCTGCTCCTGCCGGCAAGGATCTGAAGACCATCGTCTACTCCGTCAACGAGAAGACCTTGACCGCTGAGGATCAGGTCATCTCCGCTGCTTCCTGCACCACCAACTGCCTGGCTCCCATGGCTAACACCCTGAACAAGACCTACCCCATCGTTTCCGGTATCATGACCACCGTTCATGCTTACACCGGCGACCAGATGATCCTGGATGGTCCTCAGCGCAAGGGCGACCTGCGCCGTGCTCGTGCTGGCGCACAGAACATCGTTCCCAACAGCACCGGCGCTGCTAAGGCTATCGGCCTGGTCATCCCCGAGCTGAACGGCAAGCTGATCGGCTCTGCTCAGCGTGTGCCCGTTCCCACCGGTTCTACCACCATCCTGGTTGCCGTTGTCAAGGGTAAGGACGTTACCGTTGAGTCCATCAACGCTGCCATGAAGGCTGCTACTTCTGAGTCCTTCGGCTACAACGAGGATCAGATCGTTTCTTCCGACGTCATCGGTATGCGTTACGGCTCTCTGTTCGACGCTACCCAGACCATGGTTGCTAAGATCGACGACGACACCTACCAGGTCCAGGTCGTGTCTTGGTACGACAACGAGAACTCCTACACCTCTCAGATGGTCCGTACCATCAAGTACTTCGCTGAGAACTGCTGATGACGTTCCGTCGTTAAAAATCGCCTGATTTGTCTGCCGGAGTTTGTCTTGCTCAACTACGAACAAGCCTGACTAGGTACGACAACCATATCTAGGAATTTTTCGCCCTTCTTTTTGTGGTCCGCCGCAAAAGGAAGGGTGTTTTTTTATGTGTTTGAAAGAGCTTCGGGACGAATTTTTGTATGACTGTGAATGCCGCCACCTGGCAAAAGGGTCTCTTCGGAATTATCGGGCATCTACCCGGTTCTTGCTGGAATTTCTGGAACGGAAGCAGATCACAGAATTGGAGGATGTGCGTCCACGGCACCTTCGGGACCTGATGAAGGAAAAGCAGGATGCAGGCAATACGCCCCGGTACATCAACGATCTGCTGAAGGTCTGGCGTACCTGGTTCAATTATCTGGTGGAGGAGGGCTATTTGGAGGAGCGAGATAACCCGGCCAAAAAGGTGAAGCCACTGCGGCAGCCCCGGACCATCATTGATACCTTTACCGCAGCAGAAATGAAGCGGATGATCCGGTTCTACGACGGCAAGGACTTTCTGGAGGTGCGGAACAAGACCATCATCATGCTGCTGTTTGACACAGGGATGCGCTGTAATGAGATGATCCTGATGGAGCCCGAGGACATCAAACCGGATTACATTCTGGTGAAGCATGGCAAGGGCGGCAAGGAGCGTGTGGTGCCTAAATCTCCGGCACTGTCCAAGCAGCTCATCAAATACTGTGCGCTCCGGGATGGCTACCGGAAAGAATGCCCCACCTGCCACAGAAACCTTTTCCTCAGCAAAACAGGCAAGCCCCTTACGGATGAGGCAGTTGCTCGGATGTTGAAGCACGCTGCAGAGGAAGTGGGAGTTTCCTCCTCGGTACGGGTCAGCCCCCACACCTGCCGCCATACCTTCGCTCAGATGCAGCTGAAGAATGGCCTGGACCTGTACAGTGTCTCTCGCCTGATGGGGCACGTTAATATCATGATCACCCAGCGGTATCTGTTGGGCATCAAGGATAAGGACATTGTGGACCGGGGCACCCAGACCAGCCCCTTGATGAACCTGTAAAAACTGAATCGTACACTTCAAGAGTGGCCCCGCCGGGTGATGGGGCTGCTCTTTTTTTGTGATGATGTGCAAAATGCACAAAAATCATGCCGAAAATTCTAACGGTATTCTCTTAATAAAAACAGAATATTATGGTATAATTAATTTCCCCTAAAGGAGTATACAGCCCAAAGGCTGCAGAGTCCGGCGGGGGCTCATAGACGGGTGATTCGGTTGAGAATCGCACGATCGGCGCAAGGGTTAGCTGCCTGATGCCGGCCGCAGCGGTTAAAGCCTGTTTATGATGTAATCCACCGTGAGAGGGCATGGCTCGTGAAGGCAACTCCTTTGCGGATCTGCTGTTCGAAGGGTGGCTGATATTCCGTTTATAGTCAAGCACTTGGTTCTAGTACGTGAATAGATGAAGTGATTCACGTAATTTTCTTGACCGGCTCTGAGTGTAATAACGGACGTCCTGGATGACCAAGACGCACGGACTGACAGAATTAATTTTAAACTGCATGCCTGAAAAATGCTTTCGGGTGTACGGTTTGGTTGTTCTGCCAGTTTGTGCGTCTTTTTTGTTGCCGTTTTTTAGGAGGTGCACGATGTAGCGTATAAAAGCATTCCAAAATCATAAACGAATACAAAGGAGATAACTATGAACTCTTTAAATTTCTTTCCGCTAATCTCTGCCACGACCACTGCTTCATCTGCGCCGGTCTACCATGGAGGCATGATCCCGTGTCTGAGAGATGTGGAGCCGGTAAACACCCAGTGGCTTGTTAAAGGATACTTCCCGATGGGTGCTGTGTCGGTCGTAGCAGGCCCCGGCGGTGTGGGCAAGGGCGTATTCATGGCGGATGTGGCGGCTGCCGTGACGACCGGACGCCCCACAATGCTCTTCCCTGACGCTACAGTTACACAGGGGAACGTTTTGGTGCTTACGAGCGAGGATGACCCCGGTATGTCTCTGGCTCCGCGCTTGATTGCTGCAGGGGCGGATACGCGCAGGGTGTTTTACGTCACTCCCAGCTGGTACTGGCAGCAGAAGAAGAAAAAGCTTGTTATTGGAGCAAGCCTGTTTGAACTTATTGATGAACTGCGTCCGGCACTGGTTATCATCGACCCGCTCAGGAGCTTTCTGGAGGGGAATGCAGCGGCAAATGGTGATGTAATGCGCGGGGCACTTGATATGCTGCAGGAAAAAGCATCGGCAGACCAGTTCAGCGTGGTTATTGTATCTCACATGGTAAAGAAGGCAGGCGATGATGCACGGATGTTGCTGGCCGGTTCTGGTGAGCTGTGGAATGCCGCTCGTAGTGTGACCATTCTGGGGCGGCTGCCGAAGGACGAAAGCGTTACCTATGTAACACAGGAAAAGCTGAACGTTGGCACTAAGGCACGCAGTATCCTCTTCCGTACCCAGACGGTAAGCGTGAAGAACAAGGCGGGCGCAGAGGTGGAAACCGCCCGGGCAGTGCTGGCAGCGACCACGGAGAAGCATTATAAGGAGTTAATGGCCGACAAGCCGATGCCGCTGGAACCGTCACAGCAGGATGCCAAGGAGTCCATCATGGCCCTTCTGAAAGAGCAGGGACCGATGGCTGGTATGGATCTGAAAAAGCTGGTAATGGACGAAACAGGATGCAGCAAACGCACCGTTGAGCGGGCACATACATGCCTTGTAAAAGAAAAAAAGATCCAGACCAAGCGAGTGCGGCAGGCTGACGGAAAGTTCAAGTTCATCACGTCCTTGTGCGCTGTACGGGCGGTGAGACGAGTGTGTGGCGAAGTTGCGTAAAAATAACGAATATGCGATAAAAATTAACTTCGCCAGTGTGGCGATGTTGGCGATGTTGAGCGGGGCGGGAAAATGCGGAAAAGAAACGTAGTATCGTGAACAAAGAAATCGGTGTAACTTCGCCAATGAAAGCACAGAAGGAGGTGGTGCGCTATGGATGGCATGATTGCCTGAATGGACTGTCGGGGAGGGGCAGAAGGGAAAAGCCAAGCCCTCTTGGAGCTGGAAACGATACCTGATATGACATTTTATACAGACTGTTTTACAGCTGACAGAAAAATGACGCATGAATGCTAAAAAATCAACAAAAAGGCAATATGACCTTTCAAAAAAAGGTGAGATTGGATTTCATTAAAAAAATAAAAGAAAAAATGCGAATCACCATTGATTTTTAATATATGCGGTGATATACTATAAGTACAAATAAAACAAGGAGGTTTGATAATATGTAGAAGTAAAAACAAATGGGTGTAATTAAGTAACACCCAGTTGGCTGTAAAAAATACAATCCGATTATATAGGAGGATACAGACTATGACTAAAATCAAAAAGAACACCACAGGAAAACCGACGACTGCGACACCGCTCTCGCCCATGATGACCGTTGCCGAGGTAGCAGAGCTGCTGGGTTCCGGGCAGAATTTTGTCTATCGGCTGGTGAGCAAACCGGGCTTCCCGGCCGTAAAGGTCGGCAATAGCTATCGGATCTTCCGCGAAGGGCTGATGGAATGGCTTGAGGCGCAGAAAGTCAATAACACCCCGGGAGGTGCTGCATAATATGCGAGACCCAGAAGTTGATCCATGCCCCGCCGGGGGAGAGCTGGAGAATACGATTATAATTATGAAAAAGGAGAATGCTATGCAGATATTTTATGACGATACACTAAAACATTTGGATCCATTCGCAACCTTGTCGGCCGGACTGGAAGGCAAGTACATCTGCTACGGTGGAGGTGTGAAACCGCTTCAGCGGGGAAAATCGTTTGCTGATGGCTTTATAATGCGGCTGACAGACAGACCAGATAACCCGGAAAACACGATAATCAGCGTTGAGCCGTGCCTGAACAAGGACGGTGCACCACAGCTGGCGATGACCATTTACCAAGCTACCGGCAGTGAACAGCGCACCCAAACAAATGAACAGGCTGTGGAATGGGCAGGATGTCCAGAAGCAGTGTCATGCTAAAAAAGGAGATTAAAATGAGCTTTTTAAAGGATGTATTTCAGACCGCTGACGAGATCAAGCAGAGTCAGGAGAAGTTAAAGGATGCCGTAGATGCAAGCAGTCGTCAGGCGGCAGCACTTATTCGACCGTATCTGAGCGAAGTGCAGAATGAGATCCTATCTGAAATTCTAGAAAGGCTGGTCGCATCCGTTGCTGAGCACTCGTTCCAAATCGGCTACAGCAGTGCCATGCAGACGTTTGCAGAAGCGGCGGCAGCACTCGAGGCAGGGGCCCATGTGCAACAGTAAAACAAAAACCGCCTTACCTGTTGCAACCAGGTAAAGCGGCTATAGGGACGGGAATGATTTGTGATGCTCACTCTCGTTCCTATAATACCATAGAACAAGGCGTTTGAACAGAGTTTTTTTCTGGGCAAGCGCATAATAAACCGGCGCACGGTCTGGCAGGATGGCTAGGCTATGCGCCTTATTATTATAGAGGAAATGTATCAATATATGAAAACAAAAATGCCCTTTGACGGCTTCTTCTTGAAGCTTTTGGATGAACAGAACGGAACCTGCGAATATGAGGAATATCTACGCAACTGCAAGGAGAACCCATTGACCGAGGAAGAGCGGCGGGAATGGACGGAAAGCACCCATGCAGCGATTGCTGAGCTGGAACGGTTGAACGCAGAGCCGAAGCCCACCAGACAGGCAGCAGAGCCGGAAGCAGAGGCAGATGGGACATCCAGCCCCCAGACGCCAGAGCCCGCCGAGCTGCAGGGAGGGTGCTGTACCGGACAGGAGGCAGAGGAAGCACCAGAGGTGGAGGTGACTGCAGCGGAGAAGACGTTTGTTCCACAGGGAGAGGGCGCTTTGCTGCTCCCGGCGGAACCGACAGTGATCCCAGAGGTGGCCAGCGAGCCGAAGCGGGTACGCATCACGGAGCTGGTGAAGGAGAACTTTAAAAACTGGCGTGCCGGTACCAGAATCGTCTTTGATGCAGGCGTGAACTCAGGTAAGACCTACTTTATCCTGAATGTTCTGCTGCCATGGGCATATCAAAAGCACAGGAAAATTATATATCTTTGCAATCGTGTCCCCCTGCAAAATGAGATCCAACAGGAAGTGGAGCGGCTTGGAAGGGCGGAAGAGAAGGTTGGGTGTTGGAATCATGACCTTCGGCAGTTCGTTTACGAAACCAGAGTAACGAATAAATATAAAGATACGATCCGGGTAGAGACCTATCAGTGGATGGAGTCGTTCTGCAGGGGCAACCCGAAGGGAGTAATGAACTACTTCAGAAGATTTAACTATATAGTGGCAGACGAATACCATTATCTGTTAACGGATGCAGCTATCAATAAATATATCGATCTCTCCTATGTGACACTGAACGAACTGACAAAGTATCGCCCGGTGATCTTTATGAGTGCAACCGCACATCCGTTCTTTCACCGTTGGAGGGATGAGACAAATGAGGCCCTGCCGGAGAACTACTACCATATCCCGTCGGACTACAGCTATGTAGAGCGTGCGGTCTTTTACTGGACAGATGCTGAGGAAATCAAAATAATCCGACAGGAAGCAAGGAGGGGGAAGGTTCTGGTATTCGTCGATCGGATGAGCAGGATAAGAAAACTGGTGAAAGAATTAGAAGACGAGTTTACAGGGGAGATCGCCACGGCCTGCTCGCCCTATCGCCCAGAAGCAAGAGAGTTTGATGGGCTGGAAGAGGTGCTGCAGGATGGGAAACTGCGCAAGAGGATCACAATTGTGACGACCGTGTTTTACAATGGTGTCAACATCAAAGATCCGGAATTGATCTGTATCATCAGCAGGCTGTGGGACCCGATCGTAAATGCGCAGATCTTGGGACGAAAGCGGCCGGTAAGCAAACAGGACACCTGCGCAGTGTACTTTAAAGGCTATAGCCCCGACCGAATCAAGCAGGAACGCGAACATATCAGAAAAAGACAGCTGGAGCCAGCAAAGAAATGGAAAGATGGAAAGTCTGATCCTGAGGTGTGGCAAGAGTACCTGCATAAGCCGGGTATTGTGAAGATGCTGGATAAGTACAGCCAGACGGTTAACCGCGATGAATACGGTAATGGCTGGGAGTGGAGACGCCGCGCAGAACATCAATACCTCGTTCAGATGGATGCGCTCAAACTGATGATGGAAAAAGGCTATCAATGGGGGATGCTGTATGCTGTTGCAGAAAGTAATGCGCTTCTGAGCAAAATCGAACCGCTACGGTTCAAAGAGCTGGAGGACTATATTGAAGAGAACCTTGGAAAACCTATTCTGGGCGAGATCATGCGAAAGGAGCTTGTTGAACGCGGCTGTATTACCAACCCCAATGATCGGCATAAAGATAAATCTGAGCCTTCTTTGAAAATTGTCAATCGATATTTGACATACTATGGTGTAGAAGCAAGATCGGATGAGAAAAGGATCAATGCAAAACAAAAGGCAACATTCTGGACACTGTATCGATTGTAACCATGATTCTGTCGATTTTTTTCACATTGTATAATATAAAAAAGTGAAAATTTTCGACAAGTATAAATAATGTTTTGAGCTAAAAGAGTATTACGAATAATGAAGCAGAGCGTGAGCGATGCTTTATTGCTCGTGATGCTCTTTTACTCGAAACAAAACGGAAAGAATCGTTGAAAACGATGAGAGACGTTTGCCTGCATGCAGGTCAAGAACCATCAGCAAAAAATAAAGTGGATTGTTTAACCGTGGTTTGGTATCTGATCAATAGGAATTTGTCGATGATTGGTAAATAAATCTTTGCGTCTGCGTGTGATCTGATGAAATAATGGTGCAGTATGGATTGCGTGGACTCTGGTAAGCGTCTGCCCGGTGCGATTCTGTCTGGGTTTGATACCATTAAAAAGTATACCTCAAGCAGAATGTGACGTGCTGCCATATAATACAAGGCCGCCTACACTGTGGACACCGTTTGATGGCTGAATTTTGGGCTGTCAAAGGGAGCTGCATTCCACGCTCCCCCTGAAACATGACTCAAGAAGGGGGGTCAATTTGAAATCCCCTTGAAACCTTATAATGGTCAAACCAATCGTGGTCGCATTTGCGGCTCATAGTGTTTCCTCCTGCGTTTTACTGCGTGTGTTCGATGCTTTTTGTGCCGCTCTGGGTGGCCTTTTCCTACTGCATAGGGTGGGACATTGGTGGTGCGCTATCTGCTTTTGATGCAGCTTTTCCCCTGGAAATTCCTACTGGGCAGAGGACCTGGTCTGACGTTGGAATGCACAGGGTCCTTCGCCTTACGATAGTGTGGAACGCTACCGCTGGCTTTCTTTACTTTGTGAAACAGGACCTCCGGCCTGCCATGAAATCTGGGGGTCTGACAATAGGATAACGGAATATGTGTCCAATTGCTGGTACTTATAAGATGGGCTATGTAAAATATTGTGGGGCTCTGGGGTGGTGGTGCCTTGATTGCCTGTTTCCCTGTCCATGGAATAGGGTGCCCCCTGTGATCGCTACCCGGCTCCCGGCGGAGGAGAGAGCAATAACTCCTATGTGGGGTGGAGAAAAGGCGTTTTTCCCTCTACGGACCCCGGGGGGTGGTTAAAAATCTGAAATAGGCGTCCAATATAGTAGGAAGGGAGAGTAGTAAAATCTCCCCAGCACAGGTCAAAAATAGACAGGTGCCCTTTACAGAGGAGAGGGTAGAACCAGAAAATTAAGGCGTAGAGCCGGCTTTTTTGCAGGTGGAAAGACGATATTGGAGAATCTTGGATACAATATAGAAAAAAACTGATTTTACGGACCCTTTTTTGGAGGCGTCTGAACCACAAACCTACCGCAAAATCTTGTAACATAATGGGATTTATGGTAGAATAGTGGTTGTGATGAGAAAAAGATCCAAGGAGTCATGGCATCCTTTTCCCACGGGGATGAAAGGTGCCCCTGGAGTTGCGGCTGGGGATAACCCGACGGTCTCTGCGATTGTACATAACCAGCAAGAAACCGCCTGATTGAAAGCGATGGTACAATAACTTCCTGATTTTGGCTCGGGAGGGCTGGCTTGTAGCCTGAGCAGCGCAAGAAAGTGCCCCACGGGACCTCTAATGACACAGGAAGATGAAACCTGCTAAAACAGTGTGGCCGCATCGCATTTGAAATGACCCTGGACGAATCTGTCGCCCAGGGTTTTTATTTGCCTGGAAGTGGATAACGACGAAAATGTCGGGGCAAGCGGCTTCATGGTCCTCAAAATGGCTGTAAAAAGAGCCGGAAGCGTTGAATCGAGAACAAAGGAGTAGTTAGGGAATTATGACAAAAATTCGGCACGATGTAATGTTGAGACTCGTAAAGGTATTGGATGTGGTGATGATCACACTTCCGTTTGCGGCTTGCTGGGTCTGGTACTATGCGGCAAAAACACCGCTGGATGGAACTTGGCAAGGCCATGCAGTTATTCTGGGCCTGTATGCGGTGCTGTTTATTCTGCTGGGCAAGACCTATGACGCATTCTGGATGTCCATGCAGCGAGTTTCCGAGCTGATGTACGGTCAGGTCCTGGCGGCGATGGCGACGGACGGGATCTTTTACATTGTGATCTGCCTGATGGCCACGAAGCTGTGCAATCTTCTGCCGGGAATCGCTGCCATTGCAGGACAGTTTGTGATGGCTGGCATCTGGTCTGCGGTTGCACATCGCTGGTATTACAAAGCATTCCCTCCGCAGCCTACCACCGTGGTCTATGATGTGCGCCGTGGTATGGAAAAGCTGATCCAGGACTACGGTCTGGACAGCAAGTACGAGGTGAAAAAAGTTCTGAGCGTAGAGGAATGCCTGGAAGATCTGAGCGTTCTGGACGGTATGAAGACCGTATTCCTCAGCGGCGTTCACAGCCATGAGCGCAACATCATCCTGAAGTATTGCGTGATGAACGACATCAATACTTTCATCATTCCTCGTGTGGGCGATGTTCTGATGAGCGGTGCCTGGCCGATGCACATGCTTCACCTTCCGGTGCTGCGAGTCGGTCGATATATGGCAAAGCCGGAGTATCTGTTCGTTAAGCGGGCAATGGATATCGTGCTTTCGCTGATTGCACTGATTGTTCTCAGCCCGTTGTTCCTGATTACCGCCATTGCAGTCAAGTCGGATGGTGGCCCCGCCTTCTATAAGCAGGTGCGTCTGACCAAGGATGGCAAGCCGTTCAAGATCCTGAAGTTCCGCTCCATGCGTGTGGATGCAGAAAAGGACGGTGTGGCTCGCCTTTCCACCGGTGACAAGGATGACCGTATCACCAAGGTCGGTCATATCATCCGTGCCTGCCGCCTGGATGAGCTGCCCCAGCTGCTGAATATCCTCAAGGGTGACCTGTCCATCGTTGGCCCCCGCCCGGAGCGTCCGGAGATCGCAGCACAGTACTGTGAAGAGATGCCGGAGTTTGCGCTGCGCCTGCAGGCCAAGGCTGGCCTGACAGGTTATGCACAGGTGTACGGAAAATATAACACGACACCGTATGATAAGCTGCAAATGGACCTGATGTATATTGCCCATCCCAGTCTGGTCGAGGACCTGAAGATCATGCTGGCTACGGTGAAGATCCTGTTTATGCCAGAGTCTACCGAGGGTGTCGCAGAGGGTGCGACCACCGCAATGGGAGCAGAAAATAGCGAAAAGGCAACGGTTTGATGACCCGTTTGGAAAAAGGAATGCTGTTGTCTGCCTGGCGTGAGGCATAAAACCAACCCAAAAACCATTTTGACTGGAACGAAATAGAGACATAGCAGCGTGTGATTCGTACTGCTGAGGACGATTAGTAGAGCATTATAAGGAATAAACGGCTCAGACTCTTTGAGATGAGTCTGGGCTGTAATCTTTGATATGCGGAGAGAGGAACGATTGAATGCTAGTTAGTGTGATTATGCCGACTTACAACTGCGGCAAGTTCATTTTGCAATCGCTTGATTCTGTGATTGCCCAGACGGTTACAGACTGGGAGGTTCAGATTGTGGATGACTGCAGCACCGATAACACTGCCGAAGTGTTGAAGCCGTATTTGGAAAAGTATCCGAATATTCACTACTATGTCCTCCCTCAGAATGGCGGTCCTGCGGTTGCCAGAACAGAGGCAATGAAGCGGGCGACCGGAAAGTATATCGCATTTCTGGACAGTGATGACTTGTGGAAACCTGACAAGCTGGAGAAGCAGATTGCGTTTATGGAAAAGACCGGCGCTAAGTTCAGCGCGACTGGCTACGGCTGGATGGACGAGAGCGGAAATGATTTGCACACGGTGTTCATCCCGCCGAAGAAAACTGACTACAAGAAAATGATTCGTCTTTCCAATCCAATCGGTAACCTTTCGGTGATGTACGATCAGGAGGCACTGGGAAAATTTGAAGTGCCGCCGATCAAGAAGCGTAATGACTTTGCCCTGTGGCTGAAGATCCTGAAGAAAACGGATTACTGCTACGGCATGGAGGAAGTCCTGGGTACATACCGTATGGGTCGAGCTGGATCGGTGTCCAGCAACAAGTTGAAACAGGCAAAGTACCATTGGCAGCTTTACCATGAAATCGAGGGTCACAATGTGGTACGCAGCTTGTATGAACTCGGATGCTGGGCGTGGGTAAAAGGTACTGGCATCGGGATTGATAAGAGGAGATATTGATGCACGAATTATGATTGTGAAAATGCTTTAATTACGTTTTTAGAAAGGATATTAAGTATGCGAATTCTTGTTACAGGTGCCAATGGATATATCGGAATGGGTGTCGTCAAGCAATTGCTTGACGATGGAATGACAGTTGTTGCAACAGATTTCAATACAGATAAAGTCGATAATCGTGCTACCCGCGTAAATGCAGATTTATTTGCTCTAGAAAATCCATATGATTACTTTGGTGCACCGGACGCTGTGCTGCACTTGGCATGGAGAGATGGATTTAAGCATGCATCTGAGGCACATATCCTTGATCTGCCGAAACATTATGAGTTTCTTAAGAAACTCATAATGGCTGGCATCAAGCAGGTGTGTGTGATGGGGAGTATGCATGAGGTGGGATTTTATGAGGGTGCCATCAATGAGTATACTCCGACTAGACCGCAAAGCTTATACGGCATAAGTAAGAATGCCCTCAGAGATGCGGTGCAACTACTTGCCAAGGAGAATAATACGGTGTTTCAATGGGCGAGAGGATATTACATCGTCGGTAACACTTCGGCAGGATGCTCAATCTTTTCTAAAATCACGCAGGCAGAAAAAGAAGGAAAAAAGAGCTTCCCGTTCACAACGGGAACTAATCAATATGATTTCATAGACTATGAAACCTTTTGCAGACAGGTTGCTGCAGTTGTCGAGCAAACCGATGTTACTGGCATTATCAATTGCTGCTCTGGCTATCCAATGCCTTTGAAAGAGCGGGTGGAAAACTTTATTAAAGAAAACAATTATTCAATCAGGCTGAATTACGGAGCATTTCCTGATAGACCGTATGATTCGAAAGCTGTATGGGGTGATGACTTTAAAATTCGGGTCATTCTGAAAGAACGGGGAGAGTAAAAAAATGGATAGTCGTATGACAATAGTGTTTATTGGGTTTGATGGTTATAGCGATATGTGGGATGATTGTATGCATCTTTTTAAGCGTTTCTGGCCAGATTGCCCTTATAAAGTGCTTTTTGTTAATAATGAAAAAGATGTAGTATTCGATGGAGTTGAAGTGCTTCATGCAGGAAAGAATGCCGAATGGAGCTTGAAGGTGAGAACGGCAATTGAGGCGACTGAAAGCCCTTATGTTTGCCTTCTTTTAGAGGATTTTCTTGTTGGAAGTAAAATCAATACAGAAACAGTGAAGGAAACACTGGAGTTAATAGTAAAAGAAAAAATACGATATTATAAGCTTGTTAATATGAACCGTGCAGTGAAAAACACGGATCCCCTGTACAAAGGAAGAAAGGGTATTCATGTTATTCCGGAAAATGATGAATATGGTGTGAGCCTTCAGGCAGCAATTTGGGATAAGAAGTATCTTTCAGAACTTTTGGGTACTGGAAACTACAATGCATGGACGTTTGAGTTCAACCGTGTACATGAGGCGGAAGGCTTGGGCAACGAAGCAAAATGTGGATGTGTATTTGATGAGAGAAATATACTGAATCTGCAGCACGGCGTAATGCAGAGCAAATATCTTCCGGGAACAATTCGGTATTTCAAAAAGAGAGGAATCGAATTGAATATCCAAAGACCGGTGATGACATATCCACATTATTATAGAATTCGTCTTCAGTCCAAAATCAAGTATACACTTCCATATGGGGTGCGCTCTAAAGTAAAAGGTGTAATGGAACGTATGGGCTATAAGTTTGTGTCAACAGTTAGGGATAAATAATGGCTAGGATCAAGAGCTTTTGTAAGATATTGTATACGTATCTTTTTAATTTCCATAATATCGTCAGATTTAAGCACTTTGGAAAGAAGTCCTTCATAGGAAGGCGATGTACTGTACACCTGTCGGGGGGGTATAGAGATAGGCGATAATGTTCGAATCGGAAACGATGCAAGACTATCTCTATACGGAAACGATGCCAGCTTAATAATTCACGACAATGTTTACGCCGGATCTAATATCTCTATCATTACAGCTTCGCCGGTTGAAATTGAGAGTGGAGTTTTATTGGCAAGTTATATTTCTATTATGGGGCATAACCATGGAATGAATCCGGAAAGTGAATTTAGCTATGGGGGACAACCGTTGATTCCTCAAGATGTCCATATTAAGCAAGGCGCTTGGATTGGAGAGCGTGTCTGCATTCTACCAGGCGTGACAATAGGGAAAAAAGCTATTGTCGGAGCAGGCTCTGTAGTTACAAAAAATGTACCTGATTATGCCATTGTAGCAGGAAATCCGGCAAAAATACTAAAAGAATATGATTTTATCGAACACGAGTGGAAATAGGATGTACAAAGAAAAGAATAGTATCTTGATATGTGGTGCATTTGATTTTAATGGAATGTCTACAGGAGGACAACCTGTAAAAACAAGGGAATTATATAAGGCACTTAAGAATTCTATCGGCAAAGAAAACATTATATATGTAGATACAGTGGGATGGAAGAAACATCCAGTATCGATGATAAGGGACTTCTTTAGTAAGGCGAGCAAAGCGAGAGATATTATTATGCTTCCGGCCCATAAGGGAGTTACAGTTTTTTCAAGGCTTTTAGTTTGTGCAAAAGGATTTTTCAAATGCAAAATATTTTATGATGTTGTAGGTGGCTGGCTGCCTAATAAACTTAGAACGGATCTAAATTTGCTAAAACAACTAAAAAAGTTTGATGGCGTTTGGGTTGAAACTACTGTAATGGATACGGCACTAAAACAGTTGGGGCTATCTAATACGAAGGTTGTAAGAAACTTTAAAGAATTAAGACCGATTGAAACGTCAGATATACCCATTCGTAGTAGCGATTGCCTTAGTTTGTGCATATTCTCACGTGTAACGGAGAAAAAGGGAGTTGGATATGCAATTGATGCAGTGAATGAAGTGAATGCTTTTAGAGATAAAAAAATAAAATTGGATATCTATGGTCCCATAGATGAAGAGTTCTCAGGTGAATTTAAAAACAAAATTAAGAACTCTTTAACGATTAAGTATTGTGGGATAGTAAGTCCAGAAAAGAGTGTAGAAACTTTAAAAAAGTATGATGCGCTTTTATTTCCGACTTTATTTAGAACAGAAGGACTTCCCGGGACAATAATTGATGCATATGCTGCGGGACTTCCGGTTATTGCATCAAAATGGGAAAGTTTTAATGATATTATAGAGGATAAGATAACAGGAATCGGATATAGTTTTGGAGATTACGAAAGCCTTGTAAAGACTTTAGAATGGGCGTTTTTTAACAGGGAAATTTTGGATAAGATGAGAGAAAACTGTATAAGAAAAGCATCAGAATTTTTACCGGAGACAGTTATGTCCGAACTGCTTGAAGTGCTTTGATAGAGCGGATAACATCTCAAACACATACAATGAGATAAGGAAAGACAGCGATGAAAATAATTCAAGTAATTCCGATGTTTGGCTTGGCTGGTGCAGAGACGATGTGCGAAAATCTCACATTAGCATTGATAAATCAAGGCCATGATGTAAAAGTAGTGAGTTTGTATGATTATCACTCAGCAATTACAGATAGATTAGAAAAAAACAATGTAAGTGTATCCTATCTTGGTAAGAAAAAGGGATGGGATAATACAATTATTCCTAAGTTAATAAGACTGTTTAGGAATGAAAAGCCTGACATTGTACATTCACATCTTTATGCTATAAAATATGCAATGGTGGCGGCCATTGCGGCTGGTGTGAAGGGAAGAATTCACACAATTCATAATATTGCAAATAAAGAAACCACAAAATTGGGGCAGCATCTGAACTATATTTTCTTTAATTATGCGAACGTGATTCCGGTTTCGTTGAGTGCGGAAATTCAAAGAACCGTCGCAGAGTGCTATAAATTAGCAAAAGGACAAACCCCAATTGTGTACAACGGAATTGATTTGAATAAGTGCCAACAAAAAAAGAACTATGAGAAAACGGGCAATCTGAAATTTATACATGTTGGACGATTTTCGGTGCAAAAGAATCATGAACTTTTAATTAGAGCGTTTTACAGAGCGCATATACAAAATAAGGCTACCGAACTAATTTTAATCGGAGCAGGTGAACTCCAAGAAGAGGTAAAGAAGCTGATAGAAGATTTAGGGTTGGAACAGGTTGTACATTGTATAGGTCTTACGGCTGATATCTATTCATGGCTTAATCGTGCAGATGTACTGGTAATGTCATCACGGTATGAGGGAATGCCAATGACAATTATTGAAGCGATGGGAACAGGATTACCTATTATTTCAACAAACGTCGGCGGTATCGCTTCAATGGTGGAAAACGGTAAGGAAGGTATCTTAACAGGTGTTGACGAAGATCAATTATCCGGTGCGATGATTAAAATGCAGGATAAGAGATATAGAGAATATCTGGGAAAAAACGCAAGGGTAAAAGCAGAGAATGTGTTTTCATCAGCAACAATGGCACAAAAATATCTTGATATCTATAGAAAAGGGATAGCAAAGTGATAAGGAATTCAAAAGAAAGAGACATCAGTCAATTCTGTCGCTGGTTAGGGATATATTTTTTCTTTTTGATTGTGAATGGCATGGGATTAGGGAGTATGGGATCGATTTTGCGGTTGCTAGCTGCAGTTCCTATTGTTGTTTGGCTGAAAGAAAAGCACTGTCTCGTTCTTACCGCACAGGTCAAAGCAACAATTTTATTTGTTATTTCCTGTTTTATAACTATATACTGGTCATTAAGTTATAACGAGTCAATAACGAGAGTTATCTCACATATCTTGTTTCTGCTATTACTTATTTCGGTTAGTAGTTATAGATATACGGAATCGGAAATATCTTTTTTAAGAAAATGCCTTATTAATGCATCCAGACTTTCTGCTATTGTTTTGCTCAGTACAGGTTCTTATGCTGAAGGAAGATTGCTTTTAAGTGGTTTGATTAAGGAAGATCCTAATTATCTGTGTGCTTATTTTATGTTTGGAGTTTCAGCATGTATATTGAAATTGCTGGACAATGATGAAACGAAGAAAGATAAAACATTTGCTGCAGTAGAGTTGTTCATATATACTTACATCATATTTTCTACCGGATCAAGAGGTGGATTGTTTGCTGTGGTGGCAGTTATAATGATTGTGATTTTATTAGATGGAGGTATTTCAACTAATATTGCAAAAAAGACGTTGATACTGATTCTTTTGACAGTTGCGGCTGTGTTTGTTATGACACTTTTGCCTAAAAATGTGGCAAACCGTTTCACAAGAGAAGCTATCGCAGAGTCAAATGGTACAGGCAGATATGATTTATGGGAATGTGCATGGAATACGTTCAAACAATCCAATCTATTTAGACAAATATTTGGGTATGGAACGGCCGCAGCAAGGCCGATTATCCGCAGGTTTAGTTCACTCCCCAATTCAGTATATCATAATGTTTTTGTGGATAATCTGGTTGAAATAGGCGTATTTGGATTGATTTGTTATATCATTCATATAGGCTCTTTTGTTATTCAAAGTTTAAAGGAAAATGATGCTTTTACAACCGCAATTATAATGGGAATGATTGTGTTGTCTTTGTCAACGTCGATTTATACGTTTAAACCATACTGGAATATAATGTTGTTTATTGCTTGTTGCGAGGGGAAAATAGAAAATGAAAGTTCTTATTGCGGCTAAATATTCATCTGTCTATGGAGGAAATTTTATCCCTTCAGTTGAGAGCTTCGCAAAATATTGCAAAGCGAAAGGTGATGAAATTGGTTTTGCATTTCCTGCAGAAGCTAAAAAAAGGCAGTGGTGCATTAATCTAAGAAAAGAGTATCCTGTATATTTTATTGAAAATCAGAAAAAAATTACTGAAGCAAAGAAAATAAATCAGTATATTAAGTCTCATCAATATGATTGTCTATACGTACATTTTTCTTTAGGACTTGTGTTTCCGCTATCATTGATGAATCCGAGTCTTGCAATAGTTCGTCATACCCACACAGATATGGGCGAAGTCCCTACGTTGAAGTCGAAAATTCGAATGTGGCTTAAAAGGAGTATATTCTATTCCAAGATGTCACATATCTACGTTTCGAAGCGACTCCAAGCGATAGAGAAAATGGAAAACAAAAAGAATAGCTGCTTTTTACCGAACGCTTTAGCAGTTAGCCGCTTTGATATGGATGAGTTCCCAGAATGCCGTACAGAAATGCGGCACGAACTTCACATATCAGATGATGATAAAGCAATCTTGATGTTTGGTTGGCATATAAAGGTAAAGGGAGTAGATATAGCATTACAGGCATTTGAAAAAGTAATTCAGAGAGAACCGAAAACTAGATTACTTATCGTGCTGGGTGAAAACATGAGCAGTGATTTTGCAATGAAATATGCGACATCTGAAACACTAGAGCATGTCTGCTTTTTGCCGCCGACACAAGATATTGAAAGATATCATGCAGCTGCGGACATCTTTTTATCTAGCTCTAGATCGGAAGGATTCTCTTATTCAATAATGGAGGCGCTTTACTTCGGAAGATATGTTGTTACAAGCAATCTGGAGGCGGTGCAGTGGTCTTTGAAGTATAAAACTGTTTCAGCATTTGAAAGCGAAAATGTAGACGACTGCGCTCAAAAACTGTGTAATGCTATTAAAAGGGGGTATGAAAACCCAGATGGCCATGAGCAAGGTGAAACGCAAGAACGGTTAAACGAAGATTATTCCATAGAAAAATGGGATGCGGCTGTATATAGCGTATTAAAAAATCAATATCAGAGAAAGGTGAAACAAAGATGAATCCTTTGAAAAAACTTTTCACAGAAAATATATGGAGCTGTTATTACTCACCCCGGGATATTCAGGGGGCGTTGTGGAACAAAGAAGAGGTGGATATAACAAAATTTCATAAGCTGAAGACGACTGCGAGATATTGGTGCGCGGACCCTTTCTTGGCGGAAGAGAACGGAAAAGTATATGCGTTCGTGGAAATTATGGATCGTAAAAAGTCGTTCGGCTTGCTTGGGTGTGCAGAAATTTCAAATGACTGTGATTCCGATGTTAAAATTATAATGGATTTGGGATGTCATGCGTCTTATCCGGATATTTTTAAATATAAAGATTCATGGTATATGATTCCGGAAACATCAGGGAGAAAGACACTGGAACTTTACAAGGCTGTAGATTTTCCGTATAAATGGGAAAAGGTTGGAGCACTGATTGAAAACATAAACACAGTTGATTCGACTGTGTTTAAAATGAACGATAAGCTTTATATTTTTATTTATGAGCCTAATGGGATGAATAATACCCTTTCAATTGGTGAATTAGACATTGATAATTGCACGGTAAAGTCAATCAGGATAGTCAAGGAGTATAATAATCGGATTGGAAGGCCGGCAGGGAAAACCTTTGAATACAATGGAAAATATATCAGACCTACACAATATGGTGTTAACCACTATGGAGAAAAAATTGTATTTAAAGAATTTGAATTTGATCCGGTAGGCTTTACATATCAGGAGAAAGATGTTAGCGTCCTGGACAACAATAACATTGTTCCAAATGAAAACTATCTTGGCCTTCATACATATAATTATGTGGCCGGGTATGAAATTATTGATCGGTGTAGGACGGTGGTTTATCCGCTTCGCCCATTGAGAATTATTTGCAAGAAACTTGGCCTTTTTGGCTATTCTTACTTAAAGGGATAAAAAAATGAAAAAAGTTTTAATGATTGGGTGTGATCATTTAGGACTGGGTGGAATTCAAAGCGTTATCATGAGTATTGTTCGAGAACTAAAGGACGAGTGCGTATTTGACATTGTTCTCTTTAATCATAATCGTAGAGATTATGAAGAGGAATTCAAAAAGCAGGGGCATATATTTACAGTTAAAGAGTATACCGGGCCGATTCGGATCAGAAAACGCATGGACTTTTATATACGTCCGCTGCCAAGATATTTGGGCCTAAAAAAGGCAATTACAGATAATGGCCCATATGATATAATTCATTGCCATGATGATTTTGAATCAGGACTTGCATTAAAAGCAGCCTATGAATGCGGAGTCCCGATTCGGGTTGTGCACAGCCACGGATACGCGTTACCTTTAAATGGACATTATGTTAGAAGAGTTTATGAGTATATCTATCGCAGGATGATAAGGAAATACGCAACAAAGATGGTTGGCTGTTCAAAAATAGCGGCGGACTATTTATATGGGAAAGGATCGAACGTAAAAATTATCCCGAATGCAATAGAATTGGATCGGTTTACTTACGAGGAAACGCCAGCTCCAAATCCATGGTCATTTATTTGTGTAGGTAGATACGGGAATGCAAAGAATCAATTGTTTCTGGTTGATATTTTTAATGAAATTTATAATAAGCATAGAGAAGCAGAATTAACATTAGTTGGTTACGGTGACGAGCAATATTACAGTGAGCTAGCAAAAAAGATACGGTGCTTAGGTATTGATCAGAGCGTTAAATTCTACCCGGGAGATGCTGATGTCCCAAAGCTGCTCGCACAGAACAATGTCTTTGTTTTGCCATCATCTTTTGAAGGATTGGGAATCGTATTTATTGAAGCACAAGCTGTAGGCCTGAAGTGCTTTGCGTCAACCCGAGTTCCGCAAGAAGCGGATTGCGGTGGAGTTGAGTTTATACCTCTAGAAGCAGGCGCGGATAAGTGGGCAGAAAAAATATCTGATTATATAGAGAAACACGGTTCGATGAGGATAAAGGCTGATGTAGGAATATATAATGCAGACAGGGTGAAAGATAATTACAAAAGGATATATGACTTACCGTAAGGGAGATATAGAGTGAAAAAGATAATTAGTAAAGTGGTGAGAATATCAAAGCATTATGGTAAATTGTTGTTGGCCTATATTGCCGCAGTGCCTTGTAAGATTATCTGGAAAAAGTATAGAAACGTTTGGCTGTTCGCTGAGCGGGGTGATGACGCGCGAGATAATGGATATTTTTTCTATCGGTACATAAAAAAAGAGCATCCGGAGATTTTTTCTGCTTATGTAATAAAGAATGAGTCGCCCGATTGTAAAAAAATTAGAGAGCTTGGGGGGCAGATTAATTACTGCAGTTTTCAGCATTATTTGTATTATGCGCTGTGCAAGGTAAGGCTGAGCTCAAGTGCATGGGGTGGTGATCTTCCAAACGCATACTATTTTTACAAAACAAGGAAATTTAGAAATCCAAGAAAAAAAGTGGTATTTCTTCAACATGGAATAATCAAGGATTTTATGCCGAGTCTTTTGGCGGAGCAAAATCCTGTAGATATGTTTATCTGTGGGGCAAAACCGGAAGCTGATTATGTGAAGAATAACTTTCATTATAAAGATGGAGTTGTACAATATACTGGACTCGCTAGATTTGATAATTTACATGGCCGGATCACAAAGAATCAAATACTCGTAATGCCGACCTTTCGCACTTGGCTTCAGGGAGAAGGCAAAGAGACCGTTCGAGAAAGCGAGTATGTTAGGCAGTGGAATGAGTTGCTGAACGACTCTACAATTGAAGCGATGCTGGAACGAAACAATTTAGAACTGATTTTTTATCCGCATTATGTGATGCAGCCATATCTTGACCTATTTTACACAAATTCAAAAAATATAAAAATTGCAGCATTTAAAGATTATGATGTCCAGACGTTACTGATTGAGTCAAAGGTACTGATTACAGACTTTTCAAGCGTTTTCTTTGATTTTGCGTACATGAAAAAACCTGTAATATATTATCAGTTTGATAGAACTGATTATGTAGAAAAACATTATAACTATAAGGCTGGATATTTCGATTATGATACGATGGGATTTGGCAGAGTCTGTTTTACAGAAGAAAATGTACGGAATGAGCTGGAAAAAATTGTGAATAACAAATTTGGGCTGGAAAACGAATTTGAACAGAAGATTGATGGATTCTTTCCAATGAGCGATACTCAAAACTCAGAACGTATTTTCAAGGCAATTGCGCATTTATGACAGCAGGAGCAAAATATGAGAAACGACTTGACAAAATATTGCTATAAAAATGAAAATACAGAAGGATGGCTTAACCATTTGAAGGTAAGTCATTATTGTAATTTGAAACTGACCTCTGAGGTGGAAGAAAACGCCCTGTGCATCCCTGATCAGGGAAAACTAGGTGAGTGCTTTATGGGCGGAATTTATACGAATGAGGGTGAGCCTGTCGAATTATCGTTTCAAAGAAATGGATTTGAGACAGCAAAAAAGCTTATCCAGAAAACAGATTTGTCTAATGTGAAATTTGAGGATAAAAAAGTTGTTTACCTAGGGCAATATAGAGTACATTATGGCAGTTTTTTAGTCGACTCCATTTCTAGGTTATGGTATACACTGGATGATCCCCAAAACTATCAGTATGTTTTTTTGGCAACGCAGACTGTGTTGGGAACTTCCTTACATAAAAGTGCGGTTGACTTTTTTAATTTATTGGGGATTTCTGAAAGCCAAATTACAATTATAACAGAACCAACTCGCTATAGAAAAATTATAATTCCGGAGGAAGCTTATACGCCTTTGAAGGAATACCATCCTGAATTTTTGGATATTATTAGAAAAGTTGTGCAGAGCGCAAGCGTCGAAGGCATCAAACCCGCAGAAAAAGTATATTTCTCTAGATCTAAGTTTGCATATAAATTGAAAAGTGATTTTGGAGAAGAGTTTATTGCAGAGCTTTTTAGATGCAATGGATTTGAAGTCATATATCCGGAGGAGCATTCCCTCGCTGAGCAGATATTCTATGTAAATAATTGTAAAGTTTTTGCAAGCATTGGAGGATCCTGTGCACACAATATCTTGTTTTCACTTACAAAACCCAAAATGATATTGTTGAACAGGATGAATGGTTATCAATTCCATCAATGGTTTCTTAACGAAATGGCAGGTGTTGAGCCTATTACATATGTAGATGCATATACAGAGCCATTTAAAAAAGTCTTTAAGACAGAGGTGACGGGGCCGTTCTTGTACTGGTGCAATACAAATGTAAGAAAATTTGCAAAAGACTATGGATTGATAATCCCGCGATACAGTTTCTGGAAAAAAGCACGGTGCATGATGAGGTATGGTTTCTATTTCGCAAAAAAGCAAGTATATATCATGAGAAATCGGATTGGTAAAATATGAAGTTTGAACGCACAAAAAATAGTTCCAGAATATTTTTCTTTGGAATGATCAATAAGATTTGTGTCACGCTGCTGCCGTTTGTGACGAGAACGATTATCATTTATAAGCTTGGAAGAGATTATCTCGGATTAACAACGCTGTTTACGTCTGTACTGTCAATGCTTAACATGTCAGAGCTTGGAATAGGCAGTGCGATAGCGTTTTGTATGTATAAACCGGTAGCAGAAGATGATAAGCGAGCTGTTTGCGCACTTATGAATCTTATGCGAAAACTATATAAGCTGATTGGATTCTCGATTTTGGGCATTGGATTGATTTTGATGCCATTTATTAAGAACTTCATAAACGGAGAGTATCCGGCGGATACAAATATATATTTACTATATTTGATCTATTTAGCAAATTCCTGTGTATCGTATTTGCTTTTTGCATATAAAAACACACTTCTTGAAGTGTACCAGCGCGGGGATGTTATTCAAAAGCTAAGTACTATAGTTGAAGTGTGCAAATATGGAGTGCAAATTATTGTATTGCTGTTTTTTGAAAATTTTTATTTGTTTGCAGCAGTTCTTCCGATCGCCCAGATTATTACGAATTGTTGGGTAAACATCAAGTCGAAGCAACTGTATCCGGATATTACTCCGACAGGATCAGTACCTAAAGAAATGGCAACAGTTATCCGTAAAAAGGTCGGCTACTTGGCAGCACAATCAATTACTTCAACATTCACAAATTCAATAGACAATATTGTAATATCGGCATCTATCAGTTTGTCAGCAGTTGCAATATATGGAAATTATTCTTATATAACATCTGCAGTTTTGTCTTTTGTAATGATTGCATATAGTGCCCTGAAATCAAGCGTAGGAAATGCTATTTATACGGAAGGTAACGAGCGGAATTTGGAATTATTTAAGTCCCTTCGCTTTTTAAGTTGGTGGGCTGCGACTGTTTGCTCTGCGTGTATGATTTGTATGTTTCAACCCTTTATAGAACTTTGGGTCGGAGCAGAAAATTTACTTCCGTTTTCAGCGGTATTGATGATCGTGATATATTTTTACACAAACTGTAGTAGACAGTTCTTGACAATGAATTATATCGGAACGGCAGGCTTGTGGGATAAAACGCTCTTAAGGCAAATTTTGATTACAATTGTAAATTTGATTTTGGATATAAGTCTAGCACCTAAGTGGGGAGTCACAGGAATTGTATTTGCCTCTTTTTTTACACACGCAATTATTGGGTTGCCGATGGACATTTATGTCGTGTACCGATATGTTCTGAAAACGCCAGGCATGAAAGGTGTGCTTGGCGAGGCAATCAATTATGTATTGGCAGGCTTTATACTTGGCACCACATTGTTGTTTACCACATTAATTCATGTAAGTGGAGTTGCAGAACTGTTTGCTGCTGCGGTATGTGCGGTCAGTATTCCGAACTTAATCATCATAGCGGTATTTCATAAAAAGAAAGAATTTGTATTCGTGGTGGATCATATAAAGATGCTAATTAAAAAGACTTAATCATTCGAAAAAGGAGCTGCTTGATAATGAATGACCTTATAACAGTGATTACCTGCATACACAATACGCCGGTAGAATGGGTTAAGTGTGCAGTTGACAGCATTCTGGCACAAACTTATGATAACTTTGAGTATTTTGTAATTGATGATGGTTCCTCTGAGCAATTAGCCCGGCAATATGAAGACCTATGCAGAGACCCAAGGATAAGTTATATCAGACTTAATAATAATGTCGGACCGGCTGAAGCGCGCAATATAGCATTAAAAAGGGCAAGAGGAAAATTTGTGGCAATTATGGATTCCGATGATTATAGTTTACCAGAACGCTTTGAAAGACAAGTGAGCTATCTAGAACAAAACCAAGACATTGCTGTTGTTGGTACATGGTTTTCGTATTTTGGAAGTAGAACCGAAGAAGTAAAAAGATATATTGATGATACTCAATATTATCGTTGTTGCCTACTTTTTGGAAATGCTCCAACCATGTTGAATCCGAGTACAATGATACGGAAATCATTTTTGGATAAATATAATATTAAATATGACAAAAGGCTTAAAAAGGCAGAAGATTACAAAATGTGGGTTCAATTAAGCGAACGGGGGGGGTAACCAATATCCACGAAAATCTTTTCAGATACCGTGCTCATGATAAACAGACTTCAAGCGTTTTGCGTACCAAAGATGTGTCTGAATATGATTGGATTGTAATGAAAGAGCAGTTTGATAAGATTGGCGTACTTTGGACAGATTCGGAAGAAATCCTCTTGAAGAAGGATTATGCGTCTGATGAAGTTCCAGCATATGAATATTGGCTGTTGTTAAACAAGATGCTTGAGGCAAATAAAAAAAGCAAGTACTATGACCAGGGTAAATTTAAAAAGCGTGTGAGGGAACAATGGAAGTCAAAAGTTTTTCATACGAAAAATCCGGGAAGAATGCTACAGCTTTTAATGAAGTTGCCCATGAAGGAAAAGACAAATGTGATCCAATTTGAACTTGCTAGAGCTATAAGAAAAATATTGGATTTGCTTAACATAGATTAACTGTTTATGGAGAAATGCGAATGAATAACGAAAGTAAAGAAATCTCTGTTAGAAATCAATGGATAGATATAGTAAAAAGTGTTGCAATTATCTCTGTAGTAGTGGGGCATGCGTTGAATACGAACAATTATTTTGACGCAGGGATTGATGAAATTCGAAAATTTATTTATACATATCATTTAGTTGTTCTGTTTTGGATTACTGGATATTGTTGGAAGCGTAAAAATCTATCAGAATTCATTACAAAACTAAAAAAGACTTATACAAGATATGTACCCTATGCAATCGGCTCATTTCTTCTTATCCCACTTTGGGTGCGCATGGGAGTTGTAGACCCTTGTCGATTAAGCATAAAAGGAATTATATATGACATTTCAAAAATACTAATGTTCCAAGTTACCAGAGGCATCTTTATGGGAGCGTTATGGTTTGTGACATGGAAGACTGTAACAGAAATATTATTATATATAATTGAAAAAATAGTGCAAAAAACTAATTGGAAATGTTGTTGGATGTGTGTGGGGGGGAGGCAGCAATTATTGGATTAATACTAACATTAGAATATAGACCAGGAAATTATTATTTCAATGTTGCGCTTTTAATGATTCCAATTATAATTATCGGAAGAAAATGTAAGAAACACTTTGACTGCATTGAACAGAGAATTGATGGTTGGTGGTTTGTTCCGAGTGGAGTGATCCTTTGGCTACTCAACCAATATACAGGATTGGAGGTTGGATTATCGAGGGGCGAGATATATGGAGGTCTTTTGTTTTATCCGGTTAGTATATTAGGAATTATATGGTGTTTGTCGCTTTCGAAATTAATAAACACATTATGGTTAAATAGGGCTATGGCATACATTAGCAGAAACAGTATGTACTTGATGATATGGCATGTCGTTTCTTTTAAACTTTTAGATGGACTGATTGCAGTATGACGAATTCCTGTTCTGAAAACCTGAGATATTATCCAATAGCCTTTTCGAGTTATAAAATGAGACTGGAATATTGTGTGATTGGTATTGTCTTACCGCTATTAATTGGTTACACTGAAAATAAAGTTTTCAGTTGGTTGCAAAGAATTGTGAGGAGGAAATAAATGAAAATTGCAGTTGCCGGTACCGGTTATGTCGGACTGTCCATTGCTACATTGTTGTCGCAGCACCATGAGGTCATGGCGGTTGATATTATCCCGGAAAAAGTTGACCTCATCAACCGCAGAAAGTCTCCGATTCAGGACGAGTATATTGAAAAATATCTGGCAGAAAAAGACCTAAATCTGACTGCCACACTGGATGCTGAAGCTGCCTATAAGGATGCTGACTTCGTTGTCATCGCAGCACCTACTAACTACGATAGCAAGAAGAACTTCTTTGATACCTCTGCGGTTGAAGCAGTTATCAAGCTGGTTATTCAGTATAATCCGGATGCTATCATGGTCATCAAGTCTACGATTCCGGTTGGCTTTACAGCTTCTGTTCGTGAGAAATACCACTGTGATAACATCATCTTCAGTCCGGAGTTCCTGCGTGAGTCGAAGGCTCTGTACGACAACCTGTACCCGAGCCGTATCATTGTGGGTACTGATGTGGATAACGCACGTTTGGTGAAGGCTGCTAATACCTTTGCGGGTTTGCTGCAGGAAGGTGCTATTAAAGAGAACATCGACACTCTGATTATGGGCTTCACAGAAGCCGAAGCAGTCAAACTGTTTGCCAATACCTATCTGGCATTGCGCGTGTCTTACTTCAACGAACTAGATACCTATGCTGAGATGAAAGGACTGAACACTCAGCAGATTATCGAAGGCGTGTGCCTTGATCCTCGTATTGGCAACCATTACAATAATCCCAGCTTCGGCTATGGTGGTTACTGCCTGCCCAAGGATACTAAGCAGCTCTTGGCCAACTACGCCGATGTGCCGGAAAACCTGATTGAGGCAATTGTGGAATCCAACCGTACTCGCAAAGACTTCATAGCTGATCGTGTGCTGCAGATGGCGGGCTACTACGGATATGGCGAGGATAATGAGTATGATAAGGCACAGGAGAAGCCTTGTGTAATTGGCGTATACCGTTTGACGATGAAGTCGAACTCCGACAACTTCCGCCAGAGTTCCATTCAGGGTGTCATGAAGCGCATCAAGGCCAAGGGTGCAACGGTCATTATCTACGAGCCGACGCTGGAAAATGGAAGCACCTTCTTTGGCAGCGAAGTTGTGAATGACCTTGAGGAGTTTAAGAAACGTAGTCAGGCTATCATTGCCAACCGCTATGACAGCTGTCTGGATGATGTACAGGAAAAGGTTTATACACGCGACCTGTTCCGCAGAGACTAATATTTATCGCAGCCATGTGTTCAGCCACATGGCTGTGCTGCTCAAATATGCTACCTCTCCGTGGTGAGCAGCAGGCAACGGATCATAATCCGGCTAAAGCATATATTCTGCAATTCACTCTTTGGATGAGAAAAACTATAATGGGAAAGTATTTTGGAACTGATGGCTTCCGTGGTGAAGCTGGTATTGATTTGACCGCTGACCACGCCTACAAGGTTGGTCGTTTTCTGGGCTGGTATTATAACGCTTTGCGTGAGCGCAACGGCAACAACGAGCCTGCACGCATTGTAATCGGCAAGGACACCCGCCGCAGCTCTTATATGTTCGAGTATAGTCTGGTGGCTGGTCTGACCGCTTCCGGTGCAGACGCCTACTTGCTGCACGTCACTACCACCCCTTCCGTGGCCTATATTGCCCGTGTGGATGACTTTGATTGCGGCATTATGATCTCTGCCAGCCACAACCCCTATTATGACAACGGTATCAAGCTGATTGACTGCTACGGCGAGAAGATGCCAGAGGAGATCTTGCTGTTAGTCGAGGATTATATTGACGGAAAACTCCATGTGTTCGACAAGGACTGGCCGGAGCTGCCCTTTGCTCATCGTGAGCATATCGGCTGCACGGTGGACTATGTGTCTGGCCGCAATCGCTATATGGGCTATCTGATTAGCCTCGGCATCTATTCCTTCAAGGGTGTCAAGGTTGGTCTGGACTGCGCCAACGGTTCGAGCTGGAATATTGCAAAGAGCGTGTTCGACGCACTGGGTGCAGACACCTACGTCATCAATGCACAGCCCAACGGTCTGAACATCAACAATAATGCCGGCTCCACCCACATCGAGGGCTTGCAGAAGTTCGTGGTGGAAAAGGGTCTGGATGTTGGTTTTGCCTATGACGGCGATGCTGACCGTTGCCTGTGTGTGGATGAAAAGGGTAATGTCATCACTGGCGACCACATCCTGTACATCTATTGCTGCTATATGAAGGAGCGTGGAAAACTGCTGACCAATACCGTTGTTACCACGGTCATGTCCAACTTTGGTCTGTATAAGGCTTTTGATGAGAAGGGCATCGGCTACGCCAAGACTGCAGTGGGTGACAAGTACGTCTATGAGTACATGGCTAAGAACGGCTGCCGTATCGGCGGTGAGCAGAGTGGTCATATTATCTTCAGCAAGTACGCCAGTACGGGTGATGGTATCCTGACCAGTCTGAAGATGATGGAAGTAATGCTTGCCAAGAAACTGCCCATGAGCAAGCTGGCTGAGCCCCTGAAGATCTACCCGCAGGTTCTGGAAAATGTTCGTGTGACCGACAAAAAGGCCGCACAGGATGATGAAGCAGTGCAGGCAGCAGTCAAGGCCGTAGCCGAGGCACTGGGTGACACCGGCCGTATCCTTGTCCGTGAATCTGGCACGGAACCTGTCGTGCGTGTGATGGTGGAGGCTCCCGACCACGACACCTGCCAGAAGTATGTGTCTCAGGTTGTGGAAACCGTTAAGAGCAGAGGCTACGGAGTTTGAGTGCAAACCTGAAACGAGGATGCGGAATCCTGCTGATTGCATCTGTAGTTCTTCTGTCTATTTTGGCGTTGTTGCCTGATGCGGATGTTGACCATGATGCAGGATACACTTCCTCAGAGCTGAGTATCCGAGAAACCGTAGATGGAAGCGTGACCAGCACAAGCTATGTGAATCCTGATGGACTGATCGCAGATGCCATTGATAAGGGCTATGCGACCGTGCGTAGAATGCGGGATCATAACGGTCGAGTTGTGGAGGAACGTTATCTTGATGCAAGTGGAAACCCTGTGGCAAGGTATGGAAATTATTATGGATTATCGTATGAATATGATGAAATCGGTACTGCGATAACATATCTTGGTGCCGAAGGTAATCCAATAATGTGCAGTGATGGGTATTCTACTATCGTCAGAACGCTGGTTGACGGCAGGGATTCCGACGATTTCTACTACGATTTGAACGGACAACAGGTACAGTGTGCCGGTGAATACTATAGGACTCATCATGAGTTTAATACTGAAGGTCAGAACACTAGTTTGACATTTCTCGATAAAGACGGTCATACGGTGAGCACTTCATTTGGATATGCGATTAAGACATATCAGCGTGATCATGATGGTGCCGTTTTCAGCAGTAGTGATGTGGATGTTCGGAGAGAAGATAGGAAACAGTTGGAAGAAGATACTGTGCTATAGCGGAAAGACGGCATTTATCTTTTCGGTAGTAATAGAAATGTTGCAGCTGCTCATGAGACTGGGGACGTTCCAACTATCAGACATCTTCTACAACACAGTCGGTGGAATAATTGGCGGATCGATGTACTACACAGTAGTGAAACTTAAGGAAAGGCAGTAAAAGAATATTTTTTGTGGGATGCGGCGGAGAGTGGTTCCATATGTCAATCATAAATTCATGTTCCCATGCGATGGTGGAATCGGTTCTACACGGAAGCCAAGAAATTAAATGATTAGAGAAAGATGGCAGGAATCTATGTGCAAAAGTGAAAAAAATCGAAAGAACGAAACGAATGCATTCCCTGTATGGCTGATTGTTGGAATTGTCGGGGTGCTAATTCTACTTGCATATGTTGTCCACCGGCTTTCGCCGCAGATTGTCTCATTGATAACGGCTGATGGGATGTTATCATATATCGGATCTGGAATATCATCGGTGGCTACGATTGTTTTGGCAATTGTGGCGTATCGGCAGACAGAACGTGCGAATTCAATGGCAGATAAATTGACGCAGCAGTCTAATTCGTTTGCGGAGCAAGCAAATGAGTTGGCGCAGCAGTCAAATAAAGTGGCAAAACAAGCTAATGAATTGACAGAAAAAGCGAATGGAATATCAGAGCGAGTGACAAATCTTGAGGAAGAACGATTTAAAATGGAGATTAGACCGTTCGTTCTTGTAACTGACTGGAGTGTATGCAAAGGGAAACCAGCATATGATGGCAAGCGCAAAACAATGACCTACTACGTTGGACAAAGTGAATCTGAAACGAATGATGTAGTAACATTAATTTTGGAATTGACCAATACGACTCAGTCGTTTGAGGTTGTCCAATACAGTACCGCAACTGAACAAACTGGGAAAAAGTGGGGGATGAGCGTTGTGAATCAAAATAAATGCTCAGTCTGTATCCCCGCAGGCGAAAGCAGGAAAGTAGAGTTTAGTGCGAATGAATCTTTCTTTTCCGACATAGAAGGAAAATCAGTTAATTTCGAGTTTATACTGAGAAATCGATTTGACGAGCCGTATAAGGAAACATTTGAGCTGGCTATGTTGAGCTTTGATTGGACCAGAGATTACAGTTTTATGCATCCGCAGAAGTATGAAATTACAAGGTTTTAACGAGAAATTCCATCTGAGAGGTGGTAGGAAACGTCCTGAGTATATTACTGACTCTGTACACTAGCTTACAGAGAAATGGGATTGAAATGCGTTCTTAAACTCCGGGATTGTGTTTGTTTCGAATATTGCCAACGCCTTTAGAAGATGAGCAGAAAGAAAATCTCTCCCGAAGGAGAGCGAGTCAAAAAGCCCAAAAGATAGAACTGAAGGTCAAGTAGGACGTGAAAGCCGCTGGCTGATGAGGAGGAAAATATATAAGGGGAAAAATCAGAGATTATATGAGCAAAGAATGGTCTGACACAGAGTAGTTTAATCATCCGTCGCAGTTAGAGCCGCAATCAAGAAATGATTAGTATTAATTTCTGAGGAAAGAATTTTAAGGACAAAGGGCTTTTTGAACGACAATTTCGTTATAATGACCTCTACCTTAAAGAGTAGTACTTATTTGACGCTGATAATGTGCTTTTTGAAAAACACAACTTTTTAATATAATATTGGGCCGTGAGAGGCTTTTCACAGCTTTGCTGCTCGAAACTTTGCATACCTCTATTATGTGGTGGGCATCAGGCAACATAGTATAAACGAGGCACTGTGGCTAAGAATGAAGAAAAGGATGCTAGAATATGATTATTGACACAACATCAGGAGATTCTCTAAGGCAGAGCGTTTCTGAGAGCTTGAACATTTCTATCAGTGAAATAGAAAAAGTATTAAGAGCGGTTGATAAGGCATCTAGGAAAGAACGGTATTTTGATTGTGATTTTTTTAATGACAGCATGTCCGAGTTTATAGATTCTTGCAATGCGACTATGCCGGATATGATTTCATTATATCATTTGAGTAGGCGTTTAAATGACGATACGGACTTTGGAAGCAGCAATCTTTTTGAACTATTGGTGACGGACAATTCTATAACGAGATTTCTCCAGAGACATGGTTTTGCGTTTGAAGGTGTGGAGGGACATGTCGAGTTTTCTTATAAGAATGAAAAAAATATTTTTCCAGAATTCAGTATGAAGCCGGAAATAAACTACCTGAAGTTGAGATTGGGTTATTATCCGAAAAGAACGGATTTTTGCATTAATGGTTTCACTGTTAGAGAAACACTGCTAAAAAACGATTACGCTAGATGGCTTGACGACGGACCAGAATTTATAGTAAAGTTGGCCGAGTTTGTAGATGATTACACGATAATTGATGATTTCAAACAGCGTAGTACATATTATTGCTTTAGGTATGATGTGCCTTTTACGAGGGTTGTTTTTGATGAAGCAGATAGCCTTTTAGAAGGAGATAAGGTGAATTACTTTTTGAAAAAGTGTTTGCTTAGGATGCTTGAGGATATAAAAAATGATAGAGCAACTATACGTGACTTAACAAACCCTATAGTGCGCTTAATGGACAATGACAATATTATGATGCTGAGTTTAGTGGGCAAAGAGATTATAACTGAAGAAATGTTATATAGTATTTAAAAGAAGTGAGTGCTCTTTATGTTCTACAGGGCTAACCCCAAAATCACATAAAAAGGGATTGGCATTGCCGTGCCCAAGGACAAGGGCGAAAAAACGTCCCAAGTATGCTACAGAATCAGCCTTCGAGACGGATTTTGTATCCCAATTTGTAGGAGAAGCGGTCTGCCATAGGCTCCTAAAAAGTATAGATACACTGTGTGGGCAAACTGAACCCCAGTAGTTCACACGGTGCTTTTAGAACAGAACATATAGCTTGTAACGCAAATGATAGGAGGAAGGTGCATTGTGACAGAAATACGCAAGCCCGGCGGTGGGCGAAAACCATCAAAGCCAGAGTATAGTGCGGAATGGAATCTAACTCAGCAGATGGACGCAGCAGTCGCACTTTATAAAGAAAATAACTCCCTCCAATCCATTGCCGATGCCTTGAATCTGAATCCTATCAAGGTTCGGAAACTGCTCATCACAGCCGGGATCTATGAATCAGACGTAGCGGAGATGGTGCGGCGTACCTTTAGTAATTATAGAGAGACACGGAGTTACAAGGATGCAGTTCTCTCCACTGCATCATCCCTTGAGCTGTCCAGAGCCTCCGTCACCTCGTACCTGCCATACGAAAAGGGCGTGTACTTTCCAAAGGAGGCATCCGTGGAAAAAATCAGCGTGGGAGCAGAGCGGCAGCGGAGATACAGAGCAGTAAGAAAACTGCGGACCGAGCCGACAGAGGAGCATCTGTGGGAAGTGGTTCTGCTTTATTCTGGAATGCGGTTCAAAACCTACTCCGGTTTACCCTTTACCTATGAAATACGAAAAGGCCGGAATGGGCAATACACAAAAGAACTTTGGATCGACCGCCGGGAGAATAGTAAAAGCCTGGCATGGAGTTCGGTATTACTGGCACTGAACAATATAAAAGAGGTGGGAGCGGTGGTGGACAGGCCAAAAACTCTGGGCGACATCCGAGGCGTGACTTATATTTATGGAATGTTCTACCGATTCGGACTCATTGATATGCCGGATAAAGTGAATGGGAAGATGAAAAGAGCTGGTCGGCAGATGTGACATTCTAAGGATGGATGACGTCTTTTATTGTTGACTGTTCCATATCAAACAAATATCCTCCTTTTCCCACCGTACCCTTCAAAAACACGTCCGGTGAAATTTCAATCCAAAAATCGCCGGGAAAAAGCTGCAAGGACCACAAACAACCTGCTACACAGCCATCTGGTATCTGCTCAACCCCATAAAATCCAACCCAAGATCACCCCTCAAAGCCGCAAGATCACGGACTGAGGAGAGTACCTGGGCAGGGCAGACGCCCCGGCGGAGGCCCCCGGGCCCCAGGTTTTCCGAAGATTTGCAAATGAGAATATACGTTATAACTTGCATAAATATACCAGTGAAAAAAGAAACGAGGAAAACTTGAAAATGACGCTGAAACGTGGTATAATAGTGGTACGAACAAGCCGGGTTTAGTACGACAACTGTGCGCTGTGGTACTGTAACTGTTGTTTCGGAATTATGAACGACTACAAAAAGTGTGCGAAAAACTAGCGTAGCTACGACGACACCTACCAGGTTCAGGTCGTGTCTTGGTACGACAACGAGAACTCCTACACCTCTCAGATGGTTCGTACCATCAAGTACTTCGCTGCGAACTGCTGATCGTAGCTTCTCACTGGAAAGTGCCTGAGGTGAACGTACCGGCTGTGCCGGTTCCGGCATGGCCATGTGAATACGTTGACTTGCACCCTTTTCTCTGCATTCCGTGGAGAAAAGGGTGCTTTTGTTTGTCCGGGTGTGTTTTGATCGGGGCGTATACAGCAGGGGAAGCGTCTGTTCCTGCCGGTAAAAATGGTACGGCAGGAGAGAGATGCCGCTCGCAAAAACAGGGATGCATCGTGGTTTGTGCTCGGTTCGGTCAAAATAGACACATTTTGGAACAACCACAGGAAATGTTTGTTAAACAATTATCTATTCTGCGTCCTTGCATTGTACACAGTTTTTGTTTATAATAGTAACAGGCGGGGCAGGAATGCCCCCTGAAAAGCGAGCGAAACTCTAGTTCAGAAATCAAAGTTTGAGAGGAGTTTATTACCATGGGTTTAGGTAAGAAGACGATCGACGATCAGAACTACTGCGGCAAGAAGGTGCTTGTCCGCTGCGATTTCAACGTCCCGATGAAGGACGGTGTCATCACCAACGAGAACCGCATCAATGCGGCTCTGCCCACCATCCAGAAGCTGGTCAACGATGGTGCTAAGGTCATCCTGTGCAGCCACCTGGGCAAACCCAAGAACGGCCCCGAGGCAAAGTTCAGCCTGGCACCCGTTGCTGTGGCTCTGAGCGCAAAGCTGGGCAAGACCGTTGTGTTTGCCGATGACGACACCGTCGTGGGCGACAACGCAAAGGCTGCTGTGGCTGCCATGAACAACGGCGACGTCGTTCTGCTGCAGAACACCCGTTTCCGCAAGGAAGAGACCAAGAACATGCCCGAGTTCAGCCAGGAGCTGGCTTCTCTGGCTGATGCATACGTTGACGATGCATTCGGCAGCTGCCACCGTGCACACTGCTCCACCGCAGGCGTCACCGACTACATCAAGGACACCGCTGTCGGCTACCTGATGGAGAAGGAGATCAAGTACCTGGGCAACGCCGTGAACGATCCCGTCCGTCCCTTCACCGCCATCCTGGGCGGCGCAAAGGTCGCTGACAAGCTGAACGTCATCTCCAACCTGCTGGAGAAGGTCGATACCCTGATCATCGGCGGCGGCATGGCTTACACCTTCGTCAAGGCTCAGGGCTACGAAGTGGGCAAGAGCCTGTGCGATGACTCCAAGCTGGACTACTGCAAGGAGATGATGGCCAAGGCTCAGGAGAAGGGCGTCAAGCTGCTGCTGCCCGTGGATGCTGTCTGCATCAAGGACTTCCCCGATCCCATCGACGCACCCGTCGAGACCACCGTTGTGCCTGTCACCGCCATCCCTGCAGACATGGAAGGCTGCGACATCGGCCCCGAGACCATGAAGCTGTTTGCTGATGCTGTCAAGGCATCCAAGACCGTTGTCTGGAACGGACCCATGGGCGTGTTCGAGAACCCCACCCTGGCAGCCGGCACTCTGGCTGTTGCCAAGGCTATGGCTGAGAGCGATGCTACCACCGTGATCGGCGGCGGCGACAGCGCAGCAGCTGTGCAGCAGATGGGCCTGGGCGACAAGATGACCCACATCTCCACCGGCGGCGGCGCATCTCTGGAGTACCTGGAGGGCAAGGAGCTGCCCGGCATCGCTGTCATCCAGAACGCATAATTTTTTCCGGCATCACAATGGGTGCGGCGGCATTTGCGCCGCCGCACTTTTTTATTGAGAAGGTAAATGTAAAGGAGATAGACATCATGGATAAGGCAAAGCGCAAGGCTATTATTGCAGGCAACTGGAAGATGAACAAGACCGCCTCCGAGGCTGCTGTTCTGGTGGACGAGCTGGTGCCCGCCGTGCAGGACGCAGGCTGCGAGGTCGTCATCTGCACCCCCTACACCGACCTGGTCACCGCTGTGGAAAAGACCAAGGGCACCAACATCCATGTGGGTGCCGAGAACGTCCACTTTGAAAAGTCCGGCGCATTCACCGGCGAGATCAGCGCCGACATGCTGGTGGATCTGGGCGTGGAGTATGTCATCGTGGGCCACTCCGAGCGCCGTCAGTATTTCGCAGAGACCGACCAGACCGTTAACAAGCGCGCTCTGGCAGCCCTGAACGCTGGCCTGAAGGTCATCATCTGCGTGGGCGAGAGCCTGCAGCAGCGCGAAGAGGGCGTGACCGAGGAGCTGGTGCGCATGCAGACCAAGATCGCTCTGCGTGACGTGACCGCTGAGCAGATGGCCAACGTGGTCATCGCTTACGAGCCCATCTGGGCCATCGGCACCGGCAAGACCGCTACTGCGGACCAGGCGGAGGAAGTCTGCGGCCAGATCCGCAAGGTCATCGGCGAGGTGTACGGTGAGGCTGTGGCTGAGGCTACCACCATCCAGTACGGCGGCAGCATGAACGCCAAGAACTGCGAAGAGCTGCTGAGCAAGAAGGACGTGGACGGCGGCCTGATCGGCGGCGCATCCCTGAAGGCTCCTGACTTTGCAGTCATCGTCAACGCAGCCACCAAGGGCTAAGGGCTGACGAAATTATGCTTTCCAGCGCCCGGCTGCGCCGTAATCCAGCGCTGAGCCGGGCGCTATTTGTTCAAAATTAAAGGAGATTTCATTTTATGGCAAAGAAACCTGTTCTTCTGTGCATCATGGATGGCTTCGGCTGGGTGCCGGGCGAGACCTACGGCAACGCCGTGGTGGCCGCCAAGACCCCCCATCTGGATGCTCTGATGGCAAAATACCCCATGACCACCATTGAGGCTTCCGGCATGGCAGTCGGCCTGCCCGACGGCCAGATGGGCAACTCCGAGGTCGGTCACACCAACATGGGTGCCGGCCGCATCGTGTACCAGCAGCTGACCCTGATCACCAAGTCCATCAAGGACGGTGAGATGCTCAAGAACCCTGTTCTGGTCAAGAACATGCAGGCTGCCATCGACGCCGGCAAGGCCATCCATCTGATGGGCCTGGTGGGCACCGGCGGCGTGCACAGCCACGCTGACCACTGGTTCGGCGTGCTGGAAATGGCCAAGCACATGGGTGCCAAGGACGTCTACCTGCACTGCATCACCGACGGCCGCGACACCGATCCCCATGACGGCAAGCGCTTCCTGGCCGACCTGCAGGCCAAGCTGGACGAGCTGGGCATCGGCAAGATTGCCAGCGTTTCCGGCCGTTACTACGCCATGGACCGCGACAACAACTGGGACCGTGAAGAGAAGGCCTATGCTGCCTTTGTCTACGGCGAGGGCAACCACGCCGCCAATGCCGCCGAGGCCATTGAGGCTTCCTACGCTGCCGACAAGACCGACGAGTTCGTTCTGCCCTGCGTCACCTGCGAGGGCGGCCGCGTGCAGGACGGCGACACCGTCATCTTCATGAACTTCCGCCCCGACCGTGCCCGTCAGATGACCCGCATCTTCTGCGACGATGACTTCAAGGGCTTCGAGCGCCGCGGCGGCCGCAAGCAGGTGCACTACGTCTGCATGGCCGAGTACGACGCCACCATGCCCAACTGCGAAGTGGCTTACCCGCCGGTGGAGCTGAAGAACGTTCTGGGCCAGTACCTGTCTGAGAACGGCAAGACCCAGCTGCGCATTGCAGAGACCGAGAAGTACGCACACGTCACCTTCTTCTTCAACGGCGGCGTCGAGGCTCCCTACGAGGGCGAGGACCGCTGCGTCATCCCCAGCCCGAAGGTGGCTACCTACGACCTGAAGCCGGAGATGAGCGCCCCCGAAGTGGCTGCCGAATGCGTTAAGCGCATTGAGAGCGGCAAGTATGACGTGGTCATCCTGAACTTCGCCAACTGCGACATGGTCGGCCACACCGGCGTGTTCGACGCTGCCGTCAAGGCTGTCGAGGCTGTGGACACTGCTGTGGACCAGGTGGTCTCTGCCGTGCTGAACGCCGGCGGCTGCGCCTTTATCACTGCGGACCACGGCAATGCCGAAAAGATGATGAACCCGGACGGCACCCCCTTCACCGCCCACACCACCAACGTGGTGCCCTTCGTGGCCGTTGGCTGCGGCGACGTGAAGCTACGCGAGGGCGGCTGCCTGGCCGACATCGCACCCACCATGCTGCCCTACATCGGCCTGCCTGTCCCGGCAGAGATGACTGGCAAGAGCATCATCGTGGAGTAAATCAAATCCTTTTAAAAAGCGGAGTGGCTGCGGTCGCTCCGCTTTTCTTTTTGCCCCGCCCGTGATACAATAAACAGGAATATGCATTGAGGGAGACTGAGCGGATGGAATCAACGCGCAAACAAATCGTACTGGGCATTCTGGCCCATGTGGACTCCGGCAAGACCACCCTGTCGGAAGCCATGCTCTACCGCGCCGGTGTGACCCGCCGCCTGGGCCGGGTGGATCACAAGGACGCCTTTCTGGACACTGACGCGCTGGAAAAAGCGCGTGGCATCACCATCTTTTCCAAACAGGCCCTGCTCACAGCGGGTGATACCGACATCACCCTGCTGGACACACCGGGCCATGTGGATTTTTCCACCGAGACGGAGCGCACCCTGCAGGTGCTGGATTACGCGGTGCTGGTGGTCAGCGGCACCGATGGCGTGCAGAGCCATACCGAGACGCTCTGGCGGCTGCTGCGGCGCTACCATGTGCCCACTTTTGTGTTCGTGAACAAGATGGACCTGCCCGGCATGGAGCGGCAGGAGCTTCTTGCCCAGCTGAACCGCCGCCTGGGCGAAGGCTTTGTGGACTTTGGCGCAGAGCAGGCCGACCGGGACGAGGCGCTGGCCCTGTGCGACGAAAACCTGATGGGCCGGGTGCTGGATGCCGGACAGCTGCAGGACGCCGATCTCATCCCTGCCATTGCGCGGCGGCATGTGTTCCCGTGCTGGTTCGGGGCGGCCCTCAAGCTGGAGGGCGTGGATGCCTTGCTGGACGGGCTGGACCGTTACACCCGCCCGGCCCCGGCGCTGGAAGCCTTTGGAGCCAAGGTGTTCAAGGTGTCGCAGGACGAGCAGGGCGCGCGCCTGACCTGGCTGCGGGTCACCGGCGGGGAACTGAAGGTGAAAGCCCAGCTTACCGGCGAAGCGGACGGCGAACCCTGGGCCGAAAAAGCCAACCAGCTGCGGCTGTATTCCGGTGCCAAATACACACTGACAGAGGCCATTGGCCCCGGGCAGGTGTGTGCCGTGACCGGCCTGACCAAGGCCCGCCCCGGCGAGGGACTGGGCGCAGAGCGGGACAGCGATCTGCCGGTGCTGGAACCGGTGCTGAGCTATCAGGTGCTGCTGCCGGAGGGGGCCGACGTGCATGCGGCACTGGGCAAGCTGCACCGGCTGGAAGAAGAGGAACCTCAGCTCCATGTGGTGTGGAACGAGACGCTGGGCGAGATCCATGTCCAGCTGATGGGCGAGATCCAGCTGGAGGTGCTGCGCAGCCTGCTGGCCGAGCGGTTCGGGCTGGAAGTGGAGTTCGGCCCCGGCGGCATCCTGTACAAGGAGACCATCACCGAGCCCATGGAGGGGGTGGGCCACTATGAGCCGCTGCGCCATTACGCGGAAGTGCACCTGAAGCTGGAACCCCTGCCCCGCGGCAGCGGCATGCAGTTTGCCGCCGACTGCCGGGAAGAGGTGCTGGACAAGAACTGGCAGCGGCTGGTGCTGACCCATCTGGAAGAAAAACAGCACCTTGGCGTGTTGACCGGGTCGCCCCTCACCGATGTGAAAATCACCCTCATTGCGGGCCGGGCCCACCTCAAGCACACCGAGGGCGGCGACTTCCGGCAGGCCACCTACCGCGCAGTACGGCAGGGCCTGATGCTGGCCAAAAGCCAGCTGCTGGAGCCGTGGTATGCTTTTCGGCTGGAGGTGCCCGCCGAGAACATCGGCCGCGCCATGAGCGATATCCAGCGCATGGAGGGCACCTTTGACCCGCCGGAAAGCGGGGAGGAGACGGCGGTGCTCACCGGGTTTGCGCCGGTGTCCACCATGCGCAGCTACCCCATGGAAGTGGTGAGCTACACCCGCGGCCGGGGCCATCTGAGCCTGACACTGGACGGCTACCGCCCCTGCCACAACGCGCAGGAGGTGATCGCGGCCATCGGCTATGAGCCGGAGCACGACCTCGACAACCCGGCAGATTCAGTGTTCTGCGCCCACGGGGCCGGTTTTGTGGTGCCGTGGGATCAGGTACGCAGCCACATGCATGTGGACAGCGGCTGGGGCAAAAGCACCCGTCCGGAGCAGGAAGCGGCTGTGCCTCAGCGTCGGGCCATGGCCTACCGCGCCACGCTGGAAGAGGACGCCGAGCTGCTCAAAATTTTCGAGCGCACCTACGGCCCCATCAAGCGGGACCCGCTGGCAGCCTTCCGCCCGGTGCAGAAGCGGGAGCGCCCCGACTTTGCCGCCGAGCAGTGGGAGATCGCGCCGGAATACCTGCTGGTGGACGGCTACAACATCATCTTTGCGTGGGACGAGCTGAACGCCCTTTCCAAAGAGAGCCTGGACGCCGCCCGCCACAAGCTGATGGACATCCTGTGCAACTATCAGGGCTTCCAGAAGTGCGTGCTCATCCTGGTGTTCGATGCCTACCGGGTGCCCGGCAGCCCCGGCAGCATCGAGCAGTACCACAATATCCATGTGGTCTACACCAAGGAGGCCGAAACGGCGGACATGTTCATCGAGCGGGTCACCCATGAGATCGGCCGGAACCGCCGTGTCCGGGTGGCCACCTCCGACGGCATGGAACAGATCATCATCCTGGGCCACGGTGCCCTGCGCGTTTCCGCCCGCATGTTCCACGAAGAAGTGCAGAACGTGGAAAAGCAGATCCGTGCCCTGGTGCAGGGGGAAGCGTGATGCTGCAATTTTCCGTTACGACCCACCCGTGAAAAAGCAATGAGAGCAGCCCGCAGGCTGCTCTCGTTGCGATAAAAAATAATTTTTCCGCTGAGAATGCCCAGAGTGAAACAGAGGGCATTTCAAATCGTCCGGCCGGAGGTGGAATGATGGCTGTTGAAATTACCGAAGAATTTGTCTGGCAGAATATCCCCCGCCGCCCGCGGGACAGCCATAAGGGCACCTTTGGCAGTGTGCTGGCCGTGGCGGGCAGCGCATTCTACCGGGGCGCTGCACTGCTGGCCGCAGAGGGCGCATTGCGCACCGGGGCGGGCATCGTGACCCTTGCCAGCGTGGAACCGGTGGTGAGCGCCGCCGCAGCCCGCCTGCCGGAGTGCTGCCTGTGCCCCTGCAAGGCGGGAGCCGAGGGCGGTATTTCCCCGGAAAACGTGCCGCTGCTCCGGCGGCAGAAAGCAACCGTTCTGCTGCTTGGCCCCGGCCTTGGCGGCACCGCCCAGAGTGTTCCTTTGATTTCTCCTTTTTCC